>OLND01000666.1_pt1 | contig 40870 bp, 30 predicted proteins | sample 1672031 | NCBI WGS metagenome assembly OLND01 (sample SAMEA3136638, study PRJEB25190) | human gut metagenome | biome: human gut; feature: human-associated habitat; material: faeces | place: Austria | collected 2013 | reverse complement strand
CAGCCCACTGGGCTGTTTCGTTCGCTGCGGAACTCGCTCGGTCAAGGCACCCCGTGTCTGCGCCGATCTCGGCCATAGCCGCAACAATGTCATCCCCGGTTACGTCAAGGGCGTCCTTTTCTATGAGAGCGAACTTCTCGCGCCAGGGGTGCAGGGTGTCGGCGAGGACGGCGGGCAGGTCGGGGTCGCGCTCGATGGCGACGACGCTGGCGGCGTGCTTCAGGAGCGCGATGGTGAGCGTGCCGATGCCGGGGCCCACTTCCAAAACGCGGTCGGCCTCGTCCACCTCGGCCAGGGCGATGATCTTCTTCAGCACGTCGTCGTTCACGAGAAAGTTCTGGCCGAGCGTGTACTTGGTGCCGATGCCGTGGGCCTCGAGCACCGCGCGGGTGGCACTCGGCGTAGAGAGCGGCGACAGGCGCCCGTCGCCGCCGGCATAGCTATCGGTGGCCGCCACGGCCGTTGCCCTTCTTCTTGGTGTTCTTCTTCCCGTAGGCCGGGCCGCCGCCCTTGCCGGAGGACTTGCGCGGGCCGCGGGAGCCCGACTTCGGGGCATCCTGCTTAGGGGCGGGCGCCTTCTGGCTTACGGACAGCTTCGCGCGATCCTTCGGGCGGTGCTCGGCAGCTTCGGTCGCCCCGTCGTTGTCCTCCTCCTCTTCGACTTCCTCGATTTCTTCCACGCCCTCCACTTCCACAACCTCATAGTCGTCATCGAACTCGAGGCCCAGGGCGCCGAAGCCGCCCACGGGGGGCAGCGGGTACTCCTCGGCGTCGGCCGTGATCTCGCCGTCAGCGCGGATCTTCCCCACCCAGTTGAGCACGAGCTCTACGGCAAAGCCGGCCACGGACAGCGCCGAGCGCACCGTGCCGATGAGCGGCTCGAAGCCGTGGGGATCGCCGCCGGCTCCTACCACGTGGATGACCGCAGGGCGCTTGGGCCGCGTGCGCAGGTCGGTGAAGTAGTAGGGCTGCAGGCGGTCGAGCAGCGCCTTCATCTGAGCCGGCACGCTGGCGAAGTACACCGGGCACACCACGATGAGCTCATCGGCCGCATCCAGGTGCTTGCGCACCTCGTTCATGTCGTCGTCGATGATGCAGTGGTGGAACAGAGCACCGGATTCCGCCACCGTCTCTTGAGGCAGCAGCGGATCGCCCTCCTCGAACACGTGGATGGGCTCCTCGGCGACGGCGCGGCACTCATCGCAGCCGATACACGGCCGCACCTCGGTGGACGACACCGACACGATGGACACCCCGTCCTCCGGGCACTCCTCGATGCAGGCATTGAATAGCTCGTCGGCCAGCACGGCACTGCGCCCATCGGCCCGACACGACCCGTGCAAAATCACTCTATGCATTGCTGCTGCCTTTCTGCCACGGGGTGGGCTTGCGGTTGAGGAGGCGCTGTGCGTTCTCGTAGAGCTGGGCGAGCAGGGCGGCACGGGCCTCGGGGGTGTCGGCGCCGCGCACCTCGCAGAGCACGTCGGCGGTGTAGATGGTGTGGGCCGGGCCGCAGTCGGTGCCGCGCAGAGGCTCGGGGGTCATATAGGGCGAATCCGTCTCGGTGAGCAGGCGATCGGCCGGTACCAGCTTGGCGGCCTCGCGCACCTCGTCGGCGCGCTTGAAGGTAAGCGGGCCCCCGAAGGCGATGTAGCAGCCGGCCTCCACCCAACGCGCCACCTCAGCGGCATCCAGGTTGAAGCAGTGCAGAAGCGTTCCCGCCTCGGGAAAGCCCTCCTCTTCCAGAATGGCGAAGCCGTCGTCGTGAGCCTCGCGCATATGCAGCGCGATGGGCAGTCCCGCTTCCTTGGCCAGGCGAATCTGAGCGCGGAAGACCTCGCGCTGCACATCGCGCGGCGACAGGTCGTAGTGGTAGTCGAGCCCGATCTCCCCCACCGCGCTCACGCGGCGGTCGCGCAAACGCTCGCGCAGGGCGGCCTTAAGCTCCGGCGCCCACTCCTTGGCGTTGTGCGGGTGCACGCCGGCCGCGATGCGCACGTGGGGCACCGCCGGAGCGGCGACAATGCCGGCCGTGCCATCATCCTCTTCTTCCATGACCTTCAGATCGCGAGCGGCCTCCATGAGCCAGAGAGGCAGGACGTCGAAGGTGGCGAAGCCGTCCTCGGCCGGATCGACGATGGTCTCCACGAAGGCGACGCCGTGAGCGCCGGCGCGGGCCAACTCGCAGGCCGGATCGGCGAGCATCTGCAGATGCGCATGGGTGTCGGCCACCGGGCCTTCCAGCACCGGCGAGGGCATCACACGCCACTTCCCCCCTTTGCGCTTCTGCCGAAACAGCGCGTCATAAAAAACGGGATCTTGGTCTCTCATGATCGCCTACAGCTCGGGCAGATTATCCACATCCAGGCGCGGGAAGAGGGGGTCGCCCACCTCCACGGCGACGCTAGCGGGCAGCTGGCCCCAGGCCGTGGCCTCCTGGATGTCGGTGACGCCGGCGATCTCTCCCAGGCCCAGGCGACGGAACACCTCGGCCGAGGTGTTCGGCATGAACGGCGCCATGTACAGGGCGATGATGCGGATGGCCTCCAAGCAGTTGTAGATGACCCCGGCCAGCTCATCGGCGCGCGCGGGATCCTTCGCCAACGTCCAGGGGGCGCTCTCCTCCACGTACAGGTTCACGCGGCTCGCCAACTTCTGCACGGCCGCCGCAGCCCCGGTGAAGTCCACCTCGGCCATGCAGCCGTCGTATTCCGCGTACAGGCTGTCGGCGATCTCGCGCAGCGGGTTGTCCTCGGAACCGGCGGGCGCCTCGGGCACGCGGCCCTCGAAGTACTTCGTGGTCATGTTCGTCACGCGAGAGACGAGGTTGCCCCAGGTATTGGCCAAGTCAGCGTTGTACACCTGCACCATGCGCTCCATGGAGATGGAGCCGTCGTGGCCGAACTGCACGTCGCTCATGAAGTAGTAGCGGTAGGCGTCCACGCCGAACACGCGCACCAGATCGGCCGGCATAAGACCATTGCCCTTCGACTTCGACATCTTCTCGCCCTTGGTGAGCAGAAAACCGTGGCCGAACACCGTGTGCGTGATGGGCATGCCGGCGGCCATGAGCATGGCCGGCCAGATGACGCAGTGGAAGCGGGTGATGTCCTTGCCCACGAAATGGTACTGAATGGGCCAGCGGCGATCGAACTCGGATGTGCGCTCGGGGTCGCCGTAGCCGATGCCCGTGAGGTACGCGATGAGCGCGTCAGCCCACACGTAGAACACGTGGCCCTCATCCCACGGCACGGGGATGCCCCAGTCGAAGCTGGAGCGGGAGATGGACAGATCCTGCAAGCCGCCCTTCACGAAGGAGACGATCTCGTTGCGACGGCTGACCGGTCGGATGAAGTCGGGGTGCTCGTCATAGAAGGCGAGGAGCTTGTCCTGGAACTCGGAGAGCTTGAAGAACCAGTTCTCCTCGCCCGAGGACTCGTAGCGCACCGGGCGCTTGCAGTCGGGGCACACGAATTCGCCGTCCTCGTTCTTCTCCAGATCGCTCTCGGCGTAATAGGTCTCCTCGTGCACGCAGTACCAGCCCTCGTAGGCGCTCTTGTACAGCCAGCCCGCGTCGTAGAGCCCCTGCCAGAACTTCTGCACGGCACGGGTCTGGCGATCCTCGGTGGTGCGCACGAAGTTGGTGTAGTCGATATCCAGCGTCTTCCACGCATCGGCGAAGGCCGGGGCCAGCGAGTCGCACCAGGCTTGCGGGGTCATGCCGTTCTTTTCGGCAGTCTCGGCGATCTTCTGGCCGTGCTCGTCGGTGCCGGTGACGAACGACACGTCGTAGCCGTTCATGCGCTCGTAGCGCGCGATGGTGTCGGCGGCCACCGTGGTGTAGGCGGTGCCCAGATGCGGCGCGGCGTTGATGTAGTAGATGGGCGTGGTGACGCCGAAGGTTCCCTTAGGCATAGCGGGTAAGACTCCTTTTCCGGGCGCAGGCGGCCGATGACACCGCCGCTCCCCTTTAGGGTTGTTGCGTGCAGGCTATCTTAACACAGGGAAGGGCCGCACGATCCTTCGACTCCGCGCTGCGCCGTAGGCGCGTGATGGCGCGGGGCCGTAAGGAACGCCAGGGCAGCAAAGGTGGCGGGGGACGCAAGCGCCGCAAGGATCAGGCGCGTCCGAGGATTCCGCCCAGCGTGGCCGCCAGGTCCTTTATGCTGATGGGCTTGGAGAGATGGTCGTCGGCTCCAGCGCGCTTCGATTCCTGAACATCTTCGGTGAACGCATTGGCCGAGAGCACGACAATGGGCAATGCGCGCAAATCATCCCGCGCGCTCTCGCGGATACGGCGCGTGGCCTCCAGACCGTTCATGACAGGCATCTGGATATCCATGAGCACCACGTCGAAATGCCCCGGCTCGCTCGCATCCAGCGCATCGAGGGCCTCCTGGCCGTTGGCCGCCGTCTCGGCCGCTGCGCCGAGGGACTCCAGCAGCGCCACGGCGATCTCGCTGTTAAGCTCGTTGTCCTCCACAAGCAGCACGCGCACGCCGCTCAAGTCGGCGCCCCTCGGCGCGGGCGCATCCCCCTGCGAAGCATCGCGCGCATCGTCGGCGTCGTCGCTTTCCCCAAGGACGCCTTTCGCATCCCTTTCCACATAGCGCATGCTCACCCGCACCGTGAACACCGTGCCGCGACCCGGCTCGCTTTCCACATCAATCGTGCCGCCCATCAGCGAGACGACGGACTGGGCGATGGAAAGCCCCAGCCCCGTGCCCTCCACGGACTCGGTGCGCGAGTCGTGCTCGCGCGCGAAGGGCTCGAAGACGTGCGCCAGAAACTCCGGCGCCATGCCGCAGCCGGTGTCGGCGAAGACGAACTCGTAGTCGCTCGTCCCCTCGACGCGAGAGGCGTGCTCGACAACCCGCAGCGACACCGAGCCGCCCGCCGGCGTGAACTTCACCGCATTGCCGAGCATGTTCATGAACACCTGCTGCAAGCGAAGCCCGTCGCCCTCTACCAGCGGATGGGCGAGCCCTTCGAATTCAATCGCGAAGGCGATGCCCGATTCTTCGCAGCGCTGCGAGAACATCGTCTCCATCTCGAGAGCCAACGCTCGCAGATCCACCTCTCCCACGGTAAGCACCAGGCGCCCGTTCTCGATCATGGAGAGATCGAGAACCTCGTTGATCAGCGCGAGCAAATGGTTGCTCGACAGCGTGATCTTCGCCAGGCAGTCGTCCACTTTCTCCGGATGCCCCTCGTTCATGCGCGCGAGCTCCGTCATGCCGATGATGGCGTTCATCGGCGTGCGGATATCGTGGCTCATGCGCGAGAGGAAGTCGCTCTTGGCGTTGTTGGCGGCAACCGCCGCGCGATAGGAGTCCTCCATGGCCAGCTGGAGCTGCTTCTCGCGCTGCTTGAGCGCCGTGACGTCCTGGGTCGTGTAGAGAAGCCGCGTCGGCATCCCCGCCGCGTCGCGCTGCACGCAGATGAGGTTGATGTCCTCCCATTTGACGTCTCCCCCGCGATTCATCTGGTACTCGAAGCGGATCTCGTCGGAGCCGGGCGGCATGAGATCGATGATCGTGTGCTTGTCGTAGAGCTTGGCCACCTCCGCCTTGGCCTCGTCGCCCACGACCAGGCCCTGCAGGCGCTCTATCATGGCGGTGTAGGAGCCTTCCAACTCGTAGGGGTCGCTCGGCGTGACCGGGCCGCTCATGTAGCGGAACCGATCGGCATCCAAATCCATGAGCACCAGCCGCTCGGTCAGCTTGGCCACCCCGCGCTGCACGTCCTCCCGATCGCGCATCGAGCGGGTGAGCGAGCGGTGGCGGCGGTTGTTGTAGAAGATAATGCCGGCAATGACGAGGACGAATACCACCACGATGACGAACAGGGCGTTCCAACCGCCTTCATTGGCTTCGTTGATCATCTGCTCGGTAGCGGCGGCCGGGAACGTCTCCAGCATCATCCAGCCGAGACCCGGCACCTCGCGGATGCACACCGAGCCCGTGCCGCGCTCAGCCTTGTAGCTGTACGTGACCGTCTCGTGATTGGCAAAAGCGCGCTCCAGATCGCGGGCGCCGGAGGTGGCAGAGGGGTCGGCCTGCGCCTCTTGGATAAGGTTCCTGCCAACATAGGAGGGATCCGTGGCGGCCACCACCTCCCCGGTAGGCAAGCACAGCATCACCTGGGACGCGTAGCCGAAGAAATCGCCCGACAGAAGATCGGCGAGCCGGTTCTCGCTGTAGTGGGCCAGAAGTAAGCCCACGACCGGACCGTCCGCACCCTCGCGAACCGGTGCGAAGAAGTACACGAGGTTCTCATGGGTCATGCGGGTGTTGAATACGGCCTCGATGCCAGATTCGCCCGCCATGGCCCGCTTGAAGTAAGAGCGATCCGACACGTTCACCGGCTCGTGCTGGGGCGAGTGCTGCATGCCGTCGACATCAACGAAGTCGATGGTGTCGAAAGGCGAGGTCTCCTCCACGCTGATGAGCCATTCCTCGCTGGTGACGATGTCGGTCACATCCGCCGACTCCGAGGCAAGGGCGGCGATAGTCTCGATGTCCCTCTGCGTGTTCTCCATGAGGGTGGAGACCAGCACGCAGGATTGGGCCGTGGCATCGGAGACGTACTGGTTCGCCTGGGCGACGATGCGGTTGCTCGTCTGCTGCATGAAGGTGGACAGCGTGACGACGACCGCGATGAACACGAGAACGAAAGCAGCTATGGAGAGCCAGTACTTTTTCCCCTCGTCTTCCACAGCGTCCTCTCTCGTCGCGGCACAGGTAATTACACATGATACGCGAAGGAGGCCTGGCGGAAGATTACAAGTTGGCAGCGGCGGCGGAAGAGGCGACGTCGGCGAGGGTGAGCCCGGAAAGATAATCGCCGATCGCCGCTTGAAGGCCGCCCCACACGCGACGAGACGGGCAGTCCTCGGCGCGCTCGCAGGCAGAGAGCGACCCCATGCAGTCGAGCAACTCCAAGCCGTCCTCGGAGGCGGCGACGATGTCGGCAAGCGTGATGGCACTTGCATCGCAGGAAAGACGGTAGCCGCCCTGGTTCCCGCGCGTCACGTCGAGCAATCCCGCGCTGGCGAGAGGCGCGACGACCTGCTCGAGATACTTCTTGGAAAGGCCCTGGCGGTCGGCGATATCCTTCAGGGCCACCCGGCCCTCCCCCTGACTTTGGGCCAGATCGATCATGAAACGCATGCCGTAGCGGGTCTTCGTCGAAATCTTCACCGGGTCGCCTTTCTGGGAAATCGTCGTGAATATGGTAACAATCATAAGAGGTTCTTGACAATCTCCGCAAGCGGTTTATATTAAACTCTAGCAAATTACTAGACTTAGATGGAGGCGCACGGCGGCGGTTCCGAGCCCCGCCGGGCGTTCCCATCCCAGACGCGGAAGCAGGAGCACCATGAGGCAGATCTACCTTGACCATGCGTCCACGACGCCCGTCCGTCCCGAAGTGGTGGAGGCCATGACCCCCTACTTCACCGAGCATTTCGGCAATCCCTCCTCCATTTACCCCTTGGGCCAGGAGGCCTCCGACGCCGTGGCCGCAGCCCGCGAGAGCCTGGCCGGCCTCATTGGCGCCGCCCCGCGCGAGATCTTCTTCACGAGCGGCGGAACCGAGTCGGACAACTGGGCTATCAAGGGCTTCGCCCGGGCCAACGCCGCCAAGGGGCGCCACATCATCACGAGCGCCATCGAGCACCACGCGGTGCTGCACACCTGCCAGGCCCTGGAGCGCGAGGGCTTCGAGGTGACCTACCTGCCCGTGGACGAGCACGGCCTCGTGAGCGTTGAGGACTTCAAGGCGGCCATGCGCCCGGACACCATCCTGGCCTCCATCATGTTCGCCAACAACGAGATCGGCACCATCGAGCCTGTTCGCCAGCTGGCGGCGGCTGCCCACGAAGCGAACGTCGTCTTCCACACCGACGCGGTGCAGGCCTTCGGCCACGAGCCCATCGACGTGAACGAGCTGGGCATCGATATGCTGTCGGCGTCCTCCCACAAGATTTACGGGCCCAAGGGCGTCGGGCTTTTGTACGTGCGCCGTGGCGTGAAGCTTCAGAACCTTCTCGATGGCGGCCAGCAGGAGCGCGGGCGCCGCGGTTCCACGGAGAACGTGCCCGGCATCGTCGGCTTCGCGCGCGCCGCCGAATTGGCGGTCGACGAGCTTGCCCCCGAGCATAACCGCCAGCTCGCCCTGCGCGACCATGCCATCCGGCGCATCCTCGCAGAGATCCCCTCGGCCAAGCTCAACGGCAGCTGGGAGAGCCGCCTGGCCAACAACGTGAACTTCTCCTTCGAGTTCATCGAGGGCGAGGGCATGCTGCTGCAGCTGGCCGCCCGGGGCATCTGCGTGTCCTCCGGGAGCGCCTGCACCTCCGGCTCGCTGGATCCGAGCCATGTGCTTCTGGCCATCGGCCTTCCCCACGAGATCGCCCACGGATCGCTGCGCCTGACGCTCGGCCGCGACACCACCCTGGAAGACGTCGACTTCGCCGTGGACTCACTTAAGGCGACGCTGCAGAACCTGCGCATGATGAGCCCCCTGTACGAGGATTTCCAGCAGGGCAAGGCAGAATCGATCGTCGAGCGCTTCAAGGCCGACGGCTTCCCCTACGCGAACTAGCACCACCCGTCACCTCCTTCAGCATCCTCCCCACCAAAAGAAAGAGAGAATCCCCCATGGCCATGAACTACTCCGATAAAGTGATGGAGCACTTCACCAACCCCCAGAACGTCGGCGAGATCGAGAACGCGAGCGGCTGCGGCACCGTGGGCAACGCGGTGTGCGGCGACATCATGCGCGTGTACCTCGACATCGACGAGAACAATGTCATTCAGGATGCGAAGTTCAAGACCTTCGGCTGCGGTGCCGCCATCGCCACGAGCTCTATGGCAACCGTGCTCGTGAAGGGCAAGACGGTGCAGGAGGCCCTTAAGGTCACGAACAAAGCCGTCATGGAGGCCCTGGACGGGCTGCCCCCGGTGAAGGTGCACTGCTCGCTTCTGGCCGAGGAGGCCATCCACGCGGCGCTGTGGGACTACGCCGAGAAGAACGGCATCGTCATCGAGGGCCTGGAGAAGCCCGTGAGCGACATCTCCGAGCACGACCACGGCGGCGAGGACGACGAATAAGCCATCACCGCCTTTCCTCAAAGTATGGATCCGGCTCGGAGGCCCAAGAGCTTCCGAGCCTTTCTTTCCAGACCGGCACGTGCCGGGAAGTCGCTCGACTCTAGGCCGCAACGGCGATGACGTTCATGCCGTCGCCCGCGCAGGTTTGCAGCACCACCGACTCGCCGTAGCCGGTCACCCGCGAGGCGATGGTCTTCCACGTGGCCGTCTCCTCCACTTGAAACACCTCCCTTACCGTATAGGCACGCTGCGCCCCCGACCGGTCGCACACAACGACGGCATCGCCCGAGGACAGTGAGCGCACCGGCGCGAACGAGCCGGGATTGTGCCCGACGAAATAGCCCCAGCTGCCGTCGTCCACCGCATCCGACCCCAGCCAAAGGCCGCCTCCGGAACTCGGCGTCGTGCCGCCGCGCACATCGCGGTAGGGAATGGCGGTACCGCCCACCACCAGCGTGCCGGGGGCGATGGAGTCGGCAGCGCCCGAACCCTCGTCGGATGGCACCTCCCCGGAAGCAGCAGAGCCGCCTTCTGCCGATGCCCCTTCCGAGGGCTCGGACCCAGGTGCACTCGGCTGAGAGGCGAGTCCCCCGCCTTCCGCCGCACTTCCGGACCCCTTCGACGCCTCCTGGCCGCCGCGCTGCTCGTCCGCCCGATCCGCCTCTTCCGAACACGCACCCGCAGCCTCGCCCGATGAGGCACCTGGGCCCTCGGCAGAAAGATGAGCGTCCTGCGCCCCGGCGGCTTCGGCCGGCGTTTGCTCCCCTGCTTCCGTGGCAGCTTCCCACTCTACCGCTTCCGAAGCCCTATAGGCCGCGAGCGCCCGCTGCACTTCGGCGCGATGGGAACGGGCCAAGGCCCCCGCTTTCTCTTCCAACTTCTTGCCCACCAGCGGCCCCCAGACATCCCCAGACTGTACGCCCCCTTCGGGCACGGATCCCTCGCTCCCCCAAGCTACCGCGCCAAGCCCCAGGCCGGCACCCAAGGTAAGTGCCAGCGCTCCTGCCACCATGGCCTTCTTTTTGCGTCCAACAACCTCTCCCATGCTCTCACCAGGCCTTTCGCTCTCAAAACCGAATATTTGTTCGCATTGTAATGTAATACAAGCCCAATGAAAAGCCCTTTTAGTACAAAAGTTCGCTTTAATTTCGCAGTGCCGAATCCCGACGCTAGCGCAGCTTGGCGCGGCGCTCTTTCCAGTCGGGCATGAAAGTGTCCATGAGGGCGTGAAAACGAGGGCCGTGGCCGCGTTCCAGCAGATGGCACAGCTCGTGGACGACCACGTATTCCAAGCACTCCGGCGGGTACAGGGCCAGGCGCACGTTGATGCAAATGCGGCCCGTCGAAGGCTGGCAGCTGCCCCAGCGGCTCGTCATGTTGCGATAGGCGATCTTGCCCGCCTTCACACCCATGATGGGCTCCCACGCCTCGATGAGCGCGGGCACGCAGGCCGCGACGACCGTCTTCCACTGGGCCACCTCCGCAGGGGTGGCGGACGCCGCCTCGACGCGAGGCGATTGCGCGATCTCCCGCTGCTGACGCTCGATCCAGTCGCGCTTCTCCCCCACAAACTTCCGAATAGTGGCAAGCGGCAAGCGCAGGGGCGCCGACACCTCGATACGCCCGTCGGGCGGCTTCACGCGCAGGTGCATGTTCTTGATGGCCTTGCGCGTAAGCCAAACTTCCAAACCGTCGATAAAGACGAGCTCGGGGGGCCTCGTTTTTGCTGGGCGTTTTCTCGTTGCTGCCATGAGATTCTTCGGCTCACTTCGCTCGCTCAGAATGACACCGGGTTCATCGCGCGGCCTGCATGGCCAGCTCGTAGGCGTCGTTGCGGGGAATGCCGAACTCGGCGGCGAGACGCTTGGCGACCTCCTTGGTGCGCAGACCCTCCGCCACCAGCCCGGCAGCACGCACGGCGGCCGACGCTGCGGCCTCCTCGGCCCCAGCGGCCGCCTCCGCCTCACCCGGCGCGTCTATCACGAGCGCGATCTCGCCGCGAACGCCGCCGGGCTCCTTAGCACGGGCCGCAAAAAGCTCACGTAGCTCGGCCGCCGTTCCCCGCGCCACCTCCTCGTGCAGCTTCGTCAGCTCGCGACAGACCGCCACCGTGCGCCACGGCAGCACCTCGGCAATGGCAGCCAGCGCTGCAACCAGCCGGTTCGGGCTCTCGTAGAACACGAGAGCCGCATCCAGTCCGCGCAGCTCTTCCAGAACGAAACGTTGCTCGGCCGCCTTGCGCGGGAAGAAGCCCCCGAAGTAGAAGCGCGGGCACACCGTGCCGGAAGCCACGTAGGCGCAGGCCGCCGCCGAGGCGCCGGGCAGCACCTCCACGACCACGCCAGCCTCGCGGGCCGCAGCCACGAGCCGCAGCCCCGGGTCGGACACGCCGGGCATGCCGGCGTCCGAGCAATAAGCTACCACCTCGCCGGCAGCCACGCGTTCCACCACACCCGCAGCCCGCGAGCCGATCATCGCCTCGTCCAGCCGCGCGAGCCGCTTCTCGATCCCGAAATGCGCGAGCAGCTTCCCCGTCACCCGGGTGTCCTCCGCACACACCACATCGGCCTCGCGCAGCGCCTCAAGCGAGCGCAGCGTCATATCGCCCAAGTTCCCAATGGGCGTCGGCACGATGACGAGTTTTCCCGAAGCGTTGGCGGATTCCACTACCCCACGACCTCGGTGGTCTCCACCTCTACGGATGCCGCCACGGTCTCAGGTTCCTCAGGCGCTCCGTCGCGGGCCACCGCCCGGGCGGCGCGGGCCTCGGCCTCCTTCTCGGCCAAATTCGCCTTGGCCACGGCGATCATGAGCTTGATGCGGTTGAGCTGGTTCACCTCGCTCGCACCGGGGTCGTAGTCCACGGCCACGATGTTGCTCTCCGGGTAGCGGCGGCGCAGCTCCTTAATGGTGGCCTTGCCCACCACGTGGTTCGGCAAACAGGCGAAGGGCTGGGTGCACACCACGTTCGGGCAGCCGGAGCGAATGAGCTCCACCATCTCAGCGGTGAGCAGCCACCCCTCGCCCATGGAGTTGCACAGGGAAAGGATCTCGCTCGCGTAGTCGGCCAGCTCGTAGATGTCCGCCGGCGGGTGGAAGCGACTCGACTTCTCCAGCGCGTCGTTCACGGGCTTGCGCAGCTTCTTGATGGCGGCCAGGCCGATCTTGCTCCCGAGCGCGCTCTTCTTCGACTTGCCGATAGGCTGCTGGAAGATGCCGCCGGCGATGCCGAACAGGAAGAACTCGATAAGCCCGGGCACCACGGCCTCGCAGCCCTCGCGCTCGATGACGTCCACGATCTGGTTGTTGGCCGTCGGGTGGAACTTCACGAGGATCTCGCCCACCACGCCCACGCGGGGTTTCGTGCCCTCGCCGGCCAGGGGCAGCGCGTCGAAGTCCTCCACGATGCGGCGCACCGTGCGGCGGAACTCCGACTGGCGCACGCCGCGCTCGAGCTGGTGCTTGCAGGCGTCCATCCAGTACTGGAACAGGCGGTTCGCGCTGCCCGGCTCCACCTCGTAGGGGCGCGTGCGATACAAGCACATCATGAGCAAATCGCCGTACTGCAGCGCGTAAATGGCCTGGTAGAGCATCTTCGGCGTGATCTTGAAGCCAGGGTTCTCCTCGCCCAGGTCCTTGAAGGAGATGGCGATGACCGGGATGTGCCCGAGCCCCACGGACTTCAGCGCCTTGCGGATGAGCGAGATGTAGTTGGTGGCGCGGCAGCCGCCGCCGGTCTGGGTGATGAGCACGGCCAGCTTGTCGGTGTCGTACTTGCCCGACAGCACCGCTTCCATAATCTGGCCCGTGACCAGGATGGACGGGTAGCAGATGTCGTTGTTCACGTACTTCAGGCCCGCGTCCACCGCGCCGTGGTCCACCGAGGGCAAAAGCGCCACGTTGTAGCCGGCGCGCTTGAAGATGGGCACCAGAAGCTCGAAGTGGTAGGGGGCCATCTGGGGCGCGAGGATCGTCCAGCCCTCGTTGCGCATCTGCTCGGTGAACTGGGGTCGCGCGAACTCAGTGGAGGCGCCCTCGCGCTGCTCGATCTCGGCCGCGGCCACCACGCCATCGGCTTTCTCGGTGAAGCTGGCGGGCACGAGCTTGTCCAGGTTGTCCAAGTCGATGCACGCAGCCGGGCAGCCCCTCTTCTCGGCGGCGGCGTCGGCTTCCGCCTCGGCCTCGCGGTCGGCCTGGTCCTTCAAAGCTGCAAGCAGGCTGCGCACGCGAATGCGCGCCGCGCCCAAGTTCGACACCTCGTCGATCTTCAGCACCGTGTACACCTTGCCGGCCGCTTCCAACACCTCCTGCACCTGATCGGTGGTGAGGGCATCCAGGCCGCATCCGAAGGAGTTCAGCTGAATGAGATCGAGATCCTTACGCTGGGTGACCACCTTGGCCGCCGCGTACAGGCGCGTGTGGTACATCCACTGATCCACCACGCGAATGGGCCGCTCCAGCTGGCCCAAGTGCGCCACGGAGTCCTCGGTGAGCACGGCCAAACCGAAGCTCGTGAGCAGCTCGGGGATGGCGTGGTTGATCTCGGGATCCTGATGGTAGGGGCGCCCGGCCAGCACGATGCCGCGCGTGCCGGTCTTCTCCATCCACGCGAGGGTTTCCACACCCTTCGTGCGAATATCGCGTTTGAACGCCTCGTCCTCGGCCCAGGCCGCCTCCACCGCCGCCCGGATCTCGTCAGCCGTGAGCGCGGGGCCGCACCCGTTCGTCTCTTTCGCAAAGTTCTCGGTCAGCTCCACCACCAGGCGCTCGGCCAGCTTGTCCTTGTCGTGGTAGGGCACCCACGGCGACACGAAGGCCACATCGGTCTCGCGCAGCTCGTCGATGTTCAGGCGCAGCGCCTCGGGGTAACTCGCCACAATGGGGCAGTTGAAGTGGTTGCCGGCGGTCTCGTCCTCCTGGCGCTCCCACTTCGAACACGGCATCCAGATGAAGTCCGGGTGCTTGTCGAGCAGGTTCATGATGTGGCCGTGCGAAAGCTTCGCCGGATAGCACACGCTCTCGGAGGGCATCGATTCGATGCCGGCCTCGTAGGTCTTCTTCGTGGACGGGTCGGACAGCACCACCCGGTACCCCAGCTTCGTGAAAAAGGTGAACCAGAACGGGTAGTTCTCGTACATGTTGAGCGCGCGCGGGATGCCCACGGTGCCGCGGGGCGCCTCCTCGGGCGCCAGGGGCTCGTAGCCGAAGGTGCGCTCGGCCTTGTACTCGAACAGGTTCGGCACGGCCGACTTCTCGGTGCCGGTGCCCAAACTCTCGCCCTTCTCGCAGCGGTTGCCGGTGATGAAGCGGCGGTGCTTGCCCGTCGCCGCATCGATGCCGAAATCGTTCACTGTGAGCAGGCAGGCGTTCGAGCAGCCCTTGCAGCGCACGGTGCGATGCGTCGGCGCGAGCGCCTCGATCTCCTCAAGGGACAAAAGCCCACTCAGGGGCACCTTCGGGCCCAGATCCGGCGACAGCGGCACGTTCTCGGTGCGCCGACGCGTCTCCTCAAAGCGGTCGCGGGCCAACAATGCCGCGCCGAAGGCGCCCATGTTGCCGGCGATGTCGGGACGGATGGCGTTCACTTCGGAGAGCTGCTCGAAGGCGCGCAGCACCGCATCGTTCAAGAAGGTGCCGCCCTGCACGATGACCTTCGTGCCCACATCGTGCGGGTCGCGAATCTTGATGACCTTGAACAGGGCGTTCTTGATAACGGAAATCGCCAGACCCGCGGCGATGTCGCCTACGGTGGCGCCCTCCTTCTGGGCCTGTTTCACGCGGCTGTTCATGAACACGGTGCAGCGGCTGCCCAGATCCACCGGGTTCTCGGCGGAGATGGCCGTGGCGGCGAACTCGGCCACGTCCAGGTTCAGGCCGCTCGCGAAGGACTCGATGAAGCTGCCGCAGCCCGAGGAACAGGCCTCGTTCAGCATGATGTGGTCGATGACGCCGTCCTTCACGCGCAAGCACTTCATGTCCTGGCCGCCGATGTCCAGGATGAACTCCACGCCGGGCAGCATCTCCTGGGCGCCGCGCAAATGGGCCACCGTCTCAATCTCGCCGGAGTCGACCCGCAGGGCCTCCAGCAGAAGCCCCTCGCCGTAGCCGGTCACCGTGGCGTGGCCTATCTGCACGAGCGGCTCATCCGTTTCCGGGTCGCGGGGCAGCGCCTGGTACAGCTCGGCCACGGCCGCCTTGGCGCAGCCCAGCACGTCGCCCTTGTTCGAGGCGTAGGTGGACCACAGAAGCGCCCCGTCCTCGCCGATGAGCGCCGCCTTGAACGTGGTGGAGCCGGCGTCGATGCCGAGGAAGGCCACGCCCCGGTAGTCCTCAAGCGACGCGCGACGCACGCGCTCGGCGTCGTGGCGAGCGTGGAACTCCGCCAGCTCCGCCTCGTCGGCGAACAGCGGCGCCAGGCGTACCACCTCCGAGCCCTGCATGTCGCCCAGGCCCTCCAGGCGCGTCAGCACATCGAAAAGCTTCTCGGGCCGCGCGCCCTCTGCCACACCGGCGATGGCGCAGCCGGCAGCCACGAACAGGTGCGCGTTCTCGGGCACGATGATGGCCTCGTCGGTCAATTCCAAGGTTTCGTAGAAGCGCTTGCGCAGTTCGGGCAGGTACTGCAAGGGGCCGCCGAGGAAGGCCACATGCCCCCGGATGGGCCGGCCGCAGGCGAGACCGGAGATGGTCTGAGTCACCACCGACTGGAAGATGGAGGCGGCGATGTCCTCCTTGCGCGCGCCCTCGTTCAGAAGCGGCTGAACATCGGTCTTGGCGAACACGCCGCAGCGGCTCGCGATGGGGTAGATGGTCTCATGATCGGCCGCCAGCTCGTTCAGGCCGCCGGCATCCGTGTCCAGAAGGGCCGCCATCTGGTCGATGAAGGCGCCCGTGCCGCCGGCGCAGGTGCCGTTCATGCGCTGCTCGATACCGTTGTCGAAGTAGATGATCTTCGCGTCCTCGCCGCCCAACTCGATGGCGACGTCGGTTTTGGGGATGAAGGTCTCCACCGCCGTCTTCGACGCGATGACCTCCTGCACGAAAGTGACATCGAGCCACTGGGACAGAAGCAGGCCGCCCGATCCGGTGATGGCGATGGTCATGGTCTCGTCCGGATAGGCCGCGGCGGCCTCGCGCAGCACCTCCACGATGGTGGCGCGCACGTCGGCGTGATGGCGGCGGTACACCGCCCACAGGATTTCGTTGTCGTTGTTCAGCACCGCCAGCTTCACCGTGGTCGATCCCACGTCGATGCCGATATGGAAGGGGCACGCCTCCGCAGCGGCGCTGGCCTCGGCGGAAGTCTGGGCCGTCTCCACCGTGGTCACCCGCGGCGCGCAAGAGGCGCATGCCGCAGATGCCAGCTCTTTCGCCGAGGTTGAGGCCTCGGTGATGATCTCGGTGTACTTGCTGTTCTTGGCATTCTTCTTCATTGGCTTACTCCCAACTTACAGCTCGATGGACTCGCCGGGCTTGATAAACAGAAGGCGCATGGCGATGCGCGCCATAGTCTCGGAGGATTCGGGGCAGCCGCGCTCGATCCAGTGGGCGATGATGCCCAGGTAGGCAGCGGCGTAGAAGGCCACGTAGTACTCCACGAAAACCGTAGGGTTGTCGCGATACTTCTCATGCAGGATGTTCTGCACCAGGTTCTCGCAGACCGCCTCGCGCAGCCGCGGCCCGAAGCGCACATCGCCCCCGGGGCCGAGCACCGCGTGCAAAAAATCGCTCTGCTCGCACAGGTAGTCGAAGAGCTCCACGAGAAACGGCAGCGGCCGGCCGGTCGCGCGGAAGGCCAGCATATCCGCCAAGGTGATGGACTGCATGCGTCCCTGCAGGGCATCGAGGTCGGCCATGACCTCGTCCTCCAGCACGGCGAGCAGCCCGTCCTTGTCGCGGAAGTGGTTGTAGAAGGTGCCGCGAGACGTATCGGCCCGCTCGCACAGATCGTTCACGGTGAGCGCATCGTAGCCGCGCTCCTCCATGAGCTCGATGAGGGCGCCGCGCAGGGCCCGCCTCGATTTCGCGATGCGCCGATCCTCGCAGGGGGCGGCCGGCGCGCAGGTTGCCGTGGCTATGACGGTCTCCTTCGTTCGGTTGCGATGCAGCGGTCGTATTTCGACAGAACGGCCAAAAATGGACACTCTGTTCAATAGCTCGCATTATAGAGAGCGCCGCCCTTTTCGGCAACCCCTTCCTTCCCCTTCCACCACCCTTCCAAAAGCCTGTTTTCTTGTCGAAGGCGGCCCGCAGTTGCTCTTTTCCTGGTATCTTGGGGTTTCGCATTCGTACCACCGCGTTTATCGAGGAGGCAGGCGCCTGCGCGCCGAACCCTATGGCAAACAGACCTGGCAAGCATTCCGCTCCGCTCAACTCCGGCACCTCGCGCCGGGGCGCCCACTCGGCGCCGCTCGGCTCCACGCAGGGACGCCGCGGTTCCCACTCCGCCCCCGTAACGAGCGCCGGCCGCAGCACCCGGAGCGCCCAGGCGGACGCCTCGCGCACGCCCCGCGCCTCCCGCGCGCGCTCCTCCTTCGAGGGCACCGGCTTCGCGCCGACCGCAAGCCCCGTTTCCGCCGCGGGCGGCTCCCAAAGCTTCGCTGCCACCGACAGCCTTGCCCGCGCCAAGGCGGCCCGCAAGAAGTCCCGCGGCAAGAAGATCGCACTCGGCATCGCGGCGGCCCTCGTCGTCGTCCTCGCCGGCGCCGGAGGTGCACTCGCGCTCTACCTGAACGGCATCAACGCCACCATCCAGGGAGGCCTCGATGACGCCGAGTTCAAGGAGCTCGGCGAGCAGCTGGCCCCGGCCAAGGCCGACGGTTCCTATTACGTGGGCATCTTCGGCAGCGACGCCCGCAAGGGCGAGACGGCCAGCCGCTCGGACGTGACCATGCTCGCCCGCATCGATCCCGACAAGGGCGTGGTGGACCTGGTGTCGGTGCCCCGCGACACCATGATCGAGATCGAGGGCCACGGCACCCAGAAGATCAACGCCGCCTATGCCTTCGGCGGGCCGTCCGAGGCCGTGAAAACGCTCTCCACCTTCGCCGGCGTGCCCATCACCCACTACGTGGAGGTGCACTTCGAGGAGCTGAAGGACGTGGTGAACGAGCTGGGCGGCATCCAGGTGAACGTGCCCGAGGGCTTCTATTCCGACACGAGCGGACTGACCATCGATGCCGGCGAGCAGACCCTCGACGGGGACCAGGCCCTGGCCTTCGCCCGCGAGCGCCACGCCGTGTCCGGCGGCGACTTCTCCCGCGCCCAGGCCCAGCGCATGATCATCGAGGCCATCGTGAAGAAGGTGCTGGCGGCCTCGCCCACTGAGATTCCCGGCACCGTGGAGTCCCTCGCCCGCTGCGTGACCACCGACTACTCCGTGACCGACCTGGTGTCGCTGGCCCTCACCTTCAAGGACAAGGGCCTCACCATGTACTCGGCCGCCTGCCCCAGCTACACCCTGAACCAGGACGGCATCAGCTACGTGGGCACCCAGTACAAGGAGTGGCAGGACATGATGCGCCGCGTGGACGCGGGCCTCGACCCCGCCGACACCTCCGTGGAGATCCCCGAGCCCCAGGCCTCGGACACCGAGCTGGGTGCGGCCACCAACGCCCGGTCCCCCCAGGACTACGAGGGCCTGCTCGAAGGCGCCATGACCACCGACGACGTGAAGACCGCCGAGTAGGGCTGCCGGAAGTCATCCGCGAATCCCGACACACCAAAGGCCCCGACCGCATATGCAGCCGGGGCCTTTTCTATGGAGAATCTTAGCCACCCGCGCCCAATCCGTAGGGCAAGGGCCATGCCCTTGCCGCGGCGAAGGCATGACCTTCGCCCTACGGATCGGCCCCGACGGCTCGTCCGGCTCGTCCGGCTCGATTAAGCCTCGCTCACCGCCTCGTCCCCTTAGGCGGCCTCGCACTCATCGGGGGCACCGCCATCGCGCTCAGGGGATGTTGCCCGGGCACGGGCGATCAGGCGCCAGGCGGCGGCGCCATCGAGGGCCAGGTGCACGACGATGAGCGCAAGGAGCACTTTGGCCGCGGCCGCATGGAGGGGAGCCCAGAAAAAGTAGCCCTCCGCGTACCAGCCGAGGGCCGGCAGGATCGCACCCGACTCCATGAGCCCCGACAGCACCACCACGGCCAAGGCGAGCAGCAGTGTCGCATCCAACACCAACCGCGCCCACGCGCCGGCGCGACGAGGGCGCGCGAACCGCAAGGTGCGGTCGTCCGCAGACTGCACACCCCTGTCCCCGGCAGCCTCAGCGACACCAACGGCCCTGGCGCCGGTCGCCCCATCGGCGTTGGCGACCTCAGCAGCGGCGGCATTGCGGGAACTTCCCGACGATCTGGCCGGCCGCAGCACGGCGGCCACGAAATCGTAGTGCTGCACCCCATGGACGAACAGCACGACGAGCACCGCCAGACCCAGCCACTCATGGGCGGTCACGCCGGTCAGCGTCGGCAGCGACACAACGGCGTATAGGGCGAGCGCCACCCCGTCGACAATGATCTTCCTCATGGGCGACCTCCCTTCTTCACCAGGGCCACCAGGGCCACGACGAGGGCCACGGGCATGAGGATCCACAGGTTCAGGCTGGCGTCGCTCGCCTGATGGTAGCGGCCCGTGAGCGCCTCCCAGGCGTGGCACTCCACCGAGACGCACCCCGCCTCGGGGCACGTCATCTCGGTCACGCCATCGGGCTCGGGCACATCGTCGAACCCGTGGCACGCCCCGGAGGCGCACCCGACCACGGGACACGGCGCCTCGGCGGTCACGGGGCGCACGGCCAGGACATCCGGCCGCGTCATCCCCACAGCGCCCACGACCACCACCGCCGCCACGAGGAACACCGCCAACGAGGCAATGATCTTCTTCATGAAACCCCTCTCTCTGCAAATAAGGGCCGCCCGCCCTGTGGCAGACGGCCCATACGGAAGAGACCGAGAACCGAATTGGAGGGGTTCGGCCCTCGCTTCTCGCGCCTACTGATCCGACGGACGCAGGGGCAGGAACTTCAGGCCCAGGAAGAAGATGAGGCATCCCAAGGCCACCACGCCCAGGGTCACACCGAACTCGAGCGGCGTCGGCCAGTACACCATGCCGGCGTAGGCCTCGGTCAGGGTGCCCTCCCAGTTCGTGACGCTCATGGAGTTCATGGCGAAGGGCAAATCGAGGTTGGCGATCTGGAAGCCGCCGACTAGCAGCTGCACGCGCTTGCAGAAGATGCCGGCGATGGCGAGCAGCGAGGCGGCCACGAGCAGGCCGTTTCGGCGCAGCGACGGCGTGAGGCAGATGACGGCGCAGGCCGCGCAGCCGACGACCTCCACCCAGAAGAAGGGCGCGAGCGGGCCGGACACCAGCATGGCCACCACCTCGGCGCCCGCGCCGCCGGGGAAGGCCTCGGTCAAGAGATCGCAGCCGAAGAAGTACAGGTCCACCAGCACGAAGGCGCCGAGCAGCTTCGCGAGCTTCACCACATTGGCCTGGTCGAGGGCCAGGTACCCCGCCGCCCGCAGGCCGATGACGACGGCCATCACCAAAGCCGTGCCGCACACGAGCGCCGAGGACACGAACCAGGGGGCCAGAAGCGCGGTGTGCCACATCTCGTGGCCCTGCTGCAGGCCGAAGATCCAGGCGGTCACCGAGTGCACGAGCACCGCGCACACGAGCGCCACCACCGAGATCACGCGCAGCGCCACGGCGCTCATCTGCCCGCGCTCGGCCCTCAGCTGGGCCCACAGGTACACGCACGACAGGATGAGGTAGGTGGCCAGCACGATGATGTCCCACATGAGCGGGCTTCCCATGTTGGAGTACACGAACAGCTCCCACACGCGGAAGGGCTGGCCCATGTCCACGACCACGAGGCCAATGGCGCACACCGTGCAGGCGATGGACGAGAACACGGCCACCTTGGAAATGCCGCCGAAGCCCGCAATGCCGAAGGCCTTGGGCACCGAGGAGATGATGAGGCCGCCGGCCGACAGGCCGACGAAGAACATGAAGCCGGTGATGTAGAGGCCCCAGCTATCCAGGTTGCGCATGGCCGTCTGCACCATGCCGCCGGACAGCTGCATGGCCCACAGCACCAGGCCGATCACCGTCACCACAGCGCTCACGCCAATGGCGATGTTCAGCGCCGGGCTCTTCACGGCCGCCCGCGCACCGACCGCCTCATGGGCACGCTCGCGCTGGCGGGGCGCCGAGAAATCGAGATCGTCGTCGGCGATGACGCCACCCTGCATATACTCAGACATAGTTCAACTCCCTTCCCGTTACACGAGGAAATACACGGACGGCTCGGTCTCGCGATCTTCCAGAAGACGCATGGAAGATCGCTCCCTCAGCTTCTGGGAGACCTCGGAATCGGGATCGTTCGCATCGCCGAAGATGCGGGCCCGCGCCGAGCAAACCTCGACGCACGCCGGCGCCAGCCCCTTCGCAAGGCGGTGCCAGCAGAACGTGCACTTCTCCACCACGTGCTTCTGATGCGGCGCCACGTCTTGATCGCCAACGGGGAAATCGAGGTGATAGCTGGGTTCTTCCCAGTTGAACGAACGCACGCCGTTGTAGGGGCAGGCGCTCATGCACATGCGGCAGCCGATGCACTTGTCGTAGTCCTGGCGCACCACGCCGGTTTCGGGATCTTTGTAGGTGGCGCCCACAGGGCATACCTTCACGCAAGCCGGGTTCTCGCAGTGCTGGCAGGCCACGGTCACGTTATACATCTCCAGGTTAGGATACGTGCCAGCGGGGGCGTCCATATGCGGGCCACCGACGGTCATCACACGGTTCCACCAGATATCCTTCGGAAGGTTGTTTTCCACTTTGCAGGCGACAGCACAGGAGTTGCAGGCAATGCATCGCTTGGTGTCCACCAGCATAACCAATTTGCTCTCAGCCATGGCTATTCCTCATTCCAGACACGAACCTCGACAAGATTGTCGAAATAGCTCTCGTTTACACCGACGGGATCGTACTCGCTGGTCAAAAGCTCCGACCAGCAGCCTGCCTTATGCTGATGCTGCTGCCAGCTCTTGGGGTACACCATGCACCCGGGGCGAATACCGTCGTTGAGGACCGCACGGGCCACGCAATGGCCGCGGTCGTTGTACACCTCGACGTAATCGCCGTCGGCAATACCGCGGACCTCGGCATCGGCGGGGTTCATCTTGATAGTCGGTTCCGGATCGAGCTCGCGCAGGTAGGCGTTGTCCGACCACATGGAGTGCACGCGGAAGCGCGGACGCTCAGACAGCAGGATGAGTTTGTACTTATCCCAGGTGGGGCTGCCCTCGTAGGCCTCGGTGGGATTGAAGTAACGGGGCAGGTGCTCGCGATCCTCATCAAATTCCTGACCCACGTCGAACTGCACGGTGGGATTCTCGACATAGAACTCCATGCGGCCCGATTCGGTGCGGAATTCGGCGTTCTTCCAAGGAATCCAGGGCTTGTCCGCATACCAATACATGTCCTCGTTTTCTTTGATGGCATCGTAGGTGATGCCAAGGGCGCCAAGGCCCGGCGTGTCCACCACCTGGGACATGTACTCGTCCTCGGAAAGATCGATGAGATCCGGATGACCCATGCCAGCAGCCAAAAGCTTCAGAATCTCGAAATCGCTCTTCGACTCGTACAGAGGGTCGATGGCCTTCTCACTGTGGAGGAAGCACTGAGTGGCGGAAATGGGCACCAACTCCTGCTGCTCGAACCAATGGGCCGCCGGCAGCACGATATCGGCGTACTTCACCGTATCGGTGAAGGTGTAGTCGGCCACCACGTACAAATCCATGTTTCCAACGACGTCGTTGATGTACTCGTTAGTGTTTACCTGGTTGGATACGGGATTGCCAGCGTACACATAGAGCGAGCGGATGGGATAATCCTGCCCTTTCCACTTGTCGGTACGCATAATCTCCGGAAGGGCGAGGGCCGAAATCATGGGATATTTCGCCGCAGTCATGCCCTTCACGACCGCGTTGATGCCCCAACAGGCCTTGAAGTCACCCACGCCGGTGCCCGCGCCCGGATAACCGATCTGGCCCGTCAGCGCCGCCATGGTGATGTTGGCATGGGCCGCGTGCACACCGTTGGTGTAGGAGTTGGAGCCCCAGCCCAACCGATGGGTGCAGGGGCCGTCGAGGGCAAGATGCGCCAGCTCCACAATGGTCTCGGCGGGAATGTCGCAGATCTCCTGGGCCTTCTCGGGAGCATACTCCATGATGTCTTCCAGCAGCAGATCATAGGCGGTGTTACAGGGAACGCCGTTGAAGTCGTAGGTGCCGTTCAGCTGCGGATCGACGGCTTCAGCCAAACTCTTCACCGCGCCATCGGCATCGAGCACCGCGGGATGGTCGATGATCTTCTGGACGGTCTTGGCCTTGCCCACCTGGGCGCCCTTGTTCTCGCTAGAAGCAGCGGACACCTGACCCGCCTCAACCTCAATTACCTCCGGCTCCACACCCAAGTCGCTCATGCGCAAAAACTTGCCGGTGTCGCTGCGCACGAGGAACGGAGCGCAGGTGTGATCGCGCAGGAAGGGCTTGTTCACAGCGTCCTCGTTCACCATGACGTACATCATGGAGAGCGCCAAGGCGGCATCGGTGGCGGGCTTGATTGGAATCCACAGGTCGGCGCGGGCGGCCAGCTGGGTCATAATGGGATCGATGACCACCAGCTTGGTGCCAGCATCCTGAGCATCGGCCACGAAATGCCAGTCGTGGAGTTGGGCATCGGTGATGTTGGCGCCCCACACGAACAGCGTCTTCGCATTCTTGAAATCGGAGGGATCATTGAGCACCCAGTCGCCCAGGTTGCCCACCACGCGGTTGATGCCCCGGGTGTTGGCCTGGTCGCGGGCGATCTTGATCATACTCGCGTTGATCTTGTTGAAGAAGACGTTGTACATGGGCGAGGCAACACCGCTGATGGCGCCCAAGTTGCCCGATCCGCGCGTATAGGCGATGGCCTGCTCGCCATACTCTGCCTGAATACGCTTCCACTCATCGGTGATTTCCTTGATGGCCTCTTCCCAGGTAATGCGCTCCCACTCGCCGGAGCCGCGCTCGCCTACACGGCGCATGGGATACTGGATGCGGTTGGGCCCGTACACGTTGTAGACATGGCTCAGGCCTCGCAGGCAGATACGGTCGACGCGGCCGTCGGGGAACGAATTGAACTGCCGCTTCGACGTTTTGACGATCTTGCCGTCGACGACGTGCAGGTTCAGCTTGCAGGTGCCGGAGCAGTTGCCGCGGCACACGCCGCAGAATATCTGCTCACCGTCGCCCTCGGTCTGTCCTGCCTCATAGGTCGCAGCCTGGGCGAGCCCGCCCGCCGCGAAGGCACCCGCGCCTCCGGCGGCCACAGCGGCGGCAGCAACACCCGTTGATTTGAGAAAGTTTCGACGCGTGAGCCCACCGACGGGGCTGTATGCCTCTGTCATCTTTCCTCCTCGATTCGCACAGGAGTCCCGATTCGCGCTCACACTGAGCGCCATCGCGGAAACTCCCCTTCTCATGCGGGCGGATGGTTGCATCCGCCTCCCTCTCGGTAAGAATTGGCCAAATTCTCCTGGTTGTCATTTTATCGCAATGTATTGTGACAATCAAGACATTGTCGCAACTTTTTGCGACAAGTTTGCTCAGGTTTGGGCTTCATGCCAGCTTTCGCCGCACCTGCTTGAGAAAATTCTGCCTGAAGTTGCGATTGGATCCAAAGAAACGCTAATAGGTCAAACTGACATTTTCAGTGGCATAGCGCTTCTCGGCCAATTCGATCGTACACAAGTAATCAGCTGCTTGGGCGAGGCGTTTATCTTGATGCGAAAGAGACTTGTAGACGGCTGCGTTTCGAGCGAGAGCATAATCAAAGGCATCGTGAAGGGCGGCGGTCACCGCCTCTTGTCCTCCATCGTAGTAAATTGCCACCTGATCAAAAGTTTGGAACTTCTCGAGACGGTCGAAAATGAAATCAACAATGTCCTTTCGCAGTTGCGATTGTAGTTGATCGCTATTTTTGAAAAACGCTTTGTCGTAGAAAAAAGTATGGTAGCTGATGGGAAGAGTGCGCACGAACATTGAGAACGCTACGAGCAGCCGCTTCCGCTTCTCGACGGAAAGACCCTCGTAGTCTTCGTGACCGTGTAACAAATCAACACTGTGAAAAGGAATGTCGTGTAAATCTTCTAGCTGCAAACGAGCAACATAGGAATCTATGAAGCGCTCGAACCTCTTCGACTGATCATGAAACACCAACGTTGCCATGTAATAGCCGGCATCCATATTTTGCTCGCCAGCCTCGTCGGTAAAACAGCTCAGTGTAAGCATCCCCAATTCCTCCCCAATAACAAGAACGGCGAGGGAACACCCTCGCCAATCTGGAGCCCTCGCGCTTTACGGCGTTCCGGCACATTGTTTATATCGCACTGTATCAGTTTTGGGAAGATGGAACCGAAGTGAAGCAGAAAGCGTTACTTCCGGGCGCCATACCCCAGAGCGCAAAGAACACTACCCGTCTCTCGCGCTTTGCAAAGAGGCGACCTGCGGTTTCACACTTTTCCAAGGGAACTTTGCTGATAATTTAGCACTTTTCTAAGGGAGTTTGTTGCCATAGTGCACACTTTTTCAAGGGAACTTTGGTGCCGCTTTCAGTTTGGGCGACTACTCCCGCATGAAGTCGCGGTGGGCGAGGCGGGCTTCTACCATGGCGACGATGTCGTCGTCGGCGAGGCCGGCGTTGGTGCAGACGCGGATCATGTCGTCGATGACGAGTTCGATGGGGGAATCGGATACCGTGTGCGCCCCCAGGTCGTGGCGTTCGGCCACGAAGGTGCCCCTCCCCTTCCGCGTGGTGATGTAGCCCTCGCGTTCCAAATCCATATAGGCGCGATTCACCGTGTTGTAGCTGATATCCAGATCCACCGCCAAGGCGCGCACCGTAGGAAGCCTATCGCCGGGGACAAAGGCTCCCGAGCCAATAAGATAGGCGATGCGGTTCTTGATCTGTATCCACACCGGCAGGCCGGAGTTGTGGTCGATGGCGAAGGATTCAAGGACGCCCATGATGCTTCTTTCTCGCGAAACGGTACTTATATCCTATCAGAGTCCTCGCCCCTCGCGTTGGACGCCTTCAGCAAAACCATCGCTTACGGCCGTGGGCACCGTGACAACAGCGCTACCGGATCCCTTCACCGTCTCGTATTGCATGAGCATGGTACGCAGCTTCAGGGCCGCGTCCTCATCCCCGTAGATGCGGGCAGCCTCAGAAAGCATCTCCGCCAAATCGGCTTCGACACTCGCCACCGTCATGCGAGCATTGCGTTCGCGGTCGGCCTGAGCCTCCAAGGACATGACGTTTTGCAGCTCCGCCGGGATCACGATGTCGCGGACCTTTACGGAGATGATGTCAACGCCCCACCCCGAGGCCTCTTTCTCGATATCGGCCTTGATCTCCTCATCCAGCTGATCGCGACGCAAGGCCACCTCCCCTACCGTTGAGCGCCCCACTGCCTCGCGCAGCGACGTCTGAGCAAGATACGATATGGCCGCGTAATAGTCCTCCACTTCCACGCAGGCCTTTTCCGCATCCCACACCACCCAGAACAGCACCGCGTCGATGTTCACAGGCACAAGATCGGCCGTCAACGTACGCTCAGCACGGAAGGGGGTGGCGATAATGCGCTGATCGACGCGAATGGTCCCATGCTCCAAAATGGGAATGGTGGCATAGAAACCAGGTCCCACCACGCGGTTCAACTTGCCGAGCCGCAGCACGACCACCTTTTCCCACCCCAGAGCAATATGCAACGAAGAAGAGGCCGCAAGTGCCGCGAGCAGAGCCGCAAGAATGCCCACGAGCGAGATGCGCCCCTCCAAAAGAAGATCGCAGACAAGCGCCGCAGCGGCCGCGGCCATGAACACGGCGACGCTGAATACGAGAGCGCCGTTGCGCGACGATTTCTTGGGCACATAGGAGGTTGCCGCCAGCATTTCCGCTTCGCTGTCGCTCCACGGGCCCGGCGCAGCTTCCCATTCAGTGCGGCGCGCTTTGCGACCCCTTGCGCTTTTCGTCATCGGTCGATCCTTCCTCTCATCTTGCTTAGCAAGTTGCCTTATTGTTCATCGTATTCCAGCGTTCCCGCTGCGAGGGCACAGCTCAGCCTCCAGCTACCGCGAACGCCATACGCATCGCGAGCTCGGGGTTCTGGGAAACGTCGAAAGAGGCGAGCCCTGTCACGCAGACCCTCAGGGCCGCCCCGCCAAGGAGCACACAGACGGCAATCCAGAGGCCCTTTGTGCGCCGATCTCCTCCAGGGTAACGACACTCCAAGATAAAGGGCGCGACCAAACCGGCTAGCACGAGCACCACCCAAAACATAATCGCCTCATCACCCGTCAGAAGGGCGCGGCCCCCCGCCTCTGTTCGGATATCAGTCAGCAAAAACGTCGCAAAGAGGGCCAGAGCCACTGCCTCTGCGATGATTATCGCACGGTCCATGTGGCTTAAGCATCGCAGCGCTGAACCGAACGGCACGCGAGAATCAACGAAAGACGCAACGCCGAAGGCCACGGCCACCCCGCATGACAGCGACGAGAGACAAAAGAGTGCCGGCACAAGCCACGACCCAAAGGCGACAACCGAGGGCAGCTGCATGAGGAGCACTCCCGTGTAGACCGCTGTGACAACTCCTGCGATCACAGCGGCAACGGAGGCGACGAGCACTACGAAGAGAGGCAATCGCGCGCCAATACCATTCGAGGCAAGAGCGAAGAAAGTCGCCAAAGCGCCCGAGGCCAGAAGCGCCCATGCACCCACCGTCACGACCGTGAAGCGAGGGGCCAGCCACAGAGAGAGCACCCGCTCGGGACGGCCGGCATCGGCCATGAGGCAAAGCGATCCCACCGCCAGCAGCACCAGGCAGAGCACCCAGCCGCGGGATAACAGCTCATGGGGCACTCGCAAGTTTCTTCGCACCCACCGAGTCAAACGGGGCTGCGATTTCTTTGTAGTGCGATAGGTCGCTCTCGTACCGTAGCGTCCTAAATTGGCGCATTCCAATACGCCCATAACAGCACAGGTGCCCGCCCCCGCTCCCCCGAAAAACAAGTAGGCTACGGCAAGTTCGCTGAACAACATTCTCCCCTGCCTTCCAACGCCGCCCCTACATTTCGCGAATCATCACGTGCAAGTGTATCCCCTCAATCACTTTATCGCAAGTTATTACGATAATCATTTCAAGAGCGGAATCTCCCCGTCAAACGTCAGGATCTCAGAGCCGCGCTGCAGAAAGTCGACGACGCCGCAGTGGGTGTGGTAGATGGCGACGCGGATGTCCAGGTCGTGCTCGGCGGCAAGGCGCGCCAGCTCCGGCGAGGCGGCCAGCTCGGCTGCCGCGGCCCGGGCGTTCGCCACGCTGGCCTCGTAGGGGTCGCGCACGTCGCCCAGGGCCGCGACGATGCGCTCGGTGATGGCGGCCACCGGCCCCGCTTCCCCATCGAGGGCCGCCTTGATGGCCCCGCAGTGGGTGTGGCCCAGCACCAGCAGAAGACGGGTGTGCAAGTGCTCGCAGGCGTACACCGCGCTGGCCAGTTCGATGGGCCCCACCACGTTGCCCGCCACGCGGATGACGAACAGCTCGCCCAAGCCGGTCATGAAGATGTGCTCGGGCACCACCCGCGAGTCGGCGCAGGTGATGACGCAGGCGAAGGGGCGCTGACCGTTCTCGAACAGGTCGGCAATGCGCTCCTGGGACAGATCGCGCTCATGGTCGAGCGCCTCCACGTAGATGCGGTTGCCCTCCACAAGCCGCCGCAGCGCCTCCTCGGCTGGCACATGGGCATCCCCGTCGTAGTCGTCAGCGGTATAGCCCGCCGTCGTCAATTTCACAGCTTCATCCTCGCTCATACCGTCTCCCATCTTCCCGCGCGATTCTTTCTGATGGCTCTATAATGGCCCGAAGAGAGAATTTGGGCAAAGGGGCACATCCATGAGCGGGCCGAAGACGAGTCAATTGGAAATCGAGCGGATGATCCGGGCGCAGCTTGAGGCGCTGCGCTCCGACGTGGATCACAGTCGGGCCCGGGCGCGGCGGCGCATCGCGGCGCTCCTGAACGAGCTTCTGGACGAGACCGAAGGTTGTGCCGAAGCCGAGGAAGCCGCTGCCTCCCTGCGGCAGCTCGCCGAGGCGGCCCTCGCGCAGCTGACAGCGGAATGCGCTTTTACGCCGGCAACGGCCATGGCGGAATCGGTCGCCCGGGCCGAGCGCTGCTCGTCGCGGGCCGCAGCCATCGCTGATGCCTTCGAGCGCGAGGCGCACCCCCTGGCCGAACGCATCCAGCGAGCCCGCGCCCAAGCCGCAGCCGCGTCCGAAGCACGCGACTTCACCGCCGTGCTGGCCAAGGCCGCCAAAGAGAGCGTCACAGCGGCCGCTGTGGAGGCCGCCCGCTCTTTCATGGCCGATGAGCATTGTCTGCCGTCGGAATCATCGGCCGTCGAAGCCCAGGGCGGATCAAGATCCGCCCCTATGGAGAAGGCTGCTGCAGAGGGGACGGCCATGCAGGTTGAGCCCGTAGGGGGCAACCTCGGTCGCCCCTCGCCCGCTGCTGTGGACGAAAGCGGGACATTGATCGCCCGCAACCATGTGCAAGAGGTCGCCCGTCGGGCGCTCGCGCTCATCGCCTCCCCCTGCACCCTGCCTGCCGATCGCGCCCTGCTCCTGGAAACGGCGCGCGAGCTGGGCCCGCAGGCCGCCGCGCAGCTGGCGCCTCTGCTCCCCACCATGGAATCGAACGCCGCAGCCATGGCCGATCTTATCGCCCTCATCGAGGACGCCGAGGCCGACCTGCGCGCCCAGAGCGTCCCCTTCGCGGAAGCGTTCGGCACCTTCGCTACCTTGGAGGAGGCCGTCGGCCGCCTGGAGACGCTGCGGGCCCTCCAACTTCAAGTCGATCGCAACGCCTACCTGAAGGCCTGCATCGACGCCGTTATGGCACGCCACGGCTACACCATCGCCCGCTCGGTCACTATGGGGCGCGACCTCATGGGCACCCATCGGCTCTTCGGCCGAGAAGACGCCACCGAGGGGCTGCACGCCTTCGTGTCGGATGCGGGCGACCTCATGCTGCAGGTGGCAGGGCTGCCTGGCGGCATCGAGGCAGTGGAAGACGGCGAGGTCGTGACCATGGAGGCGGCTCCTGGCGGGGCGCGCACCGAGCGACTCCTCGCCGACCAGCACGACTTCTGCGCCGTCTACGACGAGATCGCGGAGGATCTGGCCGCCTTCGGCATCACCAACACTGTGCGCTACAAGGCCGCACCCGATACCGCCTTCTGCCGCGAGATGCGAGCCGTCGCAGACGTCGAGGCGCGGGCGGGAATGGCGGAGCGCGACGGAATCCGCGCCTCCAACGAATCTCGCGGGCCAGGGCTGACCGAGGTCAGCCCCTACGGAGAAGATGCGGCGGCGAGGCGCGAAGCGCGGAAGCGCAGGCGCAGCGGCAACGCGACAAGGGAGATGAGATAGCATGCGCCTGTGCTCCTGCGGCTTCGCCAACCCCGACGATGCGATGCGCTGCGCCGCTTGCGGAGGCGCTTTTTCGCACGAAAGCGCAGGTGATACCCTGCTTTTGGAAGACGTGCGGAGCGGGGAGGTCGTCCGCATACCGGCCCCAGGCGGCATCCTTGGGCGCGCCGGCGACTTCTCGCCCGACCTCTTCTCGCCGAGGGTGTCCGGCGTCCATGCCGTGGTGGCCGTCGACAGCGAAGGGCGCTGGACCATCGAGCACACGGGCCGCAACGCGTCGGCCGTGGAGCGTGGTGGCGTCTGGTCGGATCTGCGCTGCGGCGCGCCCCAACCGCTGTTCGGCGGCGAGACGCTGAAGCTGGCCGACATGGTGTTCCGCGTGCAGGTGGGCACCCAGGCGGCCGTGGCGGACGGGGCCGCCGTGGAATCGGACGCGCAGAACGCTCCCGCCGAAACTGCCTGGTCCGTGCGATGTCCCGTGTGCGGGACCGAATATGCCGTGGAAGGCCCCGAAGGTCGCGTTGCCGCCTGCACGTTCTGCAAGGATCCGCTGGATGCCCGGCAGATCGCGCGCGTCGCGGCGCGGGCCATGTCCGGCCGGTAGGCCGCCATGTTCGTCGACCGCATCTACTTCCCCGTCACCACCTTAGGTCCCGGCGAGCGCGTCGTCGTGTGGACCTGTGGCTGCACGAAGCGATGCCCCGGCTGCGCCAATCCCGAGCTGTGGGAGACGCGCCCCGAGGCCGCCATCGAGCCCGCGCGCCTCGCTGCCGTTCTGAACGACCTTGCCGGGCGCACCGGTGCCCATCGCATCACCTTCACCGGCGGCGATCCGCTGGAACAGGCGCCGGCCCTCGCCTCCGTGCTCGCGGCTATCCGCTCCGCCTTCGACGACATCCTCATCTACACCGGCTACACCTTCGGGGAGCTCACCGCCATGCCCAAATTACCGAAAGGCCTGCTTCCCCTCCCCTCCTCCCCGCAACCAAGCAGCGGCGGCCTTCCCAACGAAGGAAGCGCCGGGGCCGCCCCCAGCGCGCACCCGGAGGATGCGCCGCTCATCGACGTGCTCATCGACGGGCCCTATGTCGAGGCGGAAAACGACGGCGTCTGCGCGCTGCGCGGTTCCACCAACCAACGGGTCATCGTGCTCAATCCGGCACTGGAAACCCTGTATCACGAGGAGATGCAGAAACCGCGCTCGGTGCAGAACGCGGTGTTCGACGGCCGGGCGATATCCATCGGCATCCACGGCCGGCCCCAAACGACCCGCGAGAAGGAGTAGCCCCGTGAACATGCCTACCTGGCAGCGCGAGCTGGAGAACTTCATCGGCATCAAGCCGCTCTTCGTGCTGGAGGGCAACGTGTCCGACCTCTACCCGTGGGACTGCGAAGGGCAGACCCAGTTCCTTCCCCTCGCCCACATCCTGCCGGAGCTGTTCGCCGCGCCGGACGGCACACGGCCCTACCGGTTCCTCTACGTGGATCCGCTGCGGGGCGTGCACGATCCCCTCGGCACCGGCGAGGTGCGCGCGCTCGCCCAGGCGGCCCAGCGCGAAGCGGAACGCCTCACCGCCGAGGCCGAGGCCTTGAACCCCGGCGCCGACCCGGCGAGCCGCCAGCAGCCCTTTGCCGCCAACCGCCTCGTCCACGACTCCCTGCTCGTGCGCGCGGCCCTCTCGCGGCGGCTCGGAGAGGAAGAACCCCGCTCCGTCGCCTGCGTGTTCGACTTCGCGAGCCGGCTCGCCTCCTCGCCGGAGGACCTCACTCCCGAGGAGAACGCCGTGTTCATGAACCTGCTCCTCGGCGCGAAAGACGCCATTCGCGGGGACGGCGAGCACGTGAACACCCTCGTCCTTGTCGCCAACAAGGCCACCGACCTGCCCTCCTGGCTTGTGCGCGGCAACCCCGACGTGCGCGTCATCGCACTGCCCAGCCCCGATCGCCCGGCCCGCGAGGCTTATCTCGACATCGCCTTCCCCGACCTTGCCGCGCCCGAGCTCGACCGTCCTCGCGAGAAACTCGTCGACACCACCGACCGCATGCTGCTCACCGAGCTGGACGAGCTGCGGCGTCTGTACGCCCGCGGCGGCACGGCGCCGGAGCATGTCACCGAGCTCGTGGACCTCTACAAGTACGGCATCCGCGAGAACCGCTGGAGCGCCATGATGGACAAGCTGCGCGACGACCCCGCGGCCGCCCTGCGCCGCCGCGTGAAGGGCCAAGAGCCCGCCATCGCCAAGATCGTCTCGGTGCTCAAGCGCTCGGTGCTGGGCTTCTCCGGCATGCAGCACTCATCGGGCACCAAGCCCAAAGGCGTGCTCTTCCTCGCCGGCCCTACGGGCACGGGCAAGACGGAGATCGTGAAGGCGGTCACCGAGCTTCTGTTCGGCGACGAGCGCAGCTACCTGCGCTTCGACATGTCCGAGTACGCCGCCGACGCCTCCGACCAGAAGCTCTTCGGAGCCCCGCCGGGCTACGTGGGCTACGAGGCCGGCGGCCAGCTCACCAACGCCGTGCGCGCCAACCCCTTCTCGGTGCTCCTGTTCGACGAGGTGGAGAAGGCCCATCCCTCCATCATGGACAAGTTCCTTCAAATCCTGGAGGACGGCCGCATGACCGACGGCCAGGGCCAGACGGTGTACTTCGGCGAGACCCTCATCTTCTTCACGAGCAACGTCGGCATCTCCGAAGAGCTCCTCGACGAGCACGGGCGCACCATCGGCCGCCGCAACATCGTGCAGCCCGGCGAGCCCTACGACGTCATCTGCGCCCGGGTCCAGCAGGCCATGGCCACGCACTTCAAGCCCGAGGTCTTGAACCGCATCGGCGACAACATCGTCGTGTTCGACTACATCTCGCCTGAGGCCTCGCGCCTCATCCTGGAATCGCAGATCCGAAAGATCAACGGAAACGTGCGGAACCGCTGCGGCATCACCGTGGCCGCCGCCCAGGCCACACTCGACCTTCTGGCCGAGCGCGCGCTAGCCCCCGAGGTGCGCGAGAACGGCGGCCGCGGCATCGGCAACCTGGTGGAGGATGCGTACCTGAACCCGCTGTCCACCTTCATCTTCGACGAAAACGTGGAAGCTGGCGAAGCCGTAGAAGCCGTCGCCAGCGCCGGCGCTGTCACGTTCCGCAGGGCCGATGAGGGGGCCGGAGCCACTGATGGCTGCTAGCCCGAACATCTCGCGGGAGCCGCGGCAGGACGTGGCACCCACCATCGTGGACGCCGCTCCCACGCTCGTGGACATCGACTCCACCGCCCCCGTCCTCTCCGGTGCCGACCTTCCCTTCCAAGGCGACGGAGACCGCACCTTCACCCTGCACACCGCCGACGTCATCGGAGCCGGCGGCCAGGGCACGGTCGTCGCCACCACCGATGAGGAGGGCCGCACCTTCGTCGCTAAGATCGCCTACCAGCCCCACGCCGTGCGCGACCGCCTCGCACGCCGGGCCGTGCTCGGCTACCTGCGGCGCCTCATGGCCGAACACCCCCTCGGTGAGGAGCACTTCCGCGAGACGCACCTCATGCCCCTGTACGCCACGGGCCAGATCAGCGACGAGGTGCCGGGGCTCGGCGAGTCCACCTACGATGTGGTCGTCATGCCCCTGTGCGACGACGCCTTCACCCGCGACGGCGCCTCCTTCGAAGAGCTGCGCGACAGGATCATTCCACAGGCCGCCAGCGCGCTTGCGCACCTGCACGACGAGGGCATTGTGCACCGCGACGTGAAGCCGAAGAACCTCTATCTTCTAGAAGGCGAGGTGGTGCTCGGCGACTTCGGCATCTCCTCGGTGCTGGAAGAGGGCCGCGATACCGGCGCCACCAAGGTGGACCGCCGCACGCCGGGCTACTCGCCCCATTCCTCGGTGGTGCAGCGCGAGAACGACTGGTACGCGCTCGGCTACACCATCTGGACGCTGCACAACGGCGGCCGTCACCCGCACCAGACGCTCATCGACGGCGACGACCTGTCGGCGGTGCTCGCCGGCGGCCGTCCCGTAGCCTTCGAGGCCCGCGCGCCCGAGCATGAGACGCTGGGCCAGCTCATCTACGGGCTCACCTACGCCCATCCCCAGGGGCGCCTCGGTTACGAGGACATCCAGCGCTGGCTGGCCGACCCGGACGCGTTTCGCTACCGCGACCCGCTGGACGCCGCCGCCATGGCGGGGCCGGCGGGCTATCAGTTCGAAGGCGAGGTCTACGAGAGTCGCACCACCTTGGTCACGGCGCTGGCGAATAATTGGGAGAAGGCCAAGCGCCACCTGTACACCCACGGGCTGGAAGACTACTTCCGCAAGCTCGGCGAGACGGATCTGGCCGTGGCCCTGAACGACATCACCGATCGCGATCCGGACACGCTGCCCGAGGACGAGAACGGCGACGAGGATCTGGGGCTTTCCCGGGCGCTTACGCTCATCGACCCGGCGCGCGGCGCTGTCTTCTGGAAGGGCGAGGCCGTCGTGCCCGGGGCCTCCGCCGTAGATGCCCTGTTTGCGCGAGCCTCGGCCACGCCGCTCGGCTTCTACCGCCTTATCGCCGACGAGGAAGCGGTGCGCGACCTTCTGGGCATCGTGGCCGTGGCCGGCTTTTCGGGCCCGGCCCGCGCCGGACTTAAGTGGCTGCGCGAGCACGAGGACGCGAATGCGGGCGAGAAGGTGGATCGCGTGCTGGCGGTACTGGAGGCCACGGCGGCCAACAAAAGCGCCGTGCGCTCCTTCGCCGCACGCTACGGAAGCGACGGCTGGGCGTTCTGGGTGCAGCGGAACCTGAAGGCCTACCACGGACGCACCGGCGCGGGCGATAGGCTTATCCGGGCCGTGGGCTCCGCGACCGTGAACACCTCGGCACCCCTGGCTGATACCGTCGAGGCCCGCGCGCGCTTGGTTCAGCGTGCCGACGATATGGCCGCCCACACCGAGGGGAGCCCGCACATCCACCACTTCGGTATTATCCGCGAGAGCGAGACGGTGGTGCCCGCCACAGCCGCCGACTACTTCACCGCCGAGCTGTTCGGGCGCCCCGTGCCCCGGGGCTTCGCCACCGAGCTCATGGAAACCTCCGCCGCCGATAAGGCCGCCGTGGCCTGGGCCCGCAAGCATCTGCGCAGTGCCCGCAGCGACGCCCTTGCCGAGGATGCCACCGCGGCTCTGGAGGAGGCCGCCTCCCAGATAGATGCGCTGGCCGATGCCGAGGGCAAGCACGCCCCTGTGGACGGGCTTTCCAAACCCGCCTTCTTCGGACGGCTCATTCTGGCCGTCGCCTTCGTCCTTCTCGTGTGCTTCGTCACGCCCCGCTTCACCTTCGGAAGCTGGCGGAGCGGCGTCGTGAATGCCGGCGAGCCGCTTATCACAGCGGCCACGGTGCTCATCTCCCCTACCGGCATGGGAGAAGGCTCGGTGTACCCGGACGCGCTCTGGGACATCTCGGCCGTGCCCACGGCCACCTTCACCGGAGCGGCGCTCCTCGGTTTTCTGGCGGCGGCCGCCACCGTGCTCGCCCCCAAGTTCGCCAGCGCCGCCTTCGCCATCCGCGGCGTGCGCACCCGCGGGCAGACGCGCCGGCGCGCCACGGCCCTGCGCAAGGAGGCGGCCCGCATTGCGGAAGGCGGCGGCGAGGCCGCCTGCTGGATCACCGGCAACGAGGAAGGGCCCGTCCCGGTGGCCCGAGACACGAGCGCGTTCATCGCGAAGACCCGGGCGCGCCGGCACCCCGAGGCCACCGCCACGGCCCTTTCCAAAGGGTTTTTCTGGGGCGGGGCGCTCATCGCGGCGGCCGGCGTCACCATCGTCACCGCCTCGGGACTGGGCTATGGCGCCTGGGCCGACCTGGCCAGCGAGACCGGTTGGTACTTCCTGCAGGACCAGCTCATCTGGGGTATCGCCTACTGCGGCCTGGCCGCCCTCTCCTTCGCCGTCATCGCCGTCGCGCGGCGCGAGCATCCCACCATGGTCACGCTGACGCTCCTGACCATCGCCTGCGTCATCCCCTTCCTCGTCCTGTTCGCAGGCACCATCGGCATCTTCATCGTCGTCCTGTACTTCATCTTCTCCCTCTTCCGCCGCTAGGAGCGCCCCATGAGCACCGATACGCCTTCAACCGACACTGCCGACGTAAGCTCCGCCGCCTCTCTGGCCACCCTGGTGCACCGTCGCCAGAACCTGCAGATCCTCGCCACCTTCGCCGCCCTCGTGGCGCTTGTGCTGCTGCTCAACCTCACGCCGGTGCCGGGCTGGGTGTGCTCGTTCATCGAGCTGGAGCCCGACGTTCCCGCCGACCTGCTCGGCGAGGCCTACTGGGACGACTGCTTCGGCGGCCCTCTGGGCGATTTCGCCGCCGGGTCGCTTCCCCGCCCCGAGCATTTGAGCTACGCCCCCGAGGCCGACCAGTTCCTCGCCGAACTGGAAAAGCTCGCCGCCCAAGAAGAGGTCATCGAAGCCGCAGAAGCCGAGCAAGCGGAGGCGGAACAGAGTGAAAAGGAGTCTTGAGAGATTCGCCCTAGTTACGCGCCTTTTATGCCCAGCCGATCAATCTGCGCCCGCGCGAACACCTCGATATCTCGCAGCTTCGAAAGGGTCGCTCCCAGAGCGTCTTCCGTAATCTCACAACAAGCGCAACCAGAACGGCGAAAAGGATATAGGGAATCACCTTGATGAATTCATCCTAGCACGCAGGCGGCAGAGCACCAGCAACTATTGCGCACTTATAGGTTGCCCTTGGTGCGGATCAGTGTAATAGAGACGCTCCGGCGGCAAAAAACCAACGACTGACCTCTTCGAACCTGACATTGCGAATGGTCACAGACAATCTGACCCGTCCACGCCCGTACGGCGACGGGAACGGGCGTGATTTGGTAGACTGAGCCGGAACAATTACCAGGGCGCGAAGTGCGCGCCCTGCCGACCGTCGCGAGCGAGGAGCCGCCATGCAGATCACCCCTGCCGAAGTTGCCGAGACCCTAGCCATGGTGTCCAAGCAGAACTTGGACATCCGCACCATCACGTTGGGCATCAACCTGCGTGGCTGCGTGGACGCCGATGTGGACAAGCTGGCCTCGAAGGTCTACGACCGCATGACCTCGACCGCCGAGAAGCTCGTACCCACCGCCGAGCAGCTCGAGCGCGAGTTCGGCATCCCCATCGTGAATAAGCGCATCTCGGTCACCCCCATCGCGGAGATCTGCGCCGCGGTGACCGCCGACGACCTCACGCCCGTGGCCGTGGCCATGGACCGCGCCGGCAAGGAGGTGGGCGTCGATTTCGTCGGCGGCTTCTCGGCGCTCGTGCACAAGGGCGCCACCCGGGCCGACCACAAGCTCATGGACTCCATCCCCACCGCGCTCGCCGCTACCGACCGCGTCTGCGCCTCCGTGAACGTGGGCAGCACGCGGGCCGGCATCAACATGGACGCCGCCTTCAAGATGGCCGGTATCGTCAAGCGCGCTGCCGAGCTCACCGCCGACCGCCAGTGCATCGGCGCCGGCAAGCTCGTCGTGTTCTGCAACGCCGTGGAGGACAACCCCTTCATGGCCGGCGCTTTCCACGGTTCCGGCGAGGCCGACGAAGTGGTGAACGTAGGCGTGTCCGGCCCCGGCGTCGTGCGCGCGGTGCTCGCCGACCTGCCGAAGGAAGCGGACCTCACCACTGTGGCCGAGGCCATTAAGGCCACGGCCTTCAAGATCACCCGCGCCGGCGAGCTCATGGCCCGCGAGGCCTCGCGCCGCCTCGGTGTGCAGCAGGGCATCCTGGATCTGTCGCTCGCCCCCACCCCGGCCGAGGGGGACTCCGTGGCCGAGATTCTGGAGGCCATCGGCGTGGGTCAGTGCGGAGGCCCCGGCACCACGGCGGCGCTCGCCATGCTGAACGACGCCGTGAAGAAGGGCGGCGTCATGGCGTCGTCTTCGGTGGGCGGCCTGTCCGGCGCCTTCATCCCCGTGTCTGAGGACGCCGGCATGATCCGCGCCGCTGAGGACGGAGCGCTTTCCATCGAGAAGCTGGAGGCCATGACGTGCGTGTGCTCCGTGGGCCTCGACATGATCGCCGTGCCGGGAGATACCACCCAAGAGGCCATCTTCGGCATCATCGCCGACGAGTGCGCCATCGGCATGATCAACAACAAGACCACCGCCGTGCGCCTCATTCCCGCCATCGGTTGCCAGGTGGGCGACCAACTGGACTTCGGGGGGCTGCTCGGCTACGCCCCGGTCATGCCCGTGAACCCCTACGCCGGCACCGTCTTCGCCCACCGCGGCGGCCGCATGCCCGCCCCCTTGAACTCGCTGAAGAACTAGCGGCTCGAAAACCATGATCTGCGCTTCCCTCGCGTCAAAATGCACCACGAATCGAGAACGGAAAATCGCCTAACCGGGGTGCGTGATTTTGTTGCCGACTATTTCCCGGTAGGTAGTTCCAAAAGACTAGCCGTGCAACTATAATAGAGGCGTACCAGCAAAGCCCGCTTCCTTCGTCATCCAAAACTCAGGTAGCACGGGCGGCGCAGGTGCAGTTGAATTAGAAGGGCCAGTTAGCGCTGGCCCTTTCTCTTTATCAACCTCAAACTGTCACTTTTTCATTTTCGTCGCAAAGTACCCTGGACACTTTCTCATTTTCGTCGCATACTAACGATAAGCTATAATCAGCGGCGAAGGAGGCATCATGCTGAAGCGAGCTGCCTACGAGCGACTTGTAAGTTGGAAGAAAGATCCCCACCACCGCGCTCTGCTTGTGGACGGCGCGCGACAGGTGGGAAAGACCTACCTCGTCCGCGCCTTCGCCCAGAGGCACTACGGCACCACCATTGAGATCAACTTCGTTGAGTCCCCCGAAGCGAAAGCCATCTTCGCGGGGAACCTCGATGCCGATACCCTCATCCCCCAGCTCTCCGCATTCAGCGGCACCGCCCTCACGCCGGGAGACACGCTCATTTTCCTCGACGAGATCCAGGAGTGCCCGCGGGCGCGCACGGCCATCAAGTTCCTCGTGGAGGACGGCCGTTTCGATTACATCGAGTCCGGCTCTCTCCTCGGCGTCACCTACGAAAACGTACCCTCCCTCCCCGTCGGCTACGAGAGCGAGCTGACGCTTTATCCCCTTTCCTTCGAGGAATTCTGCTGGGCCCTCGGAGAAAACGAGACAGCCCTCGAGATGGCGCGCGCGTGTTTCAAGGAAGAAGCCGCCGCGCCCGCCGTCATCCACCAGAAGCTCATGGAGCTGTTCAAGTACTACTTGATAGTGGGCGGCATGCCGGCCGCCGTGGCCCGATTCGCCCAGACCCGCGACATCGCCCAAGTGCAGAGCGTCCAGAAGGACATCTTAAAGCTGTACCGGGCCGACATCGTGAAGTACGCCCGCAACAAGGCCCACGTCGGCGCTATCTTCGACGCTATCCCTGCTGAGCTCAGCAAGAAGAACAAGCGCTTCAAGCTCTCCGACCTCGCAAAGTCGGCACGCAGCGAGCGCTACGAGAGCGACTTCATCTGGCTGGCCGACGCCGGCGTGGCGATCCCCTGTTACAACGTGACCGAGCTCGTGGCACCGCTGCGCCTCAACCGCCAGCACAGCGTCTTCAAGCTGTTTTTGTGCGACACGGGACTCCTCGTCGCCATGCTCGGCGACGGCGTGCCGTTCAAGGTACTCCAGGGAGAGCTTGACATCAACTGGGGCGCCATATTGGAGAACGCCTTCGCCCAAATGCTCACAGCCAACGGATTCGACGCGCTCTACTACGAGAAGGCCAAGCACGGAGAGATCGATTTCGTCGTGCAGAAGAGCGGTAAGGTGGTGCCCATCGAGGCGAAATCCGGCCGGATATTCCGCGCCCACGTCGCCCTCGACAACGTCCTGCGTGTCAAGGAGTGGGGGCTCGATTTCGCCTACGTCTTCTGCCGTGAGAACACGACGGTGGAAGTGGAAATTCCCGAGGGGCGCGACATCCAATGCGCCATCGCCTACATGCCCTGGTATATGCTCGCTTTCCTCAAACCCGACGCCCTTCCCGATTCCTTCGTCGTGGAGCTTCCCTGACGGAAGGCGACCTAGGTGCTGCGCCCATTGCAGCTTCAGAACTTTGCATTTTTGCCATTTCGCCTCTTTTCAACTTTGCATTTTTGCCATATTGGCCATATCCACTTTGTCAGTTTCATCGCAAGGCACGCTCGCCCTCGGTTTTCCCGGAGCAACGCGCTAGCATAGCCCCCAGAAAGCGCCCGCTGCATGCGGG
>OLND01000586.1_pt1 | contig 43575 bp, 43 predicted proteins | sample 1672031 | NCBI WGS metagenome assembly OLND01 (sample SAMEA3136638, study PRJEB25190) | human gut metagenome | biome: human gut; feature: human-associated habitat; material: faeces | place: Austria | collected 2013 | reverse complement strand
AGACAGAACTGTGGGACAAGCTCCGGCTGCAGCGGTATGCGGCAGTAAGGCAGCGTATTGATATCAACTGTGTCCTGCCACACTTTGACAGGGCAGAAACCGAAAAATATATCTTATCACATCTGACCTATGCCGGGGGAAGGCAGGATATCTTTACAGACAGGGCACTGGACGATATCTATAAAGAATCTACCGGGATCCCGCGGCGTATCAACCGCATCTGCGAAAAGAGCCTGATGTATGCCAGCCAGCAGGGAAAACGCCTGATCGATGAACATCTGGTGCGCTATATCATTGAACACGAAATGCTGGGAGGTGATGTCTGATATGGGATTCTATTACCAGTGCAGCGATCCGGACAGCAATGAAAAAAGCTGGACCGGTCATATCCGTCCATTAAATATAAACAGAAATGAGTTTGAGGTGACCGCCCGTGGGAGCACTTTCCATCTGATGGTAGGAAAACATACATATGGAAAATATCTGTGTATTCCCAACTGGGGGATCGGCACAGAAATAGCATCCCTGTCGGACTGTTTCTGGAATAGGGAACGCCTTGAACAGGACTATCCAGAGCTGTCAAAAGTGGACATCATCAGTATCGTAAAAGCGCTTGAAGCACTCAGCTCATATGTAACATTGTAAATGAAACAGATAATCCGGCAGGAAATCTGCCGGATTGTACAAAAATAGCAATGACACAAAACTTGGCAGATCTGTGACATGGGAGCAAATCTGATTAATGACAAGCTGAGAAATCAGCAACAAGCATGGTAGTGTCCCCCTTATTTTGGCTTCTGGATAAATGTTGGTTATTTTGCAAAATGGGTGTTAGTTTTTGTTATGGGCTGCATAAAAATAGTTCCATGTTACCATTTGTCTTTCTGGGATAATGATAACATGGAACCGAAATAGAGTAAAGACAAAAGCAGCTACATATATCGTTTTATAGCTTTCACTTTTCCATTCTCAACTACAATATGTAAATTTCCCCCACCCTTTAAAAGTTTCTCTTTCTTCACTGGGAAACATCCTACATCATCATATTGTAAATACTTTGTTTTCGAAGTTATTGCAAATGTCTTTTTTCCATATTTTACGTAATGATATTTGTCACGTACTATTCTCTCTTTTTTCCCCTTTAAAAATGAGCCATAAAAAGTGATACTCTTTGAATTAATTATTATCTTTGTTGTTCCGGGAAAATAACCTTTTTGGGATCCCTTGGTCTTATTATAATTAGTCTCATAATAAATAATACCTTGATTCTTTTTCTGTGCTGCATTTACTGGTATTACGCTCTCACACAGAATTACACATAAAAGCACGATAACTGCAATTAATGTCTTATCGAAAATATTGTTTCTTTTTATTATTGTTCCTTCTCTCTGCATTTGTCTTCCTCCATTTCGTAGTGTGTTGTGTTTCTTGTTGGTATTATCATAACATACTTCCAATGCTCGGAACCCTTTCTTGATGAAATGCATTACTTTCCTGATAGATAACCTATTTATTTTTCTGTTCTCTACAAACTTTACATTTTGCCATCCCTCTTGTCCTATCAACAATGGCTGCGCTCCATTCATATCCACAAGTACTACATTTCCACCAGACCTTCTTTCCTGAACCTGCTGTAAGGAAAGTCGGATCATATTCTATATTTTTGAGAAAATCCCATTCTTGCAAAAGCATCTCATGTGTCTGGCTCAACGGCTTTACACCTTTTTTTAATATAGTTTTTTGACGAGCCTGTGCCTGCTTTATTCTTCCACAGGAAGGGCATCCTGTTGCTTTTTCTGTATGCCTCTATAGATGTGATAACTTCTTTCCAATCCATAGTACTGATTGCATTTACGTATTCTTTTGATACTTCTTTATTTGGTATGGATACTGATTCTTTCTGACTGTCATAGGTCAGATATCCAAGATGGACCAGTAACGTCAGCACATCATCTTTCGTTGCAAAAGTCGTCATATCATTGCTGAAAGTCCCTGTATTGATCCTTGCACTGCTACCTGCCAACATTTTAACTACAGAATCCTTCAATCCATCCATATTCATCTGAATATAAACTTTTAATGCTTCATATCATCCGTACTGTTTGTAATACTTAAGAATTGCTGCATATTAATACGTATTACATCATATTGATTTAAATGTTCTTTATATGATTGTGCCTGACTGATCATCAATTTATCAAATAATGCTCTTGTGTCCTCATCTCTCTTATAATAAGCCGCCAGCATATTCGCCGCCATAGACTTTCCAAATCTCCTCGGCCGGCTAACACACACATATTTCTGCTCTGTACAGATCAAGTCATTTGTTTTTTCTATTAACCCACTTTTATCTACATATATCTTTGAGCGAAGACTTCCACGAAAAAGTGTACTCCCTGGATTCAAATAACTTCCCATATGTCTCTCCTTTCTATTGACAGCTCTTTTTAATTTAAAAAGTTTTTATGCTTCTCTGCCTGACCGCTTATTGCTTTTTACAAATAAAGTAGTAGACTTCCTTAATTTCATTGAAATAATGATAGCATGAAAACATGTCAGCGTAAAGCTGATTTCGTCCATATAGGACTACATTTAGACTACATTTAAGTATGATTTTTTCGTTGCAATCCTGCATATTTTCCTGTATAATGTTAAGAAATAATTGTAACAGACAGAAGAAACGTACAAGGGCGTACAGCACACATCATCGTGGTTGTATGCCTTTATTTTATATGCCAGAAGTTTGTGGACTCGGAAGCTTCTGTTATATAAAAGAGGGAATTTCTAGTACATAGTTATTTCAAACACGCTCTAGCATCTGTTGCATTTTTATAAAATAAGGTATATCAAAGGAGGGCGTCTATGATCAATACTATCGCAAATTTCATTAACAGGCTGGATAGCCTGGTGTGGGGCTGGTGGATGATTCTTCTGCTGCTTGGGACACACATTTTCATGACAATCCGTACAGGTGTGATCCAGAGAAAAATCGGCACTGCTATCCGTTTATCCGTTACCAAGGATACAGAAGCTGAAGGTGAAGTCAGTCAGTTCGGTGCGCTTACTACTGCGCTTGCTTCTACTATTGGAACCGGAAATATCATTGGTGTGGGAACTGCTATTGCACTTGGCGGACCAGGTGCTGTTCTCTGGTGTTGGCTGACTGGTGTTTTTGGTATTGCAACCAAATATAGTGAGTCTCTGATCGCAGTTAAGTATCGTGTCAAAACAAAAGATGGCCGTATGCAAGGTGGTGCTATGTATGCGCTGGAACGTGGATTACATATGAAATGGCTGGCGCTGCTCTTCGCCTTCTTCGGTGGATTTGCCTCCTTTGGAATCGGATGTGCTACTCAGGTTAATGCGATCGCTACGGTATGTAACGAGAACCTGAATATTCCGCCTGCATTTATCGGAATTGCAGTTGCTGCTCTGACTGCACTTGTTATCTTTGGCGGTATCAAATCAATCGCTACTGTATGCGAAAAGCTGGTTCCTTTTATGGCATTCTTTTATGTGCTTGGATGTCTGGTTATTCTGGGAATTAATTATGATTTTATTATTCCTGCTGTCAAAACGATCTGCAATATGGCGTTTACACCTGGCGCTGCTGCCGGTGGTCTGGTAGGACGCGGTATTATGATGGCTATGCAGTATGGAATTGCCAGAGGACTTTTTTCCAATGAATCTGGTATGGGCTCTGCTCCAATTGCCGCAGCTGCTGCCCAGACAAGAAATCCTGTTCGCCAGGCTCTTGTTTCCAGTACCGGAACTTTCTGGGATACGGTTGTTGTATGTCTTATGACAGGGCTTGTTCTGGTTACCAGTATTATGAAAAATCCTTCTATTGATATGGGAAATATTACAGATGGCGGTGTACTTACGACTCTGGCCTTTCAGCAGATTCCAGTTCTTGGGCCTGTGATCCTGGTAGTCGGAATTATTTCTTTCGCATATTCTACAGTTCTTGGATGGGCATATTATGGTGAACGATGTGTAGAATATTTTGCAGGCAAAAAAGGACTGATTCCTTATCGTGTTCTTTACATTGCTGTTGCCGCTATTGCACCAGTTATTTCGCTGAATCTGGTATGGACTGTTGCAGATATCCTGAACGCCCTGATGGCACTTCCGAACCTTGTTGCGGTTCTTTTGCTTTCTAATGTGATCGTTAAGGAGACGCGGAAGTATATTGATCATCTGGATGCGAAGGATGAGACACCGATTGAAGTTATTGATAAATGATGAGATTTTAGAAAGAGCCCGGAAACCAAACGTGAAGTTTCCGGGCTCTTTCTAAAACAATTGTTTTAAATAATCATAATCCTTTTCTGTACATTTCACTAATAATTACCTGTGCATGTTCTGATTCTTTATAATTATCTGGACACTTTATTCTTCACAGCAGACCATCCACTATACACTTTCTTTCCCAGCGCATTATAAGAATATGCCCGTATTCTGTAATAGTATTTCGTTCCTTTTCTTAATCCTGTGTTAGTGTATCTTACAGTATTTCCGGATTTGATGGTTGCTACTTTTCTATAAGAACCTGTAGTACCGGCTCTACGGTAGATTTCATAGCCTTTTGCATTCTGGGATTTCTTCCAGGAGATTGTCAACCTTTTTGCAACTTTATTGGATATTCCACTGATAACCGGTTTAGAAGGCTTCACGGTATTGTTGTCAACATCATAAGCTTTATCTGTCATCTGCAGAACAGAATTTGCACCGGTTCCGTAGGTGTCTCGGGTATCCTTATCATATTTGAAATATATATTGCCGCTTTCGGTTTCGTAAGTATAACCTTTTGAAACACTGCCATAAGATGGAGTATTAAGGAAAAGATCTCCGTCCTCTCCTACTGTACCTTTATCACTGTTTGTGATGTCTGCCATGTAGTATCTGCCATCCTGCTCTACAATATTCCACATATGAGGTCCGGCACCGGTTCCGCCGTCCATGTCTCCAGTTACTGTATAACAGGTAATATCACTGAGGTCACACAGATACTGGAATGCTTTTGAATAGCCCTCGCAGACTACCTGCGTAGAGTCATCTCCATCAAACACCCAGATCAGCTGCCACGGATCACCATAGCCGTCTGCGTAAGAATCCGACATTGCTTCATCATTATAGTCTGTCAGATAACAGATCATTTCCTTATAAGCAACCAGTTTCTCTGTCACAGACGAATTCCTGAATTCATTTACAATCTGTTTTGCATTTGCCGCCGATGCTTTTGCTATATTTACCATGCTGGCATCTACCCGATATTGATCAGATGCATAGCCATTGCATACCGGCATGGATACCTCCAGATCTGTAATCCTGACAATACGTTCACCGCCACTTACTGATACAGAATAATTGTAGCTCCACTCCGTATTTGCCGTTTTCTCATACCAGTATAATTCATAAGGACAATCTGTCCGGAGACAGCTAAGAACTTTGTCTGTATCCAGATTATCAAAAGTCTGTGACACTTCTTTTTCTAACCGTGCTCCCGAAGCAGAAGTCTGCCAGCGGAGTCCCAGATCTGAAGTGATCTTGAACTTTGTGTTTCCACCTTTTGCTGCTATATTGGTTACTTTTGTTTTCATCTCTTCATAAAGAGCCTGCTGTACACCGGAAAGAACGCTCTCGCCAATAGAAGTGGCAGGAGCTGTAGCGGCATCTTTCTCGTAGAAGAACTGATTTGCATACTCCCCAAACAGTTCATCATTGTTTGACGAAGTATCGGTATTCAGACTGACTTTCTCTGTTACATGCACAGAACCATCCGGGAGTTCTTGTATTGTTCTTTCTGTAACTGTGAAATCATTTCCTGCTGCAGTATCATCCGTAATGCTGCTATCTGTAACATTGCTGTCCGTGATACCATCATCTGCACTATTGAATTCAGCAATGTCACCACCTGAAATCGCTTTATTCTCTCCGCCATCTGTAAAAACTGTGGCGTTGAAATCTGCATCCGCATTTGACTTTCCCTGATTTTTTGCTGAAGATGTTTCTTGTTCTGTGCCATTCTCAGCAGATGGAACCTGATCCGTGTTAGAAAGTGACTCTACTCCCATCCCATCTGTAAACTCGTCTGCTGCCAGTATTGGTGCTGTCAAAGTTCCTGCTGCCAGCACGAGACTTAAACTCAAACTGATAAAACTTTTTCTTCTGTACATACTTCCTCGCTCCTTATCCTTTGTTTTTACTCAATATTTCGTTCACTTGATATCTACAAATTACCTCACCGCGAAGCAGCTCCCGCATTTTCGTTCCACTGCAATGAGTGCTAAACGTGTTGACGCTGCAAGCCCTGATATCATTCTATAAATAAAATACAAGATTTCAGGAAATGCTGCAAGTGATATGGGACAAAACGACATATTTCGGGATAGTTGGTCAGGATTACTGCATACTTGGCGTGGACTGTGGTGTCTGCATCTTCGGAAGTTTTACCGTAGCTGTCGTATTGCTGCCTGAGGAATGACTTCCGGAAGAATGTGAATTATGATTGCTGTGAGATCCATGACTGCTGTGGCTGCTTGAGGAATGAGATGCATGGCTTCCGTGAGTGCTTGATCTATGGGAACTATGGCTGCTATGAGAGCTGTGCGATCTGTGAGAACTATGAGATCTGTGTGCAGCATAGACATCACTATCTGCAAGCATAACTCCGAGGATCACCATCATAGAACCAATCATGGCAACTTTAGATCTGGAAATGTTTCCCTCTTCCTCCTGCATAAAATCCTCGATTCCTTTTTTTATCTGCGGAAAAATATCTTTCTTATCCATTCTCATACCTTCTTTCTGCTATACACCTTTGTGAGCCTTCCATTAGTGACCTGAATTGAATATACATTATTTTTAATTTTCAACGTTGCCTTACTGTTGAGTTTTCCGTTTTTCCATGTACCTTTTATATAATTTTTACTTTTCCAGGTATACGTACCGGTGCCGTTCATTTTGTCATTTTTCCAATGACCCGTGAATTTGTCCCCGTTTTTAAACCAGTAAGTGCCGCTTCCGTTTCTTTTATCTTTTGAAAAATATCCTGTGAATTTGTCTTTATTTTTATATTTAACAGTTGCTTTTCCCTTCAGATAATTATTATCCCACGTTCCTGTGATAACAGTTCCATCTGCACAATAATAGGTTCCTTTTCCCTGCTTGGAAGGGAATATATCTGGCTCCTCTTCATCCGGATCACTTGATTCGCTATCATCTACATTTCCAATATAGCTATCTCCCGTATCATATGTAATGGTTTTGACAGACGCCATTACTTCACATGGCTGTCTGATTCCTAAAGTAAGTATCAGACTGATCATCACAAAAATAAAAACTTTTTTCAAATTCTTCATTCTCTTTCTCCCTCTTACTGACACCAGGACTTCAGAATTTCTATAGTCTGCTTATCATTTTCATACAGTTTCTCAAACAGTACTTCCTGAATTCCTTTGTAAATACTACATCTGTACTCCTCTTCCATTCTCGGATATACCGTCTTATATCTGGCATAACTGATCACCGGACAAGTTCCGCAGTATGGATGATATACACAGTCACAGCAATCCGTCAGTCCTTCCAGACAGGATGCATTGACAAGCACTCTACACGCAGGTGCACTCATCAGCTGATTATAGTCGTTATCATAGACATTTCCCAAACAAAAGCTGTCATCGCCCATTTCCGCAAGCATTCTCGCCTCATCACAGCTGTATACTTTTCCGTTATAATAATACGCCATCTGTCCGATCGCACCACCACACGGAGAACGCAGTTCCATGTAATTTCCAGCATCATGGTTAAAAAGCTTATCCAGAAAGATTCTGGCATGGCCTTCAATCATAAATACTCCCTGTCTGTTAAGTTCCAGAATATACTCAAATATCTTTCTGTAAAATTCCAGAAATTCTTCTACTGTATATCCTATGGTATCCCAGTTATCCTTTGCATATCCTAACGGTGTTAATGGACGGACAATTATCTGCTCTAATCCAAAAGCATGATACTGATCTACCAACTCTTTGTACCTTGTAAGAGAATATCTGGTAGTTGTCTGAATTGCAGATACTGAAATCTCACATTCTTTTAACTTGTGCAGGCGCTTTTCCAATATTTTAAAAGCATTCCTGTTCAAATACGGTCGGTTCCTGTTATGGAGAAGTTCATCCCCATCCAGAGATGTACAGATCGAAACCTGATTTTCTGCAAGAAATTGTATTTTTTCTTCGTCCAACAACATAAGATTAGAAACCAGTGAAAATTCGATTTCCTTATCTGTCTGCTGCGCTTTTGTGTATTCTACAATATGCCGGAGTGTCTCGAAATTCATCAATGGTTCGCCACCCTGAAACTCAAAAGTCAGGAAATGTGACGGTGCCTGCAACGCTATGTCAACAGCTCTTTCTGCAGTTTCCAGAGTCATCTTTGTATGTCTGTCAAGATCTGTAGATGCCTGACAGTACACGCATTGCTGATTACATTGCTTCGTCAGTACAAAAATATGCAACGATGCTCCCTGAAAAAGATTTCTTCTGTACTCCCGAAATTCTGCTCCTGCTTTTTCCACAAAATCATAAGCACTGCCTTCATAAAGAAAATATTCATCCTTAAGCCGGCCTGCAAGTTCTTCCTGTGGATCAAGTTTATTAGTGACAAACCGCAAAAATTCATCTTTAGTCAGAAAAATATATCTTCCTAAATCGTTCGTCAAAAGATATTTATCTCTTATCTTCTTATAATTAAAATAATTTCTTTTCATCGCATTCATCATCCCAAAACTCTGACTTTATATTTTGTACAATGATAGGTGGAGAAGAAAAAACCTCCACATCTTAACTTTTCTCCGCATTCTTCGCACTGATCAAAGTATCGTATTTTATAATCGCTGATACTATTCTTATAGCAGTACCAGTATTTCCTGTCAAAAAGACATAATGGAAAGTTGTAAAGTCCTGGTTCGATCCCGCACCTGAAACTCTCCTCCAGTGCACTTTGCAGGTAAAACTTAAGCTCATCCATTTCTATCCAGACCATTTCTCTGTTCTTCCAGGCATTTCCCAGAACTTCCATTCCCATAATATTTATATATTTCACAGAAGGAAATTCCTGATGAATAAACTGAATAATAGAATTTAATTCCTGATAATTCAGTCTGGAAACAACAATACGTATTCCAACTTCTACACCAACCTCCAGCAAATGGTGAATCCCAGCCATTGTCTGGGCAAAACTTCCCGGGCATCCGGCTATCAGGTCATGTTTTCCGGGCTCTGCGCTGTGTACCGGAATCTCAATTTTAAATTTTTTATTGGAAAAAGCTGAAAATTTCTCCGCATATTTACGATCAGCAAAACTTCTTCCATTCGAAAGCATCAAAACTTCTGCTTCTTCTGCCTGTTCCGTCATACACTGAACCAATGGAAGTAACTGATGTTTCAACAATGTCGGCTCTCCTCCTGTGATATCTACATGACTCAGATCCGAAGGCAGTAAGGAAATGTACTCCATCAGATATTCACATGTGATATGATTCGGTCTTGTACGGGCTTTTACCGAGTCTGGACACATAATACAATTGGAATTACATTGATTTGTCACATAAACCAGCGCACTGGATGAACTTCCATCGTGAAGTCTGATTACTTTTCCCTTTTGCGTAAGTTCTATTACATCTCCATGGCAGAGGTCCTCTGCTTCGTCATTTATTATGGCAGTTTTTTCTCTATTCCTGTCAACCGCATACCAGATGTCCTCACTTTTCTCAATTCTCCAGAGACAATCATTTCTCAGATCCGTCAACTTCGTCAAATCATTCATTTTAAGCGCCATACTCCAATCAAATATGTAATCATTCCTATTAAAATAAACACCGCAAAGGGAATATATCTGACAACCATAATCTGTTCCTTGCCATACTTGGACTTCTCCCATCTCTTAATGGAATCCGCTTCCTCCTGTGTAATTCTTGACTTTGTAGTCTCATCTGTAGTAGTTGGCAGCCCTTTTACTCTGGATCCATAAAACTGCTGAACCGCGAAATAAGATAAAATCATACCAGCTTTCACATCGCATGTCCGGATCCATTCATAATTAAATCTATCCGTAAATTTCAGACTAAAATGCGTTACTACAACAAGAATCACCGTCATTCCCAATGTTCTGAAATCATATCCGCCCCAAAAGGTAAAACTGAAAAGTGAATATACCGTCAGCATACAGATGGTCCATATCTTCTTATGCGGAATCCTGGCTGATACCAGCTTATTTGTCATCAAAATTCCTATCAGGGAGAAAAAAATCCTGTTACTTTCAAAATAATCTCCGAGTACGTAACTGCAGGCAGTATAGACCAGAGATAGAAATAATATGGAAAACCCTATATCCCACAACTGCTCCAGCTGAATTTTTCCCTGATGAAAGGTAACTGCCCTCTCTTTATGAAAAACTGTAAGCCACAGGGATTCTCCAATCAGATAAATATATGCCTCAATAAAAATCAGCATAAACATGATCATGGAAGGAAACAACATCTTATCCGAAACTGCATACCATCCGGCAGGATAAATAAAATTTACAAACAGCCATAATTTCGAATCGCCTGCCCCCCATAACTTCCACGCAAAAAACAAAATTGCAATCACAAGTGCCGATAACAGATTCGTCAGGAACAGAGAAATAAGCTCTCTGTGCCAGAAATAATATAAAAATGCTAGCACAATTCCCGGACACATTCCTGCCTTCAGCCATTTGTTGTAAATTTTTCCCCGCTTCCAGTCTGTTACTGCTGCAACTGCACAAATAAAAATAAGATATAAAAGCATAAGATATTCAACATGGCTTGCAAAAAAATCAGTCATACAAATCACCCGTATTCTTAAGCGTTGCTATCAGAACATAATTTCTGAATTCATTTAATATCATCAGCGATTCTGTCCTACATTTTTCAAAACGCAAATGGTAATAATTGTCTTCTTCTACAACTGAGATATCTGCAAGACTCCTAAAAGCCGCTACTGACATTTGAATCGCATCACGGCTGTAGATTTCTTTATTTAATAACAGACTATTCTTCATCCTTCCATGCCTCTGCAATCTCTTCCAGATTATACTCTTCATCGCTGTCGGTCTCTTCTTCCGACTCTTCCTGCGGAATAAACGCACTATATAAAGCCCGCGTCACAATCAACTCACGAATCTGTCTGGTATCATTACCAATAGCCAGTTTCATACTCTGATCCAGCAATTCATTCTGAAAACGCCCTGCATCTTCAAAATCCACGGCCTTTATTCTTCCGTCAGCTGCCCGCTCCTTGCTGGAAAAAAAGATCAAATATTCGTCAGAGTTCTGATCAATTCCTATGTAGTATTCATCCGTTAACAGATATGCAGCTCGGTAAACAGCCTTCAATGGATAAATATCCTTCTTCACTTTAAAGCAGATTCTGCCATCTTCTATTCTTTCATAATCTAACATATATCAGGTCCTTTATGATTTGTAGTATTTTTCTTTATTATATACCTGTTGGAAGGGGAAATCTATCATAATTGGGGAAAAAAATCTTTTTAAAGGGAAATTTGGGTCGACATTGTTCGAGATTGAAATGGGGTAAAAAAATGGTTTCATGCTATACACTTGTTTTTAAGTGTTAATGATAACATGAAACCATTTCTCTGTAAGATTATGTCGGCCTTGCTTTTTATGTAATATTGCTGACTATCATATTTGTATTGAGAATTTAATATCTCTTCCATTTAAGCTTTGAAAAGGACTTACCGCTCTCATTTTTGATGATCTTCTTAGTATACGCAGAATACTCTGCCTTTGTAACTTCCTGACCCTTTACGGTATAGATTATTTGTTCTGGTTTTTCATCGTAAGAACGATTTCCGTAATCTTTTTCAGCACAGGCCACCAGTTTATATGTTCCATTTACATACTTATAATAGTAGTCACACAATACGCCCATGTGACCACTGTTTTTTACATAGAGTACCTTGTGTTTCGGATAATACTTGGTAAAGCTACCCTGGCCAACACTAGCTACATTTTTTACTTTACCGTTCTGGTAGTCATAAATAGCCTGTGTAAGATAACCATATCCCGGCTCTGTGATCAGCTCAGATACATGATCTCCGTCAATGTCTGCATATACATATTTAATCTTTGGTCTAACCCAGTTACAATATTTTCTCTTATCTGCGATAATCTGTTTCTTTAATGCTTGGTGCGCTATTGTGTTTTGCTGGCTCATTGCATATGTGGGTGATGGTGACATAAATAACAGAACTACTGCCAGTAAGCTGGCTATTACTTTCATACTTTTTTTCATAAACTTGCAACTCCTTTTTCTGATTACTTGAATCGATACCACAAGCCCCTACCTCATACTTATTTCTTATAACTTTTCACACTTGAAGTAGATAACTCATTTGATTTAGTTAAGCAATACTCCATTAATTTGTCTTTTTAAGCTATGGCATCACATGACATATCGTCGTCTTTATTTATAATTTCATACAATGTAATATCAATATCCTCTTCTTCAAAATTCTTTTTATATTTTGCAGACAATGCAGGAAAATAAACATATATCAATTCATTTCTGATAGAACATTCCTCATAGCAATAGTCCCGGTATGCTTTTAAAAACGTGTTTTTCCTGATCCATTTTTTCCAATAATTAGATTTCTTTTCGTGAATTTAAAATTATCCGGTTTTTTTATCTCATATGTACTTAAATATTTATTTAACATGCTACTCCTTTTTATTTATCATACCCGAGTTCGTTTTTTCTTTTCTGGTTTCATTTTTGATTCAATAATTGTTTCTATTGTCAATTTTACAAATTTTTGTATATCTTTTGCCTCTAATTTTGTCTTTGAATAAATGTAGAAAAAATTATTACACTTGTTTTTTGAATCTTCAGAAATATCCTCACTTTTTCGAACCAAGTTATAATATGTTTCATATCCCTTTCCTGTGATATCATTTTTGAAACAAATATATATTTTTTTCTCATCAACATTGCCCCAAAAATTACTTTTCATATCCAATATAGTAAATGCAAACTCAATCTCTCCATTTTCATCACATATCTGAGCAAATATTTTAGCTGATTTTATTATTTTTTCATCTTTTTGCTTCAAAATTTTATTATAAATATTTTTGTCAAAAGTAAAATATTTATAATACTCTAAATATGAAATTAATGGACTAAAAAAGTCATGGATTTCTTCTAACGAAATATTCAATTCGTTTTCATTCCATATAAATCGATAATCATATAGTGATTTCCATAAAGGATGTTTTCTTCTGTTACTATCAAAATATTCCATTACAACCGAATTGTCGTCAGCAAATAATGACTTAATATCACATAAAATATCCATATCAGACAATAATCTATATTGACACTTTTGTCCATTTTGCATGAATGTTACCCCATTCTGACCAAGAGCTTCTTTCGTAAATACATATTCTGTATAACCCTTATGTGATTTATCAAACTCCTGAACACAGGCAATTATCAGTTTTCTTTCATATTCCACCACTGGATGCGAAATCATCCACATATTTTCCTGTATTTTTGCCCTAAACAAATTATCAATTGTGCTTAAAACTCTTTTATTGTATGCTGGATAAATTCCCTCTTCTTTTCTAATTGCAGTAACCGATCTTAAAAGCCGCTTTATGTCAAGAGTTACATTATCATATCCAGACATTTTGGTATCACGTATAATATAATCTAACTTATCCACATCTAAAAAGCTAGAATTTAACAACCTTATCAATATATTTTCAATATCATGTGAATCATCTTCTGCATTATAATAATATGTACATCCAATCACCATTCTTGCAGCTGTATTCAAATCTATTTTGTTATAAATGGATGTATTTTTCATAAAATCATCAAATTTTTCAATTAATATTGTTGCACTCAGTATTTCATGGGGTTTGGGTATTATTCCACCATTTTCAATCAAATAATCATTTACAAATCCCTCAATTTGGTTCTGATCAATATCTTTAATATTGGACACTGCATTAAGAAGATCAATATCTTTCTTATCCAAAGTACTTATATCGCAGGGATTATCTGCTTTCTGATTAAGATCATTGATTATTTCTTTTACTTCCCTGCAAAGATCTGATTCTCCATTCATTCCATGTTTTCCCAGAAAAAAAGGCTCAAATGTATGTGAAAAAGGTGCATGTCCTATATCATGAAGTAATGCCGCATATAAAAATGTATATTTCCATTTTTCGACTAAATTTTCATCCAATTTCATTCCCAAATCTTCTGTAACATTTTCTATTAAAGTTCCAAAACATTCTCTGGCCAGTCCAAATACTCCTAGTGAATGAATAAATCTGTCATGTCTCGCAGATGGATATAATACTCTGAAACTTCCCTGCTCTATCCATTTTAGTCTCTGAAATTCTGGTGCATTTACAATTTGTAAAAACTCTTTTTCAATTTTAATATAACCATGAACGGTATCTTTTATCCATTTGTACTCCATGATAGATTACTCCTTATACAAATTAATTATAATTCCAAATTTCTATAAACAATTGTTATTACTTCTCTTGGTAATCCAGAAACAAATTTTGTGTCAAATAAATCTTTTATTCCTTCATAATCATTGTTCATTTCATTTTTTATATACTCTGAAAAAACAATTTCATTATCTTCCAGATTAAAATATTTCTCATAATCATATATGAATTTATAAATATCTTTACCTGCAAAGTCAATTATTGCTTTACATTCTTGCTGTATTTGATTACTGATAGACCTTACTTTTACATTCAAATCTGCCAATTTTAATCCATCTTTTCCATCAACTAAACATTTACTAAGCATAATTCCAATAATCTGCTCTGACACAATATAACGCTGCATATCAATTTCTCTCCAATTTACTATATTCTACATTATTTAAATAACCAACTTGTCAAATAATCATAAGTAGCTTCCTGTATATTGACATTTTATAAAAGCCATCTGATAGAAGAACTGGCTTGCAACCAGAGACAGCATCAGACGGCTTGATTATTTTTTAGTTTAGTCCGGCAATAATTCTGGAAGTTGTTCTGACCATGGAAGCAGTTTTTTTAATTCTTCTTTAGAAAAGACTCCTATTTTCCTGAGTTCATCCAATATATAAGTCAGATATGCATATGATTTCAGGTGGTTTAGAAGTGCCGTTTCTGTAATGCTATAGACCAAGGCACTGGCCTCTGCTCCACACACACTTTTAGCAAACATCCAGTTATACAGGAAACTGCGGAGCATTTCAAGCAGCGGCACACCGAACATCAGCAGTTCCTCACTGAATCTCTGCAGCCGATGTCCAACGGACCTTAATTATGTTTATAACAATGATATATGCAAGCTCCTTCCACTATATTTGATATTTCTCATTTATATTATCATCTTATTTTACTTCCAATATTAGACAACTCAGGATAAATTTTTTCCGTTGAAAGTCCCAATGCAATAAAACAATCTGCAATTTCTTTTACACTCTTTTTATCAATCATAATTTTATACAAAAATTGCTGTTTATTTTCTGCTTTACACTCATTCATATAATATTCCTGAATCTTTTCTAATGACATATAGCCATATTCATTTTTTAAAGATGGCTCCGTATATAAATTATACGCAAGGAACATACCACTTTGAGTCCTCATCCTCGGATTTAATCGTGAAGTATAAATCGCTAACGGAAGAAATGCCAATTCCTTACCACCAGATATTTTTATCTCTTCTTTATATCCATAACAATCTTCTGTTTCATATTTTCTGTTTCCAAGTAAAAACATGTTATAGATTTCTTCATTATATCCTGTAGCGATATTCGGAATTTCTCCACTTCTCCCCCCAGTAGTCTTTAAAGAAGCTTTAAATGCTTTTTGATTTTCTGATAAATCCGTAACCCCTAAATCAATCATTTGCTTACGAGCACGATTATACAAACCTGGACTAAAAATTTGAATGGATGGGCTATTTACAATTTCTTTAATTTCTCCTGTAATAAATTTTTCTAATGCAAAATAGATCCCTGTAAAAGCATCCTCTGACCAATCCATCAAATTTGTCTTGACCTGATAGTGCTGCATCAATGCAAGATAATCAGAAATAGTAAATTGTGAAGAATCCATTATTTCAGGAGTACCATCCGCACGATATTTAAATTTTTCAAATAAATATCTTTGATATTGAGCCAAATATCCAAACTGAGTGCGTTCCGTAAGATTAGGACGCATAATTGAAGGCAACAATTCATACTGTCCATTCATCTGCCCTCTATACCACAAATCATTCTCTACCTTCGGAATAGTCTTTTCGCAGCTACATTTTAATTTATTAGTTATTCTTTCAAATGCATCCATTAATTCGGTAATTCCAAAAACCCTACAACTATATATTTCATGTTTGGATTCAGACATAAAATTATATCTCTGCGTTTCAATATTCAGTCGTACAGATTCACTTATCAATTTATGTTGTACTATTTTGCCCTTTGAAGAATTATTATTAGTATTAATTATACTAAGTCTATCTAGTCCTAATCCTGTTTGAAATTTCAACATAATCTGAATATTTTCTCTAAAAAGAAAGTCATTTTTTTCCTGTATAATATCATTGTATTCATGCAACATTTCTTCTGATATATTTTTACCGTAATTACTAATTTTAAAAAATTTATTACCGTAGGAATTAATAATATCTTTTCTCGAAACGAAAATATTTTTCAAATCATTATCACTTTCATTTCTATTGGAAACTTTTATTGTTTCCATTAATTTTTCCAGAATTTCCGCATGAATGTCAAAGATTTTTTTATCAAAACCTTTATTTATTTTCGTAAAAAAAGACCACCAATTTTCTATATCCGTATCAGCTGTATTAAATATTCCAAACAATTTATTTTTATCCTCTACAGGATGCTTTGGCATTTCCATAGTATAAAATAAACTTCGGAAGTATTTTTTTGTCTTATCATTTAATATCTGTTGCTTTTCTCTTTTAAAATAATTCAGCACCATAATAATACGAAAAATTTCTTTATTATCGGGCTGTTCTGGAGGTACAATTTTTTTTAATAAATTCTTCTGACAAAGAATATATAAGTTCAAATATTCTTCCAAGCTCATTTCTGTCATCTCAATCATTGGAATATCTGCCGATGCCTCTTTTAAACCATTAACAATATTTAAAAATATTCTATTAATTTGAGGTAGCAAGGTTTCTAAATAAAAACCTATGTTCTCTATTATTTGAGAATCAGTTAAATATTTCTCTATATTTTCAATGTCAGATTCTGAAATACATTCTCGTAATGAATCATAACTAAAATGTTCGAGTCCCTCTACAATTTTATTTTTATTCAAATGTTCATGCAGTGCAATTAGTATTTCAGCAAACTTAGATTCTTTTTTTTCAATCCAATTCTGAATATCTAACTGCAAATATTTAAAAAGTACTTTTTTATAAATCTCTCTAGTATGAAAAACACTATTTACATCTTTTGTTTGAATCTTATATTTCGATTTAAGATCAAAATGAATCTGAGGATATATATTTGAAATTATGGATGCTACTATCGGAAAAATAAATTCTTTTACCTTTTCAGAATTCTCTGTCTTTCTTAAACAGCATTCTATTATTCCCATTATCAATTTTTCATATCCAATCGACACAAGAAACTGCCCCATATAAATATTACGTTGCTCACGATTTTCCGGTACAATATAATGATATATTTCATGATACAAATATTTAATATATGTAGGCATATCGTAAAAGCACACATGTGGAAGATTGATATCTAAAAATTTAAATTCTTGATCTGCTTCTTTTAAATCCGTCGTATAGAAATTTGTTTTATCAAAATATAAAGCACTTTCAATAATAGGAACTGTATCTACTGTCACAATTGGAATTATTTCCGTTTGATTATTTATGCCTTTCAAGCAATACGCTTGTTTAAGAATCTCTTTGATTATATTCATATATCCAAATAACATACAATCTTCTTGACCTGTATATCGTAAATGACATTTAGGAATCTCAAATTCAAGACTGTTAGATTCAGCCATATGAAAAATCTGCTGTTTTAGATTATTCAACATAATTCGAAGAATTTCAAGAAAATCAATATCGTACTCCGGATAAGCATCAACAAAAGTAAGCATTTCTCTTATACATTTAAGGCTATTTTTAAATATGTGTGAAAAATCAATAGCCCAATGTTCATTAACAGCAGAAACAACATTTGATCTATAGTCACACATTAAAGAGTCAAACGTATCCACTACACCTGTAGATGTTGATAGAGTCTGCTTCAATTTTTCTCTGACCAATTGATATTGACTTTGAATCTCTCTTAAATTATTAACGAGGCTTTCAAATTTATTTTCTTCTGGTTTGTTTTTACTTTTTGAAGATTCAGATAAATTCTCTTTTAAATATTCAGATCCAATCTCTTTTCCAAAAATCACACTTGTTTGCAGAATTTCTTTCTGATACAAATTTTCAACATGTGTCAAAAAACTATTTCCATTAAACGCATTATACGCATCTTCTGCATCTACTTCAAGTAGTACATCATACTGTCCAGAGGTATGATATGTGGCAATAATCTTCATATTTGTCGCCTGCGGCAAAATAAATTTTTCTTCTGGAAGATATCTTTTTAATGTTATCTGTATAAATGCCTTACCTTTTATTTTATCAATATTTTGTTTATTTGCATTCGGATTCTGTGAAAAAATAGTATGAGCAGAAAAAAACTCATCTATATTTTCTGTTTTGATATAATTAATAATATCCAATACTTCTGTATATTGATTTCCAAACCATAATACCGAAATTCCAAAATTGCCAAGACTTCCAAATATCATAAAGGTAATATCATAATTCTTTTCTTTAAGAAATTTTAAGATTTTATTTTTAACTTTTTCTTCGGCAATCTTAACAAGCTTTTCATAGTCCAATTTAGATGTTCGAATATTATTTTTAAATGGAAATTCTGTCAAACCAATAAACAAATGATCATCAAAATCCTTTTCTTCTTCACTGTAAAATCCAAATTTTCCTTCTTTTTCATAATAACAATAAGCAGGTTCTGTCTCTAATGAATAAAATAAAAGAGATTGACGATTACCAAGCCAGTTCTTGCCCAGCTCTGATAAATCTCTGAACCTGCTTATTTCTTCAACACAATTGACTTTTAAGCGATCAAATTCCCCAAAAGTAAGGAACGTTTTTTTGGCGTCATTATAGTCCATAACTCCATCAAGATCACTTAGAGACTCTTTTGTATATCGAATATATTTATAATATTCAAAAACATATCCTATCATTTGTATCTCTCCACTTTTCCCTAAATTTTTTGTATCCGTTCAGTATTTTTATAATTATAAGTAAAATACCTAACAAATAAAAAGCAACTAAATAGTTACAATTTTTTTGTTATTTTCTTAATTTCAGTTTTAGAATAGTCTTCCCCTCTTCTGTTCTTATGCTATCATAAATTTGAAGGTTAGTTCCTTGTTCTTTCTCTAATTCAAACAACGCATCTTCATTGTCATCTTTTGTAAAAAAAGAGTTATATGCTATTCCTATTACATTTTTTTTCATCATTTACCTCATTCCTAATTATTTGTTAAAAGTGGAAATATGCCAATTGTGTTATTAGTATAATAGCAAAATACTTTGAAAAATATATGCCCATTTAGCTATTTTATATTATCCACTTAATTTTCATCTAACTGCACAATCTTTTCTTTTAATATGCATACCGTTTAGATAAATTGTATAATCAACCATGTTGTTTCTATATCATATTTCATCAAATTAATACTAAAACATTCACACATTTGGCACACTCTAATATTATGTTTCTAAAATATAAAAAAGACGCCGAACAAATTGGACAGATTTGTTTCGACGTCCTTTTATATCTTTATAATAATTGACCAAATATATCCGAATGTATCCATTCAAAATCTTTTTCCAAATTGCCATATACTATACGATTAATATTAACAGAAGTCAACTGTGACTTATCCTTAATCTGATCATTCATCCAGTACAAAAGAACAGCACTCAGACTATGACGTAAATTCATAACAGCAATTCTTTCATAGAATACGAAATCTCCTCTATCATAAAATTGATTTTGCAATTTTGTCATTGATGTGTTGTTCAATTCCGGTTGTCTGACATCCATAAAAAAATCGTTACACATATCTACCAAACGGCGACTTTTTCCCATAAATCCCCTATTGATATCATATCTTGTATCAACCATTCGGATTTTTGTCTCTGATTTCCTTTTATGCCATATTTCTTGTAATTTGTTCAGGTTATCTAAATCGCATATATCCCTGGCAATTCCCATGTTGACTAGTACACTATAATCACTGGATACCTGATGTCCACATAAAATACAGGTATCTAGTGAATCACAAATATATCCCGCATAAATATTTGCATTTTTTATTAAATCAACGGTCTCTTCTTTGTTTTCACAGTAAAACTGCATATATTCAAATTGGATATTTCCATTTACTAAATGTTCCATTGTAATACTTTTTCTTTTCACAGCTACTATAGAAAAACAAAATGGTACATTTCCATTTTTTATTTTATAATTTTTGGTCCACTCAGCATCAAATCCTATTAAAGAATCTGATATAGGAAATGGAAGTTTTCCCTTTACTATCATAATACTCCTTCTCTAAATTACTTTGACTCCATTTCCAAGGTATTTATTAACATGATTTTCTTTATATGGATATATTTTCCAAATATCCTCTATCGAATCTACATGCAAATCCCCCAATGGTAATACTTTGTCTGGATAATTAATTGCCGGCCATGCATATACTTTTCCATTCGGATATACTAGTATAGAATAACCATCCGTTTTTTTATTCCATGTTGTAAATGTATATGTGGTTTTCCATCCGTATTTTAACTTGGCTTCCGCAATTTGTCCACATAAATCATTTGCCTCTTCATCTGTTATAAATTCATCCTTATCTAACTTCAATGCATTCCCCTTAGGTATAGGCAATACAAACTTCATCTTTCTAGCACCTAATGCATCTGCCATTTGACAGGTATAAAGTACAGAATCCATAGTGCTTCTTAACACCACTGCCGTAAATGAAAATGGAATATCATTTTTTATAAATCCTTTTACACCACGCATAATGAAATCATAATCACCACGAACCCTTGATGTAATTGCCCTAGGACCATCCAAACCTACATTAACAGAGATATGATTAGCTTTAATAATCTCAAGATTTTTTTCTGATGCAATTGCATTCGTCGGCAATCCAAGAATATGTCCTTCCTTAAATATATCTACAACTTCTTTAAAGTCCGATCTTGTCAATGGTTCCCCACCTGATAAAAATACTCTTGGTACATTTTTAAGATGTTCTGCATATTTTTTCAGTTCATCTAATGTAGGATCCAGCATACTATCCTTTTCACTGCAAAATTCACAATTAAAATGGCAGTTTCTGGTGATTTGCAAAATTACTGATAGTGGAGCTTTTAGTTGTGTCACCAGATTGTTTAATTCAATTCCCTCTAACTTTAGCCTATGTGATAACTCATCATATTTAATATTATAACTCACACTTATACCTCCCGTATAATCTTTTTTGTCAACGTTTCTACTGTGACCCCAATTAACAAATCATATGGACTTCCATATTTTTACTACAAAAATAAAATTTAATAATCGTTTAGCTATATAAAAAAAGCATCCAAAACGAATATTCAATAATCGTTCTGATGCCTTTGATATGTATTATCCCTATTTTTATTTATAATGCTATAAAAGTGCGCAAAATACCATTCACTTGTTATAAGTGAAATTAATCCCCTATATGTCCACTTCTTTCCTCAAACGCGACAAAGCGACGATTTGGGTTTTCCGCTTCTTATTCTTGTATTACATTATAACATATTGGTATCAATATTCAATACTTTTATAAAATAATTTCATAAATAGACAACGTCTACTTATTCATGATTACCTACATGCGAACTTCCAGTTTTATTCCGTCTAAATCAAGTGCCTCTATTTTTCAATTCTTCCTAAGTTTTAAGGAGATTGTATCAGAATAAATATCGAAAAAACAGATACGGGGGATTACCAACTTACTTTATTTCTGCGGAACACAATTTCTCCAATACATCCCTGCTCTTATACAGTTCGATTGCCTCCTTCTCTCTCGTCTTTTCCGCAAAAAACGCAGGAAACTTGGATTTTATGATTTTATTTCGTTCTTTTTTTTAAACTGAAAAATTACTGGAAGTTCATAATTCAGTCAGAGAACACAATCCATTCGATAAACTCTCTCACTGCTCCCTCACCACCATTTTTAGTACTTATAAAATCGGCCAAATCTTTAACTTTTTTCACTGCATCTGCAGGACACCCTATCTTTCCACCTGCCTCTTTGATTGGATTCATAGCAGACAAGTCATTGATATCATCGCCTATATATGCCACAGTCGAAAGATCATCCGCGATTGTCAATAACTTTTCAATTTTATTTAAAACACCCTGATGGATTTCTTCAATGCCTATCTCTTTACAACGATTTTCTAAAATCTTACTTATTCTTCCTGTAATGATAACAGGAATGATGCCTGCTGGAATAAGAATGTCATGAATTCCACATCCATCTTTAATACTGAATGCTTTCATAATTTCACCATTATTGCCCATATAGATTTTTCCATCAGTAAGTGTTCCGTCAACATCCATTACCAAATATTTAATCATACGTTCCCCTCTTCATCCAAATTCACTTTTTTGCTCTCACACTCTTTTGCAATATCATTTCCTGCAAAATTCCCACTTTACAATGATCTCTTCTTACTTTCAAAAAACATTGCCTCATTCCACTTGAATATCCATAAAGCAATCTACATTTCCTCTATATAATCAATAAACCATCATCTTTTTATTAACTATTACGATTGCCATTAATAACTGCTTTAAATTTACTTGGTGTAATCATATCGAACCTACACCCTGGGGACATTGTTTCAACAATCTCACCAAACATCTTGGCAAGTTCATCATTCAATTCTTTGAACTCGGTAATATGTCGTTCATTTTGATAAGAAGCATCCACATAATTTTTATCTACATTTTCACTGAATCCATCAAAGCCTGCTATGGTTACTTTTCTCGGGTTTACTCGCTTTAACAAATTCAACAACATTATCGTAGAATTTTCAAAATACTTATATCCACGATTAATAAGACTATGGTAGTTCACTACAATATCCTGATCCGTGTCAGATTTTACATTCGAAGAAATAATGACTTTTCTACCGTTTCTTTTTTCTTTTAAACGAGAATATCTCTTCGCATTTCCAAAAAAAGAGATAATCTCAGGATGCTCAGCAACAAAGTTAACACTGATGACAATCGGATGATTTTTTGAAATATAATCATCAATTTCCTGTCTATACGTGTTCAAAGAGTTGCCAGGAACCATTACAAACACTTCTTTCCCTTCAATCAATCTCTTTAACTGTTCTATTTGAGTATGATCATCAACCTTATCTGCAACATATTCCGTATACAGTTTTTGAATGTTATCATAATCATATCGCTGTCTTACAGCAGGGTCAATCATAGAAAGAATTTCTCCTATATCCTTCGTATCAAGCCGGAACTTCTTTGTTAAATAAATAATATTATTAGGGTGTGATTTATAAACCCCAGCAAGCATAGCCGGTGTAGAATACCCCCATTTATGATCCAAACTGTATTTATAAATATAGTCATCAATCATATCAAGAATATCTTCAAATTCGTAGTCATAATACTTCTTGCGAACCAGATAGTCAACAATAAGCTCTGTATTCAGATTACCTGCAACTTTCCCTATTCCTCCTAATGTACCATCAATAATAATCTGCCTGTTACTTGTTCCACTCAGTTTGATAACCTCCTGTGCAAACGCAAAAGAAAGCTGATAATTATTATGAGAATGGAAATTAATACAGATATCCGGCTCCATATTGTGGTCAATCAAACCGTAAAGTCGATCAACATCATCCATATACATAGCTCCATATGTATCGACAATACCAAAACTATATGGATGCACATTATTAATCATGTCAACAAGTTCAAGAAGTTCCCGGTCAGAATAATTTAGAGAATTCACTCCCTGAATAAATAGCTTATAACCTTTCTCTTTGATTACATCAATCCATCGAAGTACTTCTTCTTTCTGCTCAGCATAATTCTTCTTTGTAAAACCAAATCGAATTGCATCAATAGATGTACCATCAAATGGTTTCAGCGAATCAATATCACACATGCCAAAATCAACAAATGCCGCATATATGATATTTTTTTTGTTCCTATTAACGAACGGTCTTATCTGATCCACGTCAGTAAAAAATGTGCTGTTTCCCTTATACTCTACTTTTCTCCAATCGCGAAGAAATCCTAATTCAATAATATCAATTTTTGCATCAGCCAGTCTCTGACTGATTTCTTTTATTTCCTGATTTTGAAACGCACAGTCAATAATTCGTCCCCCGTCCCGCAGAGTACAATCCAGAACCCTTACATTTTTCATTTTTGTGAATCTCCTTTATCGGCTAAATAAGCAGCCACTGCTTTTGCAAATTCAAAGTCTTCCGCTGTATCAACATCGACAGCCTCAAACTGATCCATTTCATAAATATATGGTTTATTTCCAATACGCTGTCCAAGCTTTGTAAAAACCTCTTTACGGAAAATAAAGAATGCGCCTGTTTCCATATAAATTGGTTTGAGATCCTGTGTTCTGACAATATTCTTCATATCATAGTTAAATGGTTTTCCGTTCATCCACATATAATCCTGGAGCATAACGGCAGAAAATGCAGAATCATATTCACCAGAAACTACTTTTTCCAAAGCCTTCGCAATAGAAGTTCCCTTTGTAAATGGCTGTGTAACATGAGTAAGAACATATATATCAGCATCTACATCCTTAATAAAACGATCAATAATCTCCAAACCCTTAACTTGAAAACCATCAAGATATGGATCTCTTTTCAAAAATTTAAGTCCTTTAGATTCATACGGAGAAATATAAGGTTTAATTGCCTCATCCGAACAATAAATATATTTTTCATCGATGGTATCAACCTCACTTATTGTCTCAAACAAATAATCGCACATCGGACGTCCATTCAGCATCATGGTATTCTTACCCGGAAGTCTCTGGTTGTTTAATTTAATCGGAATAAATGATACTACTTTCATTGTTTTTCTCCTATCTACTTTATTGTTTAAAGTTTTTATCTATTCTACTATGAATCCACTCAATGAATGTGTCTTTAATCGCTCATGTCTTGCTAGTATCATCAAATTAGAATAGTGAATCAAAATCTACCCTTTCAAACACTTCGAGTTTTCCACCTCGTGTTGCATTATATATTTTTATACCTTTTTTCTCTGCATTTTCTTTTGCTACTTCATATGCTGAAAACGTATATGCCATATCTGGTGGCATTCCAACTTTATCCGGTGAGTACATCCTCGAATCTGGATAACTGTTTTTATTAATGCTCTTATTGTCTATCGAATAATTACAATCTGCACCAAGCAAATAAATTTCTTTAAACCCCATATATACAGCAAGTTGTAATCCAGTATATGTGACAGATCTACCATCTGCAAATAAACATTTTTTACCATCATAAAAACTGGGAGATAAATGTTTTTCCGACCTTGAATAGTCAATTTTCATGTTAATGGCTCCTGAAATGTCATACCTTGGTTCACCAGGAACTTTCACAAAAACTACTGAGTTTTTCACCTGTTTCTTTATCTCATCATGACAACAACGAATCACTGTAGGATCTTGTACCATATAAAATGTAGGTTTCCATTTAGTTCTATCATATAATACATAAATACGATTCATTCCAAATGTAATTTCTCCTTCGTCTGCTAATCGGTCTAAATCTTCCATACGTAAACTAGGTCCATTTGCAACTATAAAACATCTCTGTCCTATGTATTTCCCTTTATATTTATCAAATTCTTTTTCAGTTTTCTTGCATATTGCATTTATATGTGGGCTTGTTATTAATCTAAAAATCGGTCTTAGCAAATCTCTTAAATATCCCATCTTATACCTTCTTTCTTCTAAAAATTTTTATAGCAGGATCAAAATAATCTATTATTTTTGTTAAAAACTCTAAAAGTTCCTTTTTTTCTAATCCAATTGCCAAAATTGTTATGCCAATCATATAAGCCACACAACCAACGATAGCATTATTTATTAACAATCCACAGCCAAGATAAAATATTGTTCCTCCAAACATCAATATAACTTCACAATAATTTATATCTACATCCCTTGTTCTCACTACACACAAAATATACCAAACAATCGCAGTCAAAAGTGATGCACACGCTATTGCTTCTTTCGATTTAGAAATCACAAAATATGCAATTACGTTTAATACAAATGCAAGTAACAAAATTGCAATTATTTGTTTTAGATAATGCTTTTGTTCTCCTCTTGCCTTGAAAAGGTTTACATATATAGCCTTAATGACAAAATAATAAGAATGCGCTCCTATTAAAATAAAAAGACAAGGTATAGATGAAACATATTTAGAAAGCCAAAATTGTACAATCAACTTAATAGGAAAAGAAATTGTTACAAGATATATTCCAATAAAACTACAATATGATCTCAATTTTACAACTTTTTTAGCATCTTTAATCTTACACATGTGATTGTAAAGTGTTGTAGTCACTGCAGATACACACACATTAAATAAATTCTCAACGCTAACCGCAAAAGAATAGAATGAAAATTGTTGGATTGGCATCCATGCTTGTATACACCAACGGTCTATGCTTGTTATTAGCAGCGATGCAAAATTACCTAGTGTAAGCGTTACTCCAGATGTTATATTTTCCACAAACATTCGCATATTGAATACAAAAAAGCTAGCCCGTCCCATCATTCTGTAACTTTTACCTTCAAGAACAAAATAGAGAATCAAATTGGAAAAAAATACCACCAATATGTATATAATGAAATTATCTGTTTTAGCTACAAAAATCAGTATTATATTGCAGACAAACATCATCATTGGTAAAAAAGATAAAACTATACTATAATTCTTAAATTCACCCGTTGCCTGATACAAGTTTTTATAAAATGAAACCATATTAATAGGTACGCAAGATAAAGCAAGTATGATCGCTATATTATTTTTCATGATTATTGCTATAATAAGAGCTATTATAGACATCAATATTTGCATATTTCGAATAGTAGATTTGCTTTGTTGTAATTCATCTAAATCTATAGAGTTTAAATCCTTACCTCCATATTTTAGATAAATGCCATCAATATATCCAAGATGTGCAATTCCAAGATAATTAACATATAGTTGAAATACTTTATAATATCCATAGCTCTCAATTGACAAATATTTTGGCAAAATAAAACTTGTAATTACACTAAAGAACATATTAATTATGTTCGCTACAAAAACGATTGTAATACCTTTTTTCATTTCGAACATATCCTTTCTTTATATTTTATTTTGCATTTAAATAGGAACCACATCATTGCATGTAATAACAATATTTGAATAATTATCCCAACATTTAAATAATCATGAACGATGTTATCAACTGATGACATAGCAACGATATAATACATATAACCATATTCAATAATTGTTAACATTCGTCTATACGTAAGTTTTTTTCCACAAATTTTGCAATTATACATATATGAAAATATAAATGATGTGATTATTGTCATAATAGCCATTCCAAAAGCCCCAAAATCTTGCAGATATCTTCGAAAAAAAGTATATACATTTCCAAAATTCACATTGTCAAGATAACGATATTCTTCATGTGCTAAAAAAGACTTCTTTACTATTCCTAATTTATTCAAAACATTCCATACTCCTGTGAACGTTTCCTGACCAAATACCTCATTAGGTTCTGGAGGATCTTGTATATATTGATTGAAATGTTGAATTGAAGCTCCGGCATAATTCGATATAACACTTAAAAAATCTGTTTCACCGGTTCTACCTAAAAATGTCTGTAAGCCAGTAAATAATATCAAAATTATCACTACAGATAAGGCTAATTTGCGAACAAACTTCCAAGAAGTTTTTATTCTCCATCCTTGTTTCATTTGAAGTAATACATACCATACTATCAGTACAAATACGGCAAGTCTAAGAACATTTGTTCTAACTCCTGTAATAAGTGTCATCACTATTAATAAAGCTGGTGGTACTAAATACAAAATATTTTTCCTTATCTTCTTTTTGTTGACTAAAACATTATTAACAAATGTAAATGCATAAATGAAACCACTAACAATGACAATTTTCATAGCTTGCGCCACAACACCATTCATATATTGATCTAATCCACGTTCTGATGAATGAGATGTTATAACTCGATATGCATAAAATATATTTGTAAAATAAGCATTAGTACCTGCAATACGCCTAACCTCTCTGTACACTAAAAACACAATAATAATGTCACAAAATATAATAAATCCTGTTTTCCAATTATCTATCTCAATAATCCGATTTTCTCCACTAATCAAAGATTTTTGACGGGATTTAAAACAAGCCTTAGTAAGTATATCTATAGCACAAAAAAGAAATAAACCTAATACCAAAATCAGCATTGCCTCAACAGAATATTTAATTTTCCATTTTTCCACATTAAGCAATGTAATTAGCGTGCTAAAAATAAACACTAACAACATCATAATTGAAGGTGCCATAATGTCTTGTTGTGTAAATACAAAACATACACAAAACAATAATATCTCCACTCCCAAAAGGATCAATAAATTAGACATTGTTTTTCATTCCCTTTATCGTCTGTTTTTTAAAGTCCATAATCTTATCAACACTACATAAAAACGATGTACCGTCAAAAAATATATAATTCTATACTTAATCGGTAGTTCCGATAGTCGAAATTTTTCAGAACTATCAGCTTCTAAATTTTTAACTTTTTCATTCAACTGTTCTATATTTTCTATACATTTGTTAAATACATCCGTTTTTAATGTACTGTAACAATATGAAATAATCCCTACAACTTTTCTTGAATATAAAATTGCTTCAATGCTTTTTATATTTTTAGAACCTTTATAAGACTTTTTGAACATATTAATTTCCATTTCATATTGTTTCAACATAGCATCTATTCTATCATCGTAATATTTTGCAGATGTACTTTGATTCAACCTACGATAGTGCTTATACATACATTTACTGCTAAATTTTACGTTAGTAATATATGGAATCAATGCCGTATTAAAATAATAATCTTCCTCTCCATGTCTCATATCAACAGGAAAACGTACGCCGCTATTTTTTATTGTTTCAAGTTTATACAAAGCATTCCATACTCCAAAAAAAGCAATAGGAAGATTACAAAAATCATCTAATAAATCCTTTTGTGACAATTTTTCATTATAGAAAACGTCCTTGCGTTCTGATGCTTTGCCATTGATATACTCCTCCCTAAATATCACTCCGCATTTTATCAATTCATCGTCTTCTTCACTTATTTCAAGCAACTCTTCTAAAAAATGAGGCAAATATTCATCATCATGATCAAGAAATGCTATATATTCTCCCTTTGCAAGTTCTATTCCTCTATTCCTAGCTACAGCTGTTCCAAAATTGTTTTGCTTATAATACGATATTCTATAATCCTTTTGTGCATAATTTCTACAAATCTCACTTGTTCCATCAGTTGCACCATCATCAACTATTATTAATTCAAAGTTCTTGTATGTCTGATTTAGCACACTTGTAATGGTTTTTTCTATATAATTAACTGCATTATAAACTGGTAAAATAATGCTGACACACTTATCTTCCATTATTATCTTTCCTTTATTGATAACGATTTTTTGTTGGAAATATATTGGCTGGATTTCCAACTGCTGTGTGATTATCTGGTATGTTCTTCGTAATAACTGCATTAGCCCCAATCAGCACATTGTTCCCAACATGGATATTTCCTATTATTTTTGCGCCTGCCCCTATATATACATTGTCCCCTATAGTTGGTGCAATTGTGTCATTAAAGCTGCATGCTTTAATAGTTGTAATTTTTGTTCCTATTGTAACTTGGTGCAAAACTGTTACATTTTTCCCAATTTTACACTTTCTGCTTATTATGATTCCATTCAATCCGTGAGGAAAATAAGGTTTTGAAGCAAACTCTGCTGATGAATCCTGGAAACTAACTCCAAGTTCTGAATTAGTTTTACTTTCTATTCGCTTCAATCGAATATAATATAAAATTCTCAACAATTTATTTGTTGTAGAAATATAGTTCTCCCTAATCTTCCAATATCTGTCTGTATAATCTAGTAAAAAAAATTTTTTTAAATTACTCTTTTTATCACTCATATTTTTAGATCCTATAAAATAAATTTCTATATTTTTTCTTCGTTGTTTTCATCTTTATTCATATCATTTTTCGTTTTATATTAAACACTTATCTTAACTTCTTAGCATCCATCAGATAGCGTTTTGCCATATATTTTGGATTCTGCGTAACTTAAATTTTTTCAAAAGAATACTCTTTTATATTATCCATTTCGAAATCAAAGGTATCACTTTTCCCACAAAATCTTGGCATTTCTCTCGGAAATAAATACATAGCCTTTTTTATTTTGAACCACACACATCAATAAGTATAATGTCTTTCCTCGTTTTCTTTAACCGATATAACACATTAATCAGCAATCCACTGATTCAATTTACATCTATTTAAAATAATCAATACTTTTTACAAACCATATGTAATTCTTTATTTGTTTTAATCTACTATATGGTACATTTACATTTGGGATAGCCAATAATATATAGTCTAGAAAACTATTTACCTCTTTTCTTTAAACATTTCGTTAACAATATTTCCTAGTTCTTTACAAAATTTCTCATTATTGCTTGTATGATCTCCTTTTCTTTTCATATCATCATAATTTTCAATTACACTATCTAGTTTTTCAATATCCTCAACAACAATAATGGTTCCTATTCTCCTTTCAACTTCCTTACAAAATTTTACTTGATGATTATTTACATGCTCATCATATTTTTTCTGTCTTGGTACCACTATTGGAGTTTTGTCAATCTGTAACGGCATAATAAAACTAGATGGACCACCATGTGTAATAACAATTCTCGCTTTTTCTACATATTTAATCATTTCACTATATGTAAATAGTTTTGACCACTTAGCCACCCTAGGTTTATATGTGCTATATCCGATTTGAATAACTACCTCTTCATCATTCTTAATTGCCCATTTATCCATATACTCAACTAAACGATTAAATTGTTGCTCATGAGTACCAACTGTAACAAAAATCATACTTCCACCACCTCTAAAAAATGCTTCCAAGATTAATAGACTTAGGATATATATTCTTCATCTCATCCCATTGCACAATGAATCTATCTGTAACTGGATAACACAATCTACCAGAAATTGTTGAAGTATCAATTCTATCAAATACTTCAATATAAACAGTCTTTGCTCCAAAAATTTTGCCCAACCAAAAAAATGGGACAGCTCCTGCTGCTCCAGAAGTAATAATAATATCTGGTCGCTCCCTCGGAAGAATTTTTAGTGCCCTCCAAGTATTAATAACTAATGCTTTAATAGAACGATTTGAAGGAAAATATAAAGAATACATTTTCTCTCCTTTAAGGAGAGATCTTGCATCTTCTTTGTCAAAAGTCACCCAAAATCTCTCCTCATTTTCCCAAAAAGGTTTTAACATATATAAATGTGTCAAATGCCCTCCTGACGATCCCACTAAACATACTTTTAATTTTTTCTTGTTTTTCTTCATTTTTCTTTATCTACTCCTTTTAGACCGATCCATCCCGTTTGATTACTACTATCATTGTCTGTAGTAAAATCTTCACATCCAACCCCATATTCCAATTTTCAATATATTCTTTATCAAGTCTAACTACTTCCTCAAAATCCGTAATATCACTCCTACCACTAACCTGCCACATCCCCGTAATCCCTGGCTTAATAGCAATCCTAGTCCTATGATGAAGTTCATATTGCTCCAGTTCCCCAGGCAATATGGGTCTGGTTCCTACCAAGCTCATATCTCCTTTGAGTACATTCCAGAACTGTGGAAATTCATCTAATGATGTTTTCCTGATAAATTCTCCAACTCCTGTCTTTTTCGTTCCATCCGTCATCACCTTATTCCCAATCACTCGTGGATCAAAATCAAGCTTAAACATTCTCCCATCGCTCATCTTATTCTGAGCCATGAGTTCTGCTTTTCGTTCTTCCGCATCTATATACATACTTCGGAATTTATACATCTTGAATGGCTTTCCATTCTTTCCGATCCTAATCTGAGAAAAGAACACTGGACCTGGAGAATTTATATAAATTGCAGGACCTACAAATACAAAGATAATTCCCGTCAGCAAACATCCTACAAGTCCTCCGGCTATATCCATAATTCTCTTAGCCAATGCCTGACGGTCTGTTGCGTAATTCATCGTTGTAGTAAGTACCGTATAACCACCTACCATTTCAACAAACTGTTTCTGCCCTGTCGTCGGTTTGATACGTGACAGGTTCAGATGTACAACCATTCCCATTTCCAACAGTTCATCTATCAGCTTCTGTGGATATTCATTTTTTTCACTGATATTGATCAGCACTTCATCTACCCATTTCTGGCAGATATAAGTAGCTGCATGTTCCATATCTGATACAACCGGAATACCGTTGATCTGCTGTCCGGTCATATCGCAGTCTGTCAGTACCAGACCATTGATGTTATAACGGTTATAGTTATTCTCAAGAACACTTGCTATCACATCTGATGCAATGTCCGTAGTTGTTATAATATAGAGGGAATGTTCTCCACCCTCTGCCATTTTTATTTTCAGATGTTTTTTCCAGAAAAGTCTTGTCAGATATGCAAGTCCTATATAGAAAGCTCCCATCAGATAAAGTACAATTCTGGAGAAGAAATGACCGCCGTCAATAGAGAACAGGTACAATCCAGCACCCAGTTCAAGGATAATGGTCTGTTTGATCACTGCATTGAATTCCAGATAGTAACCTCTTCTTAGAACGCCTTTATATGATTCAAATATGACACATACGCAAAGATCCATTAACACCAGGAAAATTGCCGTGTTTCGATAGATTTCATTTTGATACAGATTCTTAATGGTACTGTTGCGTACCCAGTCTGCTAACAGAAATGATAAGATGATACATATCAAATCAATAAGGATAAAATCCTTATGTTTGTACCAACCTTTTGATTTTTTTCTATACATATTTTTCTTCTTTTGTCTGTTCTCTCCTGATATAAATATCAGCAAAACCAGACTTCTCCTTCGTTTACTGCACTTTAAAAGGCATATCTACCAGAATATTCTTTCTGTAAATATGCCTTAATTTTCATTATTTTTCTCTTTGTTTTTCGCTACAATTTCTAATCCAACTTTCATATCCACTGTTCTATTGAACATATCAACTGACAGATACGCAATTCGTTTATGCCGATCTATTTTTCTGATTGCACCTTCTAAACCCTTTAATGGTCCTGAGAGAATGTGTACCTGATCTCCTTCGATGATTCCCTGAGAAATCTTAACTATACTTTCACTTGAACTTGATTTGCCTCCAAGTTTAGTTATTAAAGATATTTCTGCTTCAGACAATGGAACAATCTCGTCTCCAGTGCCAATAAGTTTCGTCATACCAATGACTTTCTTAAGGCTTTCCACCAGTTTCTCCAGATTTTGGGTAATTAAAAAGACATACCCGGGAAAGAGGATTCTTTCCTGGATATGCCATTCGCCTTGAAATCTTTTCTTCTGTTGATAATATGGAATAAAGCAGCGTTCTAAAGTGTCGCTGCTTATTAACCGCTGGCATTGACAGCGGATGTTTTCTTCGGTGCCTGTGTGCACCTGCATCACATACCACATTGGATCTGTTACCTCCGTATTTTGGGTATGCTTCGCCATTCTGCCTGTGTTGCAAGGCAGATTCTTACTTCAAGATATGTAAGATCCATATCTTCAAACGCGGCAAAGCGACGATTTAAAGACAAAAGACTTTTGTTTGATTACAAATTCTATGTTTCTTTCGGAATCCATTATAACCATATTGTCGAGAAGATGCAACATTTTTGACAAAATTTCTGGATTGTATTACATATTTCGGTATTTTTTGCCATGAAAATTTATCTACCACTAAAAATTTTGTAAAGGGAGCCTGACCAAAATGGCCAAATCTCCCTTTCAATTATTTTTACATTATATTATTCCACAGTTACACTCTTAGCCAGATTTCTTGGCTTATCTACATCCAGACCTTTAGCTACGCTGACGTAGTATCCCAGTAACTGAAGTGGGATAACCGCCAGTGAAGTTGCAAAGTGCGGATCTGTTTTTGGGATGTAGACGGTGAAGTCTGCGGTATCTTCTATATTATAGTGTCCGTATGTTGTAAGGCCCATAAGGTAGGCGCCACGGCTCTTGCATTCTATCATATTGGAGACTGTTTTCTCATAAAGATGATCCTGAGTGAGGATGCCAATTACGAGGGTTCCGTCTTCGATGAGGGAGATGGTGCCGTATTTGAGTTCGCCTGCTGCGTAGGCTTCTGTGTGTACGTAGCTGACTTCTTTCATTTTCAGGCTGCCTTCCATGCTGATGGCATAATCGATGCCACGACCGATAAAGAAAGCGTCTTTTGCATTTGCCTGTTTGGCTGCGAACCACTGGATACGTTCTTTGTCGTCTTCGATGATCTTGGTGATCTTATCCGGAAGGGCTTTCAGTTCTGTGATCAGCTGCTGGTATTTCTCTTCTGTAATCTGCTCTCTTACTCTGGCGAACTGTACTGCCAGGGTATAGGAAGCGATGAGCTGAGTGCTGTATGCTTTTGTGGTTGCTACGGAGATTTCCGGACTGCCAGGGTATAGAAAACGTTATCTGCTTCTCTGGCAATGGAAGAACCTACTACATTGACGATTCCCAGTGTACGGATACCGTTCTGCTTTGCTTCGCGGAGTGCTGCCAGACTGTCTGCTGTCTCACCGGACTGACTGACAATGATCACAAGTCCGTTTGGATCCAGGATCGGGTTTCTGTAACGGAATTCAGATGCAAGTTCTACACGTACCGGAATTCTGGCCAGGTCTTCAATTACATACTGAGCTGCCATTCCTACATGGTACGCAGAGCCGCAGGCTACAATATAGATCTGGCTGATTTTGCGGATATCCTCTTCTGTAAGACCTACTTCTGTAAGATCAATGTGATCGTCTTTGAGTACAGAATTCAGAGTATCATGGACTGCTTTCGGCTGTTCATGAATCTCTTTCATCATAAAGTGCTCAAATCCGGCTTTCTCTGCTGCTTCTGGGTATTTCATGGGTCGAGTAGGTGCACCCCTTACGGTCGTACACCCCTCACAGAACTCCGGACGTGCGGCTTTCCCGTATCCGGCTCTTTGCGAAACGAATCGTTCACATTATCATTCGTATATATTGACATATATCCGGGGTCTTACCAGTGGATAGCTATTATCCAGCATATTTAGAAATTCTACCCAATTATAGCTTTTCTTCTGGCTTCTCCGGTTCAGACAATAGAACAGGCTTCTCATGATGTTATATCGGAATGCCGTTATACTTTCTGTATTGTCCGTAATTCCATAGTAATGGTAATAACCAGTTAGTATCTGGTTAAGTTTTGCAATAATCTCTTTTAATCTGCATGTTCTCATCTTCACTAACAGAAGATTTACTTCTCTGCACTTCTTTGCAAACTTCTTCTTACTGGTTTTCCTCTTCACTCTGAATCTGCCATTCCTACTTTTGGAACAGTAGTGTGTAAAACCTAAGAAAGTAAAAGTGCCTGGTTTCGTTCCGGCTTTTCTGCATCTTTCTTTTGCATAACGCCCGAACTCTATCAGACGGCTCTTTTCTTCTTCAAGGCTTAATCCAAAGTGTCCCATTCTATGTTTCAGATGTTCATAGAACCACTCTGCATCCGATTTATACTGGAATGTTACCACAAAGTAGGTAGACCCAAGGAACCTCCCCTTGAGTCCCCATCAGAACCGTACATGAGCCTCTCGACTCATACGGCTCCCTCTCCAACAGATGGTAATATTCCAAATTTCCAGTGTGCAAACAAGTTTCTGTCTCTTCTGGCTACTGCACCAAGCCAGTGCTCGGCTCTGCTTCTCGTGTTTTTCTTTTTATAACTTCGTCGTACCCATTTAATCAGACATTGATTGATATAACGCAACACCTCATAAAATTCTGACTTATAATAGTGTGTGTAGTAGTTAATCCATCCTTGCACTACTTTGTTTATCATGTTCCCAATATCTTTTAATGAGAGATCCGCCTTTAACTGTATCTTCCATTCTCTGATCTTCTGTTTCATAGCAGTTTTGGCTTTTTCACTGACCGCAGGCGTAAAGCCTACAAAGAACTTTCCTTCTTTATTCTTATTTAGCCTTGGTCTGAACGTATATCCCAGAAAAGTGAATTGGATACAACTATAGTTTTGTGACCTTCGGTTATCCTTGCAGTAGACAATACGTGTCTTTTCTTTATTCAGTTCCAATCCAAACTGCTGAAAACGTTCTTCCAGTTTCTACTTTATAAATACAGCCTGCTTGTACGATTGGCAGTGCAGTACTCCATCATCAGCATATCTTTCCCACCAGATGTTCGGATATGCTTTTGTCATAAAGTCATCAAATACATAGTGAAGAAATAGATTTGCAAGCACAGGACTGATAACTCCACCTTGTGGCGAACCTTCCTCTGTTTCCATCACCACTCCATTCTCCATTACCCCGCTTTTCAGATAACGCTTAATCAACTGTACCACCCGTTCGTCCTTTACAGTCTTGCGTAGTAAGTTAATAAGGATTTCATGGTTAAGTGTATCAAAGTATTTCGATAAATCTAAGGATACTGCATATGTGTATCCTTGTTCTGCATACTCCTTCACTTTAAGTATTGCGTCTTTGGCGTTTTTGCCCGGACGATAGCCATAGCTGTCATCTGCAAACAGCGGTTCATAGATTGGCACTAACCGTTGCGTTATTGCCTCTTGGATTGTACGGTCTATCACCGTTGGTATGCCAAGCTTTCGCACACCACCGTCTGGTTTTGGAATTTCAACCCGCCTTACCGGAGATGGAGTATATTTTCCTCTGAGTATCCGGTTTTTCAGTTCCTGTTGATGTTCCTTTAGATATGGTAGGGTTTCTTCGATACTCATTTCATCAATACCTGCCGCTCCTTTATTCGCCTTCACTCTTTTATACGCTCTGTTTAGATTATCTTTGTACAGTATCGCTTCCAAGAGTTTCGGCTGTGCACTGTCTCTTTCTTTCCATATCCGATTGAATGACCTTGACGCTTTCGCATACCCTTCATGTTCCGCACTATCTCTTTGCGAACAGCCACTGTTTGTGTTTTCTGTCATGATCAGTCATTCCTCCTTTCCCAGTCATACTCAAGACTCCTACTGATTCGGTCCTTCCCTTTCGGCTACTATGACCTCTGCTGACTTCTGTGCGTTCAGCACTGCTTTGTACAGTGGTTACTCCTTTCGGAGCATACCGCACAGACCTCCCCGGGTACCACACGTTTCTTCCTCTCCATCCATCTGCCTCATTTATCACGCATAATTCCATGTAGTTATTGGGCTTCGACTTGACTCGCAGCCTTACCCTCATGCATGACCTTATATGAGATTTCTGTTCGTCAGACCAGAGATTTGCCCGTGGTTAGTCTGTTCCCACATCCGGCTTCCTTCAGATTCCACCTCACGATGGACACCCTTGCCTTCGGCTATATCCTTCCCACTACCGGGTGGATTCGGGACTTTAACCCGTTAGAAACGTGCGCCGCCGGGCGCACGAGCACAAAAACAGCCGCCATTTCTGGCGGCTGCATTTTATTTCTGAATTACCGAATAATTATTCAGCATCTGCAACAACAGTGAAGAAAGCACCATCATCTAATGCAACTTCAAGAGTTTTGTTCTCTTTGTCAACGCTGATCGGATCAACGATCTGCCATTTCTTTGCATCTTCTTTGCTGTAAACTACAAGCTGAATGTTCTCCATAGTATCTGTGATACTTGGAACAGAGATCTCAACTTCATATTTACCATCAGCATTCTTCTCTGCTTTGTCTGCATCAAGTACTTTGAATTCATCAAAACCTGTAACGAATTCTTTTCCGTCAAGTTTCTGAACAAGTTCATCGATAGCTGCTTTAACTTCTTCGTCTGTTGTCTCTTCTGAAAGAGTTTTCAGAACGTCAACGAAACCAGCTACTTCCATTTTACCTTCGTTAACCTGTTTGAAAGCGTCAGCTACTGCTGGCAGTTCTGCCTGCAGATCTGCAAAGCCTTCTGCTTCTTCGATCTTCTGAACAACTTCATAGATTGCAGACTGTTCAGCAGATACTGTAATTGCGCTTGTGCGGCTTCCTGCTGCACTGACACCTACAGTAGCACATCCTACTCCAAGGGCAGTTGCTAAAGCAAGTGTCATGAATTTCTTTGCAATTTTCATAATGCACCTCTCCTTTTGGATTATTTTTATATTGATAATCGTACAGGAAGTCTGTACGAATTATCTCTGAGTAATAATAACAGTACTAATGACTATTTACCACCATACAGTTTATTCCAAACCGGCTGTCTTCTAACCGGTTTATTGAATTTTCTCATAAAACATGGAAATAATCAAGTCCGACAGAGCATCTTTATCTACTTGATACTCATCAAAGTTCTTACCTTGCTTTCCCTCACCTGGTACAGTCTCTGTATCAGTGATACCGTTTCCGGATGCTGTAAGCAGCTTCGCAAATACATCATTTCCCATGTTTGTGACTGTATAGCTCTTAATACTGTCATAGAGGTCTGCCACAAATCCGGCATCCTCTCCTGCCTTCTCCTGCGCTTTCTGAATTAATGCCTGGAGATAGGTTTTCTGTCTCTCCTGACGGACCAGAGCACTCTGGGTCTTGTCAGTGTCTCGATATCGTACAAACTTTTCTGCGTTTTCACCTGTAATATTAACAACAGCACCCTCTTTAAATTCCGGATATGTATCCTCAAGGCTGTTGTCAGGCACTGTGATCTGAACTCCACCTACAAAGTCCGTAATCACCGGAATACCATCCATATTCATGGAGCAATATCCCTGAATCGGCAGTCCGTCCAGCAGATTGGATACTGCTGTCTTCATCAGTTCACAGCTTTTTTGCTTGCCATCACCAAATGCATACTGTATATTGATGTGGTCCGTTGACTCTCCGAGACTTTTACCGGATGGATTGAAAACTTCAATCTCCGTCATAGAATCTCTTGGAATAAAGAGCACCTTAATTTCTTCTGTTGCCCTGTCCATGGAAACCACAAAAATCGCATCTGCCTGACCGGCATCTTCCTGTGTCTGATAGGTATCTACCGAATTTCTTGTATCAATTCCTAGAAATAAGTAGTTGCTGAGATGATCGTTATATTTATATATCCCGCCCTTATATTCCAACGTGTCACTGCCTGATGTCTGGCTCGTCTGACTCTGGTCATCACTGTTCTTGCCGCTTGTCTTTTGGGATGCTGCTTTTGTCTGCATCATAAAATAATACCCACCGCCCAAAACTGTAAGAACTATGATCAGGATAATTATCAGAATCATATAAATCTTTCGTTGTCTCGCAGCTTCTTTTGCTGTTTCTTTCATTTTCATTCCTTCAATCGTTTATTCAGCTCTGGCTGATATAGCCAAGCTCCTGCAATTTCTGGAACACTGCCTCTGCCATAGCCTGCTGTGCTTCATAAGTAGCAGACAGCTGCTGTGTCACATTTGCAAGACTGATATAATGTTCGCCCCACTTCTCGCTGAGCACCTGATCGAGTGCTTCAGAAGTCACGCTTCCATCCATAGGGCGTGTTCCTACAACAATGAACTGGTCTTTGTTCTGGAATGTATTTAAAATCTGTTCCTGCTGCTCAGCAAGCTCTGCAGGATCATGATTCCATCCGCCATAGTATCCCATGAAGATGACAGGTACACAGTCCATATCATTTCTGGTAGTCTGTTCTTCTGTAAGATCACGGATTCCTGTCTCTGTTACATTCAGCTGCGCACCATTTGCAGCCTGCTGATGTTTCGCAATATATCCCTGAAGAGTTTCATCACTTACACCGGCCATCTTCATCATAGAAAGTGTACCGCCGCCCTGAAGGGTCTTGTTAATCACTGTCAGGTTATATCCGTTGTCTGTCAGAAGTTTCTGAAGCACTGCCATATAGGAATAGGTGTTGGATTCCTCACCATTGATCAGATCATCTCCCCAGCATACGACACCAGAAATTGTTCTCGGTGCTTCTGCTTCAGCAGTATCTTCTGCCTGTGCAGGATCCTCTGCATCCTCTTCCCCGGCTGTGTCTTCTTTCTTCTTGCTCTTCTTTGTCTCACTGTTATCGGCATCTTCTGTATTCTCATCTTCGGAGGATGCCTTCTCTAACTGTGCAGCGTGTTCCTTTACTGCTTCATAATCTTCGATTCCGCTCTGCTGGTTACCTGCAAGTTCTGTCAGACGTTTGGTTTCTTCCTGCTCTGTATTATAGCTCATCACAAGAATAGTGCCGAGAACCCCCACCAGGATAATACAGATAAAACCCAGCAAAATATTTGTCTTTTTCCCTTTTCTCTTCTTATTTCTGCTCACTTTTCCCAATTTTCCTTTACTGTTAATTATGGTTATGATATCACTTCTGAACGATTATCAGACAGCGATATTATTTCTGGGACTCATCATCGCTTCTGCGATAGTATTCACCATAATGTTTGTAGTAAGAAGAGTAATATTTGTCGCCACTGGTGTCTATCTTATTCATAACAGCTCCCAGAACACGGCATCCGCTTCTCTCAAGCTGTGCAAATGCCTTCTGTGCATCTCTGTATCTGACGCTGCCTGGCTGGATCAGGAAGATTGCTCCATCACAGCATCTGCCGATTACCGCAGCATCGATTACAGTTCCGATCGGCGGTGTGTCAATCAGTATGTAATTGTAATATTCCCTGACTTCTTTCAGAAAAACCCTGAAAATATTCTCGCTGAGAAGTCCTGAAGGGTTTGGTGCAGCCGGACCTCCGAATATAATGTCCATATTCGGGAAATTCGTCTCATAGATAATATCCTGCAGTCCTACCTGCCCACTGAGAAGCTGAGAAAGTCCCTTGACCTCTTCTTCTACTCCCAGTCGTCCTGCATAAGCAGTCTTTCTGATATCCGCATCCAGAAGAAGCACTTTCTTACCGATGCTTCCAAGCTCCTGTGCAAGGCTGAGTACTACATCACTCTTACCTTCATTCGGAAAGCAGCTTGTAACCAGAATTGTCTTTATGCTCTGACCGGACAGCTGGATATTTGTACGCAGCGTTTTAATCGCCTCGCTGTAGAAATAGTCCGGTTTTCTTTTATCTGTTAAATTGAGTTTCTTCATTGCTCAGATTCCTCCATTACTCTAGCGACGCTTCTTGTTCTTCTTATTGCTCTTTGGTTTCTTGTTCTTCATGTTTACGTAGTCTTTTCTGTCAGGAACCTTGGCAAGTACAGAAACACCGAGATATTTCTCAATATCTTCTTCTGTCTTGATAGTATCATCCATTACAGCGTATACAACTACGATTGCCGCACATGCAAGAAATCCGAGTAAGAAGCCAATTGCTGAGTTCTTCATTACACTTGGAGAAGTTCTCTCTGTAGCAATCTTACCAACTTCGATGATCTTAGGCGGAATAACTTCCATCTTGTCTCCGATATAGGATGAGGAAACATTCGCAATCTCATCTACGATCTTCTTAGCCATTGTAGAATCCGGATTATCAACAGTAATCTCAAGGATACGGGTATCTGTCGGATTATTAATCGTTACATCCTCTTTAAGATTCTCCGCTGTCATATCCAGGTTCAGATTTGTAACTACCTGTTCCAGTACAGGGGTACTTGTGATCAGTACTGTGTAATCACTTGTCAGACTGGCACCTAACTGCAGATCCGCCAGAGATGTCAGCGTGGTTTCCTTTGAGAGAACAAGCATACTGGATGTTGAACTGTAGATTGGTGTCATCAGGAACTGTGTACATGCAGCTCCGATACAGCCACCTATAAGAGCAACCATCAGTACCAGCAGAATTTTCTTTCTGAGTGCATGAAATATTTCCAGTAAATCAATTTCAACTTCATCGTCATTGACATCAAGTGCCTGCACCCTGCTGCTCTCAAATTTGCTGTTCAAATTGTCTAACATCTGATATTTTCCTTTTCCCTTTTTCATTGTAGTTTTCGTAATTATCCGGCTGATTTATTTTACAGCAGACAGTTACAGTTTTACATAAACCGTATACATTTTACCGTAGTACGTATAAAAAGTCAATTGCGAGTGACATTATTCTTTGAAATTCTTTAAAATCTGACCACAAAGTTGACTCGGTCAAAATCCATTAAATTTTCTGATCTATGATTTTCTGTGGATTTCGAATGAAAAGCTGTTTCGCATAGTCTGTATCCATTTTCTTTATTACATAGCTATAGGCTTCCCCGATTCTGGAAATTCTTTTACTGCTGTCATGGCAGTCAGAACCTACAAAATGAACCAAGTCATTCTTCATCAGCTTCTGACAGTAGCGTTTTGTAAAAAAGCCGCATTTTCCCACAATGCTGTCTGCATTGATCTGCATATAAGCTCCCATCTCTGTCAGTTCTTCTACAAAGTCCAAATCTGTGCGTGTCGCTTCGTATCGTTCAATATGTGCAACAATGGGTCTGTACCCGCCGGAAAGCATTGCAGACAGGCGTTCTCTGATATAGGATGCCTCTGAATTGTGAGAGAATTCTACCAGCACATACCTGGAACCAGCCATGGTAGCAACTTTTTTCTCACGAAGCATAGGAAGCATCTCCATATTTGCATGAAATTCGCATCCGAGGTAAAGATGCAGATCTTTACTGATATCTGCTGCCGCCTCTTCTGCAAGCCGGAATTGTCTCTGTACTTTTTCCAGAGGTGTCTCAAACATCTGAAAACGGAAATGAGGCGTCAGAATAATGTTTCTCACTCCCTGCTTATATTCCATCTCCAATAATTTTCTTGTTTCTTCAATATCCGCAGCTCCGTCATCCACTCCTGGCACAATGTGGCAATGTATATCGAATATTCCTTCTTCGAGCATTCTTGTTATCCCTTCTGTCAACAAAACTGCCGGATATTCAGCAAGCAGCTTTCCATCCGGCAGTCTCTGTTATTCAACACAACTATTTTTGTTGTCTGTTATTATTCTTCTGCAGCTTCCTCAGCCGGTGCCTCAAGAGCTTTCATGCTCAGGCTGATCTTCTTGTCT
>OLND01000572.1_pt1 | contig 44348 bp, 34 predicted proteins | sample 1672031 | NCBI WGS metagenome assembly OLND01 (sample SAMEA3136638, study PRJEB25190) | human gut metagenome | biome: human gut; feature: human-associated habitat; material: faeces | place: Austria | collected 2013 | reverse complement strand
TCGGATGCATAGCGCGCGAATCTTGCCACGAACTGGCGATTTTCCCGTCCGAGGCCACTTTCGGGATGCATGGAGCGCAAAACTTGCCACGGATTGCCGCCCGGGAACGCATTTTGCGAGCATTTTTCCATCGGCAAGCGCCCGGGAACGCACCGTGGCGGAATCTTGCCACGGATTGACGCTTGGGGACGCACCGCACGAGTATATTGCCACTGCCAGTCAGGCCAAGAGCGCATCAGGGCGCAATCCTGCCATCGTCGAGCGCCCGGGAAACGCATATTCGCAACGTCTTGCCAACGGAGCGGCATCTTCGTGCGGGCGGGCCTATTGCCTTGCCATAGCTCTCGTACCGCATGAATCCGACGACCTCTTCGTGCAGGCGGTGCTGTGTACGCGAGAAAGGGGCGCGACGCCCTGCGCATGGAGACGACACATTGTCGCGATGGCTGGCAACCGAACGGAAGGTAGGGGCACGTTGTCCCGTACATGGAGGGGTGCGCTAAATGCAGGCATACGCGCGGAAGGCGCAGATGACAAGCTGGCTCATGCCCTTCGCCAAACCGGCTTGCACCCTTCATGCAGGCCGACCTGGGCCCCCTCCACGAATCGACCGCAACATAGATGTGAGACGCGGAACGAACCCGCGGGTCAAGCGAACATCGAGCGCTTGCGCGAGACTGATTTGAGGGACAGGCGCAGGAACGGGATCTCAGGCAACGATGTTCACAGACCCGTGGCAGGATCGCAAGGTGGATTCGCTCGCCGGAATTCGCCAGAGTAGTTCGCATGGCAGGGTCACGCACCGAGATTTACGAGGACAGCTCGCGAGCCGGGTTCGCGCGCTGGTGCTTGCGGGGAGCAATTCCCGCAGCGGGGTCGCACGCTGGAATTCGCGAGTCGACCTGGCGCACAGGGTCAGCAGGGCACAAAAAAAGCGCCGCTCCGAAGAACGGCGCCCTTCCCGCATAACTACGGGCGCAAACCAGATCCGCCCTGAATCGTAATGGTTTCGCCAGAAACATAGGACGCCATGTCGCTCGCCAGGAACACGGCAACAGGGGCAATGTCGGTCTTAGGATCACCGAAACGGCCCAGCGGGATGCCCTTAATGGTTGCAGCAAAGGTGTCGGGGTACTCTTCCTTCCAAGCCGCCAACTGCTCGGTCATAGCCAACGGGCAAATAACGTTGGCGCGTACGCCGTCGGGACCCCATTCGGTAGCCGCAACGCGCGTCATACCGCGAATGCCTTCCTTCGCAGCAGCGTAGCTGGACTGGCCAGGCTTGCCGAACAGGCCAGCACCAGAGGAAAGGTTAACAACGGAGCCCTTAGTCTTCTTGAGTTCAGGGAAAGCATGCTTCATGTAGAAGAATGCAGCATACAGGCCAGAATTGATTGCCAGGTCGAAGTCTTCCTTGCTATGGTCGACCAACATAACGCCCGACTTAGATGCCTGAGCATTGTTTACCACAGTATCGAGCTTGCCGAAATGGGCGATGGTTTGAGCGATAACATTCTTTACCGCTTCTTCGTCGGAACCTTCAGCGGCAACGTGCATAACGTCAACACTGTACTGCTCCTTGAGCTTTGCCTCGGCATCGATCAAGCGCTGCTCGTTGCGGCCCGTAATGCACAGGTTCGCGCCTTCTTCAGCAAAAGCGCTGGCGATACCAAAGCCAATACCCTTGCCGCCGCCAGTGATGATAGCCACTTTTCCCTCGAGAAGTCCCATTCGAGCCCCTTTCGCTTGCGCTTCATTTGATGACAACGATGCTAATGAGGGTCACGTGCGAACGGTCGATTAGCGGAAGCGGTCGGATTGAGTCTCTCGGTAAACGGTAAATCTCTCAATTTCAAGAACCGTTAACGGCAGAATTTAGCACAAGAGGGACAGGCTGCCATTCCGCCTAATGCGGTTTCACGCAACTCGTAAGGAAGGCTTCGACCCACTTTCAGCATGGCATCCACCACTTCGTCGAACGGAATAAGGCCCTCGATACCCGCAAGAGCCATCTGAGCCGCAGAGAGTGCATTCACCGCAGCGCTGGCGTTGCGCTTCTGACAGGGCGCTTCCACCAGCCCGCCGATGGGGTCACACACCAAGCCAAGCATGTTGGCCAGCGCATAGCCAGCGGCAGTAAGACACATGCGCGGCGTGCCGCCCAAAAGCTCAACAGCGGCACTGGCAGCCATTGCGGCAGCAGACCCGATTTCGGCCTGGCAACCCCCTTCGGCGCCTGCCACCGTAGCGTTGCGAGCGATAATCGAGCCAACAACAGCCGCATTCTTCAGCGCATCCATCAGCTGCGCATCGCTGAAGCCATGTACCTCTTGCAGGGAAAGCAGCACGGCGGGGATCACACCTGCCGAACCAGCGGTTGGCGCTGCAACAATAACGCCCATGGTGGCATTCGTTTCCAAAACGGCAACAGCATTGCGCGTTGCCAAAGCAAGAAGCGACCCGTTTACGCCTGCGCCTAAATCTTCCAATTCACGGAGCTTGGCGGCTTCCCCGCCGATCAGCCCACCCATAGAAGAGCGTGGGGCCTCCACAGGAGCCGTCGCCGAGGCACGCATCACATCCAGCACACGCTGGAGGTACGAGACAATAGCGGACCCCGCCACCCCTCGGCTCGCCAACAGCGCACGTTCACGCGCTTCGGCAGCATAGCTCAAGGAAACGCCGTTTTCCTCACAGAAGGAAAGGAGCTGAGCCGCCGTGGCAAAATCGAGCCTTTGAAATTCTCGCAAAGCAAGTTCCGGGTCGATATCGGATGACACTTCGCCAGGGTTGCGATGCAGACCATCGGCAGGAATAAAGCGAACCGAGCGAATAGCGGGAAACTCCAGAATGCGGTCAATTACTTCTTCGGGAACAGGATCGTCCACGTCCATAACGGTAAACGCTTCCCCGCCCTGGCGTGTGCGGTGGAGCTGCGAAGTGCCAATATTGATGCCTGCATCGCCCAAGGTGCTGGCTATATGAGCCAACGTTCCTGGCAGGTCCTGCTGACGAACGATCATACTGTTGAATTCGCCCGTGATATGCACATCGATGCCGTCGATGCGCGTGAGCTCCGCCGCACCACCGCCAATGGAAACGCCACGTGCCACCACTTCGTTGCCGCAGCAGTCGACCACACGGGCCTCAACCGTGTTGGGATGCGCAGTTTTGGTAACGGTATCGGGCTCGAACGAAAATTCCAGCCCTTGTTCCTTCGCCAGGTCGAAGGAATTGCGTACGCGCAGATCGTCGGTGTGCAACCCCAGCATGCCCGCAACCAGGGCACGGTCGGTCCCGTGTCCGTGATAGGTATGGGCGAACGAGCCAAAGAGGGTAAACGTCACTTCCACCGGCTCACCATCGAGCAGGTTGCGCACCATGCTGGCAATGCGCAGCGCACCCGCCGTGTGCGAAGAGGAAGGCCCTACCATAATGGGCCCCACAACATCCCTGATACTCATCGGCTTCATGTGCGCACTCCTTGCCTGGCCGGTCGAGACAAATTGGCGCACCTGCGCCTATCTTCGTCCCATGTCTGCTCTTGAACATCAGGATAGCGGCAGAGCCCACCCGCCACAGCCAAAAACATAGCTTTTAGCGCAATCGTGACATACCCCACCGGGATCCGAAAGGCCGTTGGGGGGTATACGCTTTAAGCGGTCAACCACCAGCGCCTACGAACGAGCAGCCGCCGCCTCTTCTCGCAACTCGCGCTCGATCTCGCGATCGATAGCACCTTCGCCAGTCGGCATCTTCACCTGGAACGGGACCGAAGGCGTGACCAAGCTCACCAGCGGGACAACTACCAATGAAAGAATCATGGCCAACGCACCGCAGTTAATGGGCGAGGCGATGAATCCAATGAACATATTGGACACGGTAAGGCCCACACCCACGAAAAAGCTTGCCCATACCGCGCCTTTCGAGATGCGCGAACTGTACAGACCCCAGATCAGCGGACCAAGGAACGCGCCAGCAAGCGCGCCCCAGGAGATACTCATCAGCTGAGCGATAAACGTGATGGTGGAGGTGTACTGCACCAGCGCGATAGCCGCCGAGATAACCACGAACACCACGATAAGGCCGCGCATCCACGTAATCTGGCTCCTCTCGGGCATACTCTTGATGACGTTGCCTTTCAGAAGGTCTAGGGTAAGCGTGGAAGAAGAAGTGAGCACCAGCGAAGAAAGCGTCGACATGGAAGCCGACAGAACAAGCACTACCACAATGCCGAGCAAGATATCGGGCAACCCGGAAAGCATAGTGGGAATGATGGAGTCGTAAATGGGAATGCCGCTGGGAGCGAAGGCGATCTGATCACCGAACAGGCGACCAAATCCGCCCAGGAAGTAGCTGCCACCCGCAACCACAAAGGCGAATACGGTAGAGATGATGGCGCCCTGCTTGATAGCAGGACCGGTTTTGATGGCATAGAACTTCGAAACCATTTGAGGCAAGCCCCAGGTACCCAGCGAGGTAAGGACGATGACGCCTACAAGGTTGAACAGGTCGGGACCGAACATCGAAACAAATGCGCCCTGCATATCGGTACCCTCGGCAGGGATCTGCGAAAGAGAAACGATAGCTTCGGAAAAACCGCCTTGGCCCGCAAGCACCACCGCAATTATCGCAACAATGCCCACCAGCATCACAATACCTTGGATGAAGTCGTTCAGAACAGTGGCCATATAACCGCCAAGTACCACATAAACGCAGGTAACAACCGCCATACCTACCACACACCATTCGTAGGGCAAGCCAAACGCCATACCGAATAAACGGGAAAGGCCGTTATAGACACTGGCGGTATAGGGGATCAGGAACACGAAGATGATAGCCGCCGAAGCAATGCGCAACCCCTTCGACTGGTAGCGCTTGCCGAAAAACTCGGGCATGGTGGTGGCCTTCAGGCGCTGCGTGATCTCACGCGTACGAGGACCAAGCACCCACCATGCCAGCAGCGAACCAAGAAGGGCATTGCCGATGCCAATCCAAAACGCCGCCAAGCCGTATTTCCAGCCGAACTGACCTGCGTAGCCAACGAAGATTACCGCCGAAAAGTAGCTGGTACCAAAAGCGAACGCCGAAAGCCAGGGGCCTACGTTACGGCCACCTAGAACAAAGCCGTCAACGTTCTTGGTGTGCTGGCGCGCGTAAATGCCAACACCAACCACAACACCCACGAAAATCAAAATGATGCATATCTTTGCAACCACGAAAGAACTCCTTTATCTTCAACAAAACATGCTGGTCAGCCGATGCCGCAGCGAGCATAAATCGGCGCAAATCGAACCGGCAAACTACAAAGCCCCATGATCGAAACCCACATAAAAAGCGATGCAGGCACGCCTCCCGACTGATCGACAAGCTGCAGGAATCAGCAATCGAAACCCGCATGAAGGCAAAACGGACACGCCTCTCGATCGACCGGGAAAAAACACCACTATCAGCGTCTCAACGCCAAACCAAGCCGACTGACCAGGGAAAACGAGAACGCACACGACCTTTTCGGGTATAAAAAAAGCACCCAGGAAAAACCCGTGTGCTATCAATATCGATACGTTATGGAGGCAAACTCAGCTACGCAATGCGAGCGCTGGGCCCAATGCTGGGAAGCAACAGCAGCCAGACCGAAACAGCCCTGAGCCAGATGCTCGGACATGACGGCGCAAGCAGACATACACTTCTGAGCAAGATGCTGAGACATAACAGCACACGAACCTAAAACCACAGCAATATCAGCATTGGGCTTTGCCAACGCAGTTGCGCTGCTGTGTGCGATATGTTCCTCGGAAAAAATCATGGAAGTCACTTTATCACAATAAAGAGCATTGGGAAGACCCATCATCCCGTCCCGCTCCGTTTTGCGGTGAACGGTTCCGCTTCCGCGCGATACGCATCGCTGCCGTCAACGCCCGCAACGACGAGGCGCCGTGGTGGCAGAGCCCGCCAAAGCCCTGGTTCACATGGTTGCCGAGCCGCTCGCCAACGCCCTTCGGCACGCGATGATCTAACAGCACGTCAACGCCATGCAGCACGCGATAATCGGAGTCGCCCGCCAAAACCCTGCAGCGCCGGGGGCAGCAACGGCATCCGCGCCCGCACCTGCACCTGTACCCGCTCATGCTCCGCCCGCTCCGCCGCCATCGCATCAACGGCGACATCCAGCACCCGAAACTCCGCAGCACCGCATCGCCCAGAGCCCCACGGCACCGAAGCGGTAGACCGATGTGGGCAGAACACCGCAATAACCACCTTTCGTTCGCCTGCGCAGACGAAGGGCCCCGGACGAAGCATCTTTGAAGAGTATTCCCGAACAGGCGAAGGGCAACATTCCTAGACGAAGCATTTTCGAGACTCATTTCGGACAGACACAGGCGCGCCCTTTGAATGAAGCGCCCTCGAGGTGCACTCCAGGCAGAAGAAAGGCCGCATTCCTGGCAAAATATCGCCCTGATGTATTCCCGAAGGAGCCTCGGACGATAAAAACGCCTCTTCATGGCAAGATATCGCCGCCATGTATCCAAAATGAGCTAATTTTGGCAAGATATGCTCCCCATGTATTCAAAATGCCCCGCAAAGCGCCGTTGGAGGATACGTCAGGCGAACATCTTGCCAGGGAGGGGCGCTTTTCGCTGCACAGACCCCCTTAAATCATGCATGGCGAGCGACTCTTGCCATGCATGACGGATTCCACAGGACAAATCTTGCCACGCTCGACGGATCTCGCTGGACGAACCCCGCCACGCTCGATGGCTTCACCGGGCGAATCCGGCCATGCATGATGGCTCCACTGGGCGAATCTTATCGCGCTCAATGGTTTCTATCGTGCAAATCTTGCCATCCCGCCTTGGCGGCTCCCGTTGGGCAAATCCCGTTGGGCAAAGTACGCTTGATGGAGCCAACGGCTTTCACCGCCGCGTCCGTCATTGTCATTTCCGCGAATGCCCTTTAAAAAGCACCTGAATAACTGTGGGGCTCGGCTTCGCGGGACCCAATCCGCTGCAGCCCCAGTTTCGTGGGGCCCAATCCGCCGCGATGCCTCGGCTTCGCGGGGCCCAATCAGCCCAGACCCTCAATCCCAAAGCAACCGGGGCATTTCAGCACTAGGGCCCACAATACGCTGCGGAGCCCCAGCTCCGAAACGCCAAGGCGGCTTCAGCATCAGACATCAAAGCGCCCAGACCATTTCGACACCAAGGTCAAAGCGCCCAGCCCGTTTCAACTTCTCGAACCAAAAGCACACAAGCCCAAAACCATCAGCCCAAACCACCAAGGGAAAACACGGAGCTCATCAGCTTTTTCGCGCAGGCACTTTGGGGGTTGGCAACCACGCTTTCGGTTGCTCCGCATTCAACAACTTCCCCTTCATCAAGCACCAGAAGCCTATCGGCCAGCTCCGACACAAGAGCCAAGTCGTGAGTAATAAACACGATGGACACCTCACCTTTCAGCTCTCCGATAAGAGAAACAATGTGCGCCTGGGTAGACACATCAAGGGCGCTGGTTACCTCATCGCATATCAGCACCGAAGGATCGACGGTAAGCGCCCTGGCCAATGCAGCACGCTGACACTGACCCCCGCTTACCTGAGAAGGAAAACGACAGTAAAAGGTCTCGTCCAAACCGACCAATCGAAGCTTTTCAAGAGCCCGCTCTTTCGCTTCCGCACGCGTAGCCCCGAAGCTGCGCGCCACCTCGGCGATGCTGGCGCCTAACGTATAACTGGGATCGAACGATTCCAGCGGCATCTGGAACACCATTTGAATGCTTGAATACACATCTTTACGTTGCCTGCGCGGCAAACCGAGAATTTCTTTCCCGAACAGGGAAACCGAGCCACCATCAGACTGCTCAAGCAGCGTGATAACGCGGGCAAGCGTGCTTTTGCCGCTGCCACTGCCGCCAACAATACCCAAGCATTCACCCTGCTCCAAGGTAAAGCCCACCCTGTTCAGCGCCGGTTTTTCCATGCCGGGAAAACGCTTGGATACACCGTTAACCTCCAGCGCCTTCATCGAGCACCCCTTAGCTTGGGAACAGCAGCGATAAGCTGACAGGTATACGGATGTTGGGGGCGAGCAACAACCTGTTCGGAGGGCCCCTGCTCCACAACCTCCCCGTCTTTCATGACATACAAATACTGGGCCATGTGGGCCAACACGGCAATATTATGGGAAACCACTAAAAGCGACACCCCGAATTCGCGATTTGCCGAAACGAGCTCCTCTACCACTTGCGCCTGAACCGCCACATCAAGAGCGCTGGTAGGCTCATCGGCGAAAACTACCTTTGGGGAATTCATCAAAGCAAGGCCAATAGCGGCACGTTGGGCCATGCCGCCAGAAAGCTCAAAAACATAGCTGTCCAAAACCCGCTCAGGATCGGATAGCCCCAGCCTTCCAAGAAGCGACGTCGCACGCGCGCGTGCCTCCCCCTTCGAAAGCCCGCCACGCAAAAGGGCAGTTTCCTCGAATTGGGAGCCTAACGTGCGCACAGGACTGAAAGCCCGCTGAGGGTTTTGCGACACCAACGACGCCACCGTACTGACGCAGGAAAGATGCTCGGCCTGCGTCATGCCGGAAACGTCTTTCCCGGCAAAGCGAATGGAGCCGCCGCAAACCTCGCCCGCCTGCCCAAGCATTCCCAGCGAGGCGCGAAGCAGCGTGGTTTTGCCGCAGCCCGATTCGCCAACAATGCCCACAATAGAGCCCCGCTCAAGGGAAACGGTGACACCGTGAAGCACGGCGTCACCGTTGTACGCAACACGCAAGTTTTCTATTTCGAAAATTGCAGACATACACCCTACTTGTAAGACATCTGATAGTTCAGCCAGTCGTACTGACCCTGCATAGCAAGGTTTTCAACGTCGGCTGCCGTAACGTCATTTACCAGCGTATGAACCATGTAGACATAAGCATGGTCATCGAGCGCGACCTGCTGGATCTGCTTCACCAGCTCCTTCTGCTTGGCCTCGTCGCCGGTCTTCTTCAGCTGGCCAAGAAGCTCGTCAACCTTGGCGTTACTGTAATGACCATAGTTGCTGGTGCCATCGGAGCCCATAACCGCAGACAGGTAGGTGTAGGGATTGCCCGTGGGAAGCGTGGAGTAAGCCATGGTGCCAATGTCCCAGTCGCTGTCGGCCAAACGAACGGTGATCTTTTCGGCTACCTCAATATCAGCAGCGATGCCGATCTGGGAAAGCTGTGATGCCAGCGCCTCGCAGTCCATGGGCAGCGCAGCGTTTGCCTGATAGGTAACCAGTTTCAGGGAAAGCTTCTTGCCGTCTTTTTCCAGCACACCGTCGCCATCGTTATCGGCGTAGCCGGCATCGGCCAGAATCTGCTTTGCCTTTTCAGCATCGAAGCTATCGCAGGTCACACCATCGGCATAGCCAGAAGAATCAGGGAATGCAGCGTGGGATGCCTCGGCGGAATTGTTGTAGATGGAGCTAACATACGAATCACGATCGACGCACATGCCAACAGCCTGGCGAACCGCATCATCCTGCATAGCTTCGCTCTTCATGTTGAAGTACAGCATATGGGCACGAGCCTGATTGGTCTGATGCAAAGTGTACTTGGACGTATCGCTCAAGTTTCCAAGCTGGTCGTCTGCAACATTCATCAGCGCACAAACCTCGCCAGACTGTAGCGCGGATACCTTCGACTGATCGTCGGTAAGGTACTTTGCATGCACGGTCTTGATTTTCGGCTCGCCCTGCCAATAGGAATCGTAGGCAGAAAGCTCAACGTCTCCATTGCCTGCAACCGAATCGATCTTGTAAGGGCCAGTGCCCACAGGCTCATCTTCGGCAGCGCCCGAGTTCACATCGATGATAGAGGCAACAGGCTCGGACAGTTCGTTCTTAAAGGCAGTGTTAAGGGAATTGGTGGTAACGGTAAGCACGTTGCCGTCAGCTTCCATGCTGGCAATATCGAGCGATTTCTTGGCTCGCTCGTTCATGCTAATGGTGCGATTCAGGCAATCCGCTACCGCCTGAGCATTGAGCTCGTTGCCGTTCTGGAACGTTACCCCTTCGCGAATCGTGATTTTCCACGTGGTATCGTTTACCATTTCGGCGGACTCAGCCAACATGGGCTGAGGGTCGAAGTTGGCATCGATGCGGAAAAGCTGCTCGTAAATTCCCAGATAGGAGCCCTGCCAGCCCATGTAGTTGTTGGTTGGGTCAAGGTTGTACTCGCCAGCGTTGGAAGTCCAGGCAACGCTCATCTCGTCGCTATTGCTCTTGGAATCCGACGAGCACCCCACAAGCGCGCTCACGGCGCCCGTGCCCAAAGCGCAGGCAAGGGCTACAGCGGCAATGCGCTTTGCCCATCTCTTCTTAGCTTTCACCATCTCGCTTTCCTTTCTTCGATGGTTTTATTTCTTTACCCTCGCAAACAGAGAGCTCTTATTTCCCAGCACTTCGTTTACCGAATCGCCGAAATAGTTGAACACCACAACCACCAAGAAGATGGCAAAGCCCGGTGCGAATACCGCCCAAGGTGCAGTCTGGAACCCAGACGCAGCCTGATTGATCATGGCACCCAACTCGGGCGAAGGAGGCGATGCGCCCAGGCCCAAAAACGAAAGTCCCGCCAAACTGAGCATCGATCCACCAATATCCAAACACGCCGTAACAATCAGGGGTGGAAGAATGTTGGGCAACATATGCTTCAGGGCGATTGCCGTTCTGCTCAGGCCGCCAATAACTGCTGCCTGAATGAAGGGGCGCTCTTTCAACGCCAGCACGGAAGAACGGGCAATGCGCGCAAAGCGTGTCCAGCCGGGAACCACCAGCGCGATAACCGCATTCTGCAAACCGCCGCCCAGAAGGCCGGCAATGGCAATGCCCAAAACCAAGGTCGGGAACGCCATGAAGGCATCGGTGATGCGCATTACCACGGAATCGAACACGCCGCCGATATACCCCGACAACGCACCCAGAGCCGAGCCAATAACAACGCTTAAAGCCACGACAGCCAAAGCGGCAAGCACGGTGGTGTGCAATCCCGTTAGGACACGACACAAAATGCAACGACCCAGCGAATCGGTGCCCATAAGAAATTCCCCGTCGGGTGCGCGGTTCGACAACGCAAGGTTGGCAAGTTCGGCATCGTGCTGGCACAACAAAGGCGCAACGAACGAGAACGCAACGATCAGCAGCGCAACAATGCCGCAATAGAGCGCGCGGCGCCCAGCCAGATCACCGCTTCGACGTTTGTCCCTAGACATGCGCACCACCCCGCCTGTCTTGGGAGGAGGATTGCTCCAGCGCCAAACGGGCACGGGGGTCAATACGAGCCTGAAGCAAGTCAACGCAAAGGTTGACCAGCACAAAAAGCACCGCAACGATAAGCACATACGCCTGAACTACAGGGTAATCGCGCGCGAATACTGCCTGCACCGCATAGAAGCCGATGCCAGGCCAACTAAATACGTTTTCTATAATGGCGCTGCCACCTAAAAGCTGCGCAAACGTCATGCCCGTCAGCACCAAAATGGTGGGCGCCGCAGCTTTCAGCACACTGCGAGACAGAATGGCAACGTCGGAAATGCCGCGCAAACGCGCCGCCTCAACGTAATCCTGTTCCATTTCCTGTAGCACAATGGTGCGGATCTGGCGGATGTACATCGCTGATTCGCAAAGGACCAGCGTCAGAACAGGAAGAACCCAGCCCGCACCCTTCATGCTTCCGATACTGGGCAACCAGTGAAGCGTCAGGGAAAATACAAATATTAAGATCAGAGCCATCAAGAAGCCCGGGACCGAAGCCCCCACAAAGGAAGCGAAGCGAATAATCAAATCAGTTGCGCGGTTCTTCTTCAGAGCGCACAGGCAGCCAAGAGGAATGGACACCACAAGCGTGAGCGCAAGAGAGGTAACGGCCAAGAACAACGTTGCTGGCATGCGCGCAGCGATTTCCGATGCAACGGGCCGCCCCGAGCCGATCGATATTCCCAAATTCCCTTGGAATATCCCCGCCAACCACGCAACGTACTGTTCCGCCACAGGCCTGTCCAGGCCGAGCTCTGCCCTTTTCTGGGCAACCACATCGGGGTCGGGCACCGTACCGCCGCGCGACAAAAGCGCCGTAACTGGATCGCCGGGAGAAAAGTATATCAGGAAAAACGAGACAAGCGTCACCAAAAACAGCACCACCACAAGATGCAGCAGTCGCTGTACGATCATTTTTTTCATGGGACGCCTAGCGAACGGGCTTTCGCGCAACCACCATAAACTGCGGAGCAAATTCATAGCGCTGCTGTTCTTCAGCGGTCCATACACGCGAAGAAACATCTTCGACTGCTTCAACTTCGAAGCCAAGCGAGCGAAGGGCCATCACGTCCCACGCAGGGCGGTCCGCCGCAGCAATGGGCATGTCTTTCGCGAGTTCTTCCAGAACGTTAAAGATGGGTGAAGAACCCGTACCATACGCAAGGGCACGCTTAGCGTCCAGCGATTCTTCGTGGAGGTAGTGCCACCAGGAGGAGTCGAAATATACCAGGTAGCCACCAGGGCGCAACGCATCGCGCCAGCTTTCCAAGGCCTCCTTGGCAACAGCCAAGTTGGAAAGCACGTTGCGGCTTACCACCACATCGAAGGTTTCAGGAACGAACGGAAGCTGATCGACGCAGCCCAATACCAAAGGAATTTCCAGGCCCTGATGCTTTGCGTTCATGCGGGCGTGAAGCAGCATGCCCTGAGAAAAATCAACACCGCACACACGATACCCGCGCGATGCAAGAGTAAGCGCCATGGCTCCCGTGCCGCAGCCAGCATCAAGAACCCAAGGTGACGTAATACCACGCTGCAGGAGTTTTTGCTGAATGAGGTCGCCCCATTTATCGATGGAGCCATCGAGCCCAAACGTGTTGGAGCGCTCGTTCCAATAGTCACGTGTGGCTTTGAGCACGTTGAAGGCTTCGTTTCCTTCTGCAGCAGCAACGGGTTTTTCCGCAGCCACAGCAAACAGAGGCGAAGCGCCATAAAGCTCATATTCCCAGTCCAGGTACACTTCCTTGCCGGCATCTTCGATTACCGTGATGCCGTCAAATCCCACCTGCATCAGGGCATCGGCGTCCCATGCGGGGCGCACTACCGACGAAAGGGGAAGAGAGTCGTAGTAAGGCTTGTCGTTGGTGCACACAGCTGTGTGGATGCCGGTTTTCCGATAATACGCCGCTTCATTTTCGCGCACCTTCTGCGCAACGGCTTCGCTATAGAACTCGTGGTGCCAGTTCGCATCGAACACGAGCAGCTTTCCGCCAGGCTTCAGAACCTTCAGGCATTCACGATAGGCGGCAACCGGGTTCGGCAGCGTCCACGTAACGTTGCGCGTCACAACCAGGTCGAAGGTTGCCTCGGGGAAGCTCAAGCTTTCGGCGTCCATATGGAGCATCACAGCGTTGACGCCGCGCTTTTCGGCATTCGCACGTGCGCACGCCAGCATGTTATCGGAGGTATCGATGCCATACACCTTGGCGCCTTCTGCACCAAGCGCGCAGGGAAAGAACCCAGGGCCGCAGCCCAAATCGAGGACGGTTTTTCCTTCAAGGGAGCACCCCGCCAAGCGAGAAACCAGGACGACCCACTTCGCCGAGCGGGAATCCGCCAGCTCTTCGTTTACGTACTGATCGTAGTCATCAGAATCAGACCAGGAAAGTGATTCGTAATCGGGATCAAGCGCGGCTTCCTGCATCGCGTCCCCTTCTGCGTCGATGTTACTTCTTTTAGGACCGTAACATCATAGCATGCCGTAACACGTTCTTGGAATCTGTAACCTGCGAACGGCTTTTATGGATTGCGGACAGACGCAACCCATAAACGGCTCCGTCGGATGCGGGTCGCTGCGACCTACGAACGGCTCCGCCGAATGTTTGCCACCGCAACCTACAGGGCGTTTTCGACAAGGCAAGAATAGCCGCAACCAGCAAGCCCCTTTCTGCAAGGTGCGGGTTGCCATAACCGGCAAGTCGCTTTCTGCCCATAACCCCCCCCAATCCGAGGCGGCACATCTTTCGACGCCCAACAGCACGCCTAGCCTACGCCATAAAAAACGCCGCCCGTGGGAGGGGCGGCGTTGGTAAAACTTAGTAACGGCTGTCGAAGATGCGCTGGGTCTTTTTCTCGGAGCGGGGAAGCTCGCCGATAGGCACACCCTTGGCATCGGGAGTGCAGCCGATCTTTGCCTTGAAGATGAGCGCCAGCTCTTCTTCGCAACGCTGCAAAGCTTCGCCTTCAAGCGAGGTTTCAAACAGCACCGTAAGCACGTCGCGGCCCATGATGTGCTCGATCATTACCTGGTACTCGGAAGACGTACCCGAGGTTGCGGCGATAACCTCTTCCACCTGAGCGGGGAACATATTAACACCCTTGACCTTGAACATATCGTCGGTGCGGCCTACCAGCGTGTCGATGCGGGGGTGTTTCATGCCGCAAGCGCAGTCGCCCGGAATGATGCGGGTAAGGTCGTGCGTGCGGTAGCGGATAAGGGGAGCGCCTTCCTTGCGTAGGGTGGTAAGAACCAGCTCGCCAACCTCGCCATCGGGCACGGGCTCGCCTGTTTTCGGGTTAACGACCTCGGCATATACGTAGTCGCTCCACAGATGCATGCCATCGTGCTCGTGGCAAGAAATGCCAATGCCCGGTCCATAGATTTCGGTAAGACCGTAGATGTCGAAGATCTCGATGCCCAGCTCGGTTTCAATACGATGGCGCATCTTTTCGCTCCAACGCTCGGAACCTATAACGCCCTTCTTCAGAGCAAGCTTGTCGCGGATGCCGCGTTCGGCAATCGCTTCGGCAAGAAGCAGAGCATAGGAGGAAGTGGCGCACAAAACAGTAGACTGCAGGTCTTCCATCATGCGCAGCTGCTTTTCGGTGTTGCCCGGACCCAGCGGAACCGCCATGGCGCCCAGTTTTTCGGCACCAAGCTGGAAGCCGATACCAGCCGTCCACAAACCGTAGCCTGGCGTAATGTGAATGCGGTCTTTGTTGGTGATGCCCACCGTTTCGTAGCAGCGCGAAAACATCGTGGCCCAGTCGTCAACATCCTTCTGGGTATAGGGAATCACCACCGGAATACCTGTGGTGCCCGAAGAAGAATGGATGCGAACGATCTTTTCCTCGGGCACGGCGGCCAAACCCAGCGGATAGGCCTCACGCAAGTCAGCCTTTTCGGAGAAAGGCAGCTTCTCAAAATCTTCCTGGGTCTGAACGTCAGAAAGATCGATGCCCTCGAATTTCTTCGCATAGAAGGGCGAACGCTCCTTCAGCGTCTTGAACTGCTCCTTGATGAGGGAGAACTGCTCGTCGGTCAATTCCATGGATCTGCCTTTCTGTGTAGCAGGTTGCCTTGTTACGCTGAAAACAAACCGCAAATAGGGGTACCCCCCTGCGGCTTCTAACCAAATTACAGATGATGCGTCACACTCTAGCACGATAAAGCGAAACGCATCGGAACAATCGAGCTACGCACCCAAACCCAGGCTGACGGTGCGGCCCATCGAGCTAGGTGCCTTCAGCCGAGCTAACGGCACAAACAGCAATCGAGCCGCACGTTCCCAACTGGGCTGATGGTGCGGGTCCTATCGGCCTGCGCGCCCACAACCAGACCCGCAACGCAAAAACCAATCAAAACCACGCTCCAACCGCTGACAGCGCGAAAGCCAATCCAGATCAGGCTATGCGCCCAACCAAACCGAAAGCACGAGCACCAGCCTGCCTACACGCCCTCGACCAAGCTGACAGCTCGAAGGTTCATCTCGACGAAACGCTCCTTCACGCAAGCGGGAACAACGGCGCGCATATCATCGAGCGTCAGCACGCCGCGAAGGGCGCTCTGGCTTTCGGGTGCGTTTACCGCCTTAAGGGCACTTGCCAACATGATGATGTTCAGTGCCTTGCGGGAGCCCAACGCATCGCACAGGGCAACATCGTCTACCACAACCACATGAGCACCCGATGCCTGCAAAGCCTCGATCATCTTGGCAGGGTCGTACGAAGGCGATTTGAAATCGCCCACCGTAGGGGCAACGCCTGAACGAGCAACTACCATCACGCCCGAAGGCTTCAGCAGATGAAGGGCACGCAGGCCCTCGCCGGGTTCAAGCGCGATAATCACATCGTCGGACGCATCGCCAGGCAACGGAGAAAACACCTCTTCGCCATTGTTGCCCATGCGCACGTGGCTCATAACGTCGCCACCGCGCTGCGCCATGCCCGTGGTTTCAGCCGTGCGCACCTGCCAGCCCTTTGAACGGGCGGCTTCGGCCAAGATCTTCGCGGCAAGTACGCTGCCCTGCCCGCCGATGCCGGCAAGAGAAACGTTGATCATTGCGCACTCCCTTCGTTCCCATCGCACTCTAGGGCGCCGTCTTCGCACAGATACGTGCATAAACCACAGCCGTTGCACAGCGAAGCGTCAACAACAGGGCGGCGATTCTCGGCGTCCCAAGAAAGCGCGGGACATCCGATTTTCAACACGCACTTGCCACAGCCCGTGCACGCCTCTTCGCGGTAGCGAACAGGAGCACCAGGCTTGATCAGCTTCACGCAAGGCGATTCGAAGATGATGGCGGAAGGACCATCGTAGCAAATTGCCTCACGAGCCGCTTCGCGTGCTTCGTCCAAACGCAGCGGATTGGCGCGGGTGATAACCTTCACGCCCAATGCGCGCAGCACCGCTTCGATGGAAATAGGCTCGGACTTGGGACCCATCAAGGTAACGCCCGTGCCCGGATGAGGCTGAGATCCGGTCATCGCCGTGGTGGCATTGTCCAGTACGCATACTGTGATGTCGTGCTGGTTGTACACCGCATTGGCAATGCCCGTCATGCCGCTGGCAAAGAAGGTGGAATCACCCACGAACGAAAGGGCCTTCTTACCAGGCTCTACCACGCTAAAGCCCTGTGCCACCGTAATGCCCGCACCCATGCACAAGCAAGTGTCGACAGCGTTCAAGGGCTTCGCATTACCCAACGTATAGCAGCCGATATCGCCGCAGAAAATGCCGTCGCTTGGCTTCTTCAACGCGGATTTCACCGCGTAGAATGCGCCACGATGTGGACAACCTGGACATAGCAGCGGAGGGCGGGCGGGCGGCTGAATCTGAGCCACTTCTTCGCCAGCACTTGCAGCGGTGGCAGCTTCAGCGCCGAACACTTTGCGGGGCTCGGCCAGCTGCACACCGAAGAATGCACGCAGCTGAGCAGCAATGGCGTCTACCGTGTTTTCACCGCGGTCGGTGGTTTCACCTGTCAGCTTGCCATGCACGCGATAGCCGGCATGCGCGCACCCTGCCGTTTTCAGCATTTCGTCTTCCAGAACATGATCCAGCTCTTCGAACACGATCACATCACTTAAGCCCTCGGCAAAGCGCACGGCGCGCTTCTGAGGGAACGGATACGGCGTGCCCACCTGCATAATGCGATACGCAGGAAAAGCATCCACCGTCTTGCCGTAAGCGGGGCCACCCATGGTGCAGTAACCGCCTTCGCACTGCGGCGGAAGAATTGGCGCCGCAGGAGCACCTTGCGCCCACACGAGCTTGCCCGCCTGAGCTTCTTCTTCCAGCAAGCGCAATGCCTCACGCGTATAGGCATACGAAATGCCTCCGGCAACAATGCCGAACTGAGCATCTTCGCCCTCGGTGAACATGGGGTTGAATGCGTCGAATTCGCTCTCGGAGAAATCGTTGGCAACAGAACCCAAACGCTCGTTGATTTCCTTGTGCGCAGCATAGGAGCGTTTCGGGAAAATAACCCAGCGAGAATCGCGCTTGAAGCCTTCGGGCGTGCGCGCCTGGGTATGTTCTGCCACCTCGAAGTAGGTGGAGGCATGGCATACGCGTGTGGTGGGGCGCATCAGCACGGGAGTCTGATATTTCTCAGACAACTCGTAGGCGGCGCTCATCATCTGGCATCCCTGCTCGGGTGTTGCCGGGTCGAACACCGGCACCTTGGCGAAGGCCGCAAAACGACGCGTATCCTGCTCGGTCTGAGAAGAAATAGGGCCCGGATCGTCGGCCACGTACAGAACAGTGCCGCCTTTCACACCGACATAGTTCAGCGACATCAGGGCATCGCTGGCAACGTTCAAGCCAACCTGTTTGCAGGTGTACAGCGTGCGTGCGCCAGAATAGGCTGCACCCGCCAACAGTTCCAAAGCCGCCTTTTCGTTCGTGGACCACTCAACATGAACGCCTTCGGCGCGACCGGCGGCATGCTCTTTGGCCACCGTTTCGATGACCTCGGAAGAAGGCGTGCCTGGGTATCCGGCGCACACACGCACGCCCGCCTCGAGGGCGGCATGGGCGAATGCCTCGTTACCCGTCAAAAATTCTTTTGCCATCAAGCTATATCCTTTTACGCCTCGGCCATATCGGCTTTGAGCTTTTCGATCTTAGCGCGTGCCTCATCGTTGCCAGTGCCGAGCATCTGAACAGCCAGGATGCCTGCATTCTTTGCGCCATTGATAGCAACCGTTGCGACAGGTACGCCGCTGGGCATCTGAACCATGGAAAGCAGCGAGTCCAAACCGCCCAAATCGCTGGTCTTCATGGGAACGGCAATAACAGGGAGCGGCGTATAGGCGGCAACAACACCGCCGAGGTGAGCAGCCTTGCCAGCAGCAGCGATGATGACGCGAATACCGCGGTCTACTGCAGAAGATGCCCATTCGTGCACCTCTGCGGGCTTGCGGTGGGCACTTGCCACCTTAACCTCGTAGGGAACGTCCAGTTCCTCAAGCTGTTTCATGCACGCTTCCATCGTAGGCATGTCGGACTCGGATCCCATGATGATTCCCACTACGGGCTTGTCGCCAAAAATAGAGCTCATTGCTTGTCCTTAAAAACGGAGTTTTCTTGTATGGGCAATTGTATCACCGCACCATTTCGCGGGAATTACCGGAACTGCAGCGGGACCCGCGCGGCAGGGTGAGGCACGGCGGGTGGCGGGGCGCGGGTGGGCGCAGATAGCTCCACGGGCAGGCAAGGCTCGGTTGGCTCGGGGCCGGGGCTCGGTTGGCTCGGGGCCGGGGTTCGGTTGGCGCGGGTTGGGGCTCGGGCGGTGCCGGCGAGCGCGCATCGGTGGGCGCGATGCGTCGGCGTGGGCAGCACGAGGGCGGCAGGAAGAGACCGATAGGCGGCTCACCCCGACCGCAATGGGCGGCGTGGCGGATGGCTGGGCACGGTGGGCGCGATGCGGGCAGCGAAGCACGACACGTGTAAGACGGCGGCGATGAACGCGGGCGAGATGGCAGGGGGGCATGCGGCAAGCAGGCCAGGCCCGCGCCGCAGGGCGCAAAGCCCGTTCGGCCATGCCGCGTGCCGCATGCCGCTGTCGCATGGCGCAAAGCCCGTTCCGTCGGACCGCAGGCTGCTGCCGGAGAAAGGCCGGGCGGCGCTGGCAACATCTTCGCGCCATGCGTGATTTCGGGTTCCTCGACGCGAAAAAGGGCCCTTGGCGGCAAGATTCGCGCGCCATGTATCCTAAATCGCCCGATTGCACCCGGGAATGGATGCATAGGGCGAGGATGTTGCCATCTTGATCTCGAAAAGCATGCATTTCGGGCGGATGTTGCCAGGAAGGGGGCCTTTTTCGCGCATTCGGCGAAAAAGGGATGCATACGGCGCGGTTCTTGCCAGCCAGGGCCCTGGGGCCGCCGCAACGTGAGAGGGGAATGCGGGCGGCGGCGCGCGGTGGGCGCGATGCGGACGGCGAAGCGCAACACGTATAAGACGGCGGCGCACGATGGCGCGATGGGGGCGCGGCATGGCGGGCGCCCTGGGAGCGGGTGACAGTGGGCCAGGGTCCGGTAAGCGCGGGACCAGGGAGCGGGCGGGCGGCGGCTCATTTCTGGCGCAGTGGGACGGTTGCTGTAGGAGACGGTTGCTGCGAGGGTGGTTGTGCAGGGAAGGGGAAATGAAAAAGAGACCGCATATGCGGCCTCTTTACGTTAAAGCGATAAGTTTCGAACGCCTGTATGGCAAGCTCGAGCGTGAGCTGCGTCTTAGTAGTTCTCGGCGTGCACCTCAAAGTAGCTCTTGGGGTGAGCGCATACGGGGCAAACTTCAGGAGCCTTGGTGCCAACAACGATGTGGCCGCAGTTACGGCATTCCCAAACCTTAACTTCGCTCTTCTCGAAAACCTGAGCGGTTTCGACGTTCTTCAGAAGGGCACGATAACGCTCTTCATGATGCTTCTCGATTTCGCCAACCATGCGGAACTTGGCCGCCAGAGCCTTGAAGCCCTCTTCTTCTGCGGTCTTGGCGAAGTCATCGTACATATCGGTCCACTCGTAGTTTTCGCCATCAGCTGCAGCTGCGAGGTTTGCTGCGGTGTCACCAATGCCGCCGAGCTCCTTGAACCACAATTTTGCGTGTTCCTTTTCATTATCGGCGGTCTTCAGGAACAGGGCGGAAATCTGCTCCATGCCTTCCTTCTTTGCTACGGAAGCGAAGTAGGTGTACTTGTTGCGAGCCTGGGACTCGCCAGCAAATGCTGCCTGAAGGTTTTTTTCGGTCTGGGTACCTGCATACTTGTTCTCGCTCATTTTGGGCTCCTTTCGCGAGATGATTGCTAGTTATGAAGGGCGTCTTTGCCAACGCGTGCTTCTGTACATTCAGGGCAGAGATAGGTGACGTTCAAATCATATGAAATGATCTGGGCACCAGAATCCCGCTGGATGGACTCAGCGAAATCCTCTAGCGAGACATCAACGAGCCTGCCACAATTCTGGCACACTAAATGGTCGTGCCGGGTGACGTTGTCGTAACGATCGGGAAAGCCAGGAACAGCCACTTTACGGATGAGGCCTTTGGCATAAAGACTGGCAAGGTTGTTGTACACCGTTGCCATGGAAACCTTTGTGCCACGTTCCTTGAGGTGTAAATACACCTGTTCTGCCGTGGGGTGATCGGTAGAGGCATTGATGGTGTCAAGAATGATCTGTGCGTTTTTGTTCATTTATGCCCCTCCTTAAAACCTCGAATTAGAACAGTTCCAATTTACAGTGATATATGAGAGTAGTCAAGTATCATTTAGAGAAATTCAAATTCTGGTTAAGATTTGGGCGAACACGAGGGGTGCTTTAGACTCGGGCGGACACGAGGGGGATCTTTGGACCCGGGATGACATGAGTGGCTTTGGATGCGAGTAATCGTGAAGGGGGGCCTTGGATTCAAGCAACCGCGAAGTGCTGCTTTGGACTCGGGAGGGCATGAAGGGCTTTGGGCACAGGCAGGCTCAAGAGGGCGATTTGGATACAGGCCAACGCAAGGGGTCGCTTTAGGTTCGGGCGAACACGAGAGACGCTTTGGGTGCATACAAGCCTGAAGGGATGTTTTTGGATACGGGCAGGTAAGAAAGAGCGTTTTGGGCATGGGCAAACGCTAAAGGATGCCTGTGAAGGGGCGCATTGGAAGCGGAAAACCTTAAAGGCACCTTTGCTGAGCAATACTGAAACATATGAGTGGTATTTTTGCTGATCCGCCAAGTGTCCAGATTGTGCACTGCACCTTAGGGCGCTGTTTTGGCACAGTCTGCACGGGCTGGCGGTTTCTGATGAGCGTCATCTGGCAGTATGCAGCGTTCTGCCTCACTGCTCTTCAGCAAATAAATACGTCTGATCGAAATAAGGCGCACTTCTCAAACTCGGCCTTACTTTTTTGACCGGAGTTCAGGAAGTACAGCCCAAAATGATCAGGGCGTATAAGCAAAAGCTTTGATTAATTAATGCAGCTCAAGTGCGCAGATATTCTCCACGTGGTTGGTGTGGGGGAACATGTCGACAGGCTGAACCTCGGTGAGTCGGTATCCGTGCTTAACGAGGTATTCGACGTCGCGTGCCTGCGTGTTGGGGTTGCAGGAGATGTAGACGATGCGCTTCGGCGCCAAGCTGCAAGCAGAACGAAGGAACTGCTCATTTGATCCTGCGCGTGGCGGATCCATCAGCAAAACATCGAGCGATTCGCCTTCCTTTGCCAGCTTATCCATGAAATGCCCGGCATCTTCAGCGGTGAAATCGGCATTCTCGATGCCGTTGTGGCGCGCGTTTTCGCGCGCGTCTTTGATGGCGGATGCCACGTTGTCTACGCCGATCACGCGTGCGGCATGGGCGGTTTCGGCACCAGGCAGCCCCTTTGCCGCCACCAGGCCGATGGTACCTGTTCCGCAATAGGCATCCATGGCTGTTTCAGTGCCGGTAAAATGCGCCATCTCGATGGCCTTTCGGTACAGCACCTCGGTTTGCGTGGCGTTGACCTGGTAAAACGAATGCGATGAAATGCGAAACGTAAGCCCGCAAAGCTCGTCGATTATGAATCCTGGGCCATAGAGCGTCTTTTCGCCTTCATCGCCCAAGATCACGTTGGTTTGGCGGGTGTTTACGTTCTGCACCACGGTGGTGATGGCGGGGCAGCGCTTTTTCAGCTCGCGGCAAAAATTGCGCGAGGCGGGAAACTCCTTGCCGTTAGTAACGACGGTGACCAGCAATTCGCCGGTGGTGTGCCCTACGCGTATAACGGCGTGACGAATGAAGCCTGTGTTGGCGTCTTCGTTATAGGGCTCCATGTGGTAGCGCTGCATGAGCGACCGAATAGCCAAAACCGCCTGCTTGGCGTCTTTGTTTTCTAAAAGGCAGGAATCGGTGTTGATGACGCGGTGCGTGCCAGCTGCGTACATGCCGCAAAGGATTTCGTGCTGCGGTGCGCCCTTGGCACCGACATTGCCCTTCTTGCCCCGAGGCTTCTTTCTGCCTTTAGTCTTCCGTCCTGGAACATAGGGCGAAGTGACCTTGTTGCGGTAGTAATAGGGCTCGTCCATCCCTGCAATGGGGTTGAACACGGTGCCCTCGCCTGCGAAAGGTTCGAAGAGTTCAATCATCTCGTTTTGCTTGCGTTCCAGCTGTTTCTCGTAAGGAAGGGAAAGCAACTGGCAGGCTCCGCATTGCTTTTGCGCAGAGCAGTGGGGCATGTTCATGGAAGGGGCTCCTTTTAGTGTGTGCACGTAAGAAGTGTAGCGGATGCAACGCGCTTGCAGGGAAACGACATCACAATACGAAAGCCTTTGCTCTAAGGTTTGCTTGGTTGCGGCGGGCTGTCTGTTCAGGTAACGGGGATAAGCTTGGGTGAATCGGCTCGGCATCGACGATAGCCGCTTAGGGATCGTCTGTTTCCAACGAAGCCCTTTGGGAGCAGGGGCGCCAACAGTGAAAAAGAGGCCCGATAGCGGCAGTGCATTGTCGGGCCGTGTGCGTTTGCCTATTGCTCGCTGAAGGACTGTTCGGAAACGTTCCTGTGCCGTAGTCGGAATGCCTTTTTCGGTAAGGCGCAGGCTTCGGGATGGTGCGAGGGTATTCGAGCCACCTACTCCGCTACCGTTCGCTGCGTTCCTTCGTTCATTTTCTTAAATAATTTAATTTGAAACGCCGAGTGTTCTCGACCACCCTCGCGCCACCCCGAAGCCTGCGCTATTTTGCACTGCTGGTTGGGAGTTCCTATGGGCTCGCTGTCATCCACAACTAATCGTTAATGTCCTAAACCTTTTTTCCTTAATGCTGAATGGTCTGGCTGAATAGGCTGATTCATTATCGGTCGATTTGGGAATTCTGCTGAATTGCGAAAGTTTGAGCAAATGCTCCGATTCAGTTCGCAAAGGAGGGGTTCCCTTGCAGAAGAGGTGTAGCTATGCGTTTCCTCAATGTTGTCATGTTGTTGGTATTTGCCCTCGGATTGCTAGGCTGCGCAAACTCAAGCCAATCGGCGGATGACGCTTCAGGGAATACTCCATCGGGGCGGAACGTTTTTCTTGTTGACCAAGATCATAAAACGTTGCTTAGCTTGGGTGAACCTTCTGTGCTGCTTGGCGGGGCCGAGGAAAATTGGCGTTGTCTTGCTTCATATGATCTTGATGTCTCTTTTATTCTTGGGGAATCTCGCGGCTCCCTTGTTGCTCTTTCGGTTTCGGGGGAGGGCGAATGCGGTGTTTTCTCCGCGGCTGATCAGGATGAAATTCTTGAGTCGGGTTCGATGCCCAATCGTTGTGATGCGGGTTCTTCCTCTTTGAGAATTGGTTGTCTTGTCGATTTGGGCGAATCTGCCTGTTCCCAATTGGTGAATGGCAACGGACCCCAGGAGCGTCAACTTGCAGAAAAAGTCGCCTCTAAAATGGATGGGTTGATGATTGTGGCAACGATGGATTCGGGTGCTGAATACCAATGGGAGTTGGTCCAGGGCAAGTAGCAACAAATTGCAAAGTTTGGGGCAATCAGAAAGCCTATGCCTATAGGGGAATTACGATTACCCATAAAGCCGGGATAGAAGCTATGTCCTGGTCTGGAAGTCAAAATTACATTACGGGTTGGGCTTATGAAAAAACCAATAGTTCGATTGTGGAAGGCAAGATTGGTGCTAGTGCTGATCTTTATGATGGTGCTGAGTTGTTGATTAATTCGACAAAGCCGATTTGGAATGCCGCTGGCGAAAAAGACGTAGGCGTTGGCGCTGGTGCAGTTAGAAATATTGGTGGGAACTATTACGCTGAAGATGGGGAAACGCAGATAGGCGTCTTTGAGTTTTCTGATCCTTTGCGGAGTTAGTCTTATGCAAGAGGGTCGCCATTGACGGCTGGCGACCCTTTCTTTTTGGAGGGGCAATGAATATCAGTCAACTTGAGTATCTTGTTTCTGCGATTCATCTAGGGAGCTATTCCCGTGCCGCAAAAGAGCAGTTCGTAACTCCCCAGGCTGTTTCGAAGGCCATAAGGACTTTGGAGTCGGAACTGGGCTTGAAGCTGATTGTGTCATCGGGGAAAACTATATCGCCGACAGACGTGGGGTTGTTAATTGCCGAAGAGGCAGAAGCGGTTATCCACCATGCAGGCAAAATAGGCTCAATCGCTTCCTCGTATAGGTTACGTATTTCCGACGAAGGAAAAATGAGGTGCGCTATTGCGTCTTGGGGTGAAGGGGACTCCTTGATTCCTCCGTTTGTAAAGGGTCTGCTAGGAAATAGTGGTTGGGTGGAAAGTCTGATCGAATTGCCCAACGAGAGGTGCTTGTCTGGTTTGAGGTTGGGCTATATTGACTTTGCTGTCCTGCTCGGTACCCCGATGCTCGAGGGTTTTAAGCGAAAGTTTCTCTATTCTGTATCGCCTAATCTTCTAGTGGGGTCGAATAACCCGTTGGTATCTCGGGATGCACTTTCAGTGCATGATTTGAAAACGGTCAAACTTGCTTTGCCGTTTCATGCGGAAGAAGTTTGCCCTTATTTGAAAGATTTGGCTTCTGATTATGGGGTGAATCTTCATTTTGAGATGCTCAACAACAGCCGGGAGAGCATTGGGAATTTTTTTTCGGACAATGAAGATGCCGCCCTTCTCGCTATCAGCGGATCTGCTTGGGAGGTTTTGATACCTGACGTTGTCAGCCTTCCATTTGTTTCGCAAGAAGGGGTTCATTTTCCGGTTTCGGCAATTTATTCGGATTCGAGAAACGAAAATGCCGACAGGCTTTGTGACTTCATAACTTCAAATCTGAAAAACAAGTCAGATTAAGCTAAATAAATTGGGAATCCTGTGCATCGGGCTAACACCAAATAATATTTTTACCGCAGGGCGTATTTGCGTTTGATGCGTTCTAGTTTCCGTTTCCAGGGTAGGTAGAGGGCGGAAAGGAATATCACGGTGGCTACGCTATGGACCAAGTCTAGCGGCAGGCCGGCCAGGTAGGCTGCCAGCGCCCCTTGCCACGTTACCGGTACCAGGAATGCCACGATATACCAACTGTTCAGGATGAAGCCGTAGCCCAATCCGGACAGAAAGCCATAGCAGAGCAGAACGACGGTTCCCAAGCTGGGACCATGGGCACCAAGCCGTTCGCTCAACGCAAATACGCCGTTGTTTGCCAATACGCCGGCAACGTATCCTACCAATCCCCAGGCATACATCTGCCAGGGCGTCCACGGTCCCTGTCCGAAGAAGAAGTTGGAGCACAGCGCCGCAAGTGCCCCCACCATGAAGCCGCTGTGCTTGCCGAACACCGCTCCGGCAATGATGCAGATGGCGCTGACTGGCTTGAAGTCGGGAATGGGTGCAAATAGGATACGTCCCGCTGCTGCCAATGCCCCCAGGGTTGCCGTGGGCATGATTTGGCGCAGGGCGGGTTTTCCCGCCTCGAACCCGCAGAAGAATACCGCCAGTGCAGCGCAACCTACCAGCAGCGTGAGCAACCCCGACTGTTCGATCTGCAAGTATGCGCATGCCAACAAAGCGGCAAGGGGTGCCAGCAGGGCAACTGTTTCGGCGGCAGAGCGCAACATATGTTTTGCTGGGGTGCTCACATGCTCCCCCAAGTGCGTGTGAAGTCGTTTTCGGTAGCGCGGTAGAACAAGTTGTTGCGGAAGAATTCGCTCGGTGTTTCGGTGCAAGCGTCTTCACCGTCGAAGAGCATGGTTATGGCGTCTGCTGCGCAAGCCGTAAAGGGCAGGTCGTGCGTCGCCATAACTATGGTGACTCCCTCTGCTGTCAGTGCGCGGCAGAGCTTTGCAACCATGAGCTTTGCTTCGGTATCGAGTCCTTTGGTTACTTCGTCGAGAAGCAACAGCTTTGGGCGTGTGAGCAGCACTTTTGCGAACGCTAGCAGCTGCTGCTGGCCGCCGGAAAGATCATAGGGATGTAGGTTTTCCAGCCCCTGCAGCCTCAAGCGCCGCATCATGGCGTCAATTTCTTCGTCCCCATAGCCGCATGCGCGTTGCCAGTCGCGCAGTTCTTCGGCAACGGAGTCGCACACGAACAGCGCTTTCGGATCTTGCGGAATGAACCCTTGGCTTTCTCGAAGCGGCGCTTTTATGCGGCCGCGTTCGGGGCGCATTGTTCCCGCCGCAAGTGCCAGCAGGGTTGATTTGCCGCATCCGTTGCCGCCCACAATAGCGTGCAGGGTGCCTTTTTGCACGGTAAGGTTGCAGCCCTTAAGGACGAAGGGTGCTTTACGCTCGTAACGAAACGAAGCGTCGCGAACTTGCAGAACTGGTTCGTTAGTGCGTTGAACTGGGGTTTCAGTGGGCGCTGCAGGGATGTATGCCTTAGACGTGGGGAGTGCCGCTTCCTTAAGCTGGCCGTTTTGCAGGGTGAGCCTTTGCGTGGCGTAGGGTGCCATAAGCTCGGGGGCATGGGTGGTGGCAAGCACGGTAATGCCCAGCTCGCGGTTAATGCGGAAGAGGGCGTGCGCCAGCGAATGGGCGGCCACGGGGTCTAGCTGACTGGTGGGTTCGTCGAGCAGGAGCAGGCAAGGGGCGCAGGCGAGTGCGCTGGCAAGAGCCAGCAATTGCTTTTGCCCTCCTGAAAGATTGCTCACGTTTTGATGCAGCCAGCTGTTCATGCCGAAGAAGTGGGCAATCTCCGCAACGCGGCGACGCATGGCATCTTGGGAGACAGCCAAGTTTTCCAAGCCGAAAGCCAATTCGTGCCAAGGCTCAGAACATACCAGCTGGTTGTCGGGGTTCTGCATAACGAAGCCAACGGTGCTTGCCGATTCTTCGACGCTCAGGGTGGAGGAATCTTTCCCGAAGATTTTGACCGCGCCCGTGTGGATCCCGTTGGGGGCAAGCTCTGGCTTGCAGCAGCGCAGCAGCGTGGTTTTGCCGCAGCCTGTGGCGCCGGTGATCAGCGTAAACGATCCTTCTTCGATTTCCGTGCAAAGGGGCCCGATAAGGGGGCGCCCGTCTTGGTTCGGTTGTGCGGCGAAGCGTTCTGCTAGCAGCTCTGCTTCAGCGGCGGCTTGGTAAGAGAACGCGAAATTGTCGAATGTTAAAGCGGCGCTCATCGGCGCACCTTTCCTAACAGTTCTAGCATGAGGGGGAAGCACAGGGCCAGCGCATAGAGGGCAGCAAGCGGGTTGCCCAGGCTGCCATGGAAGGCGGGGAAGAACCCGAAGCCGTTCATGAGGGTGTAAGCGGCGGCGGCCGCTCCGACGGAGAGCAACGCGAGAGCGCCCAGCGCAAACGCGTCATAGGTGCGGAAGTGATTCCGGCGGAAGGTTGTTCGCTTGCGGTTGGCGCCCCATCCGCGGCAGTGCATGGAATCGGCGGTTTCCAGCGAGTTTTCCATGCTCCACCCCATGAGCGTGGTGACAGTGCGCAGGTGATCGGCAAAGCGAATTGCGGAAAATCGCCGTGCGGGCTTGTTCGCACCATTTTGCTCGGCGTGTCGTTTCTGCCGGCGGGCGCGTTTCGCCTCGTGCGCTTCTTTGGCGGCTGGGGCGGATTCTGCCTCTTCGGCGAAAACATCACCGGAAACCATGGTGGTGTTGGGGCTACGTGCTGCGGTGCAAGCATTCAATGCGTTGCTGATGGCATGCCCGCGTCGTACGAATTGCGGAATAAGACGCATGATCATGGAGATCATCAGACTGATGGTGGGCAAGATGCCGCCCAATGCGCCCATTACCTTGTCCGAACCCAGAACGGCATCGGCGTTGGCGAACCATTGCATCATGCATAGGAGCAGTAGTGCCATAGTAGCAGCGTTGGCGTAGCCTTCGGCATACACCGCCTGCGTGCCTATGCGGAACAGCTCGGTAGTGCCCGTGGAGCTGAACAGCGGGTTTACCGCAACGATAACGGCGAGGAGGGGAAGCTGCCATGTGAGCGACCGTGCAACAGCTCTACCGCCGCGCAGCCACACCCCATAGAGCGTCGCAACGGCAAAGGAAAGAGCCAGGAGTATTGGGTGGGGCGCGGCCATGGCAAGCACCAAGGCTACGGCGAAGTAGACCAGGGCAAGCGCGGGGTGAAAGTTGTCGAAGGCGGTGGGCTTCATTTACTTAACGTAGTACCAGGAAACGGTGTCCCCGTCTTTGAGCACGTACTTTCCGCAGGAAACGCTTGGCGCGCTTCCGTTGACGGAGTACATCCAGCCGCTTTTCCCGCCGTATTCGAATTCCGCCAAGCCGCCGATAGCGCTCACGTAGAGCCCGTACTGGCTGCTTTTCGTGCTAACCGAAAGGCCGGTGGCGCACAGGGCATCGTAGGCGGTAGCGCCCTTCTTGAAGGTGGGGTGGGCGCTGCCCGAAACGCGTCCGTCGGCAGCGCTACTGGAAACGGATACCGACACCGTAACGGTGCTAGAAGCGGTGGAGCTTGCAGTAGTGCCTGGGGAGCTTCCGTTGCCGGTCTGCTTGTTGGCCGAGGCGTTGTTGGAGGAGCTTGCTTTATTGCCGGAGCTGCTTGGGGCGCTGCCCTTGTTTTCGGTGCTTTTGCCTTGGTTGCCCGACGCGTCGTCGCCTTCGTCCTGGGTGTTGCCGTCTTGGTCGGCCGCTTCGTCCGATTGGCCCTCTTGCGGAACGTCGTTGCCGTAGTCGGTTGAAGCGGAGTTTGCCTGTTGCGTAGCTTCGGCTTGATTGCCCTGGTTCAGCGCGTCGGGCGCAGCAAGCGCGAACGCCGAAATGCCAATAAGGCAGCAGCAAGCAGCCGAGATTATGCCAAGCGCTATCTTGTGGGCACGGGTGAGTTTTTTCGGATCTTCAGCCATAACTCCAGCCTACAAAGAACGGTGACGGAACAGGAAGGCACCCACGGCAACCAGGCCGACGCAGCCCGCAACAATACCTGCGATGGGCAGCCAGGGAGCGCCCTTTGAATCGTTGCTGTTGTTGGATGAGGTGCCGCGAGCGGAAGATGCGCTAGTAACAGCGCTGCCTTCGTTGGAGGCTTCATTTTCGGCCAGTGCTTCAGCATCGCTCAGGGGCGCTTGGGCTGCAGCAGATGCATCGCCAGCACTAATGGGGGTTGCGGCGAGAGCATGCTCGCTCGGATTGCTGTCAGGCGCCTTGTTGTTCTGCTGGTTGTTGGTTCCAGGTTTTTCGGGTGTTTGGGTGCTGTCGGAATCGTTGCCGTTGCTGGAAGAGGCGGCGTTTGCCAGGGCGAACAGCGTGCCGGAATCGTTGGTCCAGTACAAGGTGCCATCAGCACCCATGACGATGGATTTGGTGCACCAGTTGGCCATGCTGCCGGCTGCATCGAAAAGCTTCGTGGCGGTGTTGGTTTCCAGGCAGTAGACCCAGGCGCCGCCGCCGCTGGTGTAGTTCGGCCAGGTGCCCTCGGCGCCGTTGCAGGTGAAGTAGGCATACGTGTTGCCGTCGGCCGCTTTGGCAACCAAGGGTGCGCTCTTCACCTCGAAGGGCAGGGAAACCGAGTGCTTGATCTGCATGGTTGCAGCATCGACGACGCTGAGCGTTCCTGTGTAATCAGCCGCGCCGCCGCCAACGAACAGGTTACCCTGGAAAAGGGTTGCTGTGCTGGTGCTTTTGCTGGCGAAGAGGGCGGCATTCGATTCGGAAAGCGAGCCATCGGAGGCTACTGAAATCTTGTGCAGCGTGCCGTCGTTCGTTGTGACGTACGCTTCGGTTTCAGCGCTGTTCGAGATTACCGTGGAGCGAATTGCGGATGACAGCTTAAGCGTAGAAACGGTTTTGCCCGTTGCAGGGTCGACGGCGGTAAGCACGCCAGCGTCGTTGCCGTACAGCAAAACGCTGCCCACCTTGCATGCGCCGCTCCAGTAGAAGCCCGTGTTTGCCTCTTCGTTTGCCCAAACCCGTTCGCCGGTGATGGCGTTGATGCCGAAGAACGTGCCCGTTGCGGCGTTGTGGCTTGAATCAAGCGAATTGGCGGTGCCGGTGAACACCATGCCGCCAGAGGCGGTTACGGTGGAAATGTTCTGAGCGCCCGATGCGATAGGGCCTGATACCCAAAGCGTTTTCATTTCGGTTGCGGAAACGCCCTGCAGGCGGCCGTTGGAGAGGGGAATGATGATAACGCCATCGGTGTACGCCATGCGGCAGGCAGAAGCATCAATGGTGCCGAACAACTGAAGCGATGCGGTTTCCTCGCCTTTGGAGTTCAGACGGTGCAGCACGGCGGTTTTCGGGGTCCAGTTGGCATTGAGGAGTGATGAGGCGAAGTAGATCGAATCGCCCAGCGTAAGGATTTCTGAGTAATTGCCGTTGCCGTAGGCTTTCTTCCAGGAAAGCGCCGCATTGTTGGAAGAGGTGGGAGCGGAGGTTGCCGCGCTGGTGTTGCCTTCGTTCTTTACGTACGAAGTGGTGTCGCTGCCCGTTGCCTTGTTGGGATGGGGAGCGTTAGGGCTGGTTGGATAGTTGCCCGTGCCGTTGTCGTATTTGGTGTTGGGATCGTTTGAGACGTAGCTCAGCTCGTAAGAAAAGCCGTCGGATTCAATCTTGTTGCCGTTGATGCCGTCGCTTTCCCAAGCTCCGTTAATGGTGCTCGACCAGTATTCCGAGTAGTTAGCGGGTTGGGTGTATGCGATGCCGTTTACGGTGATGCTGTTCACGTAGTATGCCGTGTAGCCAGGGTAGGGGGTGCCGTGAGAATAGTTGTTGATGTAGCCCTGTTCGACGGCCAAGTTCAGCATGTCTTCAACAGTTTTGCCTTTTTCGATATCGAAGGCATGCGAAACCAAAGTAGTTCCGTAAACCGAGATCTTCAGTGTTGCTGAAACGGTATCTGCTTTGGTGCTGGATGCCTGGTTTGCGGGCTCGGCACTATCTGCGGATTGGCTCGGTGCTTTATTTAGGCTACTGATGTCTGCTGATTCGCCCGCGTTTGCCTTTGAACTGCTAGTTGTTGCATGCCCTGCGGCGCTGTCGGAGCCTGATGCCTGGCTCTCGCTTACATCTGGCGTGGCATCTGCCTTGTTTGCGGTAGCGTCGTCTGCGGAAAGGCTGCCTGTGCTGCCAGCCGTGGAGCTTTGCTCCGCTGTGATTGATGCCGAGTTGTTGGCTTCTCCCGCAAAGGCAAAGTTGGGGGTTAGGGTGGTTGCCAGGGCAATTGCCGTAAGCAGCGCAAGGGCGCGCTTTGCTATGCCGCGAGGACGGCAGGTGGTGTTGCTCACGTGAGCTCCTTCTATCCAGGGCGCAGGCTGGCAGGCATTCCGACTTGATCGAGGACTGCTCGAAGTTACGGTTACTGGTATAGCGAAGGACTTTCACCTTCATTCCCCTGCGGCTTGTGAGCACCTGCGCAAAAGGCGCAGCCAGCCGTTACCAAAAATATGCGGTCACATTATAAAGGGGGTCTTCTTTGTGCGGCAAGTTGGCGCTGCGTGCATGGGCGAGCGAGATTCGTTCGCCCATGCCGACTACGCGCGTTGTAGTCCGTGAGCATGGTTCCAAAAGCAAAACGCCCCGCATCAGGCCGAAAGTGAACTGAACCCACTTTTTGGACACGAGAAATGGGTGCAGTTCAAAGTTTGATGCGGGGCGGGAGAAAAGGAGGGTCTGGGTTGCTAGGCGTTTGCGGGCTTTGACCCCTTGGCAAGAGCTTCAATGGCAGCGAGGTTTGCCATGGTGGATCGAATAACGTCCGAGCGGGAAAGCGAGCCAACGAGCGTTCCGTCTTCGCTTACTACTGGTGCTTTCTTGATGCGCTTTTCAGCCAGCAGGCGGCATGCTTCGTCAAGTTCGGATCCGCTTTCAACGGAAATAGCGCCTTTGGTGGCAATGCGCATAACGTTCAAGTCAAGCAGTTCGGAAACGCGCTGCATGAAGTTTTCGTTGTCAGTGGCGCGGTACAGCATGAGAGTTGCGTCCAGAACGGCGCCTTCGCTGCGTCCGATGTACTTCATGATGTCGCCGTCGGAAATAAAGCCGACCACTTTCATATGTTCGTTGACCACGGGAACGCCAGAGGTTTTGTTGGTGGCAAGAATCTGCGCAACCTCGCGGATGGAGTCGGTGCTGTGGACGAAGTAGGGCTGCTTGTTCATAGCAAGGTCCACAGCGATGTGATCGTCTGCCTTGGTGGGCAGGCGCAGAGCATTGGCGCGCTCTGCGGCGGAAGGCTCCTTCTTAGTGTCGCGTACGGCGACAACGATAACTGCAAAGATTGCGATCATGATAAGCGCCGTGAAGGCGAATGCGATTCGGTCGCCTGCCATGGCCTGTTCGATTGCGGGCATCTCGGGGAACAGGAAGGTGGATGTTGCGGAAAGGGAAACCAAGATAGCTGTGCCCAACGACGCGCCTACCTGGTTCAACGTGTTCTGCAGTGCATTCGCGTGCTGGATAACACGGTTGTCCAGTGTGTTGATTCCCCAGGTGTTAAGCGGGGTGACCAGCGCCTGCATGCCAACGCCCAGGCAGGTGTAGATAACGATGATGAAGGGTACGGGCGTGTCGAGTCCAAAGCCAACCAAGCCGCAGCCGCCGATGGCCGCAACCAAGGCGCCTGGGATTACGATACGGCGAACACCCAGCTTGTCGAACAGGCGGCCAGCGAAGAAGCCCATGATGGCGCCCAGCACAGCGCCAGGCAGCATGATAAGGCCGGTTTCGAGGGCAGATACACCGAGCAGGTTTTGCAAATAGATGGGGAGCAAAACGCCTGTGCCAACCAGCGCGGCCTGGAGCAAGGCAACCAGAACGACAACGATGGCATATGAGCGGCTCTTCAGGACATCGACTTTCAACAGCGGCACTTCGAGGCGGAGTTGCCTGCGTACGAAGAACGTCAAGAGAATGGCGCCGGCAACGATAAGGGCGATCGGAATGGCTATGTTGGTTGCCGAAGTGATGGTGGCCAAGCCATACAGCAGTCCCAAAAGGCCCAGTGAGCACAGGGCAACGGATGGTTTGTCGAACGAGGTGGGTTCGAATTCGCCGTAGCTCTTGAGGAAGACGATGGCCAGGACGACGATAAGTACCGCCAGTGCGGTTACCAGCATAAAGAGCGAGCGCCAACCGACGGATTCGACCAGCAAGCCGGAAAGGGAAGGACCGACAGCAGGGGCAAAGCCGATAACCAAGGACACAATGCCCATGGCGCTGCCGCGCTTTTCGCGGGGGAATATCAGAAGAATCACGGTGAATACCATTGGCATAACTACGCCGGTGGCTGCTGCCTGGAAAATACGGCCCAGCAGCAGGATGCCGAAGAAGGGCGAAAACGCCGCCATAAGGGAACCCAAGGCGAATACCGAAACGCCTGCGATGAAAAGCTTTCGGGTGGGGAAGCGGCCAATAAGGAAGGCGGAAAGCGGGATGACAATGGCTTCGACCAAAGAATAAGCTGAGGTGAGCCACTGGACGGTGGTGGCGTCTGCCTGGAGGTCGGCCATGATGGAGGGGTATGCGGGCGAAAGGAGCGTCTGGTTCAAGACAACCAGCGTGGCGCCTGCCAGCAGAATGGCAACGATAACTACTTGATTACGGGTGAGACCCATCTAGTTTTCCTTTCTTGTGTGGGGATCGGTAGGGATGATTTTGAGCTGGCTGTTGAGGCTTGCGAGCTTACGGAATGCTATAAACCCTTCGATGACCTGCTGTTGCAGCTCGGCAGCGTCGGGGTTTTCCTCGAAGAGGGCAGAAAACTCTGCATCGATGGCGGCCGATTCGGCGCGGCCTTTTTCCGTGAGGTAGATACGGAAGCTGCGCTTGTCGCTTTCATCCTGCCTGCGTTCGATGAGGCCGCGTTCTTCCAAGGGCTGGGCGATAGGCTTGAAATTTGAGGGCTTTACGCACAAGTGATAAGCGAGTTCCTTGATAGTTTGGCCATCCTGCGAGGCTATTTCGCCCAGCAGGTGAGCCTGATAGGGGTTTAGCCCGTGCCTTGCAACGATGCTCGAAAGCGTTGATTTGATGAGTAGACTCATAAAGCGGGTTTCTTCGAACAAGGTTCGGCAGAAGTTGATTTTTTCCATGGTTAATGATCCTCCTTTCTGCTTCAGAGAATAAGAAAGCGCCCCAGGTAGGGGCGCTTATGAGCTTGTTTAACACTATAAATAGTACTAAAACATAATTATATTTTAGAAATAATTATCGTTTCTTCACAAGTGGGAAAGCCCTGGATTTCCTCCGGGGTTTGAAAGCATCGAGACTGACAGAAAAGTGGGAATCTGACACCTGTTCCTATTTTCCCACCTTGATTGCGCCTTTGTCGCAGCGATTGCCCCAGGCGTCGATGAGGGTATCGTCCTTGTATACGCACACGATTTCGCAGTGGTTGGCGCATTTCTGGCAGATGACTTCGCGGGTGGTGAACTCGAAATCGGAGATGTCGAAATTGAAGGGCTTGCGCTTCGAGGCAGGGGCGTCGGCCGCCAACAGTGCAGCGCCGTAGGCGCCCATCAGATGGCCGTCGGGGTCAACTAAAACAGGTTGGTTCAATGCTTCTTCGAAGAAATGAACCACGCCAACGTTCTTGCTCACTCCGCCCTGGAAGACGATGGGCGACTGAATGCGCTTGCCTTTGCCCACGTTATTCAGGTAGTTGGTGGCAACGGCCTTGCACAAGCCGGCGATAACGTCTTCGCGGGGATAGCCAACCTGCAATTTGTGCACCAAATCGCTTTCGGCGAACACCGTGCAGCGGGCAGCAATGTTGGCAGGTTTTTTCGAAGTTAGGGCAATGGGGCCGAACTCTTCCACTTCAACGCCAAGGCGATGCGCCTGGCTCGACAGAAACGAACCAGTGCCTGCAGCGCATAGCGTGTTCATGGCATAGTCGGTGGCAATGCCGTTTTCAACGCAGATGATCTTCGAGTCCTGCCCGCCGATTTCAAGGATGGTGCGCACATCAGGGTGCAGGTGGGTGGTGCCAACGGCGTGGGCGGTAATCTCGTTCTTTACCACAGTGGCATCCAAGATAGAGCCAACCAGTCGCCGTGCGCTGCCAGTGGCGCCAACGGCAACCACGCTGATTTCTTCGGTGTTTATCTGGCTGTGCAGGTCTTCCACTACACGGCGCGCTGCATCGGTAGGGTTGCCTTCCGTCCAAAGGTAGGAGCGGGCGATAATCGTGCCATCAGGCAAAATGATGACGCCTTTAGTGGAAATAGAACCGGTATCGATACCAAGGAATGCGTTGCTCATCAACGGGCCTTTCTCATTGCAATCATGTCGTAGAACGCCTCGAGTCGGGTGTCGAGGCCGGTATCGCTCGTTTGCGAATCGTAACTCAGGTACAAAATGGGGATATGGTAGTCGCTGCTGATGCGCTGCAGAACGGGCATCACGTCAATCTCGGGCGTGCAGCCAGAAGACTTAAGGTGAACAATGCCGTCGAATCCCTTTTCGGCATAACTTTTTGCTGCGGCGATGGTCATGGTAGAAGTGGGACCCATGTCATAGCTTACGTATTCGCTCACGCCGCGGCGCAAGTTTTCCTCGTTGTAATGCAGGTTGCGGTGCGTGATGTTCAAGTACCGAGCGAGCGAAACGCCCATATCGATGAACTTTTCTTCGATGTAGAGGTTCGAATGGGGATCAACGGCAGTGAAGTATTCGCCTACAATCCCGATGCGGATCGGGTCGGCGGGGTCTTGCGTGGGCAATTCCCGAAGAACGCCCATGCCGCGTTTGTAGGCAGTGGTTATCTGGTTCAGATTGGTAACGGTGCGCATGTCGGCAAAGAAATCATTGCGGGCGCGCTTGAACGATCCACACTCAGCTTCGAAGCCGGCCTTTGCCAGGTAGGCATCGTTGTAGGAGTCTAGACATTCGATCATTTTGAAAAGTGCCAGGAACTGCTTTACTCCTTGCGGGATAGAAAGGTTCGGGTTCACTTTTTCTTTACAGATGGCGAGGTACTCTTGCATTGGCTTGCCTGTTACCGTGGCGAAGTTGAGCATCTCGAACTCGTAGCCCATGTCACGCAGGATGGATTCCTGCAACTCGCCGTAATACCCCAGGCGGCAGGGTCCGGCAAATTGAACAAGAACGTCGGCGCCGCGCTCTAGCGCTTCGATGTAGTCACCCAGGATGTGCTTGAACGGAGCGCATACGAAATCGTTACTGTGCTGGACGCCCCGCTCCAGCGTGCGACGCGTAGGCTCGGGCAACGATACGTAGTCGGCGTCAAGCACCTGCTCAACGAAGTACTTGAAGGCAATGTCGTAGTAGGAATAGCGAAGGAAGGCAACTTTGGTACGCGCGTGATGATCGGCTTTTTTCTTCTGCTTCTTCTTGTTGCGGTGAGTGCGAAGGGCCTCGGGTGTGCCGGGGATAAAGGAAATGGATGCATTGGGGATTTCATCGGAATAGCGGCGTTTGAGGGTGTCGGCTGCCTTCTGTACGGCATTCAATGCAGTCAGTTTGCGGTTCGGCTCTCCGCCTTGCTGGTGGTTTGATTCGTTATTCATGCAGGTAGCCACCCCTTTGCTGGTAACGGAGGATATCGACAAAGCTTTCCAGGCGTGTTTCCAAGCCAGCGGTTCCGCTCTGCGCATCGACAGTGAGCGAAAGGATGGGCTTGCCTTTGATGCAGCGCATAAGGGCATCGTTGGTCATGGAGTCGGGCCCGCAAGGGAAGGCGCTTACCAAAACAATGCCGTCTATCTGGTCGTACAGGTCCAGAATGGTGCCGATGGTCTCGCGGTTGACAATCCAAGGCAGGGTGTCGGAAAACTCAAAGCTTTTTTCCAGCGCTTTTTCGTGATTGTGGCGATCGGCGAAAAGAACGCAGGTTTCCATTTCTCTTAGCATGTCAACAAGCGGTGAACCCACAAAGTCGTCATGAATCACGTAGGGGTGCGCCGCCAACAGAATTCGCAAAGGGCGTTCGTCTTCGGGCATTTTAGAAACGCGTTTTAACAGAGCTTCCTGTTTGTGGGCGCGTTTCTCGTCGCTATTCGTCTGAGCACGAACGGCGGCAGCGTAGGCTTTCTTTGATTCTTTTCTTGTTGCCCCAAGCTTTTGGCCAAGGTCAATGTAGGCTTCCTGCTCCTTGATGTGGCTGTCCGCTCGATCAACTTCGCAGGAAATGATGCGGGGACGTTGCGCGATAAAGGTATTGGCAACTAAATCTGGCAATGCCTGGAATTTGGTGCAGAAGCCTTTGAAGTTTCCCAAATTGTCGATGTTGGGAGCAAAAATGGCATCGCATTTTCCCAGAAGGCTGGCAACGTGACCCATATACAGTTTTGATGCCAGGCAGCATTCGTCGATGGAGAGGTGCGCTCCTGCTTCAAGGGTGCTGCGGTCGGATTTATCGCTTACCACAACGGTCCGGCCGAGTTCTTCAAAAAAGGTGCGCCACATGGTTTTGTAGCGAAAATACAGTAGGGCGCGAGGTATGCCGACGGTTTGAACGTCAGCAAATTCTGCCTGCGCCTTGAGGTCTAAAGGGCTCATATTCCTCCATATTGATGAGGGCGTTGGGCTGCTTGGAACTGCCCCGTTCCTTTATTCTCTTCTTCTTGGGGCTTTGCTGGTTATGGTTTCATGTGGATTCCATCTTGCGTTATGCTTAAACACCCATTCCAATAACGTCGCTTCACGAAAGGAGCCGCATGACCAGGTACCGTGCCACAATCGTTTCGCCAAAAGGGGCGGCCCCTAAATCAAGCGTTATCGAGTTTGAAAGCGAGCATCGTGCTGGCTCTAAGCTGAACGTGCAAGACGCGCGCTATAAGATGCTCGAACTCCATGGCTCCGAAGCGTTGGCATGGACTGTGAAAGATGTTGAAAAGGTGGCGGATTCCACTCCAGGTGATGCGCCCATGGAGCAGATGATGCTTGATTTCCGTGAGCCGGTTGAGCCTCCCAAGCGTAAGCGTCGTACGGTAAAGCGCGGCATTGCCGGTTAACTGTTGCGATAAGTATTGAGCGTAGCAAAAAAAGCGAGCTGTCCGATGGTTCATCGAGCAGCTCGCTTTTTTGTTTAAGCCTTTGCGCTGGTGTGAGGTTGGTGGCTATAGATGGTTTAGGATGGCCCGCCTTAATTCGTATCGTCGGCACAGTTTGGGAAACGCCAGGAGCCCGAAGGTGGTTGCTAGGGCTAAAACGACAAGGAGGGGTACGGGAGCGGAACCATCATTGGTTTTCGGCAATTTGGCGGCAACGGATTCCGCTGCTGTTTCAACTGGGTTGGTTGATTGGACAACCGAGTCCCTGTCTTCGTCATGAATCTCTAAATTGCGGTGGGTGTCGATATTCGCGACATTCCACAGGTCAACCGCATCGCCCGATAGTGTTTCCTCTGTTGCTTGCATGTGCAGGATGGCGGGAGCGTAAGCAATCATGCTGTCTTCTTCGCTGCGCGTTGGTCCCGCTGCTTCCTTCAAGTTGAATGAAGCTCGGTTTGCTGTCAGGTCGGAAAGGTCAACATTCTCATAGCGTTCGGGGCGCTCCCATTCCTTGGCATCTTGGGTATTGGTGCCAAAGCCCTCTTCGACTCTGCCGTGTTCGAAGGCTACGGCAATGATGAACTCTCCCTGTTCGAGCGAAAGATCGTTCACGGCAAGCTCTTGCGATCCTAGGGTCGAAATGTCTTGTTTCCAAATGCGCCAGCCACTGAAGTCGTGGATGCGTTTGTTGGTTGGATTGTCGGGGTTGTAGGGGTTTCCGGCGCAGGCATTTGGCTGTTCGTCACTGGCGCTGCTTGCCTCGGTGTTGGCTTCGCCGATGCTGCCGGGCTTGCTTTTGCTCTGCTTTGCAGCGCTATTGCCGCTGGTCTTTCCCGTTTTGCCATCTTCTTCGCTTGCTGCTTTCTCCTGTTCTTTTTCCTGGTCGAAGTTGGTTCGATACCACACGTTCATCATGCCGTCGTAGTCTTCGAAGCTCACGGGTGTGGCGATGCCGGTAAGGTGGGCATAGCCGTTTTCTGCGCAGGTGATGGTATCGGTCATGGTGAATTCGTCCACCCAAGTGCTAGAGGTGGAACGATAGTCGATTGAGTAATCGAACGATCCTGCTTCGTTGAGGAGAGTTTCGCGCTTGTCGACTTCGCCTGAAATGGCAAGGGGGATGGTGTCGTTGTCAACGGTGCCCAGATCGAGCGTAGTATTGTCTCTGCTGATGGTTATTGTGAAGTGCGCCAGTACGGTGTCTTCATTTTCCTTACAAGGAAGTTCTTCTATTTCATAAGTGTCGTAGGGAAGGGCGCCAAGGTCGTCGTTGACCTTTGCTGCCCCGCCGTGCGAATCGCGCTCGAACCAGATGCCATCTTTTGCCGAGGTGCCAGCGTTGGTGTTGCGGGAATGAGGTACCCACGAAGACGCGGTGTTGGCCATGCCGTTTTCATCGGTTACCAGCACATGTTCTTCTCCTGTGGTGTGCGAAGTGATGCGGAATGGCACATTCGCCAGGTGCTCCATGGTGCCGCTTTTCGCTTTCGTGAAGGCCAGGTCGCCTCGAATTACCTGCTCTTCAAAGGAAAGGGGAGTCCAAGCGCTGATGTGCTCTTCTGTCCCTTCGCTGGTTAGCGATACCTTCCAGGGTGCATCGCAGCCGAGATACCCTGTTGGTGGCTGTATCTCCTCTACCAGGACGGTGCCTAGGGGAAGCGCTATAGCGTGGTTGGTGTCGTAATAAAACTCATCCCCCTCAACGAAATGGTTTTCATCGAAGGCGAATCTGCCTGTCTCGTCTGTTTTGAAAACCCACGTGCGTTTAGGGGTTCCGAGGTAATCCATGCTTTGCTTCGTTGTCTTCTGGCTGGAGGGATTGACGCTCGATCTGTTCGGGATTCCCCAAAGTGCCCTTGGTTCTTGTTCTCCTTGATCGAAGTAGCTAACGCGGAAGAGCGCTCCTTTCAGGGTCGCCGATCCGAGGGGGTATGGGGTGTTGGTTTCTGCGTCGATCTTTTGGCCGATGAGGTTGATAAGCGTGTTTTGCGGTGCATCGGAAATGCTTGCTGTGGTGGTGCTGCCCGAGGTAATAGCTACGCTTGTGTCAGGTGCGGGAGCAAAGCCATCAGGAGCCGTTTCTTCGCGAATGGTGTACGTGCCTGCGGGTAGCAACGGGCTCTTGGCTGTTTTCCCATCGGGGCCCGTTGTTAGCTGGGCTACGCGCGACCCCTCTTGGTTGTATACGCCAAACACGGCTCCCTCCAGCGAATAGCAGCGATTGCCTTCGCTGATAGAAGGATTGGAGGAAGTTTTGACCACTTCAAGGTATCCGCCGAAGTTCTTCTTGATGACGGCTTTCAAGTACACCGTTTGATAACCGATAAGCCCCAGGCTGTTGCTTGGGCCGCCGGGGCGCGCCGCGCCAGGTGGCGTGATATTCACGTCGTAAACCACCTCACCTGCTTCGACGTTTACCTCTTTCAGGGTGGCTACGTAGTCTGCTCGGGTGTTTGAGGGCGGTGCGGCGCTGGGCAGCGAGCAGGTGCCAGTGCCGGCATAACCTTTGAGTTCACCGGTGAAATCAGAAATGGCAAATTTGGCGGGATGCACACTCCAGGTTGCGCCTATGTAGCAGCTGCCAGTTAGGGTTTTGGGAATGTCCTTTGTGGGGTCAAATGCTTCGACTTCAGCAGTGTTGGCAATCTTGAACAGGGCATATATGCTTGTTGATTTCTCTATGGGCTTCGTGAAATCGAAGGTGGAGTCGTCGGAGGTGTCCACCCACCGTACGAATTCCCATCCCCCTTTGGTAGGGGTGGCGGGTATGCTCCCGTAAGCCTGTTTGAACGAGCTGCCCCGAGGCACTTTTACGGTAAGGTCGTCGGTTTTTGCATCGTTGAAAGAGACGCGGACCTCGTAATCGGCTTCAACGAATGTTCCTGTGACGGCTGTGCTTTTCTCGATCTTTGTGGTTAGCCAATCGAACTCTTTCCCTGCTTCATCGTGCCATTTCAGGGTGAACCCTTGCGCCTCTTTTGACTCAATGAGCTTTGCCAGGGGCTGTTTGCCCGATTCGTCTGCCATATAAGCGGGGTTGGTACCAACGGGTTGCCCTAAGGTGAAATCGGTTCCAGCAACCAGGGTGGGTAGCGCTCCTGTATATCCTTCAACTTGAATGACGACGGTTGCTAGCTGCCCAGAGGTGTTTCCTGCCTGTGCCCAGCGGGGTGCGGCTGCTGAAGCAACAAGAAAACATGCCAGGGCAGCGCCAAAGACGCACAGTAGTAAACGGTGATTCGCAGACGGGATTATCCATTCGCTGGTGCTTTTGCGGGGAAATCTTGTTTGGTGGAAGGCATCCCCTATGCGTTGCCTTGTGGGCGTGATGCGGTCTGTTGGTTTGTCGCCAATGCGTCGCACGCGCGCAGCGGCACGATTCTTTGCTTTCATGATGCAGCCTTTCCTTGCGGTGTTGCTTGCCGCAAGTGTTGCAGCCGTTGCTTAAGAACATGCGAAGCGCGTGAGAAAATTGTGCGAAAGCGGTGCGAAATATAGGGGAAACCATGAAAAGGTTACGCGACCGTTAAATCATCGATCTCGAAAATATCTATTCTTATCAGGTGATATGCAACGAATACCGAAATATCTTATTTCTCCGATATGAATTATGGAATTAATACTTGACAATACCTACGGGGTTAGTAGGATTTGGAGTCAAGAAAAGGACTTCCTTCGAGGTTTCAAAGCTCAAGTTTGGTATTGCTTCGGTAAGGCAACGCAGTTTGCCAGCGAGCTAAAGGCCCGAAGGCGATTTGCCGTAGATGCGGCAGAAAGAAGGAATCATGGCAGTGTACAAGAGCGTTTCCGAGCTTATCGGCAATACCCCGTTGGTAGAACTCTCCAACTACGAGAAGAACCACAACCTGAATGCAACTATCATCGGCAAGGTCGAACTGTTCAATCCCGCCGGCTCCATTAAAGACCGCATTGCCAAGGCAATGATCGATCAGGCGGAAGCCGACGGCAAGATCGATGCAGACACCGTGTTTATCGAGCCCACTTCAGGCAACACCGGTATTGGCCTTGCTGCTATTGCTGCCGCTCGTGGCAATCGCATTATCATCACCATGCCTGAAACGATGAGCGTTGAGCGCCGCAACCTTATGAAGGCTTACGGTGCTGAACTGGTTCTCACCGATGGCGCCAAGGGCATGAAGGGCGCAATCGCTCGCGCTGCCGAACTAGCCGAGGAAATTCCGAACTCCTTCATTCCCAGCCAGTTCACCAATCCCGCCAACCCCGCCGTTCATGAGGCAACTACTGGTCCCGAAATTTGGGAGGCAACCGAGGGCAAAGTGGACATCCTGGTTGCTGGTGTAGGTACTGGCGGAACGGTTTCCGGTACGGGCGCATATCTGAAGAAACAGAACCCCGAGGTCAAGGTTGTTGCCGTGGAGCCTGCTGGATCCCCTGTTCTTTCAGAAGGCCATCCGGGCGCTCACAAGATTCAGGGTATCGGCGCGGGATTTGTTCCTGATACACTGAATACCGAAATATATGATGAAGTTATCACCATCGCTGACGAAGAGGCTTTCGAGGCTGGCCGCGAGCTTGCTGCAAAGGATGGCTTGCTGGTGGGTATTTCCTCAGGCGCTGCTGTTGCTGCCGCTACTAAGCTCGCTCAGCGCCCCGAAAACGCTGGCAAGGTCATCGTCGCTATCCTCCCCGATACGGGTGAGCGTTATCTCTCTACGGCGATGTTCAACTTCGAGTAAGATCCGAGCAGGCGTCTTGACGCACTGCTCTGGCAAGTGAGGCATGAATGTCCTACGAGCAAGAGAACAAACAGGCACTGGTCGCTTACTTCAATGAGGGCGCGAAGGGGGACAAACCCCTTGGCGCCCTTGGCGTTGAAGTGGAGCACTTCGTGGTTACCGCCGAAGGCGAACATCCCGTATCGTACGCTGGAGGCGAAGGGGAATTTGGCGTTCGTGATGTGCTGGCGCATTTGGCCGACGCTTATCCGCAGCATACCCATGGCCTTGAGGGCGACTTAATCGGACTCGCTAGTGATGAGGCCTCCATTACGCTTGAGCCTGCTGCTCAGCTTGAAATAAGCATCGCTCCATATTCGTCTATCGGTCAGATCCTCCGTGTGTACAGTGAATTCCGCTCTAAAGTTGATCCGTTTTTGGCGGAGCACGGATGCAAGCTGGTTACCAGCGGTTATCATCCTACGGCGCGTGCGCTTGAGCTTACGCTTATTCCGAAACAACGCTACCGGTTCATGAACGACTATTTTATGGAAATCGGTACGCATGGCGAACGCATGATGCGTGCTTCTGCTTCTACGCAAGTTTCGGTGGATTATCGCGATGAAGCCGATGCCATTCGAAAAATGCGTATTGCCCAGGCGTTGGCGCCCATCTTTGCAAGTGTTACCGACAACACGGCGGTGTTCGAGGCGGAGCCTGCGCCCCGATTGGCGCGATTTGCCCTATGGCGCAACGTGGACAACGATCGATGCGGTTCGGTGCCAGGTCTTTTCAGCGAAGGCTATGGCTTTGCGGACTATGCCGATTGGATTCTTCGCACGTGCCCTATTTTCGTTACGCGCCCTTCCGCCGATGATCCTGCGGGGCCAAATTTGCGTGCGGTGTATGGGCAGTCTGCCTATGAAGCCTACGGTGATGCTCCCATGACCCGCGCCGATATCGAGCACGTGCTCTCTATGTTTTGGCCCGACGTGCGCTTGAAGA
>OLND01000567.1_pt1 | contig 44449 bp, 36 predicted proteins | sample 1672031 | NCBI WGS metagenome assembly OLND01 (sample SAMEA3136638, study PRJEB25190) | human gut metagenome | biome: human gut; feature: human-associated habitat; material: faeces | place: Austria | collected 2013 | reverse complement strand
ACCGGTGGCGTCGTATGTGCCGCCGATGTGTGATTTAGATTACTATAGCATTCACACCGAAGTATAGGCGCAAACTGATATACAGCCAATACAGGGATTCGCTGGGCGAGATATTCCGCAACCTGTGCAGGTACAAGGGGGTGGAGATAATCGAGGGGCACCTGATGCCCGACCACGTCCACATGCTGGTCAGCATACCTCCCAAGATCAGCGTGTCCAGCTTCATGGGCTACCTCAAGGGCAAGAGCGCGCTCATGATGTTCGACAAGCACGCCAACCTCAAGTACAAGTTCGGCAACAGGCACTTCTGGTCCGAGGGCTACTACGTGTCGACCGTCGGCCTGAACGAGGCGACGATAGCGAAGTACATCAGGGAGCAGGAGGCCCACGACATCGCGCTGGACAAGTTGAGCGTCAAGGAGTACGAGGACCCGTTCAAGAGGAAGTAGGGGAGCCCCTTTAGGGGCTGCCCGGTAGTACGAGGGCCGCTTTGTGCGGCCCGCGAGAGACAAGGGCGGTACGGCTTGAACGAAGTGAGAGGCAGCGCCTTTAGACGCTGCCGGCCCCCCTCGGCCTTATAGGCCCAGAGCAAACCACCCCTTTGAGGGGTGGTTCATGATTTTAGGGAGACTGCCGAAGATGTCCCAGAGTTGAACGGGGAAGATGGAAAAAGTGTCTACGAAGCTTGACTAGTACAAAACGTCGCAAATCAAGTTCAGAAAGCGCGAAAACTCGTCGCAAAACAGTAACTAAAACCAAAAAACTCGTCGCAAGAAGAGGTTATAATGAGCGAAAACTCGTCGCAAGACGAAAGGATTAGCAGTATGGCCCTTCAAAGGAAAGCCTATGACGACTTCCTGAAATGGAAGAGTGCGCCCGACAGGCGCGCCCTCCTCGTGACCGGCGCGCGGCAGGTGGGGAAAACGTATCTCATCCGTGAGTTCGGCCGAAACGAGTACGAGGTCTTCCTGGAGATCAACTTCATCGAGACGCCCAAGGCGAGGGAGATCTTCGAAGGCGATCTCGATGCCGATACGCTCGTAGCGAACCTCACGGCCTTCACGAAGGTGCCGCTCGTTCCCGGTCAGACGCTCGTCTTCTTCGATGAAATCCAGGAATGCCCGCGCGCCCGTACCGCCATGAAATTCCTCGTGGAGGATGGTCGGTTCGACTACATTGAATCGGGCTCGCTTCTGGGCGTCTCCTATAAGGAGGTGCCGTCGTACCCGGTGGGCTACGAGCAGCATCTGCGCATGTACCCGCTCACGTTGAGAGAGTTCTTCGACGCTATTGGCCAAAACGATCAGACGCTGGAGCTGGTGCGGGAACGAATGCGGAATCGCGAGCCCATTCCGACCGCTATTCACGAGCGGCTACTCCGGGCATTTTCCCTGTATATGGTCGTCGGGGGCATGCCGGCGGCCGTCGAACGGTTCAATGAGACCTCCGATCTGTCACACGTGCTGGCTGTGCAGCAGGATATCGTCGACCTGTATCGGCAAGATATCGCCAAATACGGGGACGATAGGGCCCACATCAAGATGATCTTCGATGCTATTCCCGAGGAACTCGACAAGAAGAACAAGCGCTTCAAGCTCAGTGATCTGGCGAAGAGCGCCCGCATGGAGCGCTATGCGAGTGATTTCATGTGGGTTGCTGACGCCGGCGTGGGGCTGCCCTGCTACAACGTTAAAGCGCCGGAGCTGCCTTTGTCGCTGAACACCCAGCACAATCTGTTCAAACTCTTTCTCTGTGACGTGGGGCTTCTGTCCGCGCAAACGTCGGGCGATGCACGATTCGACCTTCTGCAAGGGAACCTTGCGGTGAACTGGGGCAGCATGCTGGAGAACGCCATCGCCCAGGAGCTGACGGCCCACGGCTTCGATCTGCGCTACTTCGACAAGGCCAAGTACGGCGAAGTTGATTTCGTCATCGAGAAGGGATCGAAGGCGCTTCCTATCGAGGCTAAATCGGGAAAGGATTACGAGAAGCACAAAGCCCTCGACAACGTGATGGCCGTGCGAGAATGGGGCATCGACAGCGCCATCGTCTTTTGCCGTGGAAACGTGCGCGAGGAAGGCAAAGTGCTGTACCTTCCCTGGTATGCCGTTATGTTTATCGAAAAAGAGCGAGGCCCGCAGAAAATAGACCTCGCAGAGTTCTTGGGATAAGGGGGTTGCCATAGTGAGAGGATTGAAAATGCCTCCTTGGTGGCTTCTCGGTATCGGCTTTACTCATGTGCAGATTCTCTCGCAGTATGCGGGGTCAGGCCTTTTCCATGGGATGGCCGGTCTTCCGGTCAGCACCGACGTTGCCTGGTTTGTGGGGATGGGGGCGAACATCTTGGTGCTTCTCGCGTGCGGCGCCGTGTTCCGCGGTCCGCGCCTAGATCGTTTGAAAAGGCTGCTGGCTCCGTCGATCATTCTCAACATCGTAGGGTTTCTGCTCTCTGTATGGCCGACAGGGGTCACGGCGAATGACGATCCTGTGGCTTTGCTGGGAGCAATTGCTCTGGGAATGGGTCAGGCCATCATGTTTCTTCTGTGGGCCGACGTGTTCAATCGAGCCAAAATCGAAGAGGCGGAGATTGCGCTGCCCCTTTCCTCGCTTGTCGTTCTCGCCTATGCCGTTGTTGTCCCTCTGCTGCCGGCAAGTCTCAACGGCATTCCGATGCTTGTGGCTCCATTGGCGTCGGGGGCGACCCTCTACCTTTCCTTTCAGAGGCTGCCGGTGGCACAGGCATGCGAGAAGGCAGTCGCCATAGAGGGATCGCGGCCGCATTCGATGGTAAAGGAGCTGGCGCGCATAGCCGTTCCTCTGGCCGTCTTCTACCTGGTGGTAAGTTGGAACGGTCTTCTCTCGCAATTCGAAATGACGGGAGAGCGTTCCCTTCCCGAGATAATAGGCTCCTTGGCGGGCGTGCTCTGCATCGTCGTGTTCGTGCTCTTCTCGCTCAAGATCGATTTTGCCGCTTTGTTTCGGTGGCTTTGCCCTTTGGCCACACTGGCACTGATTCTCAATTTCTGGAAAAGCCCCGCTTCCGCAATGGCGGTATGTTCGATATCGAGCGTTCTGGACATTACCATCTGGATCGTGACCTACTTATATTCCTCTCGAATGGCGAGGCGCGACTATGGAACAAGTCTCACCAGGATCGCCGTCCTGCTGGCGGTTTCTCACGGAGGGGCGACAGTTGGCAATATACTCGCTGTTGCCGTTTTGGCAGACCTCGCCCAGCAAGAAGCGATGCCTCAAAGCATCTCTCTTGTGCTGGTGTGTCTGCTGGTTGCTACGACCATGGTCGTCGTCGGGCGGCCGGCGCTTCGGGTGGCTGCTGATTGGCGCAACGAGGATGGGGCGGCAGCGCCGAATATGTCCGCGCGCTGCAAGGCGATCTCCGAGCAGCATGGGCTGACGGCTCGGGAGCTCGATGTGCTCCTCCTTTTGGCCGCAGGCCGCTCTCAACCGTATATCTGCGATTATCTCGTTCTCTCGAAAAGCACGGTGTCGACCCATGTGAGCCATATCTACCAGAAGCTCAGCGTGCATTCTCGGCAAGAGCTCCTCGATCTTGTGAGCGAATAAGGCCAGGTCGGCTTATCGGGTAAAACGCCCGAGGGTGAAAAGTTCGCATGAAACACCCGATTCCTTCCGTCTTTCCGTCATGGTTGCATGATCCTGCGGGGCCGAAAAGGACGGCCCCATCCCGAGGATCGGAGGAGCATCATGCAAGAAGCACATGGGGGAAGACTGATCGGACGTCGTAGGTTTATTCAGCTGGGTGCAGCAGCGGGAATGACCATGTTCGCCCTGGGTGTGACGGGGTGCAGCCCCCTGCCGGCCACCTCGTCCGCAAAGAGCAGTTACGTCCCCGGGGCGTATACCGCACAGGCTCAGGGAAAGCAGAGCCTTGTGACCGTTGAGGTGACGTTTGGGGAGAATGCTATCGAGGCGGTAGAGGTGCTTGGCCACTACGAGTCAGAGCGCATCGCCAATACGGCGATTTCCGCCATAACATCCGACATCGTCGAGCTTCAGTCCCTCGATGTGGATGCGGTAACGGGCGCGACGCTGACGAGCATGGCCATCCTCTCTGCGGTCAGAGACTGCGTCGGGCAAGCTGGCGGCAGCGTTTCCGATTTGGAGAAGGTCCCGGGGCGCGAAAAATCGGACGCCGTCGAGGTAATTGAGACGGAGGTGGCCATCATCGGCGCCGGTGCGGCTGGCCTCACGTCGGCCATTGCTCTGGCAGAGTCGGGCACTGAGGTGCTCGTTATGGAAAAGTGCGGGTTCATAGGCGGCAGTATGCTCGTCTCGGGAGGCCGCCTTCAGTACCCCGAGGCGCCGCTTGAGTATCGCCAGGAGACAACGGAGCCGATGAGACGGCTTTTCGCCGAGGTCATGGAGCGCGCTCGCGATTTGGGTGTGTCCGAGGAAAGAGTCTCACAAGTTGAGCAGCAGTACGAGCAGTGGTATGCGGAGGGAAACACCAAGACCTTCGACAGCGACGAGTTTTACGCCGTGCTCGGCGCCGTCGGTTTCGGCAACCCTCTCGCTGCGGAGACGACGTTGGACGCTGAATCGGCGCGCCGCGCGTGCGAATGGGTGACTGCGCATGGCGTGGAACTCGAGAAGCCGCTTCTCGGCATCATGGGTTTCTCCTGGCCCCGTTCGACTCACCCTGTGGGCAGGCCCGCAGGCGAAGGCTACGTTGACGCTCTCGAGGCATATATCCAGAATGCAGGATTTCCAGCGCTCGATATCCTCTTCAGCACTTCAGCGCAAGAGCTTCTGGTGGAAAATGGCAAGGTCACGGGTGTAAGGGGCCAATGCGACGACGGAACCACTTACGAGATCCATGCGAGCAAGGCGGTCGTTCTGGCTACGGGAGGCTATACCGATAGCCCGAAATGGCTTGCCCGGCTTCAGCCCCAGTACGGATTCAATGAGGGTGAGAGCATTCACTCGGTAGCTCCCGCTGGACATTCGGGAGACGGCCTTGATATGGCGGAGGAGGTCGGTGCGGCTGTTGTCAGCTGCGGCGAGGTGATGCTCAACCCCTATGCTCATCCCCAGTACCACATTGTCGGCCACATTATTGGCGACACGGGAAACCCTCTCGTGGTGAACAAGGAGGGGAAACGCTTCGTCAATGAGACGGGGAAACGCACCGACTTGGCTCTTGCCGTTATGGATCAGCCCGACCAGTTGTGCTACATCATCGCGTGCGATCAGAACTCCAACATCATGCCCGATGGAAGGAACTTCGATGGCGAGCCTGCTGAGGGGCTGTTCGAGAACGGGCTTGCCTATCGAGCAGATACGCTTGACGAACTCGCAGATCAGATCGATATTCCTGCCAGTGCCCTAAAGAAGACTGTGGAGGAGTACAACGCCGCCTGCGTCGCTGGCGTACCGGATGAATTCGGACGGACATATTTTGAGGAAACAGCTCCCATCGTTGAGGGCCCCTTCTACGCTTCGCCAGGGACGTGGGCCGTGCTTATCACTGTTGACGGTCTTACGGTGGACGAGCGCTTCCGTGTGCTCGACGACGGTGGCCAGCCGATTGCGGGTCTTTTTGCCGTCGGGGAGGTGTGTGGTCAGCCCTGCCTCCAGGTTCTGGGGTACGGAGATGTTATTGCAAAGGGTGTTCTAGGCTAGGCGAGCCCTCTCTTGACCGATCAGCCTTGGAAGCTTAAGGCTGCCGGATGTAGACGAGCCCTCCCCCGAGCGGGGCGCCGATTAAGGTCGGTGCCCCGCTCGTGCTTCATCAGCAAAGTTTTACTTTCCCTTTACGTGTGGCTTACTCGGGGCGCTCATGGGGGCTCCATACTGCAGCCTACGGAAAACCGGCGTGCGCGAGGTGCGCCGCCATGTCTGTCCCGCGGAGGAGCGGGCCGCGAGAAGGAGACGCAGAGGTGGAAGAATTGCTGCAAATCGGGCTGGGACTGTTCGGCGGTTTGGCCCTGTTCCTGTACGGCATGAACCTCATGAGCAACAACTTGCAGGAGGCAGCTGGCGAGCGCATGCGCGCCATTCTGGCCGCCGTGACGAAGAACCCCTTCTTCGGCGTTCTGGCCGGTGCGCTGGCCACGGCGGTGCTGCAAAGCTCCAGCGCCACCACGGTCATGGCCATCGGTTTCGTGGCGGCCGGCCTCATGGGGCTGCGCCAGGCCATCCCCATCATCATGGGAGCGAATATCGGCACCACCATCACGGCGCAGATCATCGCCTTCAAGCTGTCCGATTACGTGCTCGGTATCGTGCTTGTGGGCTTCCTCGTCATGCAGCTTGCCAAGCAGGGGCAGATGAAGTACGTCGGCACCGCCGTCTTCGGCTTCGGGCTTTTGTTCCTCGGCATCGACACCATGGGCGCTGTCATGAAGCCCTTGGCCGAGAACCCCGTGTTCACCGACATGATTGCCCAGGTGACGGGCGTGCCGGTGCTCGGCGTTCTGGTGGGCACCCTCATGACGCTCGTGGTGCAAAGCTCCAGCGCCACCATCGCCGTGCTGCAGAACTTCGCCGCCACGCCGGGCGTCGATGGAGCCAGCATCATCGGCCTGGAGGGCGCCATTCCCATCCTGCTCGGCGACAATTTGGGCACCACCATCACGGCGCTTCTCGCCGCCATCGGCCAGTCCCGCGACGCCAAGCGCGTGGCCCTGTCCCACTGCATCTTCAACCTGTCGGGCTGCCTGCTGTTCGTGTGGCTCATCGGCCCTGCCGCCGCGGTGGTGGCCGCCATCTCGCCGGCCGGCCCCGAAGTGGAGGTCATCGCCCGGCAGATTGCCAACGCGCACACGCTGTTCAACGTGACCATGACGGTGCTGTGGCTGCCGCTTGTGTCGGTGATGGTGAAGATCGTTATGGCGATTCTCCCCGAGAAGCTGCGCCGTCCCCGCGATCCTTTGGCGGACACGCTGGAGACGCCGCTGGCCCCCGACGCGGCGGCCGCCTAACCCCGCACCTCGCGATCGATGACACCGCCCCGCGCCGTCGGTCGCTTTCGCGTAGGTTTCCGGTTGCGCCGAGGCCGTGTGGGCTGTTCGGTTCGCCCCACGGCTCTCTGACGTCTCACCGCCCACCTCCGCGCTACGCGGCTGTTGCGCTACAATGGCCGCGCACCTGTTCCAGAAAGGATCCCCATGAGCAAAGCCCCGCTCATCTATTACGTGGAGGACGACGAGCACATTCGCGACCTGACGGCTTACGCGCTGCATCAGGCGGGCATGGAAGTGCGTGCGTTCCATGACGGCGACGGTCTCGTTGAGCGGTGTGCGGCCGAGCCGCCCGATGCGGTGCTGCTGGACATCATGCTGCCCGGAGACGACGGCCTCGTGCTGCTGCAGGCCCTGCGCGGCAATACGGCGACGGAGAATATGCCCATCATGATGCTCACGGCCAAAGGCACCGAGTTCGACAAAGTGGTGGGACTCGACGCCGGCGCCGATGACTATCTGGCAAAGCCCTTCGGCATGATGGAACTCATCTCGCGGGTGAACGCGCTGTTGCGCCGTGCGAATCGTCCGGCCCAAGGCGCCGCAGAAGAGATAGCGGAACCCAGTGACCTTATGGTCGTCGGCGCGATCAAGCTGTCGCCGTCCGCCCGTACGGTGATGGCAGACGGCCGTGAAGTCAACCTCACGCGCAAGGAGTTCGACCTTCTGCGCACGCTTATGGAGAATAAGGGCCGTGTGCTCACCCGCGAGCAGCTGCTCGAGCAGGTGTGGGGCGTAAGCTTCGTCGGCGAGACGCGCACGGTGGACATGCACGTGAAGACGCTTCGTCGCAAGCTGGCCGAAGCGGCCCCCGGCTCCGAAGAAGCCGTCGCCACCGTGCGCGGCGTGGGCTATCGATTGAAGAAGAGTGCCTCGTGAGTGCCGCTGATAAGTCCCGTTGCGGCGATGCTCGGGCGGCTGCGGCACCTGCGTCAGCGCCTACGCCGGGCGCTGACAAGCCGGCGCGATCGGCCTCGGCTCTCGCGCGCAACGAGGAGCTGGCCCGGGCCGAGAAGATGCGCCGCGAGTTCACGGCCAATGTCTCCCATGAAATGAAGACGCCCCTGCAAGTGATTTCCGGCTATGCCGAGCTGATGGCCAACGGTCTGGTGCCCCCCGAGGATGTGCCCCGGTTCGCCCAGCTCATTTATGAGGAATCCCAGGCCATGCGCGCGTTGATCGACGACGTGCTCATTTTGTCGCGTCTTGACGAGATGGCTCCCGGCGCCGACGAAGCCGAGGCGGTGGACCTGCGCGCCGTGGCCGAACGCGTCGTGGGACGTTTGACCAAGCTGGCCGCCGATGCCGATGTGGAGGTGCACCTCAAGGCGGAACCAGTTACTGTCCAGGGCAACGAGACCCTGCTCAAGCAGATGATCTACAACCTGGTGGAAAACGCCATCCGCTACAACCGCGAAGGCGGCCACGTGCTCGTGGAGGTGTGCGAGGAGGACGTCCCCGCTGGCGAGGGCGCAAGCGGCGAGGGGGGCGTCCGTATCGGCATCGTCCGCGTGAACGATACGGGCGCGGGTATTCCCGCCGACAAGCTGGAGAAAATCTTCGAGCGCTTCTACCGCCTGGAGAAGAGTCGCTCCAAGGAACTGGGCGGCACGGGATTGGGCCTGGCCATCGTCAAGCACGCCGCCCTCTACCACGGCGGCGAGGTGTTCGTGGAAAGCGAGGAAGATGTCGGTACTCGCTTTACGGTGCGTCTACCCATCGGCTGACAAAGATTTCCAGAAATAGTAAAAGTGCTTGCAAGGCTGAGCCTTTAGAGGCTCTTGCCTTACCAGTTAGAAGGTTTTTCTAGCGAGAACGAGGCAGGTTGCCATTCCACGACGGAGCCGGCACGTCGTGTGGCCGGTAGGTCGATCAGGCGCTGGTTGGAGGAGCCGCACCACTTCAGCTCGAGGGACTTGCGCGATTCCACGAAGGGGCCGTCCACCAGCACGTCGATATGGTCGAGCAAGTTGGCGATGGCAGGATCCGTCCGCCCCGCAAGATCGTCGTAGAGGTAGCCCGTGTAGCACCAGATGCCGTAACCCTCGCGCTTCAGCGCGGCCGCCAGAGCCGCGCAGGCCTCCGGCTGCTCGAAGGGCTCGCCACCGGAGAGGGTGACGTCATGCACGAGGCCGTTGGCGCGAATATCGGCCAGAAGGGCCGCCAGCGTCGTTTCGGTGCCGCCCTCGGCCGGCTGGCTTTCGGGGTTGTGGCAGCCGGGACAGTGGTGCGAGCACCCTTGGACGAACACGGCGTAGCGCAGGCCGGGGCCGTCCACGATGGAGTCGGGCACGGTGCCGTACAGCGAGATGGTGGTGTTTTCGAAGTCGTTTTCCATAGCCGCCATTGTAGCGCACTCCGGTCCATGCATCCGTCGGCTGCGTCTCTGTCATAAAGTTGGCATGACCGCTTCTTCAAGCTGCGATGGTGGGCAACGTTTACCCAACAGCTTATGTTGCGTCGCATGTCAAGACTTTCCTGTCATCGGGTTTTGCGTATACTGAAGGTAAGTCCTGTTCCCGCCATATATTGCGATGGACCGACGTATTGTGACGAGGGAGCTCTAGAAGCGGTTGGAACGGAGATTCGCATCCGTTGATGCGAAAGCCGGGAGACCCGATGCGAGCACCCACCTTTTGAGGTGGGTTCATCCTCTGGCGTGGGGCAGGGCTATTTTTGCGCCCAAAAGCGCCATGAAGTTCTGCGCTACGCGAACTCAGTTGCTGGAGGCGCCTTCCTCGTCTTTCACGGGCACGAGCGAGCCGGTGGCATCGGTAAGTTTCTGCCCGGTTAGGTCGCCCATGGCCTCTTCAATGAGATGGTTGTGCACGTAGGGGGCCACGGCGCGGATGGCGGCATCGGTGGCAGAGGAGGCCTTGGACGCCTCCGCGATAGTGAAGCTCAGCGAACCTTTGAATCCGTAGTCGCTGATGGATGAGAACGACACGCTGGGCCGCTTCTTCAGTTTGCTCACGCGGGCGACGGCCTTCTCGGCGGCGTCCTCAATGTGGTGGGCCGTGGCGGTGAGCCGCTCGCTGTTGGTGGTGACCACCAGGGGAATGGAAATCTCGTTCAAGGGGGACAGCTTGCAGACAGCCGTGGAGGTCATGAGCGAGTTGGGGATATTGGTGATGGTGCCCGAGCTGTCCTTGATGGAGGTGTAGCGCCAAGTGACGTCCTGCACGACGCCGGTGACGCCGGAAGGCCCCATGCGGATGTTGTCGCCGGGTTCCACCGTGCGCGACACGCTGACGGTCAGGCCGCCGATGAGGTTCGAGAGCGTGTCCTGAAAGCCCAGCGACACCGCGATACCGACAACGCCAAGGCCGGTGATCATGGCCGAAATGTTCACGTTGAAGCACATGGAAAGCACGCAGCAGATGCCGATGACCCACACCACGATGCGCACCAAGTTGATGAAAATGGAGCTGGAGGGCAGAAGCGAGGTCTTGTTCAGCACCCGGCGCATAAAGGCCACGGTGATGCGGGCGACGACGAAGGTGATTGCGCAGATGATCACGACGCCGAGCATGGTATTGAACCAGTCGGCGTGGATGAACTTATCGAATATGTCGAGCAAATTGGGCATGGCCTCATTATAGAAGGGCGCCTCCATCCCGAAGGAGGAGGCGCCCGGTCTTCACGGTTTCGTTATCCGACTCTAGTTAGTGGCGGGGGTGGTGGTGCCGGTGTCGCCGCCCTGGTTGCCCGGGTTGGTGGTACCGGGATCCGTCGTGCCCGGATCAGTGGTGCCGCCAGGGTTAGTGGTGCCCGGATCGGTGGTGCCGGGGTTCGACGGCTGGGCGGGTTCCGGTTCCGGTTCGGGCTCCGGCTCGGGGCCCTTCGAAATGGTGATCTGCACCGTGGCACCGGGCTTCACCTTGTCGTTCAGCGGATCCTGCTTCATGACGCGGCCCTCGCCCTGCTTGTCGCTGTACTCGCGGGCCTTCACATCGGCGCCGAATCCCTCGGACTGCAGCTTGTCGATGGCATCCTCCTCGGTCATGCCAATGACGTTGGGCACCGTGGTCAGCTCGCTTCCGCGGGAGGTGACGACCTCGATGGTGGTGCCGGGCTTCACCGGGTCGCCGGCGGCGGGGCTTTGCGAAATGATCTTGCCCTCGGCGACATCTTCCGAGTACTTGCTCTCGGCTTCCACAACCTTAAGGCCGGCGTCCTCGGCCGCTTGGCGTGCCTTATCCATGGTCATGTTCTTGAAGTTGGGCGCGTCCACGGTATCGGGCCCCACGGCAATGGTGAGGGTGATGGTCGCCCCCTTCTGCTGCTTGGTGCCGCCGGCCGGGTCTTGCGCAAGCACCGTGCCCTCGTCGACGGATTCGTCTTCCTTGGTCGTAATCTGCACCTGGAAGCCGGCCTGCTCCAGCGTGAAGGTGGCCTCCTGCTCGGTGTTGCCCACCACGCTGGGGACCTCAATGAGCTCGTCGGCAGGGGCCGCCGGCTTGAAGCCGCCGGAAACGGCGAACGCGATGCCAGCCACCAGCGCAATGGCCAAAATGGCGCAAAGGGCGATGATGACGGGTTTCTTGCTCTTCTTCGTGTTGGCATCGTGGAAGTTCGTCGCCTGGAAATTGCCCGTGGAGCTCGGCGACATGGCCGCCGTGCCGCCGGCAACCGTCGGCATAACCTGGGTGCTCGTCATGCCCGGCACCGCACCCGGCACCGCGCCCATCATGCGGGTCTGGGCCTCGGTGAACGACGAGCTCATCGCGCCAGCCGGCAGGGTGACGGGGCGTCCGGCCAGGTAGTCCATCAGCGCGATGCGCATGTCGTTAGCCGTGGCGAAGCGACGCGCCGGATCCTTCGAAAGGGCCACCATGATGATGTCCTCAAGGTCGGGATCGATGTTCGGGTTGATGGAAGAGGGGGCCGCCGGTTCGTCCTTCACCTGCTGCATGGCCACTGATACGGCGTCTGGACCGTCGAAGGGCAGCTTGCCCGTGGTGGCCTCGTATAGCACGATGCCCAGCGAGTAAATGTCGCTGGCGGCGGTGAGGTCCTTGCCCTGGGCCTGCTCCGGCGAGATGTAATGGGCGGTGCCCAGCACAGCGGAGGTTTTGTCGTTCACGGAGTTCTTCGCTCGGGCGATGCCGAAATCCATCACCTTCACGTTGCCGTCGGGCTGCACCATGATGTTCTGCGGCTTGATGTCGCGGTGGATGATGTCCTGGTTGTGGGCCACGGTGAGGGCCTGGCACACCTGGGAGCCGATTTCAGCGGCCTTGCGCTGGTTGATGGCGCCGCGCTGCTGAATGGCGGTCTTCAGGTCGGACCCGCGCACGAATTCCATGACGATGTAGTAGGTCTCGTCGTCCTGGCCCCAGTCGTACACGTTCACGATGTAGGGGCTCTGCAGATTCGCGGCAGCGGCGGCCTCCTGGCGGAAGCGCTGGGTGAAAGAGGGGTCGGCGGCGAATTGCGGCAGCATCACCTTCACGGCGACGACGCGGCCCAGCGTGCTGTCCTGGGCGCGGTACACCTCGGCCATGCCGCCGATGCCGATGCGGTCCTTTATCTCGTAACGGCCGCCAAAGACCTTGCCCGTCATTGTTCCCTGTCCGGTCACCTTGATACTCCTTAAAGTTCCATGTACGAGTGCGTTTGCGGTTTAAGTATGCGAACTCTGGTGAGTCTTGCCATTGTACTACAGCGCCCCCGTCACTTCGAGAGCCGTTTCCAGAACGTCGTGGGCGGCGCTGGCACCGGCCCCCGACTCGCCCTTTTCGATGACGACGGCCACCACGACCTTGGGGTCGGCAGCGGGGGCCATTCCCACGAACCAGCTGTCGTCGCTGCCATCGCCGCGCTCGTGGGTGCCGGTCTTGCCGGCCACGGCCACGTCGTCTAGGGCCGCCTTGCCGCCGGTGCCTTCGGTGACGACGCCCTTCATGATGTCGATCTCAGCGGCGGCGGTGTCGGCGTCCATGGCCTGCTTCAGCTTCACGGGAATGGGCGAGAAGCTGCGCTCGCCGTTGGCGTTGTAGATGCCGTCGACCAGGTAGGGCTGCATGATGGCGCCCTCGTTGGCGATAGCGGAACCTACCAGCGCCATTTGCAGCACGGTGGCCTGGGGGCCGGCGGGGCTTTCATGCTCGCCCACGGGCTCGCCGCAGGCGGCCCAGGCCGTCTCCCAGGTGGTCATCTCCTCGGGGTCGGGCATGAGGGACGTGGCCAGGGGAAGGTCGAAGGGGATAGCCTCGTTGAACCCGAAACTTGTGGCCATCTGCACGAGCAAATCGCTGCCGAGTTCCACGCCCACCTGGCCGAACACCGTGTTCGACGAGTACCACAGGGCCTGCTCCAGGGTGATTTTGCCGTAGGAGCGCTTCTTCACGTTGGTCACCGGCGCGTTGCCGATGTCCATCTCGCCGGGGGAGTCGTACACCGTGTCCGCCGTGGCGATGTGGTTCTGCAGCGCGGCGGCCAGGGTCACCATCTTGAAGGTGGAGCCTGGCGCGTACAGCGCCTGGGTGGCGCGGTTGAACAGCTCGGAGGAGTCGCTGCCGCCGTCCGCAGCCGCCGTGAGCAGCTCCTCGTAATTGGCGGCGTCGAAGGTGGGGGAGGAGGCCAGGGCGTACACGGCGCCGGTCTCGGGGTTCAAGGCCACCACGGCGCCCACCTGCCCGGCCAGGGCGTCCTGGGCCGCCTGCTGAATGCGGGAATCGATGGAAAGCACGACGTCGTTGCCCTTGGTCTGGATGCCCGCGAGCGAGTTCACTACGTCGGTGAAGCTGGCGAAGTTCTGCTCGCCGCGCAGGGTGTCGTTGTAGGCGGCCTCGATGCCGGCGGTGCCGAAGCGCTGGGAGGTGTAGCCCACGATGTGCGCCGCCAGCTCGCCAGCCGGATACTCGCGCTTATAGGAGCCGTCCTCCTGGCGTACCGAGGTAGCGAGCACCGTGCCGTCGGCGGTAGAGATGGTGCCCCGCTCCATGCGCGCTTCCTTGGCGATGGTGTGGTTGTTCGACGGCATGCTCTGGTACTCCGGCGCCTTGATGACCATGAGGTAGGTGAGGTTCGCCACCAGTACCGCGAAGAGCACCGAGAAAACGATCATGGTGCCGGTGAGCCGCTTGCCCAAGGCCACGCGTCCCAGCACTGCGTCCGATCCGTGGGCGCCGATGGCCCCGGTCTGGCGCATTTCGGAATTCACGCCGGTGCCCTCGTCTCCGCAGCGCAGCAGGCAGCCGACGATGATGAAGCTGGCGATGAGCGACGAGCCGCCCTGGCTGATGAAGGGCAGCGTGATGCCGGTCAGCGGGATGAGGCGCGTGACGCCGCCGACGATGATAAACGCCTGCAGCACGATGATGGAGGTGAGGCCCACGGCGGTGAACGAGCTGACGTCGGATTTCGCCCGGGCCGCCGTGACAATGCCGCGGATGGCGAAGCACAAATACAGCAGCAGCACACCGGCCGCGCCGAGCAGGCCCGTTTCCTCGGCGATGACCGGGAAGATGAAGTCGCTCTCGGCGACGGGGATGCCGCCCTCGGCTACGGGCTGACCGCCCATGCCCCGGCCGATGCCGGTGCCGAACAGGTCGCCGTCGGCGATGGAATACAAGCTCTGCACCAGCTGGAAGCCGCCGCCCTGGGCCTCGGCGAAGGGGTCCTGCCAAATGGCGACGCGGGTCTGCACGTGGCCCATCATGCCGTAAAGGGCCACGGCCGCAATGGCCGCAAGCCCAATGGACACCACCAGGTAGAGCTTCTTCCCCGTGGCCACATACAGCATGATGACGAACACGGAAAACAGCACCAGGGCGAGGCCGAGGTCTTTCTCCAGCACGACGACGATGAAGGCGAGCGCCCACATGACGATGAGGGGCAGAAGGGTGGCGAGGCTCGGCAGCCACAGCGGCCCTACCTTCCACGTGAACACCGAAAGCATCTCGCGGTTGGCGGCCAGGTAGGCGGCGATGAAGAACACGATGAGAATCTTCGCCAGCTCGCCGGGCTGGAAGCTGAAGCTGCCGAAGCGCAGCCACAGCTGGCCGCCGCCGGATTCGTAGCCGATGACCGGCAACATGGGGGAAAGCAGCAGCAGAATGCCCACGATCATGAGCGTGTACTTGTAATTGGCGAGCTTGTCCAGGTTGCGCACGACGGCGAGCGTGGCGATCATGGCCGCGATGCCGATGAACAGCCACAGCAGCTGATTCACGGCCAAATCGGGCACAATACGGGTGACGAAGGCGATGCCGACGCCCGACAGCGCGAACGAGATAGGCAGGATGGCCGGGTCGGCCGCCGGGGCGAGCAAGCGCACGGCAATGTGGGCCACAAGGAATGCGGCGAAGATGCCGAGGGGCACGCCCAGGGTGTTGAAGGAGAGCTCCTGCCCGCCGGTGACCACCATCATGGCAAAAAGCACGATGACGATGGGCGAGGCGATGAGCAGAAGCATCAGCTCTATGTTGCGCCGGGTCATCGGTTGGTTCCTCCCGAGGTGCCCCCGGCCGTGCTACCTCTTGCGCCAGCGTCGGGGTTGCCCGTGCCCTTGCCGGTCGTGCCGGAGCCGGCACCGGCCGGGGGTTCAGTGTCTTGCGAGTCCGTGCCACCCTGCTCGCCACCGGCCGCGCCGCCGCCAGCACCTTCCGTACCCTTCGCGGGTTCCTCAGGCTGGTTGGCCTCAGCCGCTGCCCGGGCCGCTTCCTCTTCGGCGGCGCGGCGGTCGGCGATTTCCTTCTCGTATTCCGCGACGAGGCTGTTGGCGGCTTCCAGGGAATCCACCTTGACGCCCTCCTCGCGCAGGCGGTTGGCAGTGCCCGGCTGCAAGTCGTCCAGAGCCACGTCGGTCACGCGGTCGAGGTGATTGAACGAGAATCCGAAAATGTCGCCGGGAACACCCTGGTACACGGCGACCTTCCCATCCTGGGCCACCAAATAGGCGGCGTTGGACGCCAGGTAGTTGAACCCATAGGCGCAACCGGCGATGATGGCCACCAGCAAAAGCGCCAGCATGATAGCCGTCGCGCGGCTCTTGCGCGTCAGCTTGCGGCGGTGCTGCTCGGCCAGGCCCGTCACGTCCACGACGATGACAGTGACGTTGTCGTAGCCGCCCCGGCCCACGGCCTCGTTCACCAGCTGGGCCGCGCAGCGCTGGGGCTCGCTGTGGCTGGCGAGGATCTTGGCAATCTGGTCATCTTCCAACATCGTGGAAAGCCCGTCGGAGCACAGAAGCAGACGGTCGCCGGCTTCCACGGTCAGCTCGAACAAGTCCGGCTGGGTGCGCGGGTCGCTGCCCAAGGCGCGGGTGATGACCGAGCGCTGGGGATGAACGCGGGCCTCGGCCTCAGTAATTTGCCCGGCCTCAATAAGGTCGGCCACAAGCGAGTGGTCGCGGGTGAGCTGCTGCATCTGCCCCTTATGCAAAAGGTAGGCGCGCGAGTCGCCCACCTGGGCGATGACGAGCTTGTCCTTCTCCAGCATAGCGGCGGTGCAGGTGCAGCCCATGCCGGCGCGGCCGACGCCCTCGCGGGCGGCGCGGATGATGGCGAGGTTCGCCTCTTCCACGGCCTGTCCCAAAGCCGAGGCATCGGGGTGCGCCGGCGCGCGGTCGCAGATGACGTCCACGGCGATTTCGGATGCTACTTCCCCCGCGGCGTGGCCGCCCATGCCGTCGCACACCACGTACAGCGGCGGGGCAACGGCCAGCGAGTCCTCGTTGTGCTCGCGTACGCAGCCGACGTCGGTGCGACTGCCGAAAGTAGCGCCGCTCTTCTTGCGCTTTGCCCGGGCCATTACTGGTTCCTCACGCGGATGTCGACGTCGCCGATGGTGACGAGATCCTTGTTGCGCAGGGCCACCGGGTCATGGACGGGGCGGCCGTTCACGGCCGTGCCGTTCTTCGAACCCAGATCTTCCACGAAGAGGTTCTGGCCCATCAGCTGGAAACGGGCGTGGCGGCCGGACACGTAGCCGGCGCCGATGACGATGTCGGCGCCCGGCGAGCGGCCTACAATAACAGGCCCGTGCACGGCGATGGAGACGCCGCGCAGCTCTTTGGGGCCGCGCTCCACCGACACCGTCCAGCCGCGCTCCTTCTTGCGGGAGCCTTTGACCATGCCGATGCCGGTGCGCATGATGGCGAACAGAAACAGATAGAGCAGCGCCACGAACAACAGGCGCGCGATGAGCAGAACGAGATCGATCACCGATAGCCTCCTTTGGCTCGCTGAGGTGCGGGCGGGCTAGATGAGCTGGAACTCGAGGTTGGTGGTGCCCACGATGATGCGGTCGGCGTCGTGCAGTGCGGTGGACTTGATCTGGCGGCCGTTGACGAAGGTGCCGTTGGTGGAACCGAGGTCGGTGAGGATCCAGGCGCCGGACTCGTCCTGGCGGATTTCCGCATGCACGCGGGAGACGTTGATGTCGGGAATGACGATGTCGTTCTTCGACTCACGCCCGATGGTCTCGGCCTGGCCGGGCAGCGTGAAGGCGCGGTCGTTGGTGATGTCATATATATAAGCTTGGCGTGGCTCGTCGTCCTCGTAGTAGTCGTCTTCCACGTACTCGTCGACGGGCGCGGCCTGGTAGTCGTAGCCGCCGGCGGGTGCCGGGGCCGGAGCCGGGGCGGGTGCCGGCTGCTGGTAGCCGTAGCCGGCTTGCGGGGTGGCCGCGCGGGCCGGACCGCCACCGGGGCGGATGCCGTAGCGGGCGTACTCTTCCTGGCGCAGCTGCTCAACCAAGGGGGAGGCCACCATTTCGGCAATGACGTCGAACTTGCCGTGGCGCAAATCGTCGCCCACGATGAAGCGCACGAGGGGCTGTCCGTCCATGACGAGGCCCTGCTCGGCGGCTTTGGCGGAAAGGTAGGTTTCGGTTTCGCCAGCCAGGGTGGGGTAGTAGCCCAGAAGGCGGCGGTCATCGTCGGCGTTGACGAGCACGGTATAAAGCGTGGGAGCGTACTGCTTGCCTGCGCCGACCATCTTCTCGCGGCGCATCTGCTTCTCGGCCTTCTTGGCAATCTGCACGGGAGACAGGGGCGCTGCGCCCATGCGATCGGCGGCGCCTTCCACGGTGTCTTCCATCTTGCCTTCGAATTTTGAGAGGAGTCCCATGTGCTTCTCCTTGTTCTTGCGTGTTTAAGCTGCGTTCTTCTTGCGTGGTTGCGCTGCGCTTTCGGTGCAGCGTTCAGTAGCACAGCAGCTTATTTTGCCATAAAACCTATGCACGCACCTCATCGACCAACCATTTTACTTAATTGCCACAGTGACAATTTTGTTCGATTGGCCTTGCAGGATGGCCCGACCGCGGAAATAACGCGCCAGAGTTTGGGCAAAACGACAGGGTTTGGTACCGCGCGCACCCCCGAAATTCCTTCGCCGGGACCTTGTGCTTGACCTGCTTGACCGATTGCCAAAACTAGTAACAGGAATTTACCAAAACTAGTAACAGGAATTTACCAAAAGTAGTAACGTAAACTTACCAAAACTGATAAAATACCTGTTCAAGTTATCCTTCGATAAGGAGTGAATTGGGGTCAAGAATGCGTGAGTATCTACCTAGAATATACGACCCATTGCTTAAAAAACGTGTAAGAGCGAAAGGCGCCGTTCTGGTCGAGGGGGCTAAGTGGTGCGGCAAGACCACTACATGCGAGAGGCTTGCTGAGAGTGCGATATACCTGCAGGACCCGAGCACCAAGGCGCAGAACATTCGCCTTGCGGAGATCGCTCCTCTTGAATTGCTGAGGGGCGCCACGCCGCGTCTCATCGACGAGTGGCAGCTTGCTCCGCAACTGTGGGACGCAGTTCGGTTCAAAGTTGACCATAGAGAAGAGTTCGGACAGTTCATTCTGACGGGTTCGGCGGTTCCCCCTGATCCTAAGAAAATGAGCCATACCGGTACTGGGCGCATCGCTCGTATGAAAATGCGTCCCATGAGTCTTTACGAGTCGGGAGATTCAACAGGTGCGGTATCTCTGAGCGCTTTGTTCGCTGGAGAGCAGGTTCCCATTGCGCGATCTGAGTGCAGCTTGGAACACATGGCCTTTTTACTTTGCCGAGGGGGATGGCCTCGCGCCGTGGGTCTGGACGATGAATCGGCGCTGCTGCAAGCGCCCGATTACCTGGACGGCGTGATAAACTCAGACGTGTCCCGCGTGGACGAAAAAGAGCGCAATCCTCGTGTGGCTCGTGCATTGCTGCGTTCTTACGCGCGCTTTTCAGCATCGCAAGGGAAAGTTACCGAAATGCTGGCCGATGTAAATGCGCAGGGAGTGCAGGCAAGTGAAAGTACGGTGCGCGACTACATTCGTGCGCTGGAACAAATTTTTGTTCTAGAGGATCTCCTTGCTTGGAATCCTAATTTGCGTTCGAAAACAGCTGTCCGGACTGCTCCTACGAGACACTTCGTTGATCCCTCTATTGCCGCAGCTGCTTTGGCGCTTGGTCCGGGAGACCTTATGGCCGATCTGAACACATTTGGCCTTTTGTTCGAGACGATGTGCTTACGTGATCTGCGCGTATATGCCGATGCGCTAGGAGGCGAGGTGTATCACTATCGAGATCGTTCTGGCTTAGAGGCAGATGCAGTCATCCATTTGCATAACGGAGCCTATGGATTGGTGGAAGTGAAGCTGGGTGGAGAATCGCTTGTCGACGAAGGGGCGAAGAGCCTCTTGAGTCTGCGCAACAAGATAGATGTTTCGACCACGGGATCGCCGTCGTTCCTCATGGTGCTTACTGCGGTTGGCGACTATAGCTACTATCGGGAAGACGGCGTGTTCGTCGTTCCTTTGGCGGTATTAGGCGCGTGACGGTTTTCTACCTGCTTCTCTATTGCAGGCAAAGCGGTTGAAACAACAGCTTGATGCCAGGTGAATTGATGAGGAGATCGCTCTTCGTTTCGCACGGTACCATGGGCTTTCCAGAAAGGAGGAACGCCCATGGCCACGTTCGAAGAGTTCATGAAAGTCGCCGAGATTTCCCTCAAGGACAAGACCTCTCATGCGCGCATGAACGAAATCGTGCGCATCATGCGCCAGTACAAGGTGCTGCATGGGCTGACTCCCGCCCAGGCGGTGGAGGTGCTGCAGGCCCTTGGCCCCACCTACGTGAAGATCGGCCAGCTGGCCTCGAACCGCTCCGACCTTCTGCCCAAGGCTTACTGCGATGCCTTCGAGAAACTGCGCGACGATGCAAACCCGATGCCCTTCGACGTGGTGATCGAGCAGATTGACCGCGCGTACGGGAAGTCGTGGCACGAGGTGTTCGCCTCCATCGACCCGGTGCCTTTGGGCGCGGCCTCCATCGCTCAGGTGCACAAGGCGACGCTGCTCGACGGCACGACGGTGGCCGTGAAGGTGCGCCGCCCGGGCGTGGCTGAGTCTATGGCCGAGGACATCATGCTCATGAAGCACCTGCTGGCCTTGGGCGAGTTCGCTTCCAATTCCCATCGCAGCATCTTGCTGTCGCTCGAGGGCTTCGTCGAGGAAATCGAGCGTACGACGGCCAGCGAGGTGAATTTCACCTCCGAGCTGCACAACCTCATGCGCTTCCACGACGAGCTGGCCGACGAGGAAGGGGTCACGTCCCCGGTGGCCTATCCGCAATATTCCTGCGAGTCGGTGCTCGTCATGGAGTTCGTCCAGGGAACCGAAATCTCCCACACCGAAGAGCTGCGCCAGCAGGGTATCGACGTGAACGCGCTCGCGCGCCGCGTGTGCCAAAGCTACGTGACCCAGGTGCTCGACGACGGGTTCTTCCACGCCGACCCACATCCGGGCAACATTCTCATACGCGATGGGAACGTGGTGTGGATCGATCTGGGCATGGTGGGCACGCTGACGGTGTCGGAGCGAATGCTCGTCGGGAAGGTGTTCACGGCGGTGGCCACCGACAACGCCTATCTGCTGAAGGAAGCGGTGATGGGCCTTGTGCATGTGCTGGGGCCGGTGGACCATGGGGCGCTGCTGGAGGCGCTCTCGCGGCTGCTCGCCGAGTACAGCACTGCCGAGATGAAGGAGATCAACGTGGGCACGGTGCTCACCGAGGTCATCGAGGTGCTGCGCGGCCAGAACATGATGATGACCTCGTCGGTGACCATGCTCGCTCGCGGGTTTGTGACCATCGAGGGGGTCATTGCCCAGGTGGCGCCCGATATCAGCGTCATCGAGATTGTGTCGAAGCACGTCATCGCCCAGCAGGCCGACCCGAAGTTTCTGGCGACGCAGCTGATCGATCTTGCCACGACGAGCGCCGCCTCGGCCGAGGCCTTGGCGAAGTTGCCGACTCAGCTGTCGAACACGTTGGAGATGCTCGATCGCGGGCAGATCAAGGTGAACGGCGACATCGAAGTGTCCTCGCGCATTCTGGCTACCGCCTACGCCTCCGTGGGGCGCATCTCCCTGGCGACGCTGTCGGCGGGGCTGTTTCTGGGCTCGTCTATCCTGTGCACCACGGCCATGCAGCCGCAGCTGCTCGGCGTGCCCCTGCTCGGCGTGCTCGGCTATGTGGGCGCCTTCGTGCTGGGCGCCTACACGGTGTTCCATATCCTGGTCTCTCGCCATCGCCTTCTGAACAACGAGGAGCCGCGGTAGGTGATGTTGCGCGGTTCGAGGCAGTACGTGAGCCACCGCTTTTTAACTGAATCGGAAGAATGAGAGAGCATTGAGTTAAAAACAGGGGTCGAATTTAACTCAATTACTCCCGTTTCACTCTTTGCTGTTAAAGCGTTAACTCGATAGAGCGCTTCAGCATCCTCTCAGAAGGAAGGCCTCCTCGTTGAGTTTGTAGAATACCTTTCGCCCTATCTTCTCCTCTTGCAAGAGGCCGAGTTTTCTCAGCTCGGACAGACGCTTATAAAGCGTCTGCCGGGAGAGACGCTCAGCCTCACAAAGCTCTTTTGCGGTTACGCCGTCAAAGGTGAACAGCGTGGCGGTGATAAGCGATTCGACAAGGGTGCGCAGCGGTTCTGGGACAAGCACGGCCGAGCGATGGAGATACATATCCATCTGGCTTTTCTTTTCTGTGAGAGCATCGCGAAGATTGCACATCGCATTCACGCATATCTCTGAGAAAGCGATGACAAAAGGCGTGATATCGCCTCTATTGAGGGGGTGCTCGCACCGAGAAAAGGCCTTATAGTATTTTTCAATCTCCTGCTTTACGGCGTAGGAGATGCCCAATCCCACGATAGGCTCGTATTGGCGGGAGATGAGATAGCTGCTAATGAAGCGATTTGTTCTTCCATTGCCATCGTAGAAAGGGTGTATGTAACCAAAAAGGAAGTGGAAAAGAGCAATGCGGAGAAGAGGCTCTCGTGACTCGTCGTTGAGGACGTCAAGAGCCTGATCCATCTCCTCTATGATCCTTGCCTCGGGTTCGATTCCGTCGTGGATGGGGATGCCTGCCTCGTTGATCACATGCATCATTTTAGTGCGAAAGTAGGTGCCATCGGGGACGTTGTGGGGATCCGAGATGCGAACCTCTGCCAGCACAAGGTCGTCGTAGACATCACGCACATCGGCGCAGGTTCGAAGGGCGATGTCCGGTCGCGTCTGGAGGAGAGCATACTTTTGAACAATACCGAAAAAACGCCCACGGCGATCATTTTGCTTCAGGCGCTCGAGCACCTCGCCTATTTCGCGCCGCGTTGAGTGCACACCTTCTATTTCATTGGTCAGCACGATTTCGTCGATAAGGCAGCTGTCACGGTAGCTATCGAGGGCTCGCTGGGGAAGCGCGGCTTCCAGGCGAAGGATATCTTTGTCGATTTGAGCAGCTTCGAGCAGGGCTTCGTAGATTTCCGGAGCCATGTAGACAAAGGCGGGACTACCGGCGATAGACGTTTTGAGATGCCAGGTGCGCTCATCGTTGAATCGGCGATCGTATAGCTGATCCGCATCTTGCGCGGGGTCGTGAAAGGCCTTGCGGAGGTCGAGATATGTCATAGCGCCTTCTTCTGAAGATACGGTCTGTATTGAGTTGAAATACTAGCAGAATTTAACCGAATCGGAAGGTGCGAGAGAGAATTGAGTTAAAAATGAGAGTCGAAATTAACTCAACTTCCTCCGTTTCGTCCTTTGCTGCTAAAGCATTAACCGATAGCCGTTGAAGTTGGCGAGTGCAGTTGGAACCGCGGTAGGGATGCGTAACGTCGCGTCTACAGGTGGGCGGCGGCGGGGGAACGGAAAAGGCCCGTGGTAAAATGGCAGTGGCTCATTAGGATGAGCCGCAGGGTAAGCATTATCCGGCGATGCTCGAGTACGCAAGCTGCATTCGGCTGATAGGCTTGCAGTTCGCGGGCGTTGTCGCTTGTGGTGCCGCGAGGGTAAGGAGGCCCCCCATGTACAAGAAGATTCTCGTCCCCTACGACAAGTCCGAGCCGGCGAAAAACGCGCTGGGCGCGGCGCTCGATCTGGCGGCCGGCGTGCCCGGTGCCCAGATCACCGTGCTGTCGGTGGTCGACTGGCACGACTTCAACGCCGAGACGTTCAAAATTGCCTCGCGCATGTCCGGCGTCATGGGCGACACCATGGACATGGACGTGATCTCCGAAGTGGAGAACGAGGCCATCAAGGCCGATATGGACGCCATTGCCGATAACATCGCGCCTCTGGTGGGCGACGCCGAGGGCATTGGCATCGCCGTGGTGAACGGCTCGCCGCACGATTCCATCACCGCTTACGCCGACGAGGGCGGCTACGACTGCATCGTTATGGGCCACCGCGGCCTTGGCGCCGTGCGCGGCATGCTCGGCAGCGTGTGCTACTCGGTTCTGCACAAGACCAACGTGCCCGTGCTCATCGTGAAATAGGCTTGCGGCCATGGGACGATCGGGCGGAGGCGGCGGCTTCTCGGGAGGCGGCGGCTTCGGCGGCGGCTTTGGAAGTAGCGGCGGCGGTTTCGGCGGCGGATTCTCTGGCGGCTCGGGGTCGGGCGGCCGCTCGGCCGGCCACGGTGGCTCTGGTTTCGGCGGGGGCTATCACGGCGGCGGCTACTATGGGGGAGGCTTCGGGGGCGGCAGCTTCTGGGGAGGCTTCCTTGGCGGCCTGATGGGCTCGAGCCGAGGTGGCGGTGGCGGCTCGGTGCCGCCGCAAATGTCCCCGCAGCCGAGCGGCCCGCAGCAGCCCGGATCGGGCGACGGCCCCGGCGGCAATGGCCCGCAACCCGGCTCCTCTCAGGGCAAGTCCTCCAACAGCGGATGCGGCACCGTGTTCGTCATCGTTGCGGCCGTGCTGCTCGTGCTGCTGCTGGTGGTGGCTCTCGGCGGCGGCAGCTGCACGGGCGCGAATGTGCCCGCATCCACGGTGGAGCGCACGGCCCTTCCTGCTGGATCCGTGAACGAGACCGGCTACTTCACCGACGAGGACGGCGACTGGATCCACGACCCGGCGAAGCTCGAACGCGGCTTGCGCCACTTCTACGAGGAAACGGGCGTGCAGCCCTACGTGTACATCCTGCCGAACGGGTCGGTGCGCTCCTACCAGGAGCTGCAGTCCATCGCTCAGGAGAAGTATGACGAGCTGTTCACCGATCAGGCCCATTTCGTGCTCGTGTTCTGCGACGACGGCAACGGGCGGTTCAACGCCGCCTACTGGGCCGGCGCGATGACGGGATCGGTGCTCGACGACGAGGCCATCAACATCTTCAAAGCCTACCTCAGCCAGAACTACGACGACATGAGCCTCACGGAAGAGGAGATCTTCTCCGACGCCTTTGCCGACACGGCCGACCGTATCATGACGGTGACGCCTTCGCCGCTGCCGATCATCGCGGTGTGCGCGGCGGTGATAATAGTGGCCGTCGTCGTGTTCCTCATCGTGCGCAACCGCCGTCTGGCGCAGCAGCGCGAGGCAGAGCGCATGCAGGAGATTCTGAACACGCCGCTGGAGTCGCTCGCCGACGCCGAGCTGGCGGATTTGGAAAAGAAGTACGCGCAGGCAGGCGCTTCGGACGCGCCGCCGGTGCAGCCGACGAAGCCGCGGCCTTAGGCGACGCAGCGGTATTCAACCCGGCCTTCGGGCCAGATAGGAGACTGACATGGGAATCCTCGATCGCTTCACCTCCATCGTGAAGGCGAATATCAACGAGCTTTTGGACAAGGCCGAAGACCCCGAGAAGATGGTCGACCAGTACCTGCGCGAGATGACCGAGTCGCTCGCCGAGGTGCGCGAAGCCACCGCCGGCGTCATGGCCGAGGAGAAGCGCTGCAAGAAGCTCGTTGATGAGAACATGGCCGAGATGACGAAGTACGAGGAGCTGGCCCGCAAGGCGCTCGCCGCTGGCAATGAGGCCGACGCTCGCGTGTTCCTTGCGAAGAAGCAAGAGCTGGCCGGGCGCGCCGAGGGGCTGACCGTGGCCTACGAGGGCGCGAAGGCCAACGCCGACAAGATGCGCCAGATGCACGACAAGCTGGTAGCCGACATCGAGGAATTGAACGCGCGGAAGGCTACCATCAAGGCGAAGGCCGCCGTGGCGAAAACTCAGTCCAAGGTGAACGAGATGACCTCGGCTGGCGACCGTGCCGAGGGTGCTCGCAGTGCCTTTGACCGCATGGAGGCCAAGGCCGACGAGATGCTCGACCGCGCCAATGCCGTGGCCGAGCTGTCCGAGCAGCCGGCCGACCCCACCGAGGACTTGGCGAAGAAGTACGCTGCCGCTGGCGCCGAAGCCGCCGTGGATGACGATCTGGCCCGCCTGAAAAAGGAGATGGGCCTGGAGTAGGCCGTTTCCTGCAAGGTGGAGGCGCGCGGCCTCTGCGGCGGGCGCCCGTGATGCCTGAGTAAAAGAATGGTTTCTCCTTGTGATATCATTGTGTTAACGCAATGATTAGTTTGAAGGAGGATGCCATGTTGTCAGTTGGGGAAAGTGCTCGACAGCTAGGGGTGAGTCCGTCCCGGGTGCGAGCGCTTATCAAGGAGGGACGTCTTCCTGCAGCGAAGAACGGCCGCGAGTGGATGATTCGGGAAGAGGACGTGCTGCAAAGGCTGATGGCCTCCCCTCGCGCGGGGAGGCCGCGCGTGGGTGTGGCCGACGCACTTGGGGAGCACTCGCAGGGATCGGCGGCCGCGGCTCGCGCAGAAGCCGTTGCTTGCGCGCACGATCTGTACGACGCATGTCGGCACGCGTTTGGGCGCCTCCCCCCAACTGAGATGATGAAGGCGGCGCGGTGCCAGGAAGAGGCTTCCTTCTATATGGCCGTGTTCGACTTCTTTCTGCAGCAGCGCCAGCGGGAGCTGGTGAAGGAGGGCGTGTTCTGATGCAGCCCGTGTACGTGGTCTTCGCCGGCGTGAACGGGGCGGGGAAATCGACGTTCTATCGCACGGGTCTTTGGCGCACGGAGGACATGCCGCGCACCATGGCGCGTGTGAACTCCGACGAGATCGTCGTGGCCCAGGGCGGTGATCCGGCCTCCAGCGCCGATCAGCTGCGTGCCGGGCGTGAGGCGGTCCTCCTCATAGAAGAGTGCCTTTCTCGCCGGCGCAGCTTCAACCAGGAAACGACGCTGACGGGTCACGCGGTGCTTCGCAATATGAGCCGGGCGCGGGAGGCTGGATACCGGGTGGTGCTGTACTACATCGGCGTCGATACGGCCGCAGTGGCCCTCGACCGCATTGCCCATCGGGTGGCCGTAGGCGGTCATGATATCGACGAGGGGGCGGTGCTACGTCGCTACCGAGCGTCCCTGGGGAACCTGTCGCGCGCTCTCGACCTATGCGACGAGGCGACGATTCTGGACAACACCGTCGAGTTCGTTGCCCTCGCTCGCTGGAGCGCCGGCGTTCTCTCATGGGTGGGCGACGTGGCTAAACACGGAGCCTGGTTCATGAACGCCGTGCGCGACAACGAGCTGTGGAGGGCGTAACCCCCCTCCTCACATGCTCCATTCCAAAAGGCGGCTGAGGAAGCGGGTGAGTTCGGGGGTTTCGGGGTGGTCGAAGAGGCGGGCGGCGGCGCCGTATTCCAGAAGCCGGCCGCCGTAGAGGAAAGCGACGTGGTCGCAGGCGTGGCGGGCGAAGCCCATCTCGTGGGTGACGATGATGAAGCGCGTGCCGACTTCGGCGAGGTCGCGCACGACGTCGAGCACTTCGGTGGTGAACTCTGGGTCTAGGGCGCTTGTGGGCTCGTCCAGCAGAAGGAGGCGCGGACGGGCTGCGAGGGCGCGGGCGATGGCGACGCGCTGCTTTTGGCCGCCGGACAGCTGGGCCGGGCGCTTTGCTAGCGAGTCTTCCAAACCGAGGCGCGCGAGCAGTTCGCGAGCGCGGTCATCAGCCTCATCGGAGCTCGCGCCATGAACCACCTGCAAGGGGAGCGCCACGTTCTCCAAAGCGGTCATGTGGTGGAACAGGCCACCGTCTTGGAAGACGAAGCCCAAGGTGGCGCGGTAGGCACGCAGGGAAGTCTCGTCGAGGGAGACGGGGGAGCCATCCACCGCCATGGCGCCGGACGTGGGTGTCTCCAGGCCGCCGATGATGCGCAGCAGGGTGGACTTCCCACCGCCGGAGGGGCCGATGATGGCGAGCGCCGACACCTCTTCGTCGAAGGTGATGTCGCGCAGGACTTCCACGCCGTCGAAAGATTTGCACAGGTGGTCCAAGCTAATGCGCATAGTCGACCTCCGGGAAGGGGAGGGGGCGCGTGCTCTCACTCAACATGCGGTGCGCGGCTGTGCCGAGAAAGCATCTATGGGATAAGAGGCGAGCGGCGGTGTCGGTTCTAATGCGCATAGTCGAGCCTCTTCTCGAAGTGGCGACTCACGGCCATGATGGGCAGCGTGAGCACCAAATACAGCGCGCCGAGCAGTAGAAAGCCGCCGAAGAAGTTGTAGTTCGTGGCGGTGATCTCGCGTATGGTTTGGGTGAGCTCGATGACGGCGATGACCGACAGCAGCGACGAATCTTTGATAATGGAGGCCACCTGCCCCGTAAGTGCCGGCAGCGTGCGCGCCACCAGCTGCGGCGCCACCACGTAGCGCAAGGTTTGGGCGCGGGTGAAGCCGACGGCCCGGGCCGCTTCCATCTGCCCCGCGTCCAGCGACAGCAGGCTGCCGCGCACGATTTCGGCGATGTAGGCGCCGGAGAACAGCGACAGGATGATGATGCCGGCGAGCACGCGGTTGTCAATGCCCCAGGCTGTGCCGATGATGTAGTAGAAGAAGTACACCTGCACGATGAGCGGCGTGCCGCGGATGATTTTCACGTAGAAGTCGCACAGGTAGCGCAGTGGCAGGAAGCGCGCGCCTTGGCCCGCGGCCACGAGCACGCCGAGCACAAGGCTCAGCACGAGGGATGCCGCTGAAATGCCCACGGTCATGCAGAAGCCGTCCCAGATGCGCACGCGGTACTGAGCCACGAAATCGAAGTTCAGCGAGATGCCCGCTGCGGCCAGCGATGCCCACACCACGGCGATCACCGCCACGCACACCGCCAGGTAGTTCAGAGCCGCCTTCGCCGGGCGCACGGGCGCACCGGTCGGGGCCATGAAGGGGCTCGCTGCGCGCCGACGCTGCGGGCGATCGGGGGTTGCAGTTGTTGCGGTTTCGGGCATCGGCCCTAATCGCCTCCTTCGCAAGCTTCGGGAATCGGGATGAGCGCCTGCGCTGAGCGCTCAGGTTTTCTGCGCGTGCTTTCTACAGAGTACTGGAAATTACTCGAAATCGAAGAACCATTTGAAACCGTACTGGTCGAAGGCCTTCTTTTCGTCCGCGAGGTACTTCTCGGTGAGGCGATCGAACTCGCCGTCGGTTTTCGACTGCGCGATGAAGGCGTTCAGCTGGTCCAAGAGCTCGGTGTTGCCCTTCTTCACAGCGATGCCCCATTCCTCGGCATCCTGAAAGGGGATGAACACGGCCTCGGTGGTATCCGGGTTCGCCTGGTGGTTGCGGTAGATGGTCAGCTGGTCGTAGAGGAAGCCGTCGGCCTTGCCCTGCACTACTTCAGTCACGCACGCGCTCTCGTCGGCCAGGCGCGCGATTTCAGCGTTGGTCAGGTTCTTCGTGGCGTACACGTCCCCGGTGGAGCCGGTCTTCACGGCCACCTTCTTGCCCGGCTGGTTCAAGTCGTCGATGGAGGCCACGCCGGAATCCGCGTTCGCCAGAATGGCCAGCTGGGCCATGGCGTAGGCGTCGGAGAAGTCCACGGACTGCTTGCGCTCGTCGGTGATGGTCATGGAGCTGATGACGAGATCGGCCTTGTCCGACTGCAGCGACGGGATAAGCCCGTCCCAAGCGGTGTTCTCTATCTGCACGTCGTAGCCGTAGGCAGCTCCGAAGTCGCGGATGAAGTCGACGGCCAGCCCCTCGGGGTTGCCGGCGTCGTCCTTCGTTTCGAAGGGCGGGTAGGCCAGTTCCATAGCCACGCGGAGGGTCTTTTCGCCGGTGGCGTTGCCGTCGGTGGCAGAGCTGTCGCTATCGGCGGCATTCGAGGTACAGCCGGCCAAGCAGCAGGCAAGAATGAATGTGATGACGCCGATAAGGGCCAGTACCCTATGCGGGATTCGGAATGGTGTTGGGACGGAGACGGAAAGGGAAAAGGCGCGCTCCATGAGTTCTCTCCTTCATGATAGAGGGCTGCGATCATGCTCTTCTTTCTGGCTCTTATGGTACGGTAGACGACTGTCAGATCGACAGGAAAATATGATCTGTTAGCATTGCGATAAGCATGGCAGGATATTCTACGATTGTGCTAGTTCTAGGTTGGGTTATAGCATGGTTTGCAGTGCCCGTGCCGTGAGAAGGTGTTGCGGAAAAGGAGGCGTCCGTGGGCAGCAAGAAGCGGTCGGCGTGGCAGAAGCAGAAAGCAGAGTTCGCCGCATCTCTCGGCGGCATGGACGACCTGTTCGCCAGCGAGAACGCGCGCAGCCAGCGCCATGACGAGGAGCGCGCCGCGGCCCTTCGCCACAAGGCCTGCGAGCGCAAGAACCGCTATGCCAGCCGCTACGAGGCCGAACTCACCGCCGCCGAGTGCGCCGAACACGGCGCCCCGCCCCTGCACGTCTACCGCTGCCCCTACTGCAACGGCTGGCACCTCACCTCAAAGGGGGAGTAACCAGACACGCGAACACTTCTAGTGTAGCCCCCAAGCCTTTCGCATCTTTCGCAGAGTTTCGCAAGTTTCGCAAAAAGGGGGAGGGGCCCGTTGCGCGGTAATTTCCTGTTTCGGGCAGCGTGGCGGGCTCAGCGCCGGGCGCGGCGGTTCATGGCGAAGGCGATGGCGCCGGCTGCCGCTGCTCCCAGGGCGATGCTTGCGATGATGGCAAAGGGGACGAGATCTCCCGTTTGGGCCAGCCGTTCGCCCTCCTTCAAGCCGGTCTCGTAGACATTCTTCACGTAGTCGGCGTCGGACTTGCTCACGGGGTTCTCGATCATTTCGTCGGTGATTTCCGTCTTGTCTTGAGCGTCGCCCGATTCGATGAAGTCCTTCACGATCTCGTCCTTCACATCGTCAGGCAGGGCGTCTTCGATCTCGTCCTTATCGAAAGTGGTGTCGCTCGGCATGCTCGGTGCGGTGCTTCCATCAGCGCTCGGCGTATCGGCGGGCTTGCTGGCGCTGGAATCGTCCGCTGGCTTGTCGGCGTCGGAGTCATCGGCGGGTTGGTCGGCGGAATCGTCGCCGTTTTCGCTATCGTCGGGCTGCGCCCCATCGCCCGGCTGCGTCCCATCGCCCGGCTGCGTCGTGCCGCTGGGAATCTCAATATCGTCGGGCAGATTCGCGGAATCGGGCACATAGAGCACATTGATGACGTTGTCGTCGGGATTTACGCCCACATGTATCTCGGAAGGATAGGTGTCCACCACATAGGTGCCGTCGATCTTGTACTCGTAGGCGTCGCCCTTGACGAGTTGGTCGAAGCGCTGGTTGGTGAAGGTTTCCGACCCCATTTTGACGAACTTCACGTCATCGGGCGCCAGCGCGTCCTTCCAGTTGTCGGCGGTCAGGTCGGCGTTTTCCATGAGGTAGTAGTTCACGGTGTACTCGTTGTTCCACAGCTTGAAGTAGAAGAGGTTGATGACGTTATCGGAAGGGTTCTCAGTCAACGTGAGATTCTGCGGCCAGCCGTCCCAGAAGAAATGCCCGGGGATGTCGACTACGTAATCCCATGCGTTGATCGTTTGCCCGACGTGTACGTCGGTGAGCTCGTAGGAACCCAGCAACACCCGGCCGTTCTCGTCGGGCTCGGTATCGCCGTCGTCGTAATTGACGTTTTCGTAGTACATGATCGTCGCCGTGGTCGGTGCCCCCTCAGCAGCCTTCTCGTTGCTTTCATGGGCGTCGGGAGAGGCGTTGCCTTCTGCTGGTGTCCCCTCGGCCGCTGTTGCGTCGGTGCTGGTGGAGCCTTCAGTGTTCTCGGCCGCTGAGCTTTCATCAGATGTATCGGCCGCGGGGGCGGCGTTGTCTTCCGCTGCGGCATCGCTGGTCTCGGCAGCTTCCGCGTTCGTGTCGGAAGCCGTCGAGGCCAGGGCCTGGATGGCGCTGCTTCCCTGCTGGTAGGCGCACGCCCCGAGGGGGATAACGAGGCACAGCGCCAGTATCCACAGGGCGACAACGCGGACAGTTCGTTTCGTTGAAGCGTTCATGACGGTCTCCGATCCTCGGCTCCATCGATTATTTCTGAGCAAAAATATCGACTTTAGTATAGGAGGCGTCTTCCGCGCGGCCGCTCGTGCTCGCAAGCTGTCATCACTTCTCACGCAAGCCGTTTTCCCGCGGAAACATTGACTCTCGCCGGGCCTGCCGAAAGCAAAGGGTGGCGGGACGGCGCAGCTATTCCCTCGTCGGGAACGAGTACACGTACTGGCCGCCATAGAACTTGCCGAGCAGGTAGAGGTTGCTCGCCGCCTCGTTGGCCAGGTACACCTCGCCGTTCACGTCGTCGATGCCCTCGGCCATGGGCGGCACGGTAAGCGTCTCCACCCGCGTGGCCTCGTCCAGGAAGTACAGCGGCGCCTTGTGCCCCTCCACGAGATAGCTGCCGCCGCGCTTGGCCTGGGCCGGGTCGTAGATGCGCACCTCGGCGTCGCCGAACCCCCACGCCAGGCTGAGGACGATGTTCCCCTCGGGCGTGACGCACATGCCCTGCACGTTGCCGGGAATGGAGTACACCGCCGAGGGATGCTCGCCGAAGCCGAAGGGGCCGCCGTCGTGCGGGGAGTAGGCAAGCAGGAGAGCCGGGTTCGTCTCGCCGGAGGGGCAGCGCAGCCAGTGGCTCTTCGGTGTGGGGTAGAACAGCCGATGGGAGAACTCGCCGATGTAGAGCATGTCCTTCTGCACGGTCATGAAGGCGGGCATAAGCGGCACGGCGCGGTGCCCGGTTGCCTGCAGCACGTCGCCGTCGGCCGCCTTGGCTAGCTCGGCGCGATCCAGCGCGATGAACCCGTCGCGCACGGTGAGGAACACGAAGGGCCCGGCAGCTGTCACGGCGGCGCCGTGACCGCGGTACAGCGAGCCCTCGGGCAGGCGCACCTCGTGGCGGCGCGCCGTACCGTCGGCGCCCACCTGGTAGATGGGGGAGGGTCGGCGGTTCGCCAGGTAACCGCTGAAGAGCCAGGTTTGCTCGTCGGACAGGTAGAACAGGTCCTGGGGCACGAAGCCCTCGCTGATGCCGGGAATCTTGAAGCGGCGCGTGGCCTCGGCGTAGAACGGCTTGCACGTAGTGCGCACCGCGCGGCGCTTCAGCAGGAATCCCGCGAAGGCCACGGCGGCACCGGCGGCAATGCCGGCGCTTGCGGCGACGATGGTGGGCAAGGTCTTGGACTTCCCGCTCATAAGGAACCTCCCAACGGCGAAAGATTGCGCGTCGTGCGCAGAGTCGCGCCGAAGAGCCGGCGCGGGCTGCGCATCGGTTCCATTGTGCGTCCGTTTCCCCGCGGCGCAGGCCGCCCGTCGCGTTTGTTACGCGCAGGTCAGAAACACCTTGCGGGACTGTGGCTATCTTCTCAGCGCCCTTGAGGGGTCGATGTGCTTGAGAAGCTGGGGATTGTCGAAGAGCTCGGGGCAGAGAAGGGCCTCGCGATTAAGGGCGTGCTCGGCGCCTAGCAGCAGATTCTCGTAAAATGCCTCCAGCGGTTTCCGCTCGGGCAAGATACCGGCCTCGTTGTTGCGGTAGTTGGCCCGCACCAGGGCGTCGCGGTAGTAACGCGCGTGCTTTTGGAAGGGCTCGTTGCCCACGGTGAAGCCGAGCGAGCCGAGGTACAGTTCCGAGAACACAGCCACGGTGCGGGTGTTGCCCTCGACGAAGGGGTGCACCTGCCAGAGAAACGCGATGAACTGCGCGAGCCGCGCGACATCGGCCTCGGAGAGCGTCGTTCCGTAAGTCTGGCGGCCTTCCTCGCGGAACAGGTAGTCCAGCGACGTCTGGATCATGGCCGGGTCGGCGTACAGCACGCTGTCGCCGTTGAGAATATCCTCCTGCTTTACGAGTCGCTCGGTTTTGAACTGGCCCGGTCGATAGGTCTCGGCATCGAGATCTTGGAACAGCGCGCGGTGGATAAGGGAGAGCATGTCGGGGGCGAAGACGAAGCTGCCGGCCTCCAGCATCTCGGCGATGCGCTGGCTGACCAGATCGGCCTCGGCCGTGGCCTGTCGCCCGTCCGCTTCCCCCGTGTGATAGGCGCGGATGAGCTCGCCTGTCTCCTGCAAGGTGTACTGGCCCTGTTCGTAGCTGCGGGCCAGGTCGTGCAGGTAGGGAGATACTTCCAGCCCGTCCACCGCCTGCAGCCCGATGGCCACAGCCCAGTAGTGCCGCCGCGCCTCTGCATCGGAGGCGTGGGTGTCGGTCTCATAGGGGAAGTCGTCGAAGCTATCGGCAGACATAGCCCATCCTTCTCGTTGACCCTTTCTGCTGAGTGGAGGTGACGGAAAGTAAAACGCCCTCCGAAGAGGGCGTTCGTTTCAAATGGTGCGGGCGAGAGGACTTGAACCTCCATGGGGCTACAAAACCCTGGACATCCTTATCCCTACCTGGCCTTTTGCAAACCATGGGTGGGAGCAAATGGCCCTTAAAGACCTCGCTCGAACCATCGTTTTGCTGCACGCATTGCTGCAACGTCCCTCAGGGCGTGGCGCTCTTTTCCAGCGCTCCCGCAACCTTGTCAAAAGAGTAACAATCCTTCATTCCCACACGGTCTACCAATAATACAACGTCAAGTATAGCACAGTCGCTTTGCGGAAAGCCGCTGCATTCTGGTAGAGCTTCTGACGCTTGTATGTCCCATCCGCTACAATGTCCGCCGGTGCTCCGTCACGTCCGGGCAGCTTCATGAAAGGAGCCTGCCTATGGACACCCAGACCGTGATCGCCGTGTGCGATCTGATGCTTGTGGTTATCGGAATCATCGGACTTACTCTGGTGAGGAAGGAGTGACGGACGGTGTTTGGCCAAAGAAGAAGCCGGGCCACCTGTCGAAAGTAAACCCGGCTTAATCAAATAACCGACGCCGCCCGGCAGAACGGGGCACCGTCTGTTCGCATTATAGCATGGTGGCCGCGGCAGCACAGCCCCTGTTTTTGGTTCGGAGGGAAAGCATCATGGGCAGCAAGAAGCGCTCGGCATGGCAGAAGCAGAAGGCACAATTCGCCGCATCGCTCGGCGAGGGCGACTTGTTCGCGGAACTCGGCCTCGGGGACGATTCCGGCCGCGACCCTTTCGCCCGCGAATCGGCTGCCCGCGCCGCGCGCGACGAAGCTCACGAGGCAGCCTTGCGCCGCAGGGCCTGCGAGCGCAAGAACCGCTACGCCAGCCGCTACGAGGCGGAGCTCACCGCTGCCGAATGCGCCGAGCACGGCGCCCCGCCGCTGCACGTGTACCAGTGCCCCTACTGCAACGGCTGGCACCTCACCTCCAAGCCTGCGCGGTAGTGGCCTGCAGCAGTTGGCTTCTGTCTGCTCGAAAGCGAGAGGCCGCTGCGTTGGGGGCAGCGGCCTCTCGCAAGGGGAGGGTGTGGGGGCGGCTCGGCCAGGGTAGCCGAGCCGCATGAAGGAGAAGGCTCGGCAGGGGAGGGAGGCCGAGCCTTCAGGGAAGACGGGCTAGGCTCGTGCGTCCAAAGCGGCGGCGTTGCGCCCGGCCTTGCGGCCCCAGTGAACCGTGCCGAGCACGGCCCAGCCGCAACCGGGGTAGAACGGCCCGGTGAACATGCCCGAGGCAATCTGCCCGGCGGCAAACAGGCGCTCGATGGGCTCGCCGGCGGTGTTCAGCACGCGCGTCTCGATGTCGGTGCGCAGGCCGCCGCAGGCGCCAAGCGGGTTCTGCACGATCCGGATCGCGTAGAACGGGCCAGTCTCGATGGGGCCGAAGTCGGTACGGCGGTCGAAATCGGGATCGACGCCCTTCTTCGAGTACTCGTTCCACTTCTCCACCGTGCGCTTGAGGTTATCGGCGGGCAGCTCGGCTGCGGCGGCAAGTTCCTCCAGCGTATCGGCAACTTTCACGAAGCGGCCCTCGGTGTCCTGCTCGATCATCCATTGCACGACGTTTTCCATGTAGTCGGTCTGGTTGGAGTCGACGATGCACCAGATCTTGCAGTCGGGGCCGCCGCCCATCTTGGCGTTCTCAAAGTACTGCATAGTGCTGATATAACCCCAGTCAGCATCTTCCTGGACGAAGCGATTGCCGCGGGGGTTGACGATGATCGCGCCCTTGACCGGCGTGGACTTGTAGATGTTCTCATCCTTGTTGCCGCGCCCCTCGCCTACCCCGCCGAAGTAGAGGGTGTCGAGCATGACGCAAGCTTCGCTGAGGGCCAGATCAGCGCCTACTTCCAGGCCCATGCGGATGCCATCGCCTGTGTTATAGGGGCTCGCGCCTACCTGCACCGGCGCTCCGTTCACCTCGCGCTGATACAGGCCCCAGTACTGCTGAGGGTTCATGGCACGGGCCATCTCCATGTTGTCGCCAATGGAGCAGGTAGCCAGGATAACACCCTTCCTCGCTTTGAAGAAGTCATCGTCGGCAGACTGCACGCCCACGACCTCCTTGCCGTCCATGATGAGGTGCACCGCCTCGGTATTGGTCTTGACGGTGATGTTCTCGTAGGTGTTGGCCTTCTTCTGCAGGCAGCCGAAATGCGTCGCCGTGGGGTCGGTTTCCTCGCCGTGAATACTCGCTATGATAGCGTAGTAGTCCCAGTGAGAGCGCGGGTAGAACTCGTCGGTGTAGGCGTTGACCGGCGCCACGACGTCCACGGTTGCGTACACGCGGCCGCAGTCGTTCACGAGCCACTCGACGGCAGCAGCGCTTTCCATGCACATCTCGCGGATCATGTCCTCGTCGCCGAAGCCCTGAGCGTAGGCAATTTGTTCCTCGGCGAATTTCTCGCCCGAGTCGTCGGTGCAACCCTCGAGCTCTGCCTGCTGGGGAGTGCCGGCGCCGAGGATCATGCCGTTCGACAGCGCGGTGTCGCCGCCGCAGGTGCCCGATTTCTCCATGATGAGCACGCTCGCGCCTGCCTCGGCGGCTTCGATGGCGGCGCAGAAACCCGCCCCGCCGCCGCCGACTACGACGACGTCGTACTCGTCAGTCCAGTTCACGTCGCTGGCGCTGGTGCCGGCAAGTTCTGTCGGCCCCGACTTAGTTTGAGGGGCGCAGCCGGCAAGACCGGCCACTACCGCGGCGCTCGCGCCAACGCATCCCAGTTTCAGGAAATCCCTTCGCTCCATGCTTTTCTCCTCCTTGTCGATTTGCGTCCCTTAGGGAACGGCCGCATTGTGTGCAGAGGGAAAAGAGGGGTTCAAGAAAAGTATTTTTCAGAAGAATACGCAGTTCAAAGTCAGTTTTTCGAACAACTGAAAATAATTTTCAGGAGCCTTGGGGTGCTCCGAAGCAAAGCTGGCGCTATTATAGGGCGCACAGGGCAGGGGAAGTTTGCGGGGAGAGGTGAGGCTGCGGTGAGCGATTCCATGAGCATCAGCGAGTTCATTCGCAACGAGGAGGTTGCGGCTTTTGTGACGCGGCATGCCGGAGAGCTTGTTTCCTGGGATCAGTTCCAGGGCCTTCCCATGCCGGCCGGCTTGTCTCCCGAAACGATGTGGGAGGTCATCGAATTTGTCCGCTTGGTGGGGGTAGACGAGCAGATGCCGTTTAGCCAGTCTGATGAGGCATGTGTGGGAGAAGGCTCCTGGTACAGCATTTCCTCGGAGATGAGCGCCGTGCTCGCGCGCTTGATGCACCGCGGCCGTACTGCTGGGACTCTTGATGCCCGCTTGGCTCAATATCGGAGCGCTTACGGGAAGTCTCCGTTTCTCGTGGCCGATCTTTCCGCTGCTGCGGCCCGCGATGGGGTTGAGATCGACCCCGATGCGGTAGTCGCTCTTGCGGCGGGGACGCGCACACCTGCAACGCCGGCAGAGCGTCTGGCAGCAAACGCCCTCGCCGTTTTGCGGTCGCTCGACGAGTATTGCGACCGCGCCTTCGACGAGTCCCTCTACGGGGAGATCCAGTCTCGTCTTGATGAAGGCTGTGCGGCGTTTCCCTATCGGCCCATGCGCCGCCCGGAGACGAGTTATAACGCCTATGGAAGCGCCGATGGCAACGACCCGCTTTCACGCTACGACGCCGAGCAGAAGAGCTGGTGCCTCGAGCTGATCAGCACCCATGTGAACGAGGCGTACCAGGGTCGCGCCGAAGGCGTCGTGGCGGTTGTCATTGCCTGCGACCTCATTTGCGAGGAACTTCCCTTCGCTCGGTGGAACGGGTTCATGGAGGTCATTCTGCGGCGCCTGTTCTTCGAGCGCATCGGCATGCGGGCGCTGGCCTTCGTGTCGTTCTCTCGGGCTCTGCTCGATTGGGAGTTGGGGCTGCCCTCGGCCCAGGAACTGCCCTTCGCCTTCGGGCAGGCCATTCTCCATAGTCGTTACGGCAACAATACGACGCCCTATCTGAGACAGCTGCTGCAGTTTCTGGAACGCGGTCTCGATGACTTGGAGCGCGAGACCGACGCCATGGTAGCCCAGTTCGACCGGTGCCACGCGGCGCTGGCGGCCGATACGCGGCTCAACCATCGCCAGCAGAGCTTGCTCATGGAGCTGGTTATGAACCCGTCAGGAAGCATCGACGCAGCAACCTACGAGCGCCGCTATGACGTCACGCTCGTTACGGCCCGCGCCGATTTGAAGAAGCTCGTGCAGATGGGCTTTCTCTCCCTTGCCGAAGTTGGCAAGAAGCAGGTGTTCTCCCCAGTGCCTCACATGGGGGATGTGGTGTTCGCTCGTTCGGGCCGCGCCGCACTTGCCTAGCGTCTACTCCGCGGGGAATGAGTACACGTGGCCGCCGCCGTAGAACTTCCCGAGAAGGTGCAGGTTGCTCGCCGATTCGCTGGCCAAGTATATCTCGCCGTCCACTTCGTCGATGCCCTCGGCCATGGGCGGCACCGTCAGCGTCTGCACGAGGGTCGCGTCGTCCAGGAAGTACAGCGGGCAGCGATGGCCGTCCACCAGGTAGCTTCCTCCTCGATGCGCGCGAGCTGGGTCGTAGATGCGCACTTCGGCATCGCCGAAACCCCAGGACAGGCTGAGCGCGATGTTACCGTCGGGCGTCACGCATAGCCCCTGCACGTTGCCGGGAATGGAGTACACCGCCGCCGGATGCTCGCCGAAGCCGAAGGGCCCGTGGGCATGCGGCGCGTAGGCGTACACGAGCGCCGGGTTCACCTCGCCGGAAGGGCAGGTGAGCCAGTGGCTTTTCGGCGTGGGGTAGAACAGCCGGTGCTGGAACTCGCCGATGTAGAGCATGCCCTTCTGCACGTTCATGAACGCGGGCTCAAGGGGAATGGCCCGGCGGCCGGTGGCCTCAAGGGTATCGCCGTCGGCTGCGGTGGCCAGGGCGGCACGGTCGAGAACCACGAAGCCGTCGCGCACGGTAAGGAAGACGTGAGGACCGGCAGCTGTGATGGCAGCGCCGTGCCCACGATAAAGCGATCCGTCGGGCAGGCGCACCTCGTGGCGCCGCACTTCGCCGCCCTCGCCCACCTGGAAGATGGGCGAGGGCTTGCGGTTGGCCATGTATCCGCTGAACAACCATGTTTTCTCGTCGTCCAGATAGAAGAGATCCTGGGGCACGAAGCCGTGGTTGATGTCGGGAATCTTGAAGTGGCGCGTGGCCTCGCTGTAGAAGGGCTTGCAGGTAGCGCGCACGCGATGGCGCTTGGCGAGTACGGGGGCGAAGGCCACCGCGGCGCCTGCGACCGCAGCGCCAGCGCCGACGGCAATCTTCGCGGCCGCGGGCATGGTGGAGTGCTTCATGGCAACGCACCTCCTGGAATAGACGGCAAGAGCGTCGGGTATGGGTCCCCGACGCTCCCATTGTCCCGCTTTCAATGCGAAGGGTGCGCGCTGCCGGGATGCTCGTTACGGGAGGGAAATCAAACTGACGTTCATTTGCGCTTATCGCCGAATAGCTATCAGTGCGCGCTCCAATGACGGCAGGTGCTCCGTCACGCCCGGGCAGCTTCGAGGTTAAGGCTCAAAGGGGTTTCCAGGCTATTGTTTATTTGATCGGCTGATCATTTGCGCCTGGGGGACGGAGAAACAAATTAGGCCAGCTCGTTTTATCAAGCTGGCCTGGTGCTTTAAAGTGGTGCGGGCGAGAGGACTTGAACCTCCATGGGGTTGCCCCCATACGGACCTGAACCGTACGCGTCTGCCAATTCCGCCACACCCGCATCTGATCTCCGACCTCGGTCGAAAGCAAGAACAGATGATACAGGACTTCACCCGCCTATGCAAGACTGAAATTTGCTCCTGCGGAGAAAAACGGCTTATAACGAGCAATCGCAGAGAGCTTCCACGCGTCTCCCGCGCTGCGCTCTCCGGGTACGTGCTGCGGAGACTCCTTACAGGGCGGTGCCGCGCTTCGGCACGTAGAGGCCGGTCAGGTTGGCGCCCTCGTGCTCCAGCAGCCAGACCTTGCGGGCGATGCCGCCGGCGTATCCGGTCAGGCTGCCGTCCGAGCCGATCACGCGATGGCAGGGCAGGATAATGGAGATGGGGTTGCGCCCGTTCGCCGTGCCAACGGCGCGCGCCGAGGCCTTACCACCGCAATCGCATGCGATCTGCGCGGCGAGCTCGGCGTAGGTGCGCAGCTCGCCGTAAGGGATGTTGGCCAGCAGCTTCCACACGCGCTGCTGGAACGGGGTGCCGCCCGGCTTGAGGGGCAGCGTCGCTACGGGAAGGGGGTCGCCGTCGAAGTAGCGGTCGAGCCAGGCGCGCACCTGCGCGAACACGGGAAGGTCGTCGCGGCGTTGCAGGTTCCCCGCCACCTTGCCGGCGAAGTACTTCTGACCCTCGATCCATAGCCCGACGATTGCCTCGCCGTCGCTCGCGATGGTGAGGTCGCCCAGCTCGGCATGGGGGTACACGGTCGAGTAAAGCATGAGGTCCCCGCTCTCTTCCATGCGCTAGAGCGCCGTGCCCTTCTTGGGAACGAAAAAGGCCTCCATGTCGACTCCCTCGTGCTCCAGCAGCCATATCTTGCGCGTCAGGCCGCCGGCGTAGCCGGTCAGGCTCCCGTTCGCGCCCACCACGCGGTGGCAGGGGATGATGATGGAAATGGGATTGTGCCCGACGGCCCCGCCCACGGCCTGGGAGGACATCTTCTCCTTGCCGTCCTCCTGCGCGATTTCCCGGGCCAGGTCGCCGTAGGTGCGCACGCAACCGTAGGGAATCTCTGCCAGCTTGCGCCACACGCGCTGGCGGAATGCGGTGCCGTTGGGCGCCAGCGGCAGCTCGGCTGTCGCTGGTCGCTTGCCGGCGAAGTAGCGCTCAAGCCAGTCTTTCGCCTGCGCGAAAACGGGCAGGTCGTCGGCCGGCACCATCTCGCCGTCCACCGTGCCGCCGAAGTGCTTCTGCCCGGCCATCCACAGCCCCACGATGCTCTGGCCGTCGCTTGCTATCGCGACCTCGCCGAATTCTGGATGGGTGTAGCTCGTCCGATATACCATGTGCCTTCCTTCCTATTCGACCAGCGAGTTCCACAGGCACAGCACCGCGTAGCTGCGCCACGGGCGCCACTGCTCGGCCAGCGCCAGCCGTTCTTTCGGTTCCAGATGGGGCAGGGCGTGCTTCACGCCGGCATCGGTCTCCATGAAGGCGTCGGGATGGTTAAGCACCCTCATGGCCAGGTAGTTCGCCGACCAGGGGCCGATGCCCTTCACCGCTAGCAGGCGTTCCGTCTGCTCCGCCACCACAACACCGGTATCGAAGCGCAGCTCGCCGGTCTCAAGCAGCCGCGCGATCTCGGCGATGGTACGCGAGCGCGTCTTGATAATGCCCAGCACGCCGAGCGCGTCCTCGATGGGTTCGAGCGCGGCGACCTCCGCCGCTGTGGGGAACGCGTGCGTGAGCCCCGGGATGCCGGTGTCCACGGGCTTGCCGTAGCGCTCTACGATGCGCGCCGCCAGCCGGTTGGCGGCCACCACCGCCACCTGCTGGCCGAGGATGGCCCGCACGGACGTCTCGAAAGGGTCGAAGCAGCCGGGCACCCGCGTTCCCAGGACCGCCGCGCCCGGAACCGTATCATTCAGCGAGGCGATGCCCTCGTGCACGGCCTGCGGGTCGCAATCGACGTCGAACATGCGGCGCACCCGGGCGATGACCTGCGACGTCACCGGCAACAGCGACGCGCTCATCGTGACGGCAAGCGCCCCCCGCCGCTCGTTGTCGGTCACGCGCACCCAGCCGAGCACCTCCTCGTTGCCGTGCTGCATGCGCACGACGCGCGCGTAGGCGTGCTCGTCCACCGCTTCCACGCCTTCCAGCTGGCGGGCACGGAAGAACGCGAGCAGCTCGGCGAAGCGGTACGGCGGACGGTAGCTCAGCGTGAAGGCCACCCCGTCGCCCGACGGCGTGCGCCGTCGGGCGCTCTTGCGCACGGCAGTGGGGGTGAGCCGATAGCGCTCCTTGAACAGGTCGTTGAAGCGTCGCACGCTCTTGAACCCGGCGGCCGCGGCCACCTGGCTTACTGGGAGGTCCGAGTCGGTGAGCAGGCTCTTCGCCAAAAGGAGGCGGCAGGTTTGCAGGTACTGCACCGGCGTCACCTCGAACTCGCGTTGGAAGGCGCGCCTCAGGTGGCGGTCGGTGTAGCCCAGCCGCTCCGCCATGCGCCCGAGGCTTTCGCCGCTCGTGCAGTCCTCGCGCAGCAGCGAGGCCGCACGCCGTGCGAGGTTCGCGGACGCGTCGGCGATGGAGTGGCCGGGCGCGAGCTCCGGGCGGCACACGAGGCACGGCCGATATCCGGCAGCCTCCGCCTCGGCCGCCGTCTCGTAGAACGTGCAGTTCTCGTACTTCGGCATGCGCACGTGGCAGACGGGGCGGCAGTACACGCCCGTGGAGGACACGCCCACGAACGCCTGCCCGTCGAATCGCGCGTCTTTGGACGCGAACGCCGCATACAGCGCCCGCTTGCGCGATTCGGGATGGTTGAGGTCCTGCCGCAGGGTGCTCTCCTGTTCTTCTGCCATGGGGCGCCGCCCTCCTTCCAAGTAGCCCGCACTACGAGAGGCGGTGCAGCTGCCGAGCCGCCTCTAAAGTCGCCGTGCCGTGCAGCGCCGCGCCGCCAGCCGCCACGCTGCACCGCCTCTCCGACAAGAGTCTAGCGCGAAAGGCTGGAGGGAACTAGCCGTTTTCGGACGTCAAGTTGAAACCTCTGCGGAACAACGCCGCATTCGCGCGTCCGGCGCTGTTTTCTGAAGCTTCGCGTTTGCGGCCCGTTCGCCCGGTTCGTCATCTGACGCCGAAAACGCCTGCTGCTGTCAAAAAAGAGCCGGTTTGGCAATCTGGATGTCGGCCTTGGAAGGTCTTCCCTGCGAGGAGCTGGAGAAAGGCCAGGTCGCGTTCCGCACTGCACCAGCTTCGGAGTGGCAGCGGTTGCCAAACCGGCTCTTTTTTGACAGCAGCAGGCGTTTTCGCCGACAGGCAGGGAATTGCGGTCAGGCAGGGAACAGCGGTCCGGAAACAGGTCCAGCTAGACCAGAAGCATGACCGCTGGTTTCGAGGAGCGCCGTCGCTCGTTCATTCGACGCTTCCGGGTGGGGAGCGTGCCGTGGAGGGGCGAATTGCGCTATCATGGTCGGTGCAGGCGCGCGGTGCTCGCCTGCCGCTTTCTGAAACGAACCCGCAACGACCGCAGAGAAGGCGCATGGCACGCAACCAGCTCATATTGGATCGGTACCGACCCATCGGGGAGTCGCGCTCGGGCGGCTTCGGCACGGTGCGCGTTGCGTGGGACACGCGCATCCAGCGCAAGGTGGCCATCAAGTGCATCGAGCTCGACGAGGTGGATGCCGCGCGCGCGGCGCTGCCGGGCGCCGATGCGGTGCGGCGGCAGACGACCGCCCCCGCCTCTGCGCCTGTCGAAGCCCACGGCTATCCCGAGCAGGCGGGTGCCGGCGCGATGCCGCGCTTCGACGAGGTCGACTGGGACGATGTCCCTTCTTGGGAAGGCGAGGATGTGTTCCCGGGCGAGGAGCCGCCCGTCGCGCAACGGCGCGAGGCCCGATCCGGCGTGGCTGCGGGACGCAATCCCGACGACGTCCCGCCTTGGGAGGACCTGTCCGCCGCCCCTCCGCCGCCTCCCGACTTCGAGAGCCCCTTCCGTAAGCGGGACAAGGCTGCCGCGACCGCAGCCGCGCGCCCCTCATCCGCCGCGCCCCATGGTTCCCCGGCTGTCGCAGCCTACCGAGACCCCGCCGCCGACCTGGACGACGACCTGCCGCCGGTGCGCTCGCTCTCCCACATCCCCGGCTTGGATGAGGCGCGCACGGCCGCCATGCTCACCGACCCGAACATCGTCACGGTGTACGACTTCGAGGTGCAGGGCCAGACGGCCTACCTTATTATGGAGTACATCGAGGGCATCACCCTCACGGAGCTGCTGCGCGACTACGCCGACTACCTCACGCTCGACATGGCGGCCGCCGTGTTCGGCTCCGTCGCGCACGCGTTGGAGGTGGCCCACGAGAACCAGGTGCTCCACCTGGACATCAAGCCTGACAACGTGCTGATCAACCGCCAGGGACAGGTGAAGGTGACGGACTTCGGCCTGGCCACGCTCGCGGATGCCGGCGGCTTCGGCGCGGCGGGCGGCGGCACCATCGGCTACATGCCGCTCGAGCAGATGCGCGGCGTGAGCCTGGACGCGCGCTGCGACGAGTGGGCGCTCGCCTCCGTCACCTACGAGATGCTGGCCGGCGAGAACCCGTTCCTCGCGCCCGACCTGGCGCGCGCGGAGTCTGCCATCGAGGATGCGGAGCTCGTGCTGCCGTCGCTGTGCTGGGACGAGCTCGACCCGGCAGCCGACGACGTGGTGTTCTATGCGCTCGACCCCGACCGCGAGCAGCGCTACGACAACGTGACCGACTTTGCCGAGGAGATGGAGAAGTTCCTGGGCGACCCGAGGACGGGCCATCGCGAGCTGGCCGTCATCGTAGGCGATGCGCAGGGCGACGACGAGGCGGAAGAGGAAGAAAGAGCGCCGCACCCGCCCCGTCCCCCGC
>OLND01000565.1_pt1 | contig 44540 bp, 32 predicted proteins | sample 1672031 | NCBI WGS metagenome assembly OLND01 (sample SAMEA3136638, study PRJEB25190) | human gut metagenome | biome: human gut; feature: human-associated habitat; material: faeces | place: Austria | collected 2013 | reverse complement strand
TCAGCATCTACGGTCAGCCTTCAGGCTGTGCCTACCCTGCATCCAAGTTTGCGGTAAACGGCCTGACGAAGTCACTCGCGCGAGAGCTTGCCGCTGACCAGATTCGCGTCAACGCAGTAGCACCGGGCGTTACGCACACCGACATGGTAGATGCCCTGCCCAAAGAAATAATTGATCCTCTTATTGCCACTATTCCGCTTGGTCGCATGGGCGAACCGGAAGACATTGCCAACGCATACGTATTCCTCGCCTCGGACATGGCAAGCTACATCTCCGGTGTGGTTCTTTCTGTAGACGGCTTGGCGCGCTCTTAACGGCAAAACCTTAACCTCAAAGCTGCTAGCTATTAAAGGAGCGGCATCCGCAGTCAACGCGGATGCCGCTCCTTTTTAATCCGAAGAGATACCATCCTCCCCAATCACAGCAACACCCATCGGGGCATCCCCAACACTATTCATCGACGGAAACAGAGACAGGACTTTGCGAAACGGGGTGCTTGGAAAGGTCGAGGCAGATGCTGACGTACTCCCACACCAGTAAAACCATCAAGATAGTCATAACAATAAGATAGCCAATCACCGCACCAGGCAAGCCCGTAAAATCAATGAGCAAGATGGGCACGAACAGCGAAAAGCCGAAGGTGATAACGTACAGTTTCATGACCGACTTCTGGCGACGCAGCACCGTGATTACCTGATACAGGAAGTCGATAATAGCCGTTACGCCGCCTGCAGCAATCATGATGAAGCTCAAGCCCCTGAATTGCTCAAAATCGACACCGTACATGAAGCTCATGATGGGGATACCGATCCAGCCCATAAGGAAGATAACCACCAGCGTTAGCGCGATAACCATAGCGACAATGGCCAAGATAACCAGATGGAATCGATTGCGCTTTTCGGCATCGGCCCACATCTGAGCCATGCGCACCAACAGTGGCTTGTATACAAAGCCAACCGTAAGCAGGATAGCCTGTGCGGGGAAATACAACGCGTTGAAATACAGCTGGTTGTCATAGCTGAGCGCCGTTTCCATAACGAACTTCGGCATGTTGTCGATAAGGGCATACATGAACAGCGCGATGAACACCGGGAAACACTGTTTGAAGAGGGCGATGATGCTCTGGACGCTCTGCCTGCGCGATTTCGGTGTTTCCAACAACGCCAAGGGGAACGTAAGCACCAAGAACGTAGCAATGGCTGCCACTGCCATTGCAATACTGGAAACCCCCAGGTCACGCGTTACCAGAAGGAATAGAGAGAACACCACGAACACAACTACCGAGCGAAATGCCTGAGAGATTCCCGCAAGGTACAGCTTGTCTTTCTGCTGAAGGCGCCCTTCATACACATCAGCCAAGCCGTCGATCATCTTGTACACGCACACGCCCATGCAGATGGTGAACATCTGCTCGCTGTAACCGCGAATTCCGCAGTACACATATGCCACTGCCATCATCGCGATACACGTGATTACGCGACTGATCTGGTAGTCTGAAAACGAATGCGTTTCCTTGATGTCGGAAACTTGATAGGTACGCATGCCATAATTGCCGATGATCATCAGCAGAGTGCCGATGATGAACGCCATGGAAAACATGCCCGCCTGCTCGACACCGCACAACTGCGTTACCACAATAGTAAGGATGGGGAATACCATGCCCCACGCACCCGTGCCGATGGTGTTGCAAATATAATCACGCGTTGTTTTATGAGAGGCAAATTCTTCTTCCTGGTCGAACGACCCTTCAGAAACAACACCAAGGAGACGGTTGCACCAATTGTTAACCGCCTTTTTGACTGGATTCATCTTGCGGGGTTTGCGGGGTTTGCGGGGTTTGCTATCGGGCCTCTGCCGACGCCTGCCGTTGCCGCGCGTTTCGCGGAAGGTGTCGGCAAAAGAAACCGTCGACCCCTTTTTGCTCGCCTGCTGCGCAGCAGTGCGTGCGCGTTCCCTGAAGGATTGACCGCCTTGCGTATTCTTCGCGTGTCTTCCCTGCATGCTGATAGAAGCTAGCCTTTCTTTGTGCGGCGCCGAAAGCGCAAATATCACAAACGCAGGATAACCTGCGTCCCAATAAGTATAGGTCCCTCAACTCCGCGCCGCGCTGCCCAAAGGAATGCAACAGGAAACGCGCACGGGGAATGCACGAGATTACCAGATCCTTTGCCGATATGGGAAAACGATTCCCCATTAAGTCCTATCATGGGAAGTAACCTGCGAATAACAGCACCGACATAGAAAGGAGCAAATTCATGAAAATCGGATCGGTCATCCTTGGCTTTGCGATGATATGCATCGGAATCGTCGACCTTGCCGGGCAAGCTCCCGTGCTGGGCATCCACCCTGCCGTCTGGTTCATACTAGGTGTGCTTCTTGTTTGTTCCGACTCAGCCTGGGCAAGGCTGGCAAAAAAGAAAGCCGGCAAAAACAAAGGAGACGATTTAGAAAACGATGAAGACACAACGAACCAGGAGTAGCACCCGGTCTGGTCACGCGCCCAACGCCTTCATCGCATCACACGTTGCACAATCGCCCTCCATTAAAACGTGGGGCAAATCGCATAGATGTTTCAGCGGCGACTGCCTGAAAATAGTTCGCAATTTGCCTTAGCTCCACGGAAGCGCCAGGTAGACGTCTCACGCATATCTACTTGGCAACAACACGCTCTCACTTGAACATACCTGCATGTGTTATCGAAAGTTCTCAGAAATGAGAACTTTTCTCATTTCTATTGACTAACGTCGTTCCGCCAATAAAATGAGACTCGTTTTCATTTTATGCACCGCCCCTCTTGGGTGACGCATTCACGCACACGAACGGAAGACAAGGCATGGCGAGCACGGGCAATACCAAGCAATACCGCACCAAACAAAAGGAGCTTATCCTTTCATGCATCCAGGCACACCAGGGTGCTTTTTTCACCAGCAAAGATATCACAAGCGCCTTGGCCGACCAGGGCACCAAAGTGGGAACCGCCACGGTGTATCGCAACCTTGAGCGTCTTGAAGAAGAGGGCATCATCGCCCGCACCAGCATCGAAGGCACATCCAGCATTTGTTACCGTTTTCTTCCCGACGCCCCTGAAGACGTGTACTTCTTCCTGAAGTGCGAAGAGTGCGGGAATCTTTCCCCTATCGATTGCGGTGAGCTGCAGAAGCTCTACGAGCATGTGATCGAGCATCATCACGTACGCATCAACCCCACAAAAACGGTGCTGTACGGCCTGTGCGAAGCATGCCTGGCAAAGCGCGGTGAGTAGCGGATGCTCGAACTTATCCCCCATCTTCTCGAACACGCCTTCGAAGACACCATTTATCTTGTTCCGTTTTTGCTGGTGACGTATTTTCTCCTTGAAGCCCTCGAGCACAAGGCCGGCAACCGAACCGAAGAATTGGTACAGAAAGCAGGCAAGCTCGGCCCCGCCGTGGCCGCCGTGCTGGGCGCCATCCCCCAATGCGGCTTTTCCGCCGCTGGTGCTGCGCTGTTTTCCAGCAGGGCCATCACTCTGGGCACCCTCTTTGCGGTACTGCTTTCCACGTCCGATGAAATGCTGCCGTTGTTCATCGCCGAACAGGTTGATTGGCACGTAATGGCAGGCATTGTTGGCGTAAAAGTCGCTATCGGCATGATCATGGGCTTTGCAATCGATGGAGTTTTGCGTTTCCGCCTCCATCTTGCCCAAACCAAAGCAACGCAAGAGCACAACCACGAACACGCCCGCTTCTGCAATTGCAAACACGAGCACGCCGAAGACCATGCTTTCGGACCCGACCATTGCCACAACCCCAGTTGCCATTGTGCCAGCGCGCATACTGGCTGGACCGAAATCGCAGTAAGCGCGGTTAAGCACACTCTTGAAGTCTCGATAATCGTGTTTCTTATCTCGCTCGCACTGGTTGCCGTCATGGAAGTTGCCGGAGAAGAGGCAGTTGCCACGTTCCTCGCTTCGAACCCCGGCCTTGCTATCTTCGGCTCGGCGCTGGTTGGCCTTATCCCCAACTGCGGAGCCAGCGTAGTGATAACCCAGCTGTACCTTGATGGCATGCTGGGCACGGGCGCCATGCTTTCTGGCCTGTTGGTGTCTGCAGGAGTGGGTATCCTGGTGCTCTTCGGCGAAAATCGTCGCATCAGGCAAAACGTGGCAATCCTCACTGGACTGTATGCCACGGGCGTTGCATGGGGGCTCCTGTTCCAAGCGCTGGGCATCACCTTTATGTAGTTGCTATTCCCCCGCTTTAAGCCATTCCAGGATTTCTGGCAGCTGATCTTGATATTGGTTGTACCCGTCGAAGTAGCTAGCACGCAAACGTTCCAGATCGGTGGTGCTGTTGCTTACGGCCATCTTGTCAGCATATACGATGCATGCCTTCCCCTCTTCCGCCAGCGCTTCGAGCTTTTCAAGTTCAGCGTTATAGCGCTTATTGCGTGTAAGCAGGGCTTCTTTCACCTTCGGGTACCTGTGATAGCTGTTAGCGATGGCCTTGGCGCTTGCGCCGATGTCGTCAACAGGCTTGCGGAAGCCCTTGGCTCTCGTGAGGACAGCCAGAATACGGGGACATCCCGAATCGAGTGCCAGCTGCAACGGAATGCCGGCGCCAACGCCCAAACCGCCATCGTAGTACACGTGATCGCCAATATGAACCGGCGGCATCACCACAGGGAGCGTACTGCTGGCGCGCACACGCACCATCAAGTCCTCCAACGTTGCCATATCTTCCTTATGCCAGACCACCGATTCGCCCGTATCGCGATCAAATGCTTGAATTGAGCAAGGAGTTGGGTTTTGGGCAAACGCCTCGAAATTAAACGGCAATACGCCTTCGGGCAAACCCGCTTCCTCATAGATCCAATGAGCTGAAAACATGCCCTTACCCTGAGCAAATGTTTTAGCGCCACCGAATTCGGGCTCCATTACCAAATCAGTAAAGCTGGCACGGGTGCGCCAGATATCTCCTGAAAGATAATTCACGGTATGGCTTGAACCAGCAGAAATACCGCACACGTGACCAAAGGTTATATTCTGTTCGAGCAGAAGCGATGCCATTGCGGCCGTATAGCTCGCACGCATCCCACCGCCCTCGAACATCAACACGGTATTAGCTGCATGGAAGTTTGCTCTCTTCATGGGTACCCCCTCGTTTTTTCCATCCACAAGAATACCCCTGTTCAAGCCCGTTAAAAACCAACGGTCACCATGCTGTTGATGGAATTTAGTCTGCTGCTGGCCCCAAAGCCTCCTGGGCAACTATGCACTCCAATTTCGTTAGCGGTGTTCGCCCACCGCCGCCTAGCGAAGGCACCTTGTTGGGCCAACCAGCTTCTTACCCGCCCTGTTTCACATTGCCCTCAGCTTGTGGCACCACTAGAGCTCAGCGCCGACTTCAAGTGCAGGAACGAGCCCTACCTGATTGTCAATGTATGAATCGCCGGGAAAATGCAATGAATCGGCACCGGGCACTCCACAAGCACCCGCAAGGAAAACGGTATACTTTTTGAAGATGAGCTGGGATTTTGCATTGATGCCCAGCTTCAGCATCAGGCTAGCAGCTGCACAGGGGAATCGCAGCGCCCACCTGAACACAAACCGTCTAACAACCAAAAGGCGACGGAATCGAGGGGATCATGGACAAAGACCGCCGCGCCAACTTCCTGCGGAAACTGCACTCTTTCGCAGGCGTATTTCCACTGGGAATCTTTCTCTGCTTCCATATGTGCGTAAACTACTCCGCAAACTGGGGAACCACCCCATACGACACCATGGGCTCATTTATGGCCCATATGCCCTACAAGGTTGTGCTGGAAACATTCGTAATTTTCCTGCCCCTTTTATTCCATGCCCTCTATGGCGTCTACATCTCCCTCACCTCAAGCGTTACCGTGAAACGCTATCGCTACTTCCGCAACTGGTGCTACGTGCTGCAACGTATAGCGGGCATCGTCACACTGCTCTTTGTGATTTGGCATATCTATGGCACAAAGCTACAAGTTGAACTTACCGGCGTTGACCCAAGCTATGCCATGGTGGCGGGAATCGTTGCCACACCAATCGGACTTGCCCTGTTCGCCATAGGCCTTCTTTGCAGCATCTACCACTTCTGTAATGGCCTTTGGACGTTCCTTATTACCTGGGGAATCACCGTTTCACCCCGCTCCCAAAAAATATCAGGCTACGTACTGTTCGCCCTGTTTATCGCATTCGCTGCGTTTGGCCTAAAGGCACTGTCCGCCTTTGCCGGCTAAACCTGCACGCTACAAGAAAGAGGCTGTTATGGGCAAAGGATCAATCGCAGTTGTTGGCGGAGGCCTTGCGGGGCTGATGGCAACTTTGAAAATCGTAGAAGCAGGCTTGAGCGTTGACTTGTTTTCGCTCGTTCCCTTCAAGCGCTCGCATTCCGCCTGTGCGCAAGGGGGTATAAACGCCGCGCTGAACACCAAAGGTGAAGGTGATTCGATAGACGAGCACTTCGACGACACCATTTACGGTGGCGACTTTTTGGCGAACCAGCCGCAGGTACGCGCCATGTGCGAAGCTGCCCCAAAAATCGTCAACATGTTTGACCGCATGGGCGTAATGTTCAATAGAACCCCTGAGGGCTTGCTTGACCTGCGCAGATTTGGCGGTACGCAAAAACGACGCACCGCCTTTGCTGGTGCTACAACCGGTCAGCAGCTCCTCTATGCGCTCGACGAACAGGTGCGCGCTCTTGAAGTTGAAGGCAAGGTGCGCACCTATGTTGGATGGGAATTCGTTTCCACCATAATCCATAACGGCGTATGCTGCGGAATCACCGCGCAAGATCTTTCGTCCATGGAGATACGCGCCTTCCCCGCCGATGCGGTTGTTGTCGCAACCGGAGGTTGCGGTGCCGTATTCGGCAAATCAACCAACTCCACCATCAACACCGGCTACGCTGCAGCTCGTTGCTACCAACAAGGAGCGCTCTACGCCAACGGCGAGTTCATCCAAATCCATCCCACTGCAATTCCCGGCTTCGATAAAAACCGCCTGATGAGCGAATCGGCACGCGGGGAAGGCGGCAGGGTCTGGACCTACAAGGATGGAAAGCCTTGGTATTTCCTGGAAGAAAAGTATCCCGCGTACGGCAATCTGGTGCCTCGCGATATTGCCACGCGCGAAATCTTCGACGTATGCGTGAACCAGCACCTGGGTATCAACGGCCAAAACGTGGTGTACCTGGACGTTTCTCATATCCCCGCATCCGTTTTGAACGCGAAGCTGGAAGGCATACTGGAATATCTACCAGAAGTTCGTAGGCGACGACCCGCGCAAGGTGCCCATGCGCGTAGCACCCAGCGTCCATTACTCAATGGGCGGGCTTTGGGTCGGACTCGATCAGCAAACAAACATCCCAGGCTTGTTTGCCGCAGGTGAGTGCGACTATACCCAACATGGAGCCAACCGCCTTGGAGCGAATTCCCTTCTCTCTGCCGTATTCGCCGGCATGACAGCCGGACCCAACGCCGCCGCCTATGCCAAGGGGCTCCCAGAAGGCCAGAACATCCCCCAAAGCGTCTACGAAGCAGCCACTGCAAAGGATGAATCAGATTATCGAAGCATTTTGAAGCTTGATGGCGCCGAAAACGCCTACCGCCTGCATCAGGAAATGGGCGAGCTGATGACAAAGAATGTCACCGTGGTTCGCAACAACGCGGATCTGGCCGAAACGTTGGTTAAGCTCGAAGAAATCGATGAACGACTTTCCCATATCGGCGTTCAAGACAAAGCAACCTGGAGCAACGCAAATGTGCCGTTCATTCGTCAGCTTTATGGCATGGTTGATCTCGCCATGGTCATCACAAAGGGCGCGCTGGAGCGAAACGAAAGCAGGGGAAGCCACTTTAAACCGGAATTCCCCGATCGCAACGATGAGGAATGGCTTAAAACCACCATCGCTCGTTACGATACCGCTTCGCACAGCCCGGTGCTCAGCTACGAAAAGGTAGACACCTCACTTATTGCGCCCCGTAAACGCGATTACACGAAAGCTCATTAGAAGGAGGCTTGCCATGAATACCGAAACCGCAGGCCATGACCCTATTCGTCTCATCGTCAAGCGACAAGAAGGCCCCAACGCAAAACCGCATTGGGAAGAATTCAGCGTTGCCCACCAACCGCATATGAACGTGGTGTCAGCCCTGATGGAAATTAGGAAGAACCCCGTAAACGCCCAAGGCAAACCAACCACCCCCGTGGTTTGGGAAAGCGTATGCCTTGAAGAGGTTTGTGGAGCCTGCACCATGATCATCAACGGCACACCACGCCAAGCCTGTTCGGCTCTTATCGACGATCTAAGGCAACCCATTCGTTTGGAGCCACTAACCAAGTTCCCCCTGGTACGCGACTTGAAAGTGGACAGAACCCTTTTGTTTGATGCCCTGAAAAAGACCCATGCCTGGATCGACATAGATGGTCCTTTCGATTTAGGACCGGGACCACGCATGTCCGCACGCACTCAAAGCTGGGCCTATGAGCTGTCTCGCTGCATGACCTGTGGCTGCTGCTTCGAAGCCTGCCCTAATACCGGGCATGCAAATCAGTTCCTCGGACCTGCCGCCATTTCCCAGGTCCGCTTGTTCAATGCCCATCCCACCGGCAAGTTGAACAAACAAGAGCGTCTGCGTTCAATTATGGGAGCCGATGGCATAACCAGCTGTGGCAATGCCCAAAATTGCGTTCGGGTATGCCCCAAAGACATTCCCCTTACCACCTCTATCGCCCAGATGAACCGCGATACCACGGTACAGAGCATCCGAAATGTCTTTGGAAGCGATGCATAGCGCATAATACCGGTACCAGCGCATAAAAAATGGGGCTCCACCAAGGAGCCCCATTTGCTTTACCAAATGCTATTTCAGCAGATCAGCAGCAACTTCTTTTGCGCAAGCCAAGCCATCGGCAAGCGAATTGACCACCAAGGTGGAACCATGCTTTGCGTCACCTGCAGCATAGATGGGCGTCTCGCCCTCGTGCTTAACGCGATGCGTGCCCTCAACCATAACGGGGCGAACTCCGCGTCCGTCGACAACCTCAGCACCCAGAGCATCATAGATGCCACGTTCGGGTCCGGTAAAACCGCATGCAATTAGAACCAGCTGAGCAGGCATAACGCGCTCGGTATCCATCTGACGCTGGGGAGCGCCCTGGCTCCAATCAAGCGTAACCACGCGCAAGCCAGTTACGTGACCTTCTTCACCCAGAACCTCTACCGTATCGGCAGCGAACGAGCGCGGATCTTCTTTGAAATGCTCGATTGCCTCACGTTGGCCGTAGTCGGTCTTTTTCACGAAAGGCCATTCGGGCCACTGGTTGGAAGCAGCACGCACCTCGGGAGGCGCAGCGTTGTACTCCAGCTGATGCACGCTCTTTGCGCCCTGGCGAAGAGCCGTTGCGATGCAGTCGGTGCCCGTGTCGCCACCACCGATAACAACAACGTCCAGGCCCTTGGCAGAAATTGCCGGTTCAGTGCCGTTGATTACCGATTTCGTGGAAGAAGTAAGGTAATCAACCGCGAACACCACGCCTTTTTGGTCGGCACCAGGAGCGGCAAGACCACGCGGAGCCGCTGCGCCAACGGCAACAACGACCGCATCGAAGTCGGACTTCAGGCGCGCTGCCACCGCTTCTTCGGATGCATCGGTATTCAGTTCGAAGGAAATGCCTCCTTCTTCGAGGAACTTGATGCGACGATCAACGATTTCCTTCGGCAACTTCATGTTCGGGATACCGTACATCAGCAAACCGCCAGCGCGGTCATGGCGCTCAAATACGGTTACGCGAATGCCCGCTTCGGCCAGCTGCCAAGCAGCTCCCAAGCCACAGGGGCCAGAACCAATCACCGCAACCTTCGGCGCACCCGCCGCAGGTTTCGGCAAGGGCTTAGGACCGCCCGCTGCCCACTGATGATCGGAAATGGCGCGCTCGTTGTCACGGATGGTGGTAGGGCCCTCGATGGAGGCAAGGTTGCAAGCAGTCTCGCACAGCGCCGGACATACACGGCCCGTGAACTCAGGGAACGGATTGGTGAGCGACAGTCGTTCGGCCGCTTCGTCCCACAAACCGCGATACACCAAATCATTCCATTCAGGAATAAGGTTGTGCAGCGGGCAGCCCGAAGGGCGCGCCTTACCGAAACTGTAACCAGCTTGGCAAAACGCCACACCGCACATCATGCAACGGCTCGCCTGGATCTGCTGCTCCTCTTCGGAAAGCGGCAAGGCGAATTCTTTGAAGTCTTCAATGGCCTCCAACGCCGCACGTTCACCATGAGCAACGCGATCGTGCTCGAGATATGCTCCTGCTTTGCCCATTACTGGCGCCCCTTTCCTACAATCTCGTATGCCTCTTCAAGCGCTTCCTCATGGCTCTTGCCTTCGGCCTCTGCCGCGGCAACGATCTGCAGAACGCGCTCATATTCAACCGGAATTACCTTTACGAAGTGCTGCTTCATAGCTTCGAAGCGATACAGCATCTTAATGCCACGGGGGCTCTGCGTATAACCGACATGTTCTTCGATAAGGCTGTGGATAAGCTCAATTTCGGCCTCGGTGGGAACTTCAAGCTTTACCGACCCCATGTTGCAGCGGCTTTCCAACGTACCGTACTCATCGTACACGTAAGCTACGCCACCGGTCATGCCCGCTGCAAAGTTCAAGCCAACCTCGCCCAAGATCAGGGCAGTGCCACCGGTCATGTATTCGCAGCCATGGTTGCCAACGCCTTCAACCACGATGGTGGCACCGGAATTGCGTACACCGAAGCGTTGACCAGCAAGGCCGTTTACAAAACCGCGACCCGACGTTGCTCCAAAAAAGGCAACGTTGCCCACAATGGTATTCTCGTCGAACTTGTACGTGGCATCTTCGGAAGGATGAACCGAAAGGATACCGCCGGAAAGGCCCTTGCCGAAGTAGTCGTTCGCATCGCCCGTAACGTTGAGCGTAACGCCCTTCGGGATGAAGGCGCCGAAGCTCTGGCCGGCAGAGCCTTCGCAGTCGACCGTCACCGAACCATCGGGCAGGCCTTCGGGGTGCGCCTTGGTTACCGCAGCGCCCAAGATGGTACCCACGCAACGATTTACGTTGGCGATATCGGCACGGAAACGAACCGGCTTCATGTGCTTGCGAGCCTGCTCGGTCATGGGCAGGAACAACGTGGAGTCAAGCGACTTTTCCAGCTCCACGTCGTACTTCATCTGAGGCAAGAAATGACGACCGGCAGCACCGGGAATATGGGCGCCGAACTCGCATTCGCCATTGGCGAGCACCGAAGAAAGGTCGAGCAGGTTAGCCTTCCAGTTGCCCGGCACTTCAACCTGGCGCAAGCACTCGGGATGGCCAACCATTTCATCTACCGTGCGGAAGCCAAGCGATGCCATAACCTCACGCAGCTGCTCGGCAACGAAGAGCATGAAGTTCACCACGTGCTCGGGCTTGCCGCGGAAGCACTTGCGCAAGCGGCAGTTCTGCGTGGCAATACCAGCGGGGCACGTATCCTGCTGGCAGTCGCGTTGCATCAGGCAGCCCATAGCAATGAGCGGCATCGTCGCAAAACCGAACTCTTCAGCGCCAAGCAAGCAGGCCACGGCAACATCCTTGCCGTCCATCAGCTTGCCGTCAGCCTCAAGAACAACGCGCGAACGCAGGCCGTTCTGCAGCAGCGTCTGCTGAGCCTCAGCAATGCCAAGCTCGAGAGGCAAGCCTGCATGCCAGATGGAGTCGCGCGGAGCAGCGCCCGAACCGCCATTGTGACCAGAGATCAAGATCTTGTCGGCAGCGCCCTTGGCAACGCCGGTTGCGATGGTGCCAACGCCAGCCTCGGAAACAAGCTTCACGGAAACGCGCGCATTGGGGTTTGCGTTCTTCAAGTCGAAGATCAGCTCTGCCAAGTCTTCGATGGAGTAGATGTCATGATGCGGCGGAGGCGAAATCAAGCCGATGCCCGGAGTGGACTGGCGAACTTCGGCGATCCAGGGATATACCTTCTTACCAGGCAGGTGGCCGCCTTCGCCAGGCTTTGCGCCCTGTGCCATCTTGATCTGAATCTCGATAGCCGAAGAAAGATAACGGCTCGTTACGCCGAAGCGACCGGAAGCAATCTGCTTGATGGCAGAATTCATGGAATCGCCGTTAGGCAGCGGAGTCTCGCGCTTCGGGTCTTCGCCGCCTTCACCAGAATTCGAGCGGCCGCCCAGACGGTTCATGGCGATAGCCATGCACTTGTGAGCTTCCTCGGAAATGGAACCGTAGCTCATAGCGCCCGTGTTGAAACGCTTGGCGATGCTTGCGGCGGGCTCAACCTCTTCCAATGGAACAGGGGTACGATCAGTTACGAAGTCGAGCAGATCGCGCAAGCGAATCGCGCGCCCTTCCTGATGCAGATGATCGCTGTATTCCTTGAACATCTCATAATTGCCCTCACGGCAAGCATGTTGCAACAAGTAGATGGTCTGCGGATCGATAAGATGTTCTTCACCGCCCTGCGGACGCCACTTGGTAAGGCCCAAGGAAGGCAGCTGCTCAGGCGCCGGCGTGTTGAGGATAGCCACGGCATCGTCGTAGCGCTGATCCTCTTCGCGCTGAACATCGGCAACGCCCAAGCCGCCCACACGGGAAACAGTGCCAGCAAAATACTGATCGACGAATTCCTGCTTGAAGCCAACAGCCTCAAAGATCTGAGCGGAATGGTAGCTCTGAACCGTGGAAATACCCATCTTCGACATGATGGAGGTGATTCCCGCGGTTACCGCCTTGTTGTAGTTCGCAACGCCCTCTTCGGCAGATACGGACAAAGCGCCCTTTGCCGCCAAATCAGCGATGCACTCATGGGCCATATAGGGGTAAATGCCCGAAGCGGAATAACCAACCAAAGCAGCGAAGTCGTGTGCGGAAATGGCATCGCCCGTCTCAACCACGAAATCGGCAAAGGTGCGAACGCCCACACGAATAAGGTGGTTGTGAACAGAAGAAACCGCCAGAAGCGAAGGAATAGGCACTTCGCCTTCTGCAGCACGGTCGGAAAGCACGATGATGCTTACCCCGTTGCGCACAGCCTTTTCAACGCTGCATGCCAAGTTTTCCAGCGCCTGTTCCAGTGCGTTTTCACCGTCTTCGCGACGATACGTAGCGCTGAAGCGCTGGGCTTTGAAACCAACGCGATCAACCGCGCAGATGCGATCGAACTGATCCTTCGTCAGCATAGGGCCATCGAGGCGAATCAGCTGGCATGCCGTGCGGGAATCTTCCAGAAGATTGCCGTGGTTGCCAATATAGAGCACGCTCGAAGTAACCAGGCTCTCACGCAAAGCATCGATAGGTGGATTGGTTACCTGGGCAAACAGCTGGTAGAAGTAATCGAAGAAGGAACGGTTCTTTTTCGAAAGGCATGCGAGAGAAGCGTCGATTCCCATGGAAGCCAGGGGCACACCGCCCTTTTCAGCCATGGCGCGAACCACCTCATCCACGTCATCCCAGTGATAGCCCAGCTTTGCCATGCGTACGGTCATGGGAACCTCGGCATCGCGTGCAGCATCGTTTTGAACAGGTGCGTCAAGATCGGAAACTTCGATCTTTTCTTCCTTTACCCAATCGCTGTAGGGCTTTTCCTTTGCATAGCGGGCGCGCAGTTCATCATTCCAGATAACGCGATCGGCCGTAGTGTCGATCTCCACCATTTCGCCAGGACCAAGGCAACCTGCGGTAAGGATGTTGGAGGGCTCGATTTCGATGGTTCCAACCTCGGATGAAAGCAGGAAGCGATCGTCACGCGTGACGTAGTAACGAGCAGGACGCAGGCCGTTGCGGTCGAGCGCAGCACCGAACGTGGAGCCATCGGTGTAGGCGATAGCAGCGGGGCCGTCCCACGGCTCCATGAGCATGGACTGGTACTCGTCATAGGCGCGGCGACGAGCGGGGAGCGTTTCGTTGTGGTCCCACGGCTCGGGCAGCAACATGGAAACGGCGCGGGTCATATCGCGACCATTCATCACCAAGAACTCGAGCACATTATCGAGGATGGCGGAGTCGGAACCTTCCTTGTTGATGATAGGCAGAACAGATTCCAGATCCTTGCCCAAAACCGGCGAGTACAGGTTTGGTTCGCGGGCGCGAATCCAGTTCACGTTGCCCTTCAACGTATTGATTTCGCCATTATGGATGATGTAACGATTCGGATGGGCACGTTCCCACGAAGGGGTGGTGTTCGTGGAGTAGCGCGAATGAACCAATGCGATTGCGGTCTTCACCGCTGCATCGGAAAGGTCCAGGTAGAAACGGCGCATCTGGGTAGCAACAAGCATGCCCTTGTACACGATGGTACGTGCGCTGAAAGAGCACACATAGAAGATATGACCCTTCAGCGCATGCTCGGCATCGGCGGCCTTTTCCACCATACGGCGACATACGTACAGGCGGCGCTCGAACGCTTCGCCGCGCTCAACGTCTTCGGGGCGACCTACGAATGCCTGCAGGATAGTAGGCATGCAGGCGCGTGCGGTGGAGCCCAAATCGTGGGGATCGATGGGAACCTCGCGCCAAAACAGCAGGGGCAAACCAGCCTTCGCACAACCTTCTTCGAAAATGCGCTTGGAAACCTCTACGCCACGCTCGTCTTGGGGAAAAAAGAGCATAGCCACGCCATAGTCGCCTTCATCGGGAAGAAGATGACCGTACTTCTGCGCTTCCTTACGGAAGAAGTGGTGCGGAACCTGGAACAAGATACCGGCGCCATCGCCCGTATTGTGCTCCAAACCTTTACCACCGCGATGCTCCAGATTGACAAGGACCGAAAGGGCATCGTCGATCATCTGATGCGAGCGCACACCCTTCAGATGTGCCAGCGCGCCAATACCGCACGCATCATGCTCGAACTCAGGACGATACAGCCCGCTTTGCGCAGGCACGTTCCGTGTTTGCATTCTGAACCTCTCACTCTCACAATCGAAAAGCCGCTGAGTGCTTGTCCTCTCCGCTCAACGACTTTCGCGAACCGTTTGCCTTTCCCGTTTTAAGAAAGGTGGGGATAATTCGCTAGCAAACAAGGTACCGCCTTCGGCAGGCAGCTTTTGGCTTCGTTTCGATACGTAACAAAGCAGATTTCAAGAGTTAACACGCATGAAATAAGTGGTTCAAAGCATCATGCAAAGCTCGCAGGCACATAGGCACGACGGTAAAAACCGCGGGCGCCATCAGATACCACCTGGCATATGGCGCCAATGGCAACCATTGAAATAACCGTACCAACGCCCACGCCGAACAGGTGGCCCATCATCGCAAGCGCCATTACGCATGCAATAGAGAAACGCAACACGTCGTTGATGATCTTCGCCTTACCGAAGGGAAGATGGGTGATTTTCATAAAGGCCTGCGTGCAACCATCGGCGGGGTTCAAAACGAAATTCATAGCCACCATGGCGCTTACCCCTATGCCGATAAGTGTGATGCCGATCGTGAACATAATGCAGCTGGTTAGCAGGCTTGGGTCATGGCAAAACCAGAAGAAATCAAGCCCCAATACGAAGTCAAATAGGTCGATCAGGCAACCGAACGCAAAGGCAAAAGGAATCTGAAGAGCGATTTTGACATTGAGCGTTCGAAACACCAGAACCTGAATAAGGATATCGATGCAGTATAGGCATATGCACGATTGCCCCAAGGTAAGCAGATGGGTGCCTTCGCTGAACACCAACGGTATCGACTGGAATGCCGGCGCGCCGAAATCACTTCGCGCACTCAAGACAACACCAACGCCCAAAATCAAAATGCCACCAAGATATATGGCTACGCGCAAAGGCATGGAGCGGGTTATGGCAGCCTTGCCTTCCCCTGTTGCGGTGCTTCCCATGGTAATCTTCTTTCCCCCTCGATCCGCCGCTCCAAACCTTCCCTCCGATGGAACGACGACTTTTCATGCCAGTGTAGCAGTATGGTGCCGCTCGGTGCATTTAACGCGGTTCATCGGGTATGCTGAAAGAGCGTATCGGCGCGAGGGGAAGGGACCGAAATGGCAAAGAAAATCACGAAGAAGCAGGCAAGGAAAGAGACCGCGGCAGCGGTTGAAAACGCCTTGGAAAAATATCTTTCAACAACGCTTAGCGCCGATGAAGGAAAACAGACCGGCGACACTTCGCCCCTCGGAACGCCCTACCGCCGTGGCTCGGTAACCCTGCGCGGAAAGATGGTCCCTCGCCACAGCACCACAGGAAAGCTGATCAGCGAAGAGCCGGGCACTGATTGGCGCGATGCCGACCCTTGGCGCACACTACGCATCCAGTCTGAGTTCGTAGACGGCTTTGACGCTCTTGCCAAATTAGGGCCGGCGGTATCCATATTCGGATCGGCTCGAACCGAACCAACCGACCCTTACTATGAACACGCCATGCAAATTGCAGGCAAGCTCGCCAATAAGGACATCGCTGTCATTACCGGCGGCGGCCCCGGCATCATGGAGGCGGCCAACCGCGGAGCAGCGCTTGCGGGAGGCACTTCGGTGGGTCTTTCCATTGAGCTCCCCTTCGAAGAAACCACCAACGATTGGGTAAATCTCGGAATCGAGTTCCGCTATTTCTTCGTCCGCAAGACCATGTTCGTGAAGTACTCTTCGGGCGCAATCTTCTTCCCTGGAGGCTACGGCACGCTTGACGAGATGTTCGAAGTGCTGGTGCTGGCGCAAACGCATAAGATCGGGAACATGCCTATCGTGCTGTTCGGTACCGAATATTGGCAAGACCTGGTCAAGTGGATCAAAGGGCCCTTGCTTGATCAGAACATGATCAGCGAATCCGACATCGACTTGTTCACCGTTACCGACAGTCATGAAGAAGCTATCCGCATAGCAACAAGCGGCATTACATCGAAATAACCTGTCCCGAAAGGAACGTTATGCCCATCGAACTGGTTGATTGCCATACCCACACCGTGTTTTCCGACGGGAAGAGCACTTTTCAGGAGAACATGAAGGAAGCCCTAGCGAAGGGAATAACAACCATAGCCTGCACCGACCATTGGGGCAGGCCAAGCTTCATCGATTGCTCCATCGAAGAAGACAAGCTCAAGCAGTACGCTTTCGCAATCGAGCGCGTGCGGGGCGAATTTCCCGAACTCGAAATTGTGCATGGCCTGGAAGCAGACTGGTACCCGGGCTGCAGCACCGATTTGACGGAAACACGCGGCAACGCAACGTTCCTTCTCGGATCCATCCACTACCTTCAAGAAAAGGCACTCGACTGGGATGAAGACATGCGCATCTGGGAAGAGCTGGGGGCAAACGAGCTTTGGCGGCTCTACGCTGAAGAATGGTGCAAGGCGGCAACAAGCGGCCTGTTCGATTCCATGGCGCATCCCGACTTGCCGCGCCTGTTTGGCCTTTCCGGCTATGCGCCTTCGCTCGACCTTGCTCCGCTATTTGATTCCATGGCGCAGGCAGCCCGCGAGGGCAAAGTCCACGTTGAGATCAACACGGCAGGCTTGACCAAGGACTTTGCCGATTTTTATCCGCAGGAGCCCTTGCTGAAGCGCTTTTTCCAGGCTGGCGTGCCACTGACCGTGGGCTCTGATGCCCACCACGCAAACCGCATTGGCAATAACGTCCATGAGGCCTATCGCTATGCTCGCCGCATAGGGTATACCTCTATCGACGCGCCAACCGCCCAAGGGGATTGGCGCAGCATAAGCATCGAAAGCGTTTAGCCCACTATCAGCATGCAAAGAAGTGGCATCCATCAAGACCAGATGCTACTTCTTCTTCTCTGATATTCTGCAATTTCGACAGTGCCGCGAATTGTCCGGCGGTAACGCTTTGAACAACCACCCATTCCTGCAACTAGGCGTTTCCGTCATAAGCAAAAAGCTTATTTGTGCAGGTCTTCCACTTCCGCAAGGTTACCAAACGCCCTGATATAGATGCGCAAAGCGCGCTTCAGCTCTTCTTCGGCAATGCCCTCGTTGGCAGCATGCATGCCCCCTACCCAACTCGGTACGGGATACGCCCCCTCTTCTGCGGGGCCAAAGCTTACGGCATTGGGGAACTCGCGAGCATAGGTGCCGCCTCCCATAGTGAAAGGACGCACCTTTTTGCCTGTGGTGGAGCAATACGCATCCATGAGCGCACGAACGGGAGCCGTATCGGGGTCCACCACAAAAGGATCCTTGCATGCGGTAACGGCAATCGAAGCGCCTTGGACATGCGACAATGCCTCAAATGCAGTGCTGAGCTCGCTGCCGGTAATTGCCGCTGGGAAGCGAATGTCCTCGGTCATGACAAAAGCGCCGTTGACCTTGTTCATCATGCCAACAACGCTGGTCAAATTACCAAAATCAGCATCTGAACAGGCAACATCGGCAATTGCCCCATCGGTGCATTCAGCCATGCCAGCAGCAAATTGCAACCATGCATTTTCTTCATCAGAACACACACCAGCAGAAACAAGATAGCGGCACAGAATACCGATGGCATTCAACGTGCCTTCAGGGAGCGAGGCATGCCCCGCAATACCCGTTGCGGTAACAAGGGCCCCTTCTTCGCAAGAGGAAACTTCTATGCGATCGGCCTTTGGCAGATTTTCCGCATCAACGCAAACCACGGCACGCGCTATGCCGGGCACCGCATTGGGGGCTGTTCCTGCCGTAAAAGAGGTAATGGCTCCCTCAATGATTCCGGAGGTTATCGTTGCACCAAATTGCCCCTTCTCGCCATAGCACAAGGGGAATTCGGCATCGGGAGTAAACAGGAAATCGGGGGCATCGTTGTGCTCCAAGTAGTAGGGGACATCGCCCATCCCCGACTCCTCATTGCAGCCAAAAATGAAACGCACCGCATGGCGCAGGTTCGCACCGCGATCAAGCCAGAATTTCAAGCCATACAACGCCGTGAGCAGCGGAGCCTTATCGTCAGAGGTGCCGCGTCCAACAAGCACGCCATCCTTGCAAGTAAGGCTGAACGGATCGAAATCCCAACCCTCCCCAGCGGGAACCACATCAACATGGCCGATAACGCCAATCTGTTGCCCGCTTTCGCCTGGCAAATCGGCAAAACCGGCGTACCCATCTCCATCATGAGGCTCCAACCCCATCCGCTGGGCAATGGCAAGCGCTTCGTCAAGCGCCGCACGAGGCCCCGGGCCGAAAGGCGCACCGAGTGCCGCGTGCTCGGCATCAAGCGAGCTATCAATGGAAATCAAGCGTTGGGCGTCGGTCAAAAATGCCGGCCACTGCTCTGCAACAAATGCCTCGATGTCTTCCTCGGTTGCCCGCATAGTGCACCTCTTTCGCCATGAAATAAAAATACGGGCTGGCAAGTGCCGGCCCGCACATAATCTTATCGCTCTTTAAAACCTGAAATCGTTTCCCGTTCCTGCAAGGATTTCGCCAACATGCTGTTCGGCAATACGTCGTGTCTTTTCGTTGGGGATGTTCAACAGTTCACGCTTCACCATAGCAAGGCCCTTTTCCTTGGTTTCGGGAGTGGCGTAATCGGCCAAGTACTCCGTGAGTGTCATCAGGGCATTCGGATGGCAGTAGTTAAGGATCTCACCGTTCTTGCAGAAGCTCATGAACCTATCGCCCGTGCGCCCTGCCCGATAGCAAGCCGTGCAGAAGCTAGGTATGTGGTTATTGTCCATCAACCAGCTGATAACCTCATCGAGCGTGCGCTGATCCGATACGTCAAACTGCTCGGTATCATGCGGGCGCTCCGGCTCGTTGTAGCCGCCAACACTGGTGCGGGACCCACCGGAAATCTGGCTTACGCCAAACTGCAACGCATGCTCACGCACCTGCTGACCTTCGCGAGTAGAGATAATCATGCCGGTATAGGGCACGGTGATGCGAATAAGGGCAATGATCTTCTCGAACATTTCGTCAGGAATGCCGTTGTCAAACACCTCAGGGTCGATATCCATCGCAGGTTTAACGCGCGGAACGCTGATGGTGTGCGGACCCACGCCGTGCACTGCCTCCAAATGCTCAGCGTGCATGATCAAGCCGGCGAACTCGTAGCGATATCCCTGCAATCCAAACAATACACCCAGGCCCACGTCATCGATGCCGCCCTCCATGGCGCGGTCCATCGCTTCGGTATGCCAATCGTAATCACTCTTCGGGCCTGTGGGATGCAGTTCCTGGTAACCCTTTTTGTTATACGTTTCCTGGAACAGAATGTATGTGCCAATCTCCGCTTCCTTGAGCATGCGGTACTCTTCGACCGTAGTTGCGGCAATGTTCACGTTAACGCGCCTGATTGCGCCATTGCGGTGTTTGATGGAATAGATGGTTTCCATGCTCTCCAGGATGTATTCGATGGGGTTGTGCTTCGGGTCTTCACCTGCTTCGATGGCCAGGCGCTTATGACCCATATCTTGCAAGGCAATAACCTCAGCGCGAATCTCTTCCTGAGTGAGCTTCCTGCGGGGAATGGTGCGATTCTTTGCGTGATACGGGCAATACAAGCAGCCGTTCACGCAGTAGTTAGAAAGATACAGCGGCGCAAAAAGAACAATACGATTACCGTAGTAGGCCAGCTTAATCTGGTGCGCCAGTTCTTTGATTTCCCTATTGATCTGAGGATCTTCGCAGGCCAGAAGAACGCTTGCATCACGATGGGTTATAACCGCACCATGATCGGCAGAAGGATGCAGGTTGGCACGTGCCTTGTCCAAAATGCGGCGGCACAACTCGATATCGTCTTTATGCGCATCAGCGTATGCGATGGAATCGAGGATCTCCGCGTCGTTGATGAACTCGTCGGCGCGAAGCGATTTCGGATCGTAGCGGAATTCCGTCATTAGTTCTTCTTTCGCTTTGCCTTTATAGAAACAAACGGCAAAAGCAAACGGGCATCACCTTTGCCGAAGATATGGTTATCGCACGTATGCGCAACTGTGTCTAATCTACTGCTAATTGAGACAGCCCGCTCACCAGAAACCACGCTCATCTACAAACGGCACCATAATCTGTTAAAGAAACGAAACAATACAATGGGAACATTCCTAGAAAGACGCACGGGAAAGGGTTCATATGGGCATCGCGCAAAAAAGACACCCACGGGGGCAAACGCCACAATCATCTTCTACAGGCACGCCTCTTCTTGCCGAAAGCGGCCCTGCACTCATGCGTACCCCAAAGGGCATGCGTATGGCGATCGGCCTGTTCGGGCGACGCAATGTAGGCAAATCGAGCGTGCTGAACGCCATTACCAACCAGCAAACCAGCATCGTTTCCGCCGTAGCAGGCACCACCGCCGACCCGGTAGACAAACCTATGGAGCTCCTGCCTTTGGGCCCCGTGCTGTTCATCGACACTGCAGGTATCGACGATGACCAGGAAACCGTTGGCGAGCTACGCACTCAACGCACCAAAAAGGTATTTGACCGTTGCGATATGGGCGTCATCGTAGCCGAGGCTGGCACCTGGGGTCCCTATGAAGAGGAAATTGCCGCCCAGCTTTCCAAGCGAAGCATCCCCTTCATCATTGTGTGCAACAAAACAGATCTGCTTCCCGTTGGCGCCCAAGGATCTAATTCCGACTCCCCTGGCTCGGCCGAAAGTCACACACCGCGAGGAACCGTCGTCGACCCCCAGCAAGAAGCGCTTATCGCAGCATGCCGCAGCACCCTTCCCCGTGACCTCCAGCAAAAACCTCTGGTTTGCATGTGCGCGGCAAAGCGAGAAGGCGTGCTTGAGCTGCGCCAAGCCCTGCTCGACAACGCGCCCGAAGAATTCGTGAACGACCCGAAAATCATCGGAGACATCGTTGATCCAGGCTCGGTGGTTATCTTGGTTATCCCCATCGACAAAGAAGCGCCAAAAGGGCGCCTTATCCTCCCTCAGGTTCAAGCCATTCGCGATTTGCTCGACTCCAGCTGCCTTTCACTTTGCGTTACCGACAAGGAACTGCCGCACGCATTGGCGGCGCTGAAAGAACCGCCCGCCTTGGTGGTTACCGATTCCCAAGCGTTCGACAAGGTGGCGGCAATCGTGCCGGAAAACGTTCCCCTTACTGGCTTTTCGGTTGCGTTTGCCCGCTTCAAGGGAGACTTGCCCACCCAAGCCCTAGGGACGCTTGCCATCGACAAACTCACAGAAAAATCCCGCGTGCTCATAGCGGAAGCCTGCACCCATCACCCCATTGAAGAAGATATCGGCACGGTGAAGATCCCCCGTCTGCTTCGCGCTCGCATCGGACAAGGGCTTACCGTCGAAAACGTGCGGGGCGTAGACTTCCCAGAAGATCTTTCCAGCTACGACCTGGTAATTCACTGTGGGGGCTGCACATTCAACCGCCGCGCCGTGCTCTCTCGCATCCAAGCATGCGTGCACGCGGGCGTGCCAGTATCCAACTACGGTTTAACCCTTGCCTATTTAATGGGCGTATTCGATCGATCCATCAAGGCATTTCCTGGCATGGAACAATTCCTGAAAGAAAATCAGCGCTAAAACCACAACCTTGCAGTGGACAATTGCACCCATGGACACCAGATTTCCATGGGTGCAATTTCGTTTTATTGCCGTTCATCGGTTAACCAACCCCGCTCACCCTTGCCCGTTGCTATACTTTGTATAAGCATGCGCGCTCATAGGACAAAGCGCCGATTCTTTTCGGCGGAGCCGTATGCGCAAGGCTGGAAAATACCAGCTCAACCATACAGACCGAGGAGAATTCCATGAGCCCATTGGAAATCCGCACCTCGAGCGAAGCGGAGAAGACCGTGCGCGGCGTATGTCAAGATATGGCCCGCCGTCTTGTTTCGCATCCTCAAGGTACCTGTCCCGTTGATGTGACGCGCGGCCTTATCGCCTTGTGCCGAACGCAAACATGCGGCAAGTGCGTTCCCTGCCGCATTGGCTTGGCACAGATCGAATCGCTGCTCGACAGCGTGCTGGAAGGAACGGCAACCGAAGCCGACCTTGCGCGAATCGAGGCACTCGCTGAAAACGTGCGCATTTCGGCAGATTGTGCAATCGGTACCCAGGCTGCCGAAATGGCCCTTACCGGAGTACGCGCTTTCCGCGAAGACTACGAGCTCCACGCAGAAGGCCGCTGCCTGTGCACATCCGACCACCCTGTTCCCTGCGTTCAGGGCTGCCCCGCAAATGTCGATATCCCTGGCTACATCGCACTGGTAAAAGCTGGCCGCTTCGACGACGCCATTGAGCTCATCTGTAAAGACAACCCCTTCCCAAGCGCTTGCGCCTATGTTTGCGAGCATCCCTGCGAAAACACCTGCCGTCGCAGCTTTGTTGATTCCGCCGTCAACATCCGCGGCCTGAAGCGTTACGCCTGCGATCACGAAACGCCCAACCGCCCCACTACGGTGGCAGAACCCACCGGTAAGAAGGTTGCCGTTATCGGTGGTGGTCCTGGTGGTCTTACCGCAGCGTATTACCTCACCCGCATGGGCCATTCCGTAACGGTATACGAGCAGCGCGCCAAGCTCGGCGGCATGCTCCGCTACGGCATCCCCAACTATCGCCTGCCCAAAACCCTGCTCGACACCGAAATCGAGCACATCACCTCTTTGGGCGTAGAGGTTAAGCTGGGCGTTTCCGTTGGCAAGGACGTTGCAATCGCCGATCTCGAACGCGACTTCGATGCCGTTTACGTATGCATCGGCGCTCACTCAGACAAGAAACTCCGCATCGAAGGCGAAGACGCACCGGGCGTAGTTCCCGCCGTTGCCATGCTGCGCGAAATCGGCGACGGCAACATCGCCGACCTCTCCGGTCAAGATGTTGTTGTCGTTGGCGGCGGCAACGTTGCCATGGACGCCGCTCGAAGCGCACGCCGCATGGGCGCCAAGTCGGTAAAGATTGTATATCGTCGTCGCCGCGCCGACATGACAGCGCTCGCTGAAGAAATCGACGGAGCCATCGAGGATGGCTGCGAGCTTATGGAGCTTGTTGCCCCTGCACATGTTGAAGTCAACGATGAAGGCCATGCCGTGGCACTCTGGGGCCAGCCCCAGATGATCTCCACGGTACGCGGCGGCCGCCCCTCTCCCAAAGCAGCAAACAAGCCCGAGGTTCGCATTCCCGCAACCACCATCATTGTTGCCATCGGTCAGAACATCGACTCTGGCGCATTCGAGGAATTCGGTTTGCCCTGCAAGTGGAACGAAATCAAAGCACAACCCGATTCCAGCATCCCTGAAAAGCCTGGCTTCTTCACCGGCGGCGACTGCAGCTGGGGCCCGGCAACCGTCATTCGCGCCATTGAGGGCGGCAAAGTTGCAGCGCGTGCAATCGACACCTATCTGGGCGGTAACCACGAAATCCGTTGCGACGTGGACATCCCCGCCCCTAACCTGGCAGATCGCGTTCCCTGCGGTCGCGTAACCATGAAGGAGCGCCCTGGCGCAGAGCGCAGCTGCGATTTCGAGTTGTGCGAAATCGGCATGTCTGAAGAGGAAATGATGCAAGAAGCAGGCCGCTGCCTGGGGTGCGATTACTTCGGCTACGGTGCATTCAAGGGCGGAAGGAGCCGAGCATGGTAACGTTGACCATCGACGGGAAGGAAGTCTCCGTTCCCGAGCACACCACCATCTTGAACGCCGCCTATCAGGCAGGCTCCATGATTCCCACGCTGTGCTACCTGAAAGACATTAACGAAATCGGCGCCTGCCGCATCTGTGTTGTAGAGGTGGAAGGCACTGACAAGCTCGTTTCCTCCTGCAACAACGAAGTTGCCGAGGGCATGGTGGTAAACACCATGAGCCCCCGTGTCGTTGCCTCCCGCCGTGAAACGATGGCGCTTATTCTTTCGCGCCATACAAGCGAATGCACCACATGCACGCGCAACGGCAACTGCATGATCCAGCGCAACGCAGCTGCACTGAACATCACCAACATCCCCTACCCTGTCGAATACGACCAGCAGAAGAACCCCACCGATTTCCCGCTCGTTCGCGACGCTTCCAAATGCATCAGCTGCATGCGCTGCGTAAGTGAATGCAGTAAGGTTCAGAGCCTGAACGTGTGGGACCTCACCCGCACAGGCTCGAACGCCCATGTGGGCGCTGCGGGTTGCCGCGACATATCCGAAGCGGCATGCGCACTGTGTGGCCAGTGCATCACGCATTGCCCCTGCGGTGCTCTTTCCGAACGCGACGATACCCAGAAGGTATTCGACATCATCGCCGACCCTGAGCGTATCGCCATCGTCCAGATCGCGCCCTCCATCCGAACGGCCTGGGGCGAATCCGTATCCCTTTCAAAGGAAGAAGCCACAATGGGCCGCATGGTTGCCGCCGTGCGCAAACTGGGCTTCGATTATGTCTTTGATACCGACTTCGCAGCAGACATGACCATCATGGAAGAAGGCACCGAGCTTCTTCATCACCTGAAAGAAGAGCCTGGGCAGCCCATGTTTACCTCGTGCTGCCCTGGTTGGGTGCGCTTCCTGAAGGCAAAGCATCCCAGCCTGGTAAAGCATCTTTCCACCACGAAATCGCCACAGCAGATCTTCGGCGCCATTGCGAAGAATTACTACGCAGAAATCCTGGGCGTCGATCCTGCGAAAATTGCCGTAGTGTCCATCATGCCGTGCGTTGCCAAGAAGGCAGAATGCGCTTATAAGGACATGGACACCACCGGAACCGGTCCCGATGTTGACGTAGTGCTTACCACGCGCGAACTCGGACGCATGCTGAAGGCTCAGTTCATCAACGTAAGGAACTTACCCGAAGAAGAGTTCGACATGCCCTTGGGCGAAGCCACTGGCGCAGGTCACATCTTCGGTGCCACCGGCGGCGTAATGGAGGCGGCTCTTCGCAGCGCCCACTTCCTGGTCACCGGCGAAAACCCCGACCCCGATGCTTTCAGCGCCGTACGCGGTTGCGAAGGCTGGCGCGAGGTAACCTACAACCTGGCAGGCAAAGAACTTACCGTTGCCATCGTCAGCGGTCTCCAGAATGCTGACAACCTGTGCAACGCCATCGAAAACGGCGAGGTTGATTACGATTTCGTCGAGGTTATGGCATGCCCTGGCGGCTGCGTTGGCGGCGGCGGCCAGCCCATCCACGAGGGCCGCGAATGCGCAGCCGAACGTGAACTTATCCTGCGCGACATCGACACCAATTCGAAGCTGCGCTTCAGCCACGAGAATCCTTCGGTCGTTGAATGCTATGAAAAGTACTTCGGCGAACCGAACTCCGAAAAGGCAGAACAGCTGCTGCATTCCGACCACTTTGCCTGGGGAATGCCTGCGGCACGTCAGCAGTAAGCATCGCCTACATAGCGCACATGAAGAGCCTGCTCGTTCGAGCAGGCTCTTTTGTTCTACAATGGCAACGTTTAGCAGTGGGTTGTCGAAATTTAGGGAAGGTATACCGTGCTCGATCAGTTTTCACGCACCCGTTTGACACTTGGCAGCAACGGCGTCGAATCGCTGCAGAAGGCCCACGTTATCGTGTTCGGCTGCGGTGGCGTAGGCGGCTATGTCTGCGAATCGCTCGTGCGCAGTGGGTTGGGCGCCATCGACATCGTTGACGACGACAAGGTATGCCTGACAAATATAAACCGCCAGATAATTGCAACCTGGAAAACCGTCGGCATGGATAAAGTCGATGCTATGGAAGAGCGCCTGCTCGACATAAACCCCAGCTGTAAAATCACCAAGCACAAATGCTTCTACCTACCCGATTCGGCAAGCGAATTCGACCTTTCGAAATACGACTACATCGTCGATTGCGTCGACACGGTAACGGCAAAGCTTCATCTGGTTGCCCAGGCAAAGACAGCAGGAACGCCCATTATCTCCGCTATGGGTGCTGGCAACAAACTTGATCCCACAGCCATTCGCATCGCTGATATCTCAGAGACTTCCATTTGCCGCCTAGCACGCATTATCCGCAAAGAGCTACGCAAACGCGGCATCCATAATTTGAAGGTTGCTTATTCACCAGAACCTACCGTAAAGCCCGAAGAAGACGGCAGGGCCGGCTGTGCCGCAGGGTGCGTATGCCCGCCCAAAAGCGAGCGCACCTGCCTTGACCGGCGTAGCGTTCCCGGCAGCAACGCCTTCGTTCCTGCGGCAATGGGCTTGGCTATCGGTGCCGAAGTCGCAAAAGACCTGGTAGGACAATAGTTCCCGCAACGCATACACGACCATAAGGAGAAACCTTGAAAACAGCAGCCATCGTCCTCTACGTTATCCAGGCACTCGCAATTATATGCGCCATCATCACAGGGAAAGAATTCATCGACTTCAGCAGTGGACCGGCACTGTTCGAAACCATTGGGTTCTTTTTCCCTGCTATCTTGGGCCTCATCTTCGATATGGTTGCGCACAACAAGGAGCAGAAAGCAGAGCAATCTTCCACCGAGGGTTCAAAAGCAGACAGCGCAGCCCCTTCAGCCTCTTCAGCACCGAAAACCAAAACCGCTTCGGCACCACAGGAAGCCCCGAAGGCTCCAGCGCCGCAAGAAGCCCCAAAGAAGAACTCGGAAACCACTGCGCCCGCAGCAAAGGAGCAACCTGTTATCGATCCGTCCGTTCAGTACTGCTCTAAGTGCGGAACAAGGCAAGACTCCGAAAACGCTTTCTGCATCGCTTGCGGATCGAAGATCGGACAATAGAAGCAGCGGAGCTGACTCCTATTCCCATCCGGACAAGCACGCCAGCTCACGCAAAATGCGCTAAGCGGAACCATTCATACTTACAACCATCGAAGGCTCGCCAATGCGAGCCTTTTTCTTTCTTTTCCCAATTATTTATTTGATGTCCACTGCGATACCCACGCACAAGCTGCGACCTGCGTATTATTCAAACCATCAAGAGGCCATTCCTATCGAGGCCGCCACATACAAGCAAAATAAACTCCTTGTCATTTCACTCGCTTTCACCCTTTCGAATTTGCTTGCTGTGGTCGACAAAAGGGGCTGGCACTTTACCAACCCCTTGCCCCTTGCCATCCCAGCCGCTTCAAGGAGGAAGCCATGTATCAGCCCAGCCGACATCTCTCAACATTTTTCATTGCAGGATTCCAGCACTACGATGGCGCACTCGTTATTAATCAGATGAGCATTGGCGACAGCATCGAGCTTTGCCCCGAGCCGGACAATCCCTACGACCCAGAATCAATCGCCCTGTACTTCAACGGCGTCATGATCGGCTATATCCCCGCCGACCAGAACAGCCTAGCCTCGACCTTATTTCACTTTGGCCACAGGAACATCCTCGAGTGCCGCATTCTTCAAGTCGACAAAGAAGCTGCTCCTTGGAAGCAGGTTCGTGTTGGCCTGTACGTAACCGATATTCGACCAAGGTAGGCATCATGTTCGAATCACCAACCAAGTTCCTCAAAACACTCGATAGCAGAGATTTTGATGAACTCATCAGCATCAAAGACGACCTAAACTACCTCATCGACGAACTGGAACACGAAATCAGAGAGCCTGAGGATTTCAGAACCGAACACGACCTTCCTCTTAAGGTCGCTTACGTAAACGCCCTCAGATGCATGACGGGTCTCACTTCCCATATGTCACTTCGCGTAAACGAGTTTATTGATTCCTGGAAATGGGAGGAAATGCAATGAATGCCATACGTGCTCAGTACTGCTCGATAATCCCTTGGAGGTACGTTCGGTACTCCTCTTTCAAGAATTGCGGCTGCTCGATTATCACGCTGGTTCCCAGAGTCGCCAACCAGCCATAGAATGTAGGCGCCTGCATAACTTTGGTGCGCACGCGCATCGAGCCATCCTCGACCGCTTCGGCATCAGCTGCGTCGCCGAAGCGGTCGATTACTGTGCTGATGGCATCTGGTTTCACAAGCAAGGTAACCGCAACTGCCTCGCCGCTGTACATGCCGAATACCCTCTTCTGATACTTCGCCGCATCAAATTCGGCCGTTCGTTCATTACTCGTTGCATCTTCTTCGGACACATCGATGTTCAGCATTCTGTCCACGCGATAATTAGTGGTGCTTTCATGCTTATCGTTCCAGGCAACCAGGTAATAGCAGTCATCCATATACACCAGATGCAATGGCGTTTCCTCATAGAAACGTCCATCGCGCTGCAGGACTCGTTTCTTCCGATTGTCATACTTGAAGTAACGGAAACGTACTTTTTTCTTAGCGGAAATAGCTCGCTGAATAGCGTCGATGTTGTAGAACACCGATTCATTCTGCGACCTGATACGCCCCTCAACGTGAAGGTTCCTTCTTAGATCGTCCGCCAAGTATTTGCTACCCAGCTTACCAATGGCCTTCACTAACGCATTCGACTTACGCTCGGTAAGGAAACGGGAAGATTGCACCGCATCCGCCAACAGCAGCAATTCGCTTTCCTGGAACTCACGCGAAGCAAGACCATATTCAATAGGTGAACGCTGGTACTTCACGATGTTGTAGCCGAATTCGCGCAGACAATCCAAATCGCGATAGAGCGTCTTCCGCTCAACCGCGATACCCAACTCAGCCAAGCGCTGAATGATCTGCGGACCGGTAAGGCCATGTTCGTCATCAGTTTCACTCTCTAAGAGCTTTGCCAGATACATAAGCTTGAGTTTCTGAGCTGTAGTTGCCACGGCAAACCTTTCGACTGAACCAGTACTGGGTACTTTTATGTACACCATAATAGCATCACCGCAAACAACCCCGCCCCATCAAGCAAAGAATGCCCCTCGACGCACCGTGAACCGCCCCCCATTCCTTGGATAAAGAGAGACATGGGGTAGTTCAACGCTACATCTTGGGACATTCTTTGCTTTCTAAGCAAGCCGATGCCTGACGCTATTCCTCGTAGTTGACATCCTTGCTTTCACGGAAGAAGAACAGGGCGACAAGGGAAACAACCGCCATACCTCCCAGGTACCAACCCAACGACATGATGCCGAAATTCATAACAAGCGCCGAAGCAATAGTGGGAGCGAAGGCGCCGCCGACAATTGCAGCCAAGTTATAGGAGAGACCAGAACCGCAATAACGAACGCGGGCGGGGAACAACTCAGGCAAGTACGAACCGGTTGGCCCGAAAACAGCACCCATGCACATAAAACCGATGCAGAGGAACAGCATTACGTTCAAAGCGCTATGAACCGAAAGCAGCATGGGGGCAAAGAGCGCAAACACCAAGGTTGCCACGGTAGCAAGTGCAACCACGGGCTTCCTGCCGAAACGATCAGCGCTCAAGCAACCAACAACGATTAAACCCGCAAAGAAGAATACCGATACCATCTGCATTCCCAGATACTGCTGCTGAGTGAAGCCCAAGGTTGACACACCGTAGGAAAGCGACCAGGTTCCCAACACATAGAAGAGCGTATAGGTAATGCTAACCGCGCAGGTGCCGAGCACAACCTGCCTCCAGTTGTGACGAAGAAGCATGGCAAGAGGCATCTTTACCGTGCGGTTTTCACGCTGTGCTTTCTGGAATACGGGAGTTTCTGTCATGCGCAAGCGCACAACCAGCCCAACTACCACCAGCAATGCGGAAAGCAGGAACGGAATGCGCCAACCCCACGCAACCATCGCATCGGCAGGCAAGGAAGAATCAAGCAGCAGGTTTACGCCATATGCGCAGAAAAAGCCGATGGGAGCGCCCATGTTGGGAAACGCACCATACAGAGCTCGCTTCCCCTTCGGAGCATTTTCGGTCGCCACTAAGGCAGCACCAGACCATTCGCCGCCAAGGCCCAAACCCTGGCAAGCACGGCACACGCACAAAAGGACAACGGAAGTAGGGCCAAGAACCTCATACCCGGGAAGCAAACCCACCACAAAGGTTGCGATACCCATAAGCATCAGGGCAACCACCAGTGTTTTCTTGCGGCCGAGCTTGTCGCCAAAATGACCGAATATCAATGAACCAAACGGACGCGCCAAAAATGAAACGGCGAAAGTCACGAACGAAAGCAACGTTGCCAACACCGGATCGGACTTCGCAACATCGGTAAAGAAGATCAGCCCAAAATAGCTTGCCGCCGCGATACTGTAGCAGTAATTGTCGTAGAACTCGATGGCGGTTCCCACCATTGAAGCTGCCACAATTTCAGCTGTTGAATTCTTCCCTTTCGATCCGACGCCCACAGGCGCCATTGCCGCTGCTGTTGCTGCCGTACTTGACATTTCGTTTCCTTCTTTTCCTTCAATCCGTGAACCGATGAATCAAGGTTTGGAATCGAAAGGCTGTTTGAAGAAGACGACGCGAGGGAGCAGATGTCAAGGGAATAAAAAATCCGGAAGCCGTTTCTTTAAACAGCCTCCGGATTCAAAACCATCAGCTGCCCGATTAGGGTTCGGGCAGCTGATCAAAGCAACCCGAGCCCTAAATAATGGAGCTGATAATTTCTGTATGCAGGTTGCGGTAATTCAAAAGTTCGTCCTAACGTGCAAGCACCGAAGCGCTTATTTCGAACGCCCCTTGCGTTCGATGGCTCTATATTCGTCCTTTCGGCAAAAGTTGCAATTGTTCAACATCAATTAATCTCGCATCGTCACAGAGTCTGGACATTTTCGAAACAAAGACGAAATAGAGCCTGATGAGAAAAGGCCTATGCACCCGACCCCATTGCGATATCTACCCGTTGAGGCAATCCGCCCATCGTGAGAGCAGAAATTGCGGCATCTTTGCAACTTTTTTGCGATTAGGGGCTCTTTTCCGTCCCCACAAAGCGAAAACAGGCCGCCATGAAATCGATTTACCTGCGCTTTTGCACCTCAATCCCTGGTTGGAAAGCTCGGAACAATCCCTAATCGCAAAAAAGTTGCAAAAAATTCGAGGTTTTTGTTTCTGAACTCTCGGAGCAGCTTCAACATGACGATTTGGTCAGGACGGACCCAGCGTGGCATCGCGAGCGGCTTCGCGGCGGATCCTGTGGGCGGCAACCGCATACTGCACAGCATGGTGCTGGACGCGCGGCGCGTACCGTACAGCGTGACGGTGCCCACAGGAGCCGTCGCGCTCCCCCCCCCCTCAAAGCGCCAAGCGGAAACCATGCGCTTCGGGCTATTTCACGGAATAGCGCTTAAGGCGTCCAACGGCCACCACCAAACAGAACAGAATAGAGACCATGCCGATGATGCCGCCCGCATAAAACACGCTCGCGATGCCCAGTGTGTTAACCACCTGACCGCCCAAAAGCGCACCAGTGCCGATGCCGAAGTTGAAGATGCCCGAGAAAAACGCCATGGCAACCGTTTCCTCTTCATCGGAAGAAACATTGATGATCTCCGCCTGGTACACAACGCTCACCGAAGCCGCGCTTATGCCCCACAGAACAACAACACCAAGTATTGCCGCAAGGCCCAAACCCGCCGCCGCATGCATCAGCAGCAAGGCTACCGGCACACCGATGGTGATAGCCCTAAAGAACGGGAAACGGAAACGGGGATACAGCTTTGAACACAATATACTGCCAATGATGCTTGCAACACCAAACACGGAAAGGACTAAGGTGACCACGTCGTTTTCCAACCCCGCCACCTGTAGCAAGAATGGCTCGATGTAGCTATAGCCTGTGTAGTAGCCCCATGCATACAACGCCGTAAGAATAAACAGCGCCACCAAGCCCTTGTTTTGGAACAACCCCGGCAACTGCCCAATGCTGAAGGGCTCTGCGCCAGGAACCCAAGGCAAAGTGATAAGCAGGTACACCAGCAAAAGCGCAGAGATTACCGCAACAATGGCAAACGTCAGGCGCCATCCAACCGCCAAGCCAATAGCTCGGCCCAATGGCAAGCCAACAATAGCCGCAACAGCAGTGCCCGTCTCGACAACGCTCAGAGCAAGAGCGCGCTTGTTTTTCGGCACCAAACGCACCGCAATAGGCGCGGCAATAGCCCAAAATACCGAATGCGCGCAAGCAACTACCATGCGCGCCGCCATGAGCATCCAGTAGCTTGTCGACAACGACGTAAGAACCTGCCCAACCAGGAACACCACGATAACCACCAAGAGCAGCCTACGAAAGTCCAGGCGCGTTGCGATAATCATCAATGGCACGGAAAGAAGCATTACCGCCCACGCATATACCGAAACCAACATGCCCGTTGTAGCCTCGTTGGTTCCAAACGTCTTTCCGATATCGGTAAGCAAGCCAACTGGCATGAATTCCGAAGAATTGAACACAAACGCCGCAACAGCGATGCCTGCGAGGGCGAGCCATTGCTTACCTGTCATTTTGTGGGTCACCAAGCGCTCCTGAAATTCCGCTCATAAACAAAACGAAGCAATTCTAAGCCGAAGCGAGCTCTGTCGCTTTCCCCTTTCAGGCTATTCGGGAAAGATTTACAAAAACGGAAGAAGCGTGTGCTGGCTTTCTAACCCTCTTGATCGGCAGCCTCGGGCAGGGCGTTTTCCCCTTCCTTCAGCGCATCAAACTTCGCCTTCATCGTAGGGTTCTTACGCGTAAGCTTTTTAATGGTAAGGTCTTGCGCCTTGTCGTTTGCCAGGCGTAGGTTCCTCTCGCTACCCAGCAGTGCCTCTTTTGTTTTCTGCAGATGGTCAATCGTCTTATCGATTTCATCTATAGCCGTCTGGAACTTACGGCTAGCAAGGTCGTAATTGCGCGCAAACTTTGTTTTGAAATCTTCCATCGAGTTTTCGAAGTTCGTGATGTCGATATTCTGATTGCGCACTTCGGCAAGCTCGGTTTTGTACTGCAGGGCAGACAGCGCAGCGTTACGCAAGATGGAAATGATGGGTATGAAAAATTGCGGACGGATAACGTACATCTTTTCATATCGGTAGCTCACGTCGACAATGCCTTCGTTATAGAGCTCGTTTTCGGGTTCAAGCATGGTGCATAGAACCGCATATTCGCAGCCCTTCTTCTTGCGGTCGGAGTCGAGCTTGGCGAAGAAATCCTCATTCTTGTGCTTGGTGCGCGTTTCGTCGTTTTCATTCTTCATCTCGAACATGATGGAAACCACTTCTTCGCCCGTTGCGGGATCGGTTTCGCGGAAGACAAAATCGCCTTTGGTGCCATCGACCACATCGTTGTCTTTTTCGAAATACGCATGCGGGAACGCCGTAGCACGGATTTTGTTGAATTCGGTCTCGCAATGACGTTCGAGCGATTCACCGACCATCTTGGTGGAAAGGCGCGCCTTCATTTCCTTAACGCGGGCAATTTCTTCGTCCTTGTACTTGATGAGCTCGTCTTTTGCAGCAAGCTCGTTGGTCATTTTCTCACGCAAGGCAGCCCGCTCCTGAGCCGCTTGGGCTTCCTGGAGCTTAACCTGGGCAGCCAGCTCGTCGCGCTGACGCTCAGCTGCGGCACGGGCTTCGCTTACTGCAAGTTCTTTTTCGGCTCTGAACTGCTGAGTTTGCGATTCCAACCGCTGCTTCTGCGCAACAATGGTTTGCTGGAGCTTTGCCGATTCCTCGGCGGCCACACGAGCACTTTCCGCTTTATCAGCGGCAATCTTCTGGGAGTACTGCTGAACCTGCGATTCAAGCTGCTGCTTGAAGGCGCTTTCCTGGGAAGAAATCTGCTGGCGCAATGCCGCAATTTCCGCATCGCGCTGCGCGGTTGCGTCAGAGAGCAAGCGCTCATGCTCTGCCTTGGCAATGCGATTTTGCGCATCGTGGTCGGCCGATAGCTTTTTCACGTCCGCCTGCAGCTGGACAATTTCGGCTTGCTTCTTCGCAAGCGCCGCTTCAAATTCGTTGGCATGTTCAATCTGAGATGACTTTTCGGCCTGTTCGCGTTCGCGCTTTTCGGCAGCAAGGCGCGTTTCCAGCTCAGCGATACGAGCATCGCGCTGGGCGGTTTCCGCCTGAGCGTCCTGTTGAGCCTTAGCAACGGCAAGCTTTACCGCCTGGGCATTCTGCTCTTGCAGCATGCCTTCTCGCTGGGCTATTTCCTTATCGAATTCAGCAGTGCGCACCTGACGTAAAATATCGGCAAAACCGCGCTCGTCAACCTGGAACACCTTTCCGCAGTGTGGGCATTTTATTTCGTTCATGCGTAAGCTCCTTAAAGCGCAGATTCTTTTCGTTCCATCATACCAACCCATCGCCACGCTGCGTGTACAGCACAGGGGACAGAGAAGTGACACATCCAGCTCAAATGCACCGTCCAACGAAAGCACGGTAACGCTCCCCGACCAGTGCCCCACACGTTCGTCGAAACGTCATACTGAATATGTTGCGCCTATGTTCTCAGCTCTCTTTGCTTAGCGCATAACGCGCATTACGAATAAACTCGGGGCAACCCGCTTACTACGAGAAAGAGAAGGAATCATGACTGATTCGACCATGCAACTCGTCTTGGTCCGCCACGGCGAAAGCGAATGGAACAAGCTGAACCTTTTCACCGGCTGGATGGACGTCGACCTTACCGATACGGGCCGCAAAGAAGCATCCGATGGCGGCCGCGCCCTTGCTGAAGCTGGCTTTGACTTCGATGTGTGCTACACCTCGTACCTCAAGCGCGCTATCCACACGCTGAATCACATTCTTCAGGCAATGGATCGCGAATGGCTGCCCGTCAACAAGACGTGGCGTCTGAACGAGCGTCACTACGGTGCTCTTCAGGGTCTGAATAAGGCTGAAACCGCTGCAAAATACGGCGAAGACCAGGTTAAAATCTGGCGCCGCAGCTTCGACGTATGTCCTCCCGCATTAGAGGAAGCCGACGAGCGCAATCCTCGCCTTATGGCTCCTTACCGCAACGCTCCCGCTGATGAAATGCCTCTGGCAGAATGCCTGAAGGACACCATCGCTCGCGCATGGCCTTACTTCGAAGAGGAAATCGAACCCCAGATGCGCGCCGGTAAGCGCGTGCTCATCGTTGCTCACGGCAATTCTCTGCGCGCTCTGGTAAAGCAGTTCGACAAGCTTTCCGACGACGAAATCGTAGGCGTAAACATTCCTACGGGTGTGCCGCTGGTTTACACCTTTGACCAGGATTTCAACGTTCTTGACAAGAAATACGTTGGCGACGAAGAAACCATCAACGCCAAAATCAACGCTGTAGCAAACCAGGGCAAGGCAAAGTAAGTTTCACTTTCCTCAATCCCAGCAAGCTAGTGCATGAAAAGGCAACCTCTTTCGAGGTTGCCTTTTTGTTTATTAGCATTTTCAAGCTTTTCGATTGCCGCTACTGCACCGCTGGGCTTTGTTTTCGCTTAGCACCAAACCAAAGCAGCCTCGGGAGTCCCAGCCAACATAAAGAGGCAGCCCCGAAAGAGGCTGCCTCTGTTTTCGAGCGTTCGAAAAACTATACGCTGAACACTAATCGCGCGTAAGCTTGCGATGCAGGCGATGGGGCTTTGCGGCTTCTTCGCCCAGGCGTTCGATCTTGTTCTTCTGATAAGAATCGAAGTTGCCTTCGAACCAATGCCAATTGCCGGGGTTTTCATCGGTACCCTCCCACGCAAGAATATGCGTGGCAATGCGGTCAAGGAACATACGGTCATGGCTGGTGATTACTGCGCAGCCGGGGAACGCCAGCAACGCTTCTTCGAGACTTTCGAGCGTTTCTACGTCCAGGTCGTTCGTGGGCTCGTCGAGCAGGAGCAGGTTGCCCCCCTGCTTCAGCGTGAGAGCGAGGTTCAAACGATTGCGCTCACCGCCAGAAAGAACGCCGGCGGGCTTTTGCTGGTCAGAGCCCTTAAAGCCGAAGTTTGCCACATACGCACGGCTGGGAATCTCGGTTTCACCTACGCGGATATAATCCAACCCGTCGGAAACCACTTCCCAAAGCGTCTTTTTCGGGTCAAGACCTTCACGATTCTGGTCAACGTAGGAAATCTGTACGGTTTCGCCCAACTCAAGCGTGCCGCCAGAAACCGGCTCTTCACCAACAATCATCTTGAACAGGGTTGACTTGCCAACACCATTGGGGCCGATAACACCCACGATGCCGTTGCGCGGCAAGCTGAATGAAAGATCGTCGATAAGAACACGATCACCGAACTGCTTGTGCAAATGCTCGACTTCAAGGACCTTAGAGCCCAAACGAGGACCAACGGGAATGGTGATTTCGGTGAAGTCGACGCTCTTGGCGCTGCGTGCCTCAGCCTCCATTTGCTCATAGCGCTCAAGGCGGGCCTTGTTCTTTGCCTGGCGCGCCTTCGGGCTGGAACGAACCCATTCCAACTCGTTCTTCATGCGCTTTGCCAGCTTAGCCTGCTGCTGACCCTGCGATTCCAGGCGGGCAGCCTTGGTTTCCAGGTAGGTAGAGTAATTGCCCTTGTAGGGATACAAATGACCACGATCAACTTCGCAGATCCATTCAGCGACGTTGTCGAGGAAGTAACGATCGTGCGTTACCGCAAGCACCGCACCAGGATAGCGATGAAGGAATTGCTCCAACCACAGCACCGATTCGGCATCCAAGTGGTTGGTAGGCTCGTCCAAAAGAAGCAGGTCAGGCGCTTCAAGCAGAAGCTTGCACAACGCAACGCGACGGCGCTCGCCACCGGAAAGCACCTTTACAGGAGCATCGGGGTCGGGGCACTGCAGAGCATCCATTGCCTGGGAAAGTTGACTGTCCAGATCCCATCCGTTTGCAGCATCGATATCGTTTTGAAGCGCGCCCATTTCTTCCATCAGAGCATCGAAATCGGCATCAGGATCGGCCATTTCCGCACCGATGGCATTGAAGCGCTCAACTTTAGCAAGCACGTCGGCAAATGCCATACGGATATTCTCGATTACCGTAGCCTCTTCGTCGAGCGGGGGCTCCTGCTGAAGAATACCAACCGTGTAGCCGGGAGTAAGGCGTGCGTCGCCCGCGGAAACCTCTTCAAGACCAGCCATAACCTTCAGCAAGGTAGACTTGCCCATGCCATTAGGGCCTACTACGCCGATTTTTGCGCCAGGGTAAAACGAAAGCGTCACGTCGTCCAAGATAACCTTGTCGCCGTGAGCTTTGCGCGCTTGATACATCTGATAAATGAATTCAGCCACAAAGATTCCTTTCACGAGGGATGCTGGTGGCCAGCAATGTGCATACTTATTTTTATTATCCTATATTCGATTAATTTCACCAAAGCACATCTCTGATCGAGGCGTCTTGCACGGCAAAAGCAACAGGCAAGATCATTGGAAGCCCAACAGTTGCAAAATTGCAGCGATACGGTTTGAGCCATTTTCGGATAATCGTTTGCAACGCAGCATCGCAAACAATACAGCCCTCACCAGGATCACGGTATCATGTGATTCAGGCATCGAAACGAAACGGGGAACAATGAAACTGCAACAGCTTATCTATGCCGTTAAAGTGGCGGAATGCGGAAGCATTACCGAGGCGTCCCGCAAGCTGTTCGTATCCCAGCCGTCCATAACCGCTGCCATCAGCGATCTGGAGAAGGAAATGGACGTGCGCATCTTCGATCGCACCAACAAGGGCGTCACAGTATCGGAGGAAGGCGAAACATTTCTAGGGTATGCGCGGCAGGTACTTGAACAGGCCGACCTGCTGGAATCACGCTACAAGGGCAGGTCGCAGCAAGCTCCACATTTCAGCATCTCATGCCAGCACTATTCCTTCGCGGTAAACGCATTCGTTGACGTTATCCGCGAATTCGACTCAGCAAGCTACGACTTCACCATTCGCGAAGAACAAACGCACGAGATCATCGAAGACGTCGCCCATATGAAAAGCGAACTGGGCATCCTGTACCTTTCCGCGCGAAACCGCGAGGTTATCTGCAGGATGCTCAACGCCAACAGCCTGATATTCGAATCCCTGTTCAAAGCAGAACCACATGTATTCATCTGCTCGGACCATCCTCTGGCAGAACGGAAATCGGTAACGCTTGAAGATATGGCAGATTACCCCTTTCTCTCTTACGAACAGGGAAGCTACAACTCTTTTTATTACTCAGAGGAGCTCACCTCCACGCTCGACCGCAGCAAGAACATCCGAGTCCGCGACCGCGCCACCTTGTTCAACCTGCTCATAGGACTAAACGGTTACACCGTTTGCTCGGGTGTTATCTCGGCCGAGCTGAATGGACCTTCCATCATATCGGTGCCGCTCGAAATCGATGAGCACATGGAAATTGGAGTTATATACCGCAAAGGAACGCAACGAACCCGCTACGGTTCCGTCTATCTCGAAGCCCTGAAGCGTCATATTCCACAATAGGAAATACCTATTGCCATTGCTATATTATTGGTATTTCACAATCGCAAACTCTCCCGCCATACTTTGTTTCGTTACATCAGATCAAACGAACAAGGAAACCAACATGGCTATTACTTTTGGAGAAAACGCACCGTTTCGCTGCGATATAGTTGGCAGCTTCCTGCGGCCCGATGTGCTGAAGCAAGCACGTGCTGATTTTGAGGCAGGTGCCATCGATGCCAATCAACTCAAGACCGTCGAAGACATTGCGATCCGAGATTTGGTGGCAAAGCAAAAAGCCGCTGGGTTGAAGGTAATCACTGATGGCGAATTCCGTCGCAGCTATTGGCACCTCGACTTCATGTGGGGCCTCCAGGGCATCGAGCGCCGCGCCAGCCGCGAGGGCTATCAATTTCACGACGAGGAGACCACGGCCGACACCGCAGTGGTAACTGGCCCTGTCAGCGGCGAAAACCACCCCTTCGTTGAGCATTTCAAATTCGTTAATGCCCTTTCCGACGAAAACCACGTTGCTCGTCAGACCATACCCGCCCCCATCCAAACCTTCGCAGAAGTGACGCTTGATAGGTGCGACGGACAGACCGAAATCCTGCGCGCCGTCTATCCCACCGATGAAGCACTTGCTGATGCTATAGCGGCAGCATATCGCCAGGTAATTGCCGACTTATACAAAGCGGGATGCCGCAACATCCAGTTCGACGACTGCACCTGGGGCATGTACTGCGACACCACCTTTGCAGCGCAAATCGGCCTGAAGCCCGATGATATCCAGAAGATTTGCGAGCTTGGCGTGCGCCTGAACAACGCAGCCATCGAAGATCAACCTGACGATCTGGCAATTAACACCCATGTATGTCGCGGCAATTACCATTCTACCTATGCCTTCGAAGGCAGCTACGACCCCATCGCTCCGTATCTGTTCGCTAAGGAAAACGCCCGTGCATTTTATCTGGAATTCGATACGCCGCGTGCTGGCGGATTCGAATCTTTAGCGCATATCGCCGATGGCAAATACGTTGTGCTCGGCCTGGTCACTTCAAAGCAGCCAGGCCTTGAGGACAAAGAAACGGTAAAGGCCCGCATCGCAGAAGCATCGAAGTACGTTCCGCTCGACCACCTCTGCCTTTCCCCACAGTGCGGCTTTGCCAGCTGCGAAATCGGCAATAAGCTCACCGAAGAAGAGCAATGGGCTAAAATCGCCCTGGTGCAGGAAATCGCCAAGGAAGTTTGGGGCTAGCCGCTCTCTTATACCGCAGCAACAGAAAGGGCTGGCATCCATCGGGTGCCAGCCCTTTCTTCGAAATAGCGGGGATTAATCCCGTTATCTTACGGCCTTACTTGAAGTACTCTACGCCGCCTTCGAACAGAGGCTGGTATAGATTGCCAGGAACGTTCTTGTACAAGCCGTTGCCGGAACGCTCGGTATGACCCATTTTGCCCAGAACGCGACCATCGGGGCTGGTGATACCTTCGATTGCCAAGATGGAACCGTTAGGATTAACCGAAAGATCCATCGAAGGGTTACCCGCCTCATCAACATACTGCGTTGCAATCTGACCCGCTGCAGCAAGTTGAGCAACCGTTTCAGGGCTTGCCACGAAACGGCCCTCGCCGTGGCTGATGGCAACCGTGTGAATATCGCCCACATTGCAGCGCGAAAGCCAAGGAGAAAGGCTCGAAGCAATGCGCGTGCGAACCAGGCCGCTCTGATGGCGACCGATGGTGTTGAACGTAAGCGTGGGAGCCTCGGGCGTTGCAGGAACGATATCGCCATAGGGAACCAAGCCCAACTTGATAAGCGCCTGGAAGCCATTGCAAATACCCAGCATCAGACCATCGCGCTTCTGAAGCAGCTCACGTACCGCTTCGGTAACGGCGGGCGCGCGGAAGAAGGCCGTGATGAACTTCGCTGAACCGTCGGGCTCGTCACCGCCGGAGAAACCGCCGGGAAGCATAACGATTTGGCTGTTGTTGATAGCCTTCACCAACGCATCGGTGCTTTCGGCAACCGCTGCTGGCGTAAGGTTGTTGATCACCAGGACCTCGGGTTCGGCACCAGCGCGCTTGAAGGCGTGAGCGGTATCGTATTCGCAATTGGTGCCAGGGAATACCGGGATGATGACACGCGGCTTCGCGAACGATTCGCCGCAAACCAAAGGAAGCCTTTCCGACCAGCTAACCTGCTCAACCTTTTCGCCTTCACCGCGATACGGGAATACGGACTCGATGCCGCCCTCCCAAGCTTCCTGCAGCTTCGTCATGTTGATAACCTCACCGCATGCCGCAAACTCGTAGGCTTCGGTGGTGCAGCCAAGTTCGGAAACGGTTACCAGATCGGTATTGGCGGGAATCTCAGCATCGTCAGTGAGCTCGACAATGAAGCTGCCATAAGCCAGGCTGAACAGGTCGTCTGCCTCAACTTCATCGGAAAGCTTTACACCTACGCCATTGCCAACGCTCATCTTGAACAGAGCCTCGGCAGCGCAGCCGTAACCCAACGTTGCCGCAGCGGAAACCTTGCCTTCACCGATAAGCGTTTCAACCAAGCTGAATGCGGCATTCATGCCGTCCGCTTCGGGGACCAGGGAATCCATATCGTAGAATGCAGGCGCAATGCTGATGATGCGCGATCCAGCACGTTTGAACTCAGGGGAAACCACGCGGTCGATAGAGCCAGTGGAAACCGCAAAGCTGATGAGCGTAGGAGGAACGTGAATTTCGGTATCGCCCTCTTCGAAGCTGCCCGACATGGAGTCTTTGCCGCCGATGGCACCAATGCCCAAATCAACCTGAGCCATCAAAGCGCCCAGAACGGAAGCGGTAGGCTTGCCCCAACGCTCGGGGTTGTCACGCAGACGCTCGAAGTACTCCTGCAAGGAAAGATAGGCCGATTCACGAGTGAAGCCCGTAGCAACCAGACGCGCCACGCTTTCCACAACGGCAAGATAGGCACCCTTGAACTGGTTCTTCTCGGAAAGATACGGATTGAAGCCCCAAGCCATAGCGCTTGCTGTGGTGGTTTCGCCATCGACGGGGAACTTGGCAACCATAGCCTGCGAAGGCGTGAGTTGACGCTTGCCGCCGAAGGGCATAAGCACGGTAGCCGCACCGATGGTGGAGTCGAAACGCTCACCCAAACCCTTGTTCGAGCAGATGTTCTGGTCGGTAACCAGCGAAGTCATGCGCTCTTCAAGCGTGGAACCTTCCCATGCAGGAGCATACGACTCACCCGCCTGAACGTGAACGTCCTGATACTTCGGAGCACCGTTGGTATCGAGGAAAGCACGGCTGATGTCGACGATAGCCTCGCCGTTCCATTCCATGCGCAAGCGCTTTTCTTCGGTTACCGTAGCGACAACTGTTGCCTCAAGGTTTTCCTCGTGCGCATAGCCGATGAATTCTTCGACATCTTCTGCGGCAAGAGCGCACGACATGCGCTCCTGGCTTTCGGAGATTGCAAGCTCGGTGCCATCCAAGCCTTCGTACTTCTTAGGAACAGCGTTCAGATTGATGAGCAGGCCATCGCACAGCTCGCCGATGGAAACAGATACGCCACCAGCGCCGAAGTCGTTGCATCGTTTGATAAGACGGCATGCCTCGCCGCGACGGAACAAGCGCTGAATCTTGCGCTCTACCGGGGCGTTGCCCTTCTGCACTTCTGCACCGGACTTTTCCACGCTTTCAACGTTCTGCGTTTTGGAGGAGCCGGTTGCGCCACCGATGCCGTCGCGACCAGTGCGACCGCCCAGCAGAACAATCTTGTCGCCCGGAGCGGGCTCTTCGCGACGAACGTGGTCAGCAGGTGTTGCGCCCACTACCGCGCCCACTTCCATGCGCTTGGCAACATAGCCCGGATGGTACAGCTCGTGAACCTGGCCGGTAGCAAGACCAATCTGGTTGCCGTAAGAAGAATAGCCGGCAGCAGCGGTGGTGACCAACTTACGCTGGGGGAGCTTGCCTTCGAGCGTTTCAGAAACAGGAGCGGTCGGATCGCCTGCACCGGTTACGCGCATCGCCTGATAAACATAGCTGCGGCCCGAAAGAGGGTCGCGGATAGCGCCACCTACACACGTTGCCGCGCCACCGAAGGGCTCGATTTCCGTGGGGTGGTTGTGGGTTTCGTTCTTGAACAGGAACAGCCAATCCTGTTCTTCGCCGTCAACGTCGACCTTGCACTTTACCGTGCAGGCATTAACTTCATCGGACTCGTCGAGCCCCTGAAGGCCGCCATGCGCACGCAGGTACTTGGCGCCAATGGTGCCCATATCCATCAGGCATACCGGCTTATGCTCGCGACCCAGCTCGGAGCGCATAGCAAGATACTTCTGGAATGCAAGCTGCACCGTTTCGTCGTCGATCTTGACATCGGTAAGCTCGGTGCCGAACGTGGTGTGACGGCAATGATCGGACCAGTACGTATCAACAACACGAACCTCGGTGATAGTGGGGTTGCGCCCGATTTCCTTGAAGTGAGCCTGGAAGAATTCGATATCCGCCTGGTCCATGGCAAGACCGCGCTCTTCACGGAACTGGGCAAGACCCGCGTTATCGAGTTCGGTGAAGCCCTCGATAACCTCTACCGGCTCGGGTTCGGGCACCTGCATCTCGAGCGTTTCGCGTGCCTCGAGCGCAGCTTCGCGCGCTTCAACTGGGTTGATAACGTAACGCTTGATGGCGGCAACATCCGCCTCGGAAAGTTCGCCCTCCAGCACGTACACTTTGGCGCTGCGAACTGCAGGGCGTTCACCCTGGCTGATGAGCTGAATGCATTCACTCGCAGAATCAGCGCGCTGGTCAAACTGACCGGGAAGGAACTCGATGGCAAAAACCGTCTGGCCCGCAGGGCTTTCGCCCTTCAGGGCAGCCTCGACCTCAGGGCAGCTTTCGCAAGACGTATCTACCTGGGGCTCGCTGAATACCACGGGGATGCACTGCTTGAACAGCTCATCGGAAATGCCCTCGACATCGTAGCGATTAACGAGGCGCAGACCCGTAAGCGCCTTCACGCCCAAGATCGTCTGCAGCTCGTGCAAGAGCTGCCCCGCCTCGACATCGAAACCGGGCTTTTTCTCAACATAAATGCGAGAAACCATGAATCCTACCCTTCTTTAGTATGCTGGGTGCCTTTTCCTGCTTGTTTTGAACGCAAATGCACTTCAAAGCTCTTTTGAAATAGTTCTTATCATGATACCGCAGTACAGCTGGCGCTGCGGTGGAATGAGGGTAAGAGCGCCCACGGATGCGGCAAGCGAAAAAGCCCGAGACCAAGGAGAGGCAAAACGCCAGTATGCCGCCCAGCAAATGGACTTGCCCTCGCGAACGGACGCCAGCAACCGCAAACACTTCTTATGCCGTCCCGCAGCGCCGCTCCAGACGCCGACTCGCAGGGTCTCCAAAGCCACTAATGGAGTCACGCCAGGCCCACTCCATTCACGGCGTCGCGTTGTCCAAGGCATCCAGCCGCCCACGTTGCGCCACCA
>OLND01000547.1_pt1 | contig 45651 bp, 56 predicted proteins | sample 1672031 | NCBI WGS metagenome assembly OLND01 (sample SAMEA3136638, study PRJEB25190) | human gut metagenome | biome: human gut; feature: human-associated habitat; material: faeces | place: Austria | collected 2013 | reverse complement strand
GGAGACACCTACACTGAACTCCTTTCGGACATGGGTTCGACTCCCATCGCCTCCATGGCTAAAAAGAACGCCGATTCGTTAAAAATCGGCGTTCTTTTTCTTTCGGGTACCCACTTTAGTACCCACTTTGGCTTCGGTAAAACAGAAGAGCCGCTTCGCTGGACTGGTCTTAGCCAGATAACGAAGCGGCTCTTCTGCGTTCATACCGCCCGGCGGTTGCGCCCAGACGGGCTGCCGGGAAGGGAAGACTCCTCCCGGCAGCTCAGTTGATTATCTGCGTATCACGGCATTGTACACCATCTCCAGAAACTGTACGGCGCTAGGGCAGCCGGTGAGCGGATACCCGGCCAACTCCTGCACACCGACCGGATTGATCTCCCATGCCAGCTTTGCGGCGCGGCGGACGGCGCTCTGGATGGCGGGCCATTTGCAGCGCTGCATCTCGGCGACCGGTTCGTAGATTTCTTTCTGTACGGACTCCAGCCGGTCTTCCTGCTCAAAAATGAGGGTGATGCACTCCCGCAATGTGCGGTAAGAACGGAAGCTGCGGGTGACGCCCAGCGGGCGAAGAACATCGTCGATTTTAAGGTTCAAGGTTTCGGTTTGCACGATAGGCATATTTTACACATCCTTTCGACTCAACTTTAGCCGAAAAGTGCTGGATTGTGTCAGATGCGCTCGAATGCGTTGCGATATGCCGAAATGTGTCAAAATAAAAAACAGCCCCACCGTCTCGGATATTCTCCGGGAGGTGGGGCTGTTGTGTTCTATAGATTATTCTTCGTTTTTCTCCGCCCTCTGCCTCAGCACATCCACCGCCTTGGTCAGCGCTTCCGGGATAGGCACGCCCATGAGTCCGGCGTTCTCGATGATGGAGATGGTTTCGTTGCACGCGAAGGCGATCACGGTGGCGTCCCGGATGAAGCTGCTTCCGATGATGGCGTCCAGTCGGCACGCCACCAGCACCACCAGCAAGCTCACGCCCTTGCGACACAGGCCCTTCCAACCGGCGCGGGATTCGAGGGTGCCGGTCTTGGTTTTCGGGCTAGTATGGAAGACCCCCGCCACGATCAGGCCGGTGATGTAGTCGATGCTCATGAAAATGATAAGGGTCTGAAGCGCCGTGTCCCAGCCGCCGAACATGCCCGCAATGGTCCCGCCGAGCAGCCCGACATACGTACATAATTCTCTGCTGTTCATTGTTATACTCCCTTCACTTTTGTCAATCCGGCCCGCTGGATGATATTGGGGTAATCCTTATACGCATGGCTCAGATCCACGGGGCCGTCGATGCCCGCCACCCGGCCTTTGCTGGTGTGCTGCCACATGCCGTGCTTGCGGGTGGGACGGTGGCCGCGGTAGTCTGCGATCCAAAGGTCATAGGCGGTCAGCGCATCCATGTCGAGGGCCGTGTTTGCGAAATTAGTGTAGGTGTACACCATCGCGTACAGCCCCCACGCTTCGAGCAGGGCGGCGGCTTCGGCCACGCGGGCGGACAGCTTGGCCGGGGTCAGACCGCGCAGCTTCGGGTCTTCTACATCCACCGCGATGGGCAGTTGGAAGTTCTTGCCCGCCAGCGCAGCGCGCAGGGCGGCCAGCTCTTCGGCCGTCTGCCGGGGCGTGACGGCACAGGTGTAGTAGTAACTGCCCACCGGGATGCCCCGCGCCGTGCACGCGGCATAGTTGCGCTCGAAGGCCGGGTCAACGTAGGGCTTGCCGCCCTTGCTGCCCAGCACCCGGAGCATCACGCCGTCGATTTTGCCGCTGCGCTTCACCGCGTCCCAGTCGATGCGGCCCTGCCAATGGGATACGTCCATAATTTCAGGCATTATTCGATGCCTCCTCTTACTTTTCCAACTCAGCCTTAATGGCTTCGAGGTCGTCCGTGGTCAGGGCCGGGTAGTCTGCGGCAATGTCCTCAAAGGCTTCGCCGTCCTTCATGCGGATACGGAATGCGCGCACCATAATGCGCAGCTTGAGTGCGTTCAGAGTCTTCATAAAATCAACCTCCAATCAGGTCTGCCATCATCAAAATGATGTCGTTGTTTGCGGATTCCAGAGCGTCCACGCGCTCTTCCATCGTGGGCGCGTGGTCTGCCGGTTCCGGCTCCGGCACCGTTTCGCCCTCTGCCACCTCGTAGCAGTCGGCCTTATCCTCAATGCCCCACAGCGTGTCGCCCACCGCACAGGCGGCGTTGTGGGCATTCACCGCCTCAGCCATGGCGGCGTAAGCGGTGCACTGCTCCTGCGTTTCTACGGGCTTAGTGATGGTGGAACCTAAAGTGATTTCCATGTGTACCTCCTTACTTCCAACGACCGATGGCGAGCCATCTACTAATGCCAGTGCCGGGTTGCCCTAGCCCTATCGAAAAAGATGTGGAATTTTCCCAACCGATGCATACGGGGGTGTTTCCTATGTTCCAATTGCTTCCAGCTACAATAGACGGAGTATCGGCAAATGCGAGTGGATACGAAACTTTCACATTGGTCTCTGAGACTTGTCCGTTTACGATAGCCGTACCCCAGCAAATCTGCGTTCCATCTGTAAATCTCGTGTAGCCTGAGCCGCTGGTAGCAATACCATTCAGGTCTGCAATTTCGCTTTTCAGGACATAATCCACATCGTCATCGCTAAAAACGGGAATCCAAGTATCCGAAGTATTATGCTCTTGTCTGATGGAATAACCGCTCCACTTCTCTGCATTATCAGCCATGTCGTGCAGACCAAGTTTCCCCGCCAGAGCGTCACCGGTGGCCTTTGCATCAGCCGGTGCGTTCTCAATGCTCAGGGTCTTATCCGTCCCCGCCTTGGCCCCGGCCTCGTCAGCCGCCTTCTTGGCGGCTTCCTCATGTTTAGCCGCGTTGCTCTCCGACGTCGCCGCCGCCGTTTTGGACTCTTCCGCCGCGCTGGCCGAACCGGCCGCTGCCGTGGCACTTCCCGCCGCGGCGCTCTTGCTCCGGGCGGCTGCGGCAGCGGAACCAGCAGAGGCGGAGGCGCTGCCAGCGGCGTTGTGCTCCGACGTGGCAGCGGCCTCTTTGTACGCCTCGGCGTTGGCCTCCGACTGTGCCGCTGCGGTCTTGCTGGCGTCGGCCTGTTTGGCGGCGGCACTGGCCGTCTCTTCCAGCGCGTTGATGCGCTCCCGCGCGGACGCGATCAGCTCCTCCGTCGGGATGCCCGTCACGCCGTCCCGCATGACGCCGCAGAGGGCGGGGTCGAGCCGGGTGTCCGTGATGTTGCCCGCCGTGATCGCTGTGGAGCCCGCCGGTCGGGTGATCTGGGCGAGGCACAGGTCGTACAGCAGCGCCGTGCGGGAGATGCCCGGCGCGGTGGGCTGAGTGTCGGGGGTGCCCTGCAAGACCAGCAGGGAGGACCTGTGGGCCGCTGCGTCGTAGCGCAGCACGATACAGTCGATCCGGGGGCGCTGGCCGTCCGCAAGGGCGAGGGTCAGGGTCTCGGCCTCCCGCATGATGACGCTGTAGCCCTCAAACCGGGCTGGGTGTACCCAGCCCACGCCCGCGCTGACGGTCACGGACAAGCCGCCCGCCGCGGTGACGGCGAAATCCTCCTCGCTGCTGTACACGCCCGACGTGCGGGTGGCGGTGTACCCGGCAGCGTCGGCGGCGTCGTAGTCGATGCCGTTGAGGGGGTAAGTAACGATGTTGCTCAAAATAACCCTCCTTAGAGCCTGTGCCAGACCGGCGTGCCCAGCCGCAGGGTGCGGGTGGTGCCGTCGCTCTGGCTCTGTGTGATGACGTCTGCCACCCGGACGGTGGCCTTGTAGCCCAGCTCCGGCAGGGTGCAGAAGGCCACGTCGCCGGGGGCGAGGTCGGCGTCGAGGCTGACCTCGATGCTGCCGGTGCGGAGCTGCTCCAACAGCTTGTTGGTGCCCCGGTCCATGAGCCGCTGCAGGTAGTCCGGCGAGGTGTTGGTCTCGCCCTTCTCTTCGTCAGGCTGGACGTCGCGGGCGTCCACGTAGAGTTCCCGCCGGTCGGCCCCGGCGGCGTCGGTGAGGCCGACGGTCACGGTGGCGCGGCTGGTGCCCTCTCCGGCTCCCTGCACCACGGCTACGTTGCAGTAGTCGTTGTCGCCGAAGGCCCAGCTGGCCCCGGTCAGGCTGCCCCATTTGGTGCTGAACCGGTTGTTGGGGTCTGCCGTGGGGCGGTAGACCTCGAACCGCAGCTTCTTATCTGCATTTTTACCGCTGAGGACAATGCGGAAGCCGAGGTCGCACGCGGCCCCGATGGTGGTCAGGTAGTTGAGGACGGAGCCGCCGGAGGTCTGGGCGGTGTAGCGGGTATCGAAGCCCACCAGTTCGCCCAGCTCCAACCGGGGCCACGGGTCCATTGCGGCCACAAGGCGGCGCATGGCGGCCTCTGCGCTCTCGCTCTTGACGACCTCGGTGCTGACCCGCTTGCTCAAGATCCATGTGGCCGGGTAGAGGGTGCAGACGAGGTTCGCACCCTCGTTTTCGTTGGAGCGGTGGCAGATGCGCATGGGCACATTGCTGTCACTGCGCCGGAGCCAGCGACCCTCCCGCAGCAGTTCGAGGTTCTCCCGCGTGGGGCGGACTTCCAGCAAGGAGGATTGCAGGGTGTTGTAAGGCTCATCCCAATAGAGGGAGACCCACACCCCGATCTGCCCCAGCCGGGCGAGGGTGGTCTCGTCCAGAACGTCCAGCGTCATGCGATCACCTCCGGCAGGATGCCCGAATACATCGGGTAGAAGGTCACGGTGGCTTGCAGGTTGTCCACGTTGCTGTCAGCCTCGGTCTTGAGCGGGTTGTCACCGGGGGCTAGCTCCACAAGGTCGCTGTCCTCGTCCAGCAGGGCGAAGATGTTCTCTTCGACTTGGTGCTCCGTCCGCTTGACGGCCAGTTGGTCGGTGGTGGTGCGGTAGATTTCGATGGTCTGCCCCTGCGTCAGGGTGGTCAGGATGCGGATGCGCTCGCCGGTGATGACGTTGAGGATGCAGGGGTTGACCACCAAGGCGTCCGTTCTGAGGGTAGCGGTGAAGGGCACCGGCAGCGCCCCGGTGTTCCGGCAGTTGACAAAGGTGTTGGGCTGCCGGATGCCGAAGCGGTGGGGCTGCGCGTAGTTGACCGGGAACCGGAAGGTTGCCGTGAAGCCGCCCAGCGTGTAGCTGGCAGCAGTCAGGCTGTACCAGAAGGGCTTGGGGCAGAAGAGCATCATCTCCAGCCGGACGAAGCCGTGGAGCTGGACGATGTAGGGGGTCTTGCTGACCACGAACCGGCAGAACCATTTGTCCCCGAAGTAGAGGGTGCCCGCGGTCTTGTAGGTCAGGGTGCGGAGCAGAAGATCGGCGTCTGCATCGCCGTGGGGGCCCCAGCAGTCGGCGGTGATCTGGCGATACACCCCCGCCACGCTCTGATCTTCGACGGTCTGGCCCACTTGATTGACGCCCTGCGCCAGTTGTAAGTCCACCGGCACGCCGTTGAGCGGGTCCATGGTATAGGGGATGCCGTGATCCCAGCCCAGATGGAGTTCTGCGCCCGCATCGGTCACGAGCATGAGGTGATCCTGTCGTTCCATTCGGGTGCCTCCTTTCAGTGCTTCTGGGCCTTGGCGCGGTCAGCCTCCCAGCGGGTCTCGCGGGCGAGGTCGGCGGCGCTCTGGGCCTTCGAGTGGATGTTCTGGATGATGGTGGTATCGCCCTCGCGGTGGTAGCTGCTGGCGGCAGCGGCCACCTGCGCCGTGCCGGAAGCGGCCACGCTGCGGGTGACGGCCATGTTGTCCGACAGCACAAGGCTGTCCGCCTGACGCACCATCTCGGCCAGCTTCTCGTTTGCCGCGAGGATGGCGGCGGTGTTGTCCTCGATGGCGCCGGTGTTGTCGGGAGCCGGAGTGGAAGGTTCAGACGAAGCGCCCGACGAGCTGCTCTTGTCGAGGTCGTCGAGGATGGTTTCGGTCTTCTGCTTCACGCCGTCCACATAGGTGGTGATGGTCTTGTAGGAGCGCTCCACGCCGTCCACCAGCCGCTTGCCCGCCTCGGTGATGGTCTTGGTCACCTGCGTGGTGATGCGGCCCGCATCGTCTTGGAGCTTTTCTGTCAGGGTCTTGGTGGTGACGGTGGTGCCGTCCTGCCGGGTCTCTTTGTGGGTATCGGTCAGGGACTCGACGACCTTTTTGGAGCCGGAATCGGTGGCGGCGTCCTCGTCCTGCAATTTCCGCTCGGCTTGCCGCTTCCGGCGCTGGTCGGCGAGTTTGTCCGCTGCTTTCCAGAGCGGGTTGCTCACCCGGCTGATGGTGGACAGGTGCAGCTTGCTGGCGGCCCAGTTGTAGGTGTCGATCATGGCGTTGACCGCCGAGACGAAGCCCTGCACGCTGAGGCCGATGACCCGCAGAATGCTTTCAAAAATGAACGAGGCGACATCCTCGACGCCGTACCAGACCTTCTTGAAGCCCTCGCCGACAGATTTGTCGGTGCCCGCGAAGGAGACCAGCGCACCCACCAGCATCCCGATGAGGGAGATGACCAGCAGGATGGGGTTGGCATCCATGGCCACATTCAGGGCGGTCTGCCCGGCGGTGGCCGAGGCCGCGGCGGGGATGAACTTCGCCACCAGCGACGCGGCCAAGCTGGCGAGGTTGGAGCCGACGCCGCCCAGCGCCGAGGAGAGCCTATTCAGCGCCCCCAGTGCGAGGTCGTTGATCTGCTTCTTCTGTTCGGAACTGCAAGCGTTCCAGAAATATTCCGCTGCCCAGAGGCCCAGCTGCTCGATGTCGCCGTTCTTGATGGCGTTGGCCAGCGTCTTGATGGCGCCGAGGGCGTCGGTCTGGATGTCGGACTGGATCTGCGCCCAGCCGTCTTCGAGCTTCGACCGGAACTGGGTGGTCAGCAGCTCGCCCGCGCTGGCGTACTGAGGCCCGGCGTCCTCGATGGTGCGGACGGTGGACTCCACGCCGTCGGCGGTCTTGGTGGTCACGGTCTTCACCGTTCGCTCCACTCCGTCGATGATCTCCTTGCCCGTCCGGGTGGTGACGGTGCTGATCCGCTCGCTGCCGTCGGCCAGCAGCTCGGTGGTCTTTTCCACCGTGACCTTCACCCCGTCGATGAGCTGGGTCTGGGTGTCCTTCGTGGTGGAGACCACATCCCGCACCGCCTCGATGCTCTGCTGCACCTTCTGGCTGCCGTCCGCCGCTGTGGTGGTGATGGTCTTCACGTCCGACAGCACGCCGTGCACCATCTTCCGGGAAGTTTCGGTCACGGTCTGCTTTTGCTGCTGGGTGCCGTTGGCCATCTGCTCGGTGACAGTCTCCGTAACAGACGTAACTGCGCCGTTTATCTGTGTAGCGGTCTCGGTAACAGAGGCGACAACAGTCTTGGTCGCCTCTTTGACCTTGATGTTGCCCAGCGTCAGGCCCTGTGCCAGACCGGTGCAGGTCTGCACGCCGATCTCCGAGAAGACCTTGGAGGGCGAGTGGATGCCCAGAACGCCCTTGACAGTGTCTACCATGCCAGAGACCTTGCCCTTGACCGAGGACACCAAGCTGTCCCACATCCCGGTGATGCCGTTCAGCAGACCCTGAACGATGTTTTCGCCGATGTGGCCCCACTCGTCCATGGTGCCGTCCCAGACGCCCAGCAGCTTGCCGATGCAAGCAAGGGCTGCCTCGCCCAGATTCTCGATGCTGCGGAGGATGCCGTCCACCAGAGTGGTCAGCAGGGCCGCGCCGCATTCGAGGATGTCGGGCAGATGGGAGATCAGGGCAGCGGCGAGGTTGGCAATCAGCATAGCCGCCGCCGTGATGAGCTGGGGCAGGTTCTCGGTGATGCCGATTACCAGTGCCTCGCAGCACTGCACACCGGCGTCGATGATCTCGTCGGCGTGCTGGCCGATGTAATCCACCAGTGAGCAGATGATCTCGGTGGCGCTGGCCAGCAGCTGAGGGAGATTCTTGGTGATACCCGTGATCAGCGCAGACAGCACCTGCGCGCCGGTGTCCAGAATGGAGGGCATGGCGGCGGTCAGGTCCTGTGAGAGCTGCGCGATGATCTCGACCGCCGATCCAGCCAGACCGGGCAATTGCGCGGAGATAGAAGCAGCCAGCTCGGCGATGATCTCTCCCGCTGCCTGAAGCATGGCTTCGGGGCCGCCGTCGGTCAGGGCAGAGGTTAGGGTGGAAAAGCACTCTGCACCCCATTTGGCAGCTTCGGTCAGGCCGGGTTCCAGATAATCGTAGAGGCCGAGCTGCAAACCTTCCAGTGCCGACTGCATGATGGTGACGGCACCTTGGAGGTTGTCCAACTGGGTCTGCGCCATCTGGGCCATAGCACCGGAATCGCCGGAGGCTTCGCCCGCTGCGCCGATCTGTGCCGCCAGCGCCTCCCACTGCTCGCCCTGTGCGGCCAGAAGGCCGTTGACGGCGGCGAGGTCGGTCTTATTAAAGATCTGGTTGACGATGCTGTCCTTCTGGCCCTGCGTCATCCCGGCCATACGGTCGTTCAGGTCGGTCAGGATATCATCCAGCCCGCGCATGTTGCCCTGCGCGTCGTAGACCTGCAAGCCCAGCTGCTCCATGAGCTTTGAGGCATCATCGGTGGGGGACTGCAGGGACAGAATGATATTGCGCAGATGGGTGCCGCCCTCCGCGCCCTTGATACCGACATTGGCCAGCAGACCGAGGGCGGTGGTCAGCTCGGTGGTGCCCTCTTTGAGGTTGGCCGCTGTGCCGCCCACGGTCAGGATGGCTTCGCCGAGCTGGGCAACGTTGGCGTTGGCCTTGCTGGCGGCCATGGCTAACTTATTACCGAACTCATCCACATTCTGCTTGGTGGCCTCAAGGTTCAGCGAGGCCATAGCATCGGTGACGAGGTCAGAAGCATAGGCCAGATCCATGCCGCCCGCAGCGGCCAGATTCAGCACGCTGGGCAGCACCTCGGCCGCCTTGTTAGCGTCATATCCGGCCAGCGCCAGATAGTTCAGAGCGTCCGCTGCCTGTGTAGCTGTGAAGGCAGTGGTGCTGCCCATCTCCTTGGCCTTGTTGGTCAGAAGCTGGATCTGGTCCACGCTGGTGCCCATGGTGGCGGCGACCTGCGACATGGAGGACTGGAAGCTCATACCGACGCCGACCGAGGCTTTGGAAAGCTCGGCCAGCTTGCTGGTGCCGGTCTTGACCAGCCCGGAGATCAGATTGCCAGCCGTCACCGACATGGCGCTCAGGCCCTTGTTGAATCCGCTCGCGTCCAGCCGGGTATCGCCGGTGATGCTGTAATCTGCCAATGTGTCCACCTCTCATTCGGAGCGCGGGCACAAGGGCACAGGCTGTTATAACTTGATCTCGATTTCCCGCTTACAGGCGGGATTTTTGCATTTTACCCATACTCCATGGGCATGGGCTTCGGAAGCTGCCCACACGGGCAGGGAACGGCCGCAAAACGGGCAGGGGATGGGGGTGCGATCAACCGAAGCGGTCGATGAAAGCGGCCTCGTGTTCTTGCAGGGTCTCAACACGCTTCACCCCCTTCAAATCCGGCGGCAGGGCGTACCGTTCCTTCATCGCCTCGTAGTATTTCCGGTGTGCTTCGTCCATCTCGGAGGTATCGGCACCGCGGAAGTCCAGAATCCGGCCCAGCGCGGTGTCGCAGGGCAGGGAGCGCAGTAACGCTTGAAACCGCCACCAGTGCACCCTGTCCACCGTCAGGTCGATGCCGTAGGCTTGCTGGAAGGAGCCGATAAAATACGCGGCGTCGCAGTGGTAGTCGAACAAAGGCTCGGACGAACCCCCGGAGGAGGCTTCGGTTTGCTTCTGCGGTGCTTCATCGGCTCCGCCTTGGCAGAACCGTACCAGTGAACTGAACGCTTCCGGCAGCGCCTCCGGGGAAACCGGCTCCACAAAAAAGTGCTGGATCGCTTCGCAGTAAAGCTGGGCCCGCTCTTCATCGGATTCCGCCCGGTGGATGCCGTTCAGCAGCCGGACCATGTGCCGGAAGTCCGGGTCAATGGCCCGCCCCTCCCATGTGGTCGGCAACGGCTCGGTCAGCAGGTCAGTCATTGTCCAGCTCCGCCAGTTCGGCCAGCAACTGCTTGCGGCGGTCGGCCTTGTCGGCTTCACGCTTCTGGAAGTCGGAGACTGCCGGATAGGCGGCAAGTTTCGCCGGGTGTGCTTTCGCTGCAGCCCGGCGCTGTGCCCGGTTCATGGGGGCAGAAATGAGGGCTGCGGTAGGCTGCGCGGGAGTCGGATCGGGGCGCACAAAATCAACAACGCCCTGCTTCTCGGCGGCCATGGCCTCGGCGAACGCCTGACTGACCTTCATGCAGTCGTTGAAGTTGCTGCCGTCCAAGCCGAGCCGTGCCGATGCGCCCTCACCCAGAACCTCGTCGAGGTAATCCATGAACAGGCGGCACTGGAAGCGCAGCCAGTCCGGGTAGCCGGAGCCTTCCGGGGTGTAGCGGCCGCCTTCTGCCGCAGCACGCTGCTTCTGCTTCTCCGTTGCGGCCAGCATCCGGTCTACGTCGGTGGCGTTCAGGGTAGAAAAGTTGAATTCCTGATCCAGAATAGTCATATGGTATCCTCCTACAAAAAGAGCCCCCGTCCGCCGGGGAACGAGGGCTGTGTGGTGTTGTTATCAGACCTTGGTGGCCTTGGTGAGCTGCGTGTCGGCCTGAGTTTCGTTCAGGTAGTCGAACTCCTCCGGGGTGCCGATGCCCTTCACGTCACAGGCGAAACCTGCCGCGTTGCCCGCGGCACCGCTGGCATCGGAGGTGACGATGAAGGTTGCCAGACCCTTTTCGCCTTTGCCGGTCTTCACGCTGAAGTAGACGTAGGGGAAGACGACGCTCTGGCCGGAGCCGAACTTGACCTTGTGACTCAGAAGGAAATCCTGTGCGGCGTCGCCGACGTAGCGGTTGCCGTTGACGGTGAAAGTACGCTGCGTCTCGCCCTTCTCGGTCACGGTGGCGCGGATGTACTGGGCGTCTTCGGTGGCGGCGTTCAGGGCACCGGAGTGCTCCTTGACGCGCTCCGCAAACACGATCCAGTCGCCCACCTTGGTCTGGGTAGCGCTGTCGGTCTGCATGGCGAAGATGAAATCATCCGCCCGCTCAACGCCGACGTAATCGGCGCTGGGCTCGATGCCTTTTTTGGCCTTGATCTGGGCCAAGGCTTCCGAAATTTTCATGGGTTATCTCCCTTCTTGGTAGTATTGCAGTTGTAGCTGGATCTGGAAGCGGCAGGTGTTGGCATCCTGATTCAGCAGGTAGCCGGGGGAGAGGCAGACGACTGCTTCCGCCCGTTTGTCGCCCTCCAGATGGGGCAGGTTCTGGGCAGCGGACTGCTCTTCCACCCACTCGGCAAAGTCGTCCCAGAAGGAGCTGTTGGCCGCTTGCTGGGCCGTATCGGCGGTGTACTCCATCCGGGAGGCCAGAACGTAATTCTTGGCCCGGAGGCTGCCGCGGATGTACTGTTCCAGAACCGGGGCCGCCGGGGTGCCCTCCAGCGAAAACTGGCAGGGTTCTGCGCCCAGATAGTCGATGGAAAAGGCCACATCCCCGTCATTCAGGGCGGTGGCAAGGGGACAAGCGGCCAGCCAGTCCAGCATGGCCCGGATGTCCGGGGTCTTGGTCTCGGTCATTTCAAATCCACCTGTGCACGGGCTTTGACGAAGGAGACGAACTCCTGCCCGTGGTCATTCACGCAGCGCTCGCCCCAGTGGGGGCCGCGTCCGTCCTCCCGGACGCCTTGTCCGAGGGGCAGCCGGTAGTACTGGGCGGCTGCATAGGGTGTTGCCTGTATGATCTGCCCGCTGCCGAGAACGGTGTGGTCGTCGGTGCTGCCCACCAGTGCGCCGGTGCGCTTGGGAACATAGGGCTTGACCATCCGGACGAACTCGCCGTCGGCCTCCTTCTGGAGCCGCTCAAAGCCCTCCGTGAACCGCCCGGCAAAGTCCGCTTTCCAGCGGATGCCGAGGTTCAGGCTGCCGTTCCGGCCCAGATCGACATCTGCGGGCTGGTTGATTTGGAGCAGGGGATTCTTCATCCGCGCACCTCCACATACCAGTGCGGGCAGCGCCCGGTCCGGTTGTCCTGCACGCTGGCCACGGTGCCGGTGCGGCCACTGGGCAGGAGAACTTTGTCCTCCGGAGCCAGCGTCCACCGGCAGCCCCGGAGCGCGGGGTCTGCGGCCTTGAACGCTGCCGGTGCAAGATAGGTGTCGCCCGCAGCCGAGGCCTGTTCAGGGGCATCGGAGAGGGCAGCCGTGGTGTACAGCGGGAAAATGCAGAACGACGTGGAGCTGTCGGAATGGGAAAAGCCGCCGCCGTCTGCCAGCACGCCGTTTGTCTCATGACAGCTTACGCCGGAGAGCAGGACCGTGTAGCTGTCACTCACCGTACCCTTGCGGACAATGTGGGTGAGAGTAACGGTCTGATGGGCGTCTAAGGGCACGCGCATGGGGCTTTCCTCCTCTCAGCGTCTGCGGGGCGGGTGGTAGACCCCGCCCGCGTAGATCATCCAGCGGGTCGCCGGGGCGGAGAGGGTCTGAGCCACGATCTGCTGCTGCCGCTGGCCGAGATAGGCTTGCAGGTCCATCCCGGAGGCGTAGTTCTCCGAGTAGCCGTGGTTGTTCACACTGGTCACGCCGTCCCAACTGGCGTTGACCTCTTCGGCGAGGTGCACCAGCCGGGCTTGACACAGGGCCAGAATCTTCACCTGCTCCGGCTCCTCGGCCAGTGCGGCGCACCAGCGGGTCGAAGCCTCGATGAACAGCGCTGCATCCACCGCCAGCGGTGTGAACTGGGCTTCGGTCAGGGCGGAATCGGGATACTGTGCCTGAAATGCCTCATAGGTCAGCCAGCTATCCATGAAATTACTCCTCGGCGAAGTTTGCCTTGGGAATGCTGATCTTGCCCATGCGGACGTTCTTGTGCTCGAACTTCAGCTTCCACTTGGTGTTGTCGGTGAACTCCGCATCCGTGGGGGTCTCCTTGGCAATGTTGTCCGCATCGAAGGACAGGCCGTTCGGGTGCAGGATAAAGGAGCGGTTGTTGTACAGGATGTCGGTGCCGCCCGCCTTGGAGGCGTTGTACTCGGTGTAGTCCGGGGTGATCACCTTCGGGTCTGCGGTCAGGACGGAGCCCTGACCCAGCAGGAAGGTGTTGTAGTTGGTGCCGTCGTCGGTGCCGCGGTCGTTCTCGATGACGACCAGACCGTTGATGGTGGGAAGGCTGACTTCCTTCTCCAGCACGTTGGTGATGGTGTACTTGTTGTAGTTCAGCAAGCCCATCTTCTTGTACTCGGCCATGATCTTGGAGTGGACCACCAGCAGACCAAACTTGCCGGAGAAGTCGCCCAGCGCGGACTGCTGCACGTCGATCAACTGATTGGCGGTCACGCCGCCGCTCTTGACGGTCAGGGTATGGCTTTCCAGACCGGTGGCGTTCAGGGCGGCGTTGACCAGCTTGACCAGAAGGCCCTGCTTGTACATCCGCCAGTAGCGGCCGGTGTTGCGAGCCACGGCGGCCATGGGGTCGGCTGCGGTCAGCTCACGGGTCAGCTCAGTGGCCTTCCACGCCTTCATGCGGTCGATACGAATCCACGACTGCTTGCCGCCGGAGATCTCGGTGGGCACGTTGTCAGTGGTGCCGTCGCGAACCAGCGGAGCGTCCTTGTCAGGGTCCAGCGGATTATAGAAACGAATGGTGCCCATCACGCCGCCGTTATCCAGCGCGGTGGCCAGACTCTGATCGTTGGCCAGAATGCCGGAGGCGAGGATGGAATCGGAGAAGGTGGCCTCCTGATCGACGAAGCCCTGATAGACTTCGGGGTCAAACGGGAAGCCGCCGAAAGTGCCGGTAATAGGCATAGATCGTTACCTCATTAGTGTCGCGCAGCCCGGATCTGTGCCGAGAGCTGCTGGAAAAGTGCGGGATTACGGGTGCGCAGGGCCATGCGCTCGGCACCGGTCATCTTGAGAAACTCTGCAAGGGTCGGCTGCGCATTGCCGCCCTGATTGCGGGGCTTCGGGATGACGATGGGGCTGCCCTGCGGCTCTTCCTGACCCGGCTGCGGGTCGGTGGTGTCATCTGCCGGAGCGGGGGAACTCTGGAACAGATAGGGCTTGTGGGCTTTGAGGTCAGCGAAGGCTTGCTTCACGTCTTCGGCCTGATTCTTACTGTCACGCAGTGTAGCTCGGTCCGGCAGCAGAGTGATCGCATCCGCTTCATCCAGAGCGCCCGCCTCCCGTGCAGCGCTGCGCAGCACGTCGTTGAAAGCGTACTCTGCGGCCTGTGCGGCCAGTTGGTTGGCCAGGTTGGTGATCTGACCGTGCAGCTCGTTGACGTCCACGCCGTCGAACGCCGCCAGCCCCTGCTGGGCGGTGGTCAACTGGGCCTGTAAGCTCTGCAAGTTTGCCTGATAGGTGGCGGCATCCTGCCCGTGCAGACGCATGATCTCGTTGATCTGCTCTTCGGTCAGGCCCTCGATGGCTCTCAAATCCTCACGTCTCATGGTGTTACCTCCCGGAGGGCATACAGCAGATGTTTCGCGCTGCCGGTCGCGGTGCCCTCTGCACCTCTCTGACACCGGGTGCACGGTGAATTCTGTGTGTTATCGTACCACGGGGAACCGCGGCAAAACGTTACGACTTGGCCTGACTACCAAACATACAGAACATACCGGAATCCTATAAATCCATCACGGGAAGGACATAAGGCTATTCTCACGCGCGTATACTCTTCTTTTCTTCTATTTAGGGTCAGGATAAGAGTTTGAGTATGTTCTGTATGTTTTGCCCCGAAAACCCGCATGAAACCTCACTTTTTCGTGCATACAAAGAAAACGTTGGTTTGTATACGGACTTTTGCTGCAAGCGCCGGGAGAAATGATGCAAACAGAAAACCCGCCTCCGGGAGGCTTGTCCTCTCAGGGGCGGGTTTTGTGGTGTAGCGGTCAATCTTTGTCCGGTGCGAGGATGAGCTGGGAGCCATCCGGCAGGAGGAACGCCAGCTTTGCACCACAAATGGCAGCGGTCTTGGCGAGGTCTTTTGCCGACCAACTGTCCCGGCGCATCTTGTTGTTCATGGCCTGTGGGGTTGTCATCCCAAAGGCCGCAGCAAGGTCGGTCTGGTTCTTCCCGGTCAGCTCCAACAAGGCTTTGACACGGCTTGAGGTATCCATTTACATCTGCTCCTTTCTGGCACAAGGATATGACGTCCGCGGGCAAAAGTCAACACTAAAAAGAAGTTTATAAATAAATCAAAAACAACTTGACTTTTTGAATCGGAAGAGGTAACATACGGACACCAAAAGGAAAATGAACAAAAAAAAAAAATAACGGAGGAAAACGAAAAATGACAAATCTGAACGAGATGAGCAAGACCGAGATGCGGCTGGAAATCAACGCGGCCGAAGCAGTGGTGAACAATGGCGGTACCCTTTCGCAGGAGCAGTGGGACCGCGTGTTTAAGATGCTGCAGCTGGTCAAGGAGGGCTGAACGATGAAGACGAAAGAATTGCGCGGTCATCTGGGCACGCTGGCGTTCAGTATGGATTCTCAGTGGTGCATCATGCACCGGGAGGACCTGCCGGAGCCGACCCGGCTGTGCGCCGAGGGGCAGTACCAAGGGATGATCTTCACCCTCACCGCTCTGGGTGGCGACTGGGTACGGGATGCCGAGGGCAAGCACCGGGTGTTTCTGATGGGCGAATCCAGCCGGGACACCGACGAGTACACGAACAAGGAGGACTGAACTATGAAATTCTACTACAAAGGCCAGCTGGTGCGCACCAGCAAGACGCACGCCTACAACTGGGCGATCCTCGAAGAGAAGGACGACGGCACCCTGAAGGTCTACGGCTGCCGGGCTGAGCGGGCAGCGGCTGACGCCGAACTGACGCAGGTCATTCGCCGTGGGCATCCCTGTGCACGGGTCGTTCCTCTGGACACCGAGCCGAACCCTCCGGCGCTGACCTTCGACCAGTTCATGAAGCTGGCCCACGAGAACTACGGTAAGGGCGGCGATGGCTATGTCGAATGCTGGGACGAGCGCACCTTCGCCTACTTCGTGAAGGAGTTCGGTCCGATCACGAGGGCCAGCGCGCTGGACGCTTTTGCACAGGCGCTGGATCGGGAGAACGAAGAGCGGGCAATTGCTCACGCTGCTGCGAGAGGAGAATGGTGATCATGAAGAAGGTTAACTGGAAGGTCTACGGCGAGGCGCTGGACGCGCTTCAGGCACAGTTCTCCGCAGAGGACGGCATCCAGATCCACAACTGCAACTTCGCCCGGCAGGGCACTCCGGTGAAGATGGGTGTCCAGTGGGCGTCCCTCGGAACCAAGAGCCCGGCGGAAGCCGCCGAGTATGCAAACCGGGTCCTCGACGCTGCCGTGGCGGCGGAGAACTTCGTGTACAACGGCTATGTGGTGGACTATGAGGGAGGCGATCAGTGATGCGCGGATTCCGTGCGGAGATGGGCGGTCGGTTCTGGCACGAGGGTCAGGCTGAGCGGAGCGGGCACCTGTTCCGGTGGGAGGCCAAAGTCTACCCCGAAGGCAGCGCGTGCGGCATCAATGGCGGGCGGGTCTCGAAGCTCTGGATCGCTGAGCTGCCTCCCGGTGAGGTTCGGTACTGGCAGGAAGTGGCCTATTACGACCGGGGGTGGTGCACCTGCCCACTGACCCCGGCGGCAAAGGCTTTTGTGGATGAACTGCTGGAGCACTTCAAGTGAATTACTGCCAATGGAAAAGCCGTGGAGGTGCATTCCTCCACGGCTTTTCTGCTGCTTATTTCTCAGCGGACCTTCTCGATTTCGCCGGTATCTTTATCCACAAAATATTCGGCCAGAACTTCGCCGCTGCCCAAGACCTTAGCGTCGTGCTCCTCCTTCGAGACGTAGTCCTGAACGGTCACGTCCAGTTGGTCGCCCATGCTCATGATCTTGGTGGTCGTGCTGTAGTTGAAATTGACGATGAAGTGAATTTCGCTGTCATCGGTGAAGTACTGCTTGTAGTAGTCCAGCGCGTGCTCGCTCATGTCAATGTTTTCGGCGATGCAGGAAATGCGCCAGTTGCCGGTGGTATCGTTGCGGACCTTATCGGCCCGGAACTTGATCCCGTCGAGCGGCGAGGATGCGGCGCTGCTTTCTGCTTCCGGTGCAGCGCTGGCACTCTCGGCTGCGATGCTTTCCGGGGTGCTGGATGCCGCGTTGCTGGCGGTGCTGCTGTCGGCGCTGCCGGAGCACGCGCCGAGGGAAAGCACGAGGGCAAGGGCGAGCAGCCCGGCCCCGATTTTCTTCTGAAGTTTCATAGCTACGACCTCCCTTTTTGGCTGCATTATATCACAGCGCGGCAGGGAAGTCCAGCCGCGCTCATTTCCTCGCCTGTGCGGCAGCGCTGGCCGCTTCGCTGCGACCGAAGCCGGGCACGCTCTCTCGCAGCTGGTACTGGTGCAGCCCCGTCTGGCCGAGGAAATCCTTCAACTGCTCACGAGAGGCCGCCAGCTTGCCCGCTGCGGCCTTTTCTGCGTCCTTCTGGCCGCTTTCCTTCGCGACCAGAAACGCCCGCTTTTCGGCCCGGATTTTGCGCTCATAGCTGCGCTGCATCTGGGTGGCCTTGTATCGGCTGATGTCCTTGCCATTGTAGGAGACGGTAGCAGCATTGATGACAGCCAGCCGTTCGGGGGTGTAGCTGCGTTTGCTGGCCCCTTCCCAGTACATCGACCAGTTGTGAGCACAGTTGGCCCCCATGAAACCCCGGATGTCGCCGTAGCCGATGTCGTCCAGCGAGAGGTAGCCGTGCCGCCCGCTCCGGCTGACGAGCTGCCCTTGCCACCAACTGTGGTTGGTCAGGTTCTGCCCGCCGTCGCCGGTGCGTGCTCCCACATGGGCGTCCAGCTCCATGAGGTCGCAGTCCAGAACATCCGCGTTGTGGCGGGTGATCTCCCCGGCGGTCTGGTTGATGCCGGTGCGGGTGGCCCGAAGAACCACCACGTCCAGCGTGTCCACGTGGCCGCTGGGGTAGGTGATGGCTCCCACACCCTTGGCTGCCAGCTCATTCAGGGCCCGCCGGGCGGAATCGTCCGAGCTGAACGCTCCGCTGAGGGCGTCGGCGTGGGCCATGTCCAGATGATAGGCGAGCTGCCGCTGGGTCGTCTCCAACAGGTTCTGGTTGCCCATCACGGCGCGGGTCCGGGTCAGGTTGTACAGGGTGTTCATGGTGCGCCGGTAGCCGCTCTGGAGAATCTGCTGCGCCTCCTCGCTTTCGCCCAGCGGGGTCAGGGTGCGGCCCGCTGCTGCAGCGTCGCGGAGGTCGATGCCGTATGCCTGTTTCATGGCTTGCGCAAACACAGCGGCTTCCTGCGGGCTTAGCTGCTGCACGATCTGGTCCATCTGCAGGAGAAGGTACGCCCGGCTGGCACCGAGGGCCTCGGCCCGGTAGCTCTGCCACTGGGCGGTGGTAGTGATGCTGCCCGCCTTGACGATCCGGCGCACCATATCCCGGAGGATGCGGTCGCTCAGCTCATCCCATGGGGCCGCCATGAGGCCGGCATAGCCGTTGACTTCGTCCGGGGTCAGCATGAGGTTTCCCTCCCTGTGTTAGCCGTCGCCATTGTCGAGCACCCCTTTCAGAACGTCGGTGGACATGGCCTCCTGCTGGATGCGCTGCACGGCCAGCGTGGCGGTCTTTTCATCCTCGCCGAAGAAGTGCATCCGGTACTCAATCTTGCCGCGCAGCCCCATGCTGACTTCCTGCTGCCACTGGGACATCTCGGTCAGCCGGTCGAGGATGATGCTGTCATCCCACTTGAAAGCGGTGTTCAGCGTGCCCTTTCCGGGGGCACCCTTGGTGTGGTCGGCCCAGTAGTCCAGCGCGTCGATGAGGCCCCGCAGGGTCTCTTCCAGCGCTGCCTGAAGGTCGGACACGGTGGCATAGAGCTTCTGCTTGCTGCTGACGATCTCAGTGGCGGTTTTCTCCACATCGGCCACCTGAGAGAGCACGCCGAAGCTCAGCCCGGCATGGCTCTCCACATTGCGAAGATACTGGTTCAGCCCGGCCAGATAGCTGCCATCCCGGAGGGCCGGGGCGAACACCTGATAGAAGGGCGTGCCGTCGGTGATGCCGGTGTTGACGTTGATGCCGTGGAACAGCCGCTCCCGGTGGCGCGGGGCGGTGCGGTCGATGGCCTCCGGGGGCACGCCGTACTCCCGGAGCGCCTGAGCCTTGGACATCTGCTGCCCGGCGGCGCTGGGCTTGAGGAACTTCTCGTCGGTGTCCACGGCCAGCTCGCCGCCCTCATACTCCCAGTCCAGCCGGGTGTACTGCTCGTCGGCGTCGATGATCTGCTTGCGGGCGGGTTCAAACATGGCGGCACCCAGCTCGCTGTCTGGGTCGATGCTGTTGACGATGGGGGTCACGAAATAGCCCACCGGGAGCTTTTCGAGGCCGGTCAGGTAAGCGATCGGCTCGATCTCGTCCCACTCCGGGCGGATGCTCAGGTCTTCCGGGCTGCCCAGTGCGTCCTGCGTGGAGCTGCGGAAGGCCAGATTGACCACCTTGATGCAGGGAAACTGCGTAGGCGGATCAAGGTCTGAATCCTCCAATTGGGCCAGCTCTTCCTCCCGCAGATCCTGACGGCGCTCCAGAACGTGCATCCATTCCAGCCGGTGATAGTAACTGTCGTTGTCCTGAAGGGTGTCCACGAACACGCCCTCGGTCAGGCTGCCCTCGGCGTCATGGGCAACAGGGAAATAGTGGGCGGCATTGCAGAAGGAAATGCCCAGCTTGGTGCCACTCTGATAGGGCTTCCAGACGCCGCTGCCAAGGGCCAGCGCCACGGTGAAGATCCGGCGTCTGCGGGGCGAGAGGATCCGCTGCAGATGGGCGCTGATCCAGTCGGCTCTGGGGCTGCCCGACACCGTGACTTCCAGCTCCAGCGTGGTCAGCCGGGCCAGCTCGGCGCAGATCAGGGCGGGCAGGTCCAGCGACAGGGTCTCCGGGTTCTGGTCCAGCGGCAGCCCGTCGATGGCGGCGTCGTACCAGCCCTCGATGGCGTGCTGCATCCGGTCGGTCACAAGGGTCTTGCAGCCGATGATGTTCTCAATGTCGGCGTGGTTTATCATGCGTTTTGTGCACCTCTCTTTTGCCAGACATCCTCCATGGCGTAGCGGGTCATGTCGATGCTGTGGTTGGCGGCGTCAACGTAACCGGGCAGCACTTCGCCGGTCTTCTTGTCGATGGCGTATTCGTATTCGGAAAACTCGCGGGCCGTCCACGGGCAGCGCACCGGGTCAATGACGATATTGCGGCGGCTTTGCAGCCACTTCATGCCGTCGGTGACGGAAGTACCGCCGTGGGCTGCGTACTTCCGGCAGCCCCGCAGCCGGGAAAAGCCCAGATCCCGCAGTGTAGCGATGGAACGATTGGCGGCGCTGTCGCCGATGATCTCATCGTGCAGGTGCTTGTGCAGTGCTTCGGCCAGTTGAGCGTCGGTCTCCTTCTGGGCCCGGTGCTCCTCGAAAATGTAGAGGGTCTGCCGCGCGTGGTCGTAGGACATCCCGCCAAAATGGTTCGGGTCAGGATACCAGCCGAAGTCGAGGCCGTAATACTGGCGGTCGAACCCGGCGATCTCCTCGCGGGAGATGGGCCGTAGCTCCAGATTGTCGAATACCTGCTGCCCGCAGCCCACAACCTCGCCCATGTATTCGTGGGCGTAGGCCACCGGGTCCCGCTGCTTGAGGGCCTCGGCGTCGTCGAAGAAGCGGGGGCCAAGCCATTCGGCGGGGGTAGTCAGGTAGGTGGTGTGGTGTCGGAACTGCCGGGGCTTCGGCTCCCGTTTGTACCGGTTGACCCAATGCCGGGCCATGGCCGGGGAATTGAAGGTCTTGAAGGAAAAGCTGAACGGGCCGCCGCGGAAGACGGATTGCTCCACGTTTCGGATTTCCTCCGGGCCGTCGTACTGGTCGAACTCTTCGAAGTGCATGACGCCGAAGTAACCGAAGGGCACCGCAATGGATTTCAGTTTGCCGGGGTCGTCCAGACCGTAGAACTGGATGGTCTGCCCGGTGGGAAGATAGGTCAGAGTATACGGTCGCTTCTGCTGCTTCCACAGGTGCCGGATGCCCATCCGGTCGATGACGCGGTTGTACTCCGGCCAGACCGAAGTAGCGATGGTGTTGCCCACCTTGCGCAGGACGATTCCGTGGATGTTGGGCACCCGCATGATGAGCAGGATGTGCTCGGTGGCGGCAAAGGTGGATTTCAGGCTTCCGCGCCCTCCGTCGCCCAGATACTCGTTGTACTCGCCGGACCAGATGGCCGTATGGGCCGCATAATATTCAGGGATGATCAGGCTGCTCAGTTTCAACTGCTGTTTCAGCAGATTTGGGGGCTGCCGTCTTCGGGATGTCATCCACAAACACCACCTTTCCGTCGTAGCCGCGCAGCTCTGGGTGCTCGCTCCAATGCTCCGGGTCACGGTTTTTCAGGTAAAAGCACATGGCACCGAGGTCACCGCTCTGGGCCTTTTTGAACAGGGCATTCTCCACGCTGGCGAGGGCGGCTTCTGCCCCCACGCTGACGGCCTGACCGATGCGGGGGTCTTGAGTGCACCAGCGGCGGAAGGTGCGCGGCGGCACCCCGATCTGCTCGCAGATTTCGGCCTGTGTCAGGCCGTGCATGGCCAGCCGCTGCAAGCGCAGCAGCCCGCTGGGACTGTTCCATTTGCTGATTTGAGATTCGCGTGCCAAGGGTTCACCTCCAACAGAAAAACGGCGCACACTGGCCGCAGAGAAGCTGGGCCTTGCGGGAGGAGGTTGGCCCGCGTGTGCGCCGTTTTGGCTAAGAGAAACCGGGGCGGGAAAGGAGTAGCGAAAACCGCCCCGGTGGGAAATGGTTATTTCAGGCGGACGGCCTTCTCGCCGGTGAAGTCCTCCCAGCGCTTGACGATGACGTCCACATACTTCGGGTCATACTCCATGGTGTAGCTGACCCGGCTGAGCTGCTCGCAAGCGATCAGCGTGGAACCGCTGCCGCCGAACAGATCCAGCACGAGCTGGCCGGGGAGGGAGCTGTTCTTGATGAGCTTACCGCAGAGTACCACCGGCTTCATGGTGGGGTGCTCCGCATTGCGGGGCGGCTTGTCGCAGCGGATGACGCTGCTGGGCTTCTGGGTCAGCAGCCCCTGTGCCTTGATGGCCCAGTCCAGAAGCTGATCCTTCTTCATGTGCCGCAGGTCGTCCGGCTTTGCGTCGTCGATGACAGTGGTCTGGCTGCGGTCGTTGACGAAGTAGTGGTTTGCGCCGGGCTTCCAGCCGTACAGGCAGGGCTCGTGCTGCCACTGGTAGTCGCTGTGGCCGAGAACAAGACTGTTCTTGACCCAGACCAGACACCCGTGCAAACCCCAGCCCGCCTCCCGGAACATGGCCCGGAAGGCCTCACCCTCCGTGTCAGCGTGGAAGATGTACGCGCTGGCCCCGGTGCGGCAAGCGTCGAAGGCCCGGCTGTATGCCTGAAGCAGGAACTGCCGGAACTGGCTTTCTGCCATGTTGTCATTCTCGATCTTCTTGCCGTTCGAGCCCTGATAATTCACGTTATAGGGCGGGTCGGTGAGGAGCAGGTCGGCCAGCTTGCCGTCCATCAGCCGCTCCACGTCCTGCGGACTGGTGCTGTCGCCGCACATGACCCGGTGGCCACCCAGCAGCCAGATGTCTCCCCGCTGGGTGATGGGCTGCTCCGGGGGCTCTGCGGTGAAGTCGTCCTCCTTGACCTCCTCGTCGATCCTGATCTGGAGATTCAGGCCGAAGTCAGCCATGTCGTACTGGATGCCGGTCAGCTCCTGCACCAGAAGCTGCAGGTCCCACTCGGCCACTTCGCCGGTGGAATTGTCCGCAATACGCAGGGCTTTGACCTTTTCGGGGTCCAGCTCCGCGGCCACGATCACTGGCACTTCCTGCATCTTCAGCCTCCGGGCGGCCTTGTACCGGGTGTGCCCGGCAATTATGACGCCGTCCTTGTCCACGATGATGGGGGACTGGAAGCCGAACTCCCGGATGCTATTGGCCACGGCCTTTGCCGCTTCATCATTGCGCCGGGGGTTGTTGTCATAGGGGCGGATGTCTTCCAGCCGTTTGTACTCGATTTGGTGTCTCACGCTCTCCATGCAATCCCTCCGGGCAATAAAATAGGCTCTCTGGCCATTGTACCAGAGAGCCTAGGGGAAAACGTTATGAGTTACTTCTTGGCTTTCGCCTTGGTGGTCTTGGGCTTGGCCTTTGCGGCCGTGTCCAGCTTGGCGTAGGGGTCTTTCCAGCCCTTGGGTGCGGGCCATTCCCCGGTATGGATTTTCCAGCTATCCACTGCGAATTTCCGGGCGTCTCTGCCATACTTCGCGCCTTCGCCCTTTTCGACCTGCGAAACCAGTTTTTCAGCGTCCTTATTAATTGCCATGGTGTTTCCTCCTTACCAGTTTTGCATGGTCGATGTTGCATTCTTGATGGTTTTCTTAGATATCGTTAGAACACTACGAGTTAGCGTGACCATATAACAGCCAGTGTATTTTGTCGAGCTGTTCTGAATGACGTTGTACCCGTGAGTGGCGGCCAGAAAAGAATACAAGGTCTCGTCTGAACCACCATATCCCGCCCGGGCTTTTGCCAACTTGGCATAAGTTCTCGGGTGGCTGGCGCTGAATTTGCGGCCCAATTGACTGAGCTGGTCGCAGGTCACTACGCGGGCTTTGGAGTTCAGAAAGCCCTTGCACTGATAGCGGCCATAGTCACCAGAATCCGAGGCGGAATCCCATGCCCAGTATGTGCCCGCGCCAAAGATGCCGTTGGCGGAGTACATCGTATCACCCGACATGAGCTGCTGATTGTAGTGGTCACCTGTCTTGCCGCCGAAGTTGCGATCAGCATGATACAGAGATGCTTCGCCCGCTTTTTTGCGGGCTTTCTCGTATGCGGTCTCACTCAGTAGCTGGGGCATGTCATCGGTAAAGCCTACGGCATTCAGATAGCGCTGGATGAACGTGTCGTTCTGTGTGCCATCGGTTCGGATACTCTGCTTCGCAATGGCATCCACGGTATCTGCGGCATCCTGATCGCTCATCTGCATCAGGGCTGCCGGGTTGCCCTTGATCTGTGCCAGCAGCTTCTGCTGGCGGGTCTGAGCGGGGGCTTTGGGTGCCACTGCTTTTGCCGCACCGCCGCCTCCGCTCAGGCCATGGCTGCCACCTATACTTCCGCCTCTGCCGCCCATGTGATCCCTCCCTTGGCCGTGAATTTCTCGGTCAAGGGTACCACGGGGCGCAGGGGCAAAACGTTACGAGTTACTTTTTCTTGGATTTTGCCTTGGTGGTTTTCTTCTTGGCTGCGGGCTTCTCCATGCCCAGATTGGGGAAGGGTCGGCTCGTTTTCGGGGTGTCGAGGGGCCGGAACTTCTGCTCTGCGGCCTCGATCTCTTTCAGCTTCTGTGCGGAAATTTTCGCCATAGTGAGATACCTCCAGATTGATTTTACCACACTTCGATTTCCAGCTCAATGACCTTTTTGCCGGAGCCGTAGGTGTACGAGGGCCCGGTGCGGGTAGACCGGACACCGGTGATTTTGTGGTGGGTGCCCACCGCCAGAACGGCTTCGGACTGGCTGGGCTGCAGAAAGGCGGCGCGGGTGCTCTTGGCCGTGTGATACCGGATCAGCACCTCGCGGTTGCCGGAGACCGAGCCGCCCTGTCCGTTCTTGCCCGCCCGGCGGTTTCCGCCCGGCTGCGGCCAGAAGGGGTTGTCCCGGCTGTCATAGGCCGTGGATTCCAAGCAGTCGTTGGTCCATGTCTTGCCCACCAGAGCCTTGCGCAGTTGGGTGTCGCTCATCCGGCTGTAGTTGCTGATCTGCAGCCGCTGCAAGAAGTCGTCATGGTCGGCGCGGTAGAGGGTGGTCTCCTGCCCGATGGGCTTTGCCAGCTTGTCCACGGCGTTCACCATGGCCTGTTCCCGGCGGGTCAGCTTGCGGTATCCGGTGGCCATGGCCCAGTTGGCGTTCTGGCTCAGGGCCTTGCCGTTGGCTTGCTGGGTGGGGTCGATGTAGTCCGCCACGCCCGCCGCCAGCTTGGGATCCCGGATCATCTGCTGCTGCGCTGCCTTTTCGAGGGCCGCGACCTGCTGCGGGGGCAAATGGGCGAACCCGTTGGCCCCGGTCGGAGGCCCTGCCTGTGGGGCGGGTGCTGCTTGAATTACGGGCATCGCCTGTGCGGCTGCTGCGGGCGCTCCTGCGCCGCCTCCGACGCCTTGGGAACCTTTCATGCTGCTGCCTCTTCCGCCCATTACAGCGCCTCCTCTCCCGGCCTTACACGGGCCGCTATGCTGTGCTGAAACGTCTGCCACGGAATGCCCTTGGCCCGAAGCAGAGCCGCCATTTCCGGCGGCGTTTTGCCGTAGACCAGAAGCTCGGTGGGATCGGTCTGCCGGATCAGTTCTTCCATGCCCCGCAGCAGCCCATGGAGGGCGTCCTTGTGGACAAGACAGCCGACGGTGCTGACGGCTACGGCTCCCTGTGGGGCGATGCCGTCGAAGCACCAGCGGAAACTCTCCTCATCCGACCAGCTCGCCGCCGGGATGGCGCAGAGGCCCTTGTTTTGGAGCCATGCGGTCAGAAGCTGATTGCGGTAGTGGTTCCAGTGCTGGATTGGGGCGGGGAAGTCGGTGTACAGGGAAAAGTCCGGCCCGATGACCAGCGGGAACCGCGCCAGCGCTGCCACATACCGCTCCGGCTGCCGCCAGAAGCGCTCGAACTGGTAGTCGTCGAGGAAGAAATGCACTCCGGTATTCTCCGGGTGCTTGCAGGTCAGCAGTTCGTTGAAGCCGATCAGGTGATCGATCCCAAAGGGCAGCTCCTGCGGACGGGTGATGGGGTTGCCCGCCGGGGTCAGCTCCAAACCGTCCAGCAAAAACCAGTTGACGAGCTGCCCCGTCCGCATCCGCTCATTTGAAAAACCCATGCCCTGCCTCCTGTGTGTATTCCCGGAAAGCATAGCATGGGTTTTGATGACAAAACGTTATGAATTACTTGCAGCGCAGCTCCTTCCAGACCCAGACGCGCAGGGTCTCCGGGGAGATGCCGCCGCCGTAGAGCAGCGCGGCCTTTGTCCAACTGACCTTGCCGGGGCCGAGAAATACGATCTCGAAGGCCCGGCGGGTGAGGGGGTCCTCGATGGTCTGGATGAAACCCCGGCGCTCGGCGCGGGAAAGCTTACGGAATGCTCGGACACTCATTGGTCGGCTCCTTTCTTGGCTTCGCGGATGTGGGTCTTGACGGCTTGCATCAGCCGGTTCTGGTCGCGGTCCTTGCTGTTCAGCGCCTTGACCACCAGCTCGTCGGCCCCGCCCTTGACGATCAGCCGATGAACGATGACGCTCTGGGTCTGGCCCTGCCGGTAGAGCCGGGCCTCGCCCTGTGCGTACAGCTCCAGACTCCATGGCAGACTGTACCAGATCAGATGGTGCCCGCCCTGCTGCAGGTTGAGCCCGTAGGCGCAGCTGGCGGGCTGGGCCAGCAGAACGTCCAGCTTTCCGGCGTTCCAGTCAGCGGCGTCCTGCCCGGTGCGCAGCACGGCGAATTTGAGGCCCCTGTGGCGGGCCTTCAGGGTCTCGGTGAGCTGTTCCTCGTCGAAGCGGAAACCGTAAAACACGAGGGCTTTCTGCCCGCCCAGCGCGTCGATGAGTTCATCGAAGGCGTCCAGCTTACAGCGGTGGATCGGGTGGACGGTGCCGCTCTCGTCGTACAGGCTGCCGTTGCATAATTGAAGCAGCTTGCCGGTCAGGGCTGCGGCTTGCTGGGCTGTGATGGTCTCGCCGTCCACGTCCAGCAGATAGTCCTGCTCCAGCTTCTTGTAGGCCCGCCGGGCGGGTGCATCCAGCACCACCGGGATGTCGTCGAGGATCTTCTCCGGCAGGGTCAGGTGGTCGGCGGCCTTGAAGCTCAGGACGATGTCCTTGATGCGGCGTTCCACCGCCTCGGCAGCTCCGGCTCTTGGCTCGTAGCTGTACTCGGTGGGCCAGAAATACTCCCGGCGGTAGTGGGTGATGTACCGGCCCAGCCGCTCGCCCTGATCCAGCAGGTAAATTTGAGCCCACAGGTCGAGGAGGCTGTTGGGCCGGGGAGTGCCGGTCAGCTCGACGATCTTGTGGATGCGGGGACGCACGGCCTTGAGCGCCTTGAACCGCTGGGCGGCGTGGTTCTTGAAGCTGGACGCCTCATCCAGAACCACCATGTCGAAATCCCATCTCCGGCCCAGCGTGTGCACCAGCCACGGGATGTTCTCCCGGTTGATGATGTACACGTCCGCTGGGGCGGCCAGCGCGGCAAGTCGCTGCTTCGCGGTGCCCAGCACGGTGGAAATGCGCAGGTGCCGCAGGTGCTCCCATTTGGCGGCTTCGTCCTGCCATGTCGCTTCGGCTACCTTTTTCGGCGCGACCACCAGAACCCGGCTCACCTCCAGCCGGTCGTAGAGGAGTTGGTCGATGGCGGTCAGGGTGACGACGGTCTTGCCGAGGCCCATCTCCATCCAGAGCGCCACGCCGGGCTTGGCCAGAATCGCATCGATGGCGGCTTGCTGGTATGGATGCGGGTGAAATTGCTGCATGGATTTGACCTCCGTTTCTTTTAAGGCGGCGCGTCAGTCGTCGCTCTCCTCATCGTCAGGCCCTTCGCTGTGGTCTCCGATGAAGTGCCATGCCTTCATAGCCTCTTCCTCTTCCGTTTGCCGCCGGAAGCTCTCGGCGCTGAGGTCTGCGGCCAACTGCTGCGCTTGGTATTTGTCGTTGACCTCGTGGCAGGGGAAACCGAACTCAGCCAGCCGCTGCCGCCACCAACTCTGCAAGCCGCCCGCCTTGACCTTGGCACCGGGGCGCTTGAGTTCCACAAAGGCGATGATGCCGCCGGGGAACAGGAGCATCCGGTCCGGCACTCCCTTGTGTCCGGGGCAGACCCACTTCAGGCACAGGCCTCCCTCGTCTTCCACGGCTTGCCGCAGGATGTTCTCGATGCTCTTTTCCAGAGGTTTGTTTGTCATGGTGGTTTCTCCTTTCCAAATGGGAACGAACATACAAACATACAAAACATACGCGCCTCCCTATCATTCCTCGCGAGAAGAATAGAAGCCCCTCGCGTGTACGCGCGTGCGCCTTATTTTCTTCTCTTTTTCTTCTTCTAGGGGAAAAGAACGTATGCTCTGTATGTTGCTGCCGGAAAATTCGCATCGCTGCTCGATTTTTCGAGCATACAGACCTCCGGCGGCTCTGTATGTTGTTTGTATGTTCTGTATGTTTTTGGTTCTTGTTTTCTTCGGCTTTCTTGAAGTTTTCCGAAATCCTTGTATGTTCTGTATGCCGACCTTGCCGGTATGTTCTGTATGTTCGCCCGGCGGGTTTCGGCTCTGGATTTTGTGGGTGGAATTACTCGGAGATCTTCCGCCAGATGCGCTGTGCGCCGTAGGGCCCACAGCGCTGCGGATACTTGCCCGCTTGCCATCCGGGCAGGGCGTTCAGGATGGCGGCGATCCGCTTGGACTGCTGCCGGTCCGGGGCCTTACCAGTGCTGTCGAGGATCTCGCGCCAGATCTCGTTGACGCAGACACTGGCGCGAGATGTGGTGGGGATGTCGCCGGACGGGTCCGTCTCCCAGTAGCATACGCGGGCGTCGATGCTGCGTTTGGCCCAGTCCAAGGGCACGGGTTTCGCCAGAAATTCGAGGACGTCGCCCTCCCACGGGTCCCGCTCGGTGTGGGCTTGCTGCTCGGCCAGAGCGGCCTTCTGGAGCGCATCCCGGAGGATCAGCTCCTCCCCCGCATGGAAGCGGACGACGGCTTCGGCCCACAACTGATCCACGATTTCGGGGGTCAAATCGTCGTGCACCACCTTCGTGCGGCGCTCAAAGCTGCAATCAATGGGCCAGTAACGGCGGTTTCCGGTGGCGTCGCGGAGAAAATCGGAGCCGTTGGAGGTTCCGAAAAACACGCAGCGGCGGGGGTACTGCACCGTCCGGCGGCCATATGCGGCCCGGTAGCGATCCTCGGTCTGGCTCAGAAATTGCTTGGCTGCTTCGCTCTCGCTGCGGCTGAAGGCCGTCATCTCGCCCAGCTCGACGATCCAGACGCCCCGCAGGTTCTCGCGGGCCTCCTTGCCGTCGAAGCTGGTGATGCTGTCGTTGAACCATTCCCGGCCCATCCGGCTGAGCAGGAGGCTCTTGCCGATGCCCTGCTTGCCGCTAAGGATGCAGATCTGGTCGAACTTGCAGCCGGGCCGGAAGCAGCGGGCCACGGCGGCCACGAACATCTTCCGCGTCACCGCGCGAGTGTAGCTGCTGTCCTCTGCGCCCAAGTAATCGATGAACAGAGAATCCAGCCGCGCGGTGCCGTCCCACTGCAGCCCGGTCAGGTACTCCCGCACCGGGTCTTTCGCATGACGGCTGCCGGTCAGGGCCACAGCGTCGGCGGCCTTGTTGACCCCGCTGAAGTGGTAGATGGTCTCCAGATACCAGCGGATGCCCGCGTCGTCCTCGTCGCTCCAGTCCCGCTCCTGCTGCTTGTCGCTCCACGGGAAGGGGCCCTTGCAGCGCAGCCGCTCGGCAAAGGTGTCCACCCAGATGCGGCCCTTGAGCGCCGGGTCGTGTTCGAGGATGAGCCACGCGTTCTGAATCGTGCAGGAGATGGCACCCTTCTGGGTACGGTCGAGCTTCTCCTGCCACTTGTCGGGATCCTTGGCTTCGGCGGGGACAGGCTCGAAGCCCTCCATGGCGTGATCCAAGGCCTCCTGCCGGAGCAGCGCCGCCGTGGGGCCGTCGGACTCGGCCAGCGCCCGCATCTGCTGCCAGCTGGGCAGGGAAGCGGTGGGCGTGCCGGGGGCGGCGTCTGCATCCTGCTCGCCGAAGCGGTGGATGCGGACAAGGTCCCATGCGTTGAGCAGTTTGCCGCCCGCCGGGTCGGTGGCGTGATGGCTGTAAAGAAAATGATCGTTGTCGTAGAGGACTGCCCCCGCCGTGGTGCTGCCCGCAGTGTAGGTCAGGCGTCCGGCTCCCGCGCTCACATACACGCCGGGCAGGAACTTCTCGATGGCTTCCGGGATGTCGTAGGTTCGGCAGAAGGCCCCCACCACGCCGGGTTTGGTGGTGGGGTCGGCCTGTTTGCCGCCGGGCAGGGTGACCCGCTCGGAGGGGCAGCTGGGCCATTGCCGGACGTCGTGCCAGTCGGCGTAGTACCAGAGCAGCTCGTCCACGCTGAGGCGGTTGCCGTCCTCGGTGGCCTCGCAGACCCAGTCGCTGTCGGCGCTCCGGCTGGGCCAGTACATCAGCCGCTCGGCCTCGAAGGTGGTGCGGTCGAAGACGGCCATGGTGGGGTCGAGCATCTGGGCCGCCATCCGGGCACAGGGCTGATACTCCTCCGGCTGCACGACCCGGTCGGTGGGGAAGATGGCCCGCAGCCGGGGGTGTTCCGGGTCGTGCTTGCGGGTGGAGTAGACCGCTGCGGTGCCCAGTGCTTTGATGGCGGCCACCCACTTGGCCGTGCTGCCGGGAGCGCAGTTGTCCATGTCCAGTGTGATGAGGCTGCGCCCGGTGCAGCAGCCCCGTGCCCGGCGGCTCTCCCGCAGGGTTCCGCCCACGAAGCCGCCCACGTCCTTCCGTTTGTCCTGTTCGGCCTTGGGCAGGGCCCTGTACTCGGCGTGAGTCTCGGTGCCGCAGTTGCGTTTCATCCGGCCCTTCAAGGTGGCAGCAAGAGTATCCCACTCGGTACGCTGTGTTTTCCATTGCGCCGCTGTGCGGCTTCCGCCCACGCTGATCTCAATTGGTGTAGCGCTCATTTGTCCTCCCCCTTCAGCGGGCCATAGCGGAAGCGGTGCGCGTTCCATCTGGCCTTTGCGTCAATTTGTGTGCGGCCTCGCTCACCGACCCTGCCGCAGCGGGTGCAGACCACCGACCAGCCTCCGTCGCTGGCGTACTTGCTTTTGCGGTAGCGGGTCAATCCGACGGCTCCGTGGGGGCGTTTCTCTGCATCGTAGGACACCGCTCCGCAGAGACAAGCGAAGGTACTTGAATTGTCGGGCGGATATGTCGTTTTCTTCATCACCATCAATCCTTTGTAAAGAAGTCACCGTACCAGCCCGCGGCGTTCAGGGGGAGCCCTTTGGCCCAAGGCGGCACCTTGCTCATGATGCGGACGACCTGCTGTAGGTCGCCCTCCGGGGAGCCGTATTTCGGCACCTCAATGACCACTTCGTCGTGGACGTGAAAGACCACCTCGTAGCCTTCGCGGCGGAGGTTGTCCAGCGCAAAGGCCAAGCAGTCCCGGCCCACGGCCTGTGTCAGATTCTCGGTCAGCTTGCCGCCGTAGGTCTCGGACTCCCGCCACTGACCGCTGTCCCACTCCTTATAAGTAATGCGGTCGTCCTCGGTGGTGCCGGGGTCGGCGTAGAAGAGCTTCCGCCCGCTGGGTAGCTCCATGGTCAGGAAGGGGAAGGGGCACGCAGGGTCCATCTCTTTGCGGAAAACGACGCCCTCCCGCGGCATGGTGGTCTTGCCGGTGCGGATGGTGTGAACCGCGGCGTTCTGCATCTTCCGCCAGAGCTTGCAGATCTTCGGGTTCTGGCCCCGCCAGCGGTCCACGATGTCCTGCAGCCCGGCGTCATCCAGCCCCAGTTGGTCGCCGCCCATCCGCTTCATGGCCCCTACGCCGCCCTGATAGCCCAGAGCCAGCGTCGCGACCTTGCCGCGCTGCCGGTACTTGTAGTTGGGATTCCCCTTGACGATGCTCTCGAAGGGCACCCCGAAGATGCGGGCTGCGGTGGCCTCGTAGATCTTTCCGGTGGTGCGGAAGACGTCCAGCACCCATTCCTCCCCGGCCAGCCATGCAATCAGCCGGGCCTCGATGGCGGAGAAGTCGGCATCCACGAAGGTGCGCGGCCCGCCGGGCACCAGCGCGGTGCGGATGAGCTGGCTCAAGGTGTCGCTGACGTTGCCGGTCAACAGCTCGATGCTCTCCGCGTCCCCCTGCTTGACAAGCTTCCGCCACTGATCTTGGTGGTCGAGGTAGGTGCGGGGCAGGTTCTGGACTTGGATCAGCCGCCCGGCCCAGCGCCCGGTGCGGCTGGCTCCGTAGAACTGCAGGGTTCCTCGTACCCGGTGGTCTGTGCTGGCACAGGCCGCGATGGTCTCATACTTGGAATTGCTGGTTTTGCCCAGTTGCTGCCGGAGTTCCAGCACCCGGCGGACGTCCGGGGGTAAGTCCCCCGCCAGCGCCTTGCTGACGTCCTCTTTGGTCAGCCCCTGAATGGGGACGCCCCGGTTGCGGAGCCAGCCCAGAAGCTGCACCCGGCTGCCGGGATTTTCAAGCCCGGTCAGGGTCTTGCACTCGTCAGTCTGCCGGGCGGTGATCTGGGCCGAACAGAGGAGCGCTCCGTTCACAAGGTCCATGTCCACGGCCACCCCGCGGGCGTTCATGGCCACGTCATCCCGCCACTGCTGCTGGATCTCCTCCGGCACCGGCCAGTGGGCAAGGCGGCGGTCATTGGCCCGTTCGGCGATGACGTCCATGCCGTTGTACCTTTTAAATAGAGCCCATTTTTCGGGGTCGTGCCGGGGCAGGTTGCGGGTGCGCCCGCCGTTGGCCTTGGTGGGCTTGCAGGGGGAGCAGAAGTACCGGATCAGCGCCTTGCCTTCCTTCATCTTGAGGGCATCCTCCGGCTGCTGCAGCGCGGCCCCCAGCGCGCCCAGTTGGGCGGGCAGTCCGCAGTAGAGGGCGTGGATCATGCTGCACTCCCACTGCTGGAGCCAGTCGATGCGCTCTGACCAGCTCAGCCCCAGATACTCCGACAGGCACCACCACTCGAAGGCCGCATTGTGGGCCCGCTTGGTGTAGCTGGCATCAAACAGCCACGGGTAATTCTCCCGCAGACGGCGCTTGGGCTCAGATATGAAGGTCAGGTCCAACACAAGAGGCGTTTCGGCGGTTTCCGAAATGCACCCCAACAGCAGAATCTCAAACGCCGGGTCCTGCGCGTATCGATATGCACCCACCTCGGTGATGTCCAGCGGGGAATAGGTCTCAATATCCACCGTGATGATCTTCTTCACGGGAAACCTCCTTTCAAAAAGACCGGCAGCCCTTTGCGGGGGCCGCCGGTGGATGGTGGTTAGCTGAGGAGGTCGTCGTCCTCTTCGGTCAGCTCCTCGAAGCCGTCGAGGTTGTTGCCGCCGCTCAGGTGCTCACCGTCGCGGACCTTCTGGATGACTTCCAGCCCTGCACCGATGCCCTTGCTGCCGCTGGCGCTGTAGGCGAAGAAGCCGATCTTGACGTTGGCGTAGCAGCCGCTGTAGACTTCCTCCTGATCCAGCACATCGTTGCAGTGCTGGTCAATGATGCGGGGGCGGCGCTTCTCGCTGGCCTTGGCGTTGATGAACTTGCAGTCCGCGAAGTTCTCGTCGTCCTTCTCCTCGTCGCCGTCGCGCAGGGGACTCTTGAGCTTTACAGGCAGCTTGCCGCCCCACTTGGCGAGGGCCTTGGGATCCTTTTTGACCGCTTCGATCGCGGCCTTGATCTTGGCGAGGACTGCGGCATCGCTCTTCTTGATGAGCAAGCAGCAGCTGTACTTGGGGTCGCCGGTGCCGTTGACCTGCTTGGGTTCCCAGAGGTTGGCGTAAGACAGGCGGCAGGGGATGATGATTTCGTTTGCGTTCATAGATTATTCCTCCGTGGGCTTGAAGCCCTCTAATGGGTTGTAGGCGGGCCGGGGGTCGCTGTCCTGTGCCAGCTTGGGGGCACCCGGCGCTTTGGTGATAAAGGCCGACATGGTTTCGGCGAATTTCTTCTTGCCGATCATCTTCTCGGCCACGGTCAGGGAAATGGGGGTGCGGGTGTACAGCATGGCCTCGTTGGTGCCGTCCGCTTCCATCTGCTTGAAAGCGGCGTCCTGATCGACCCACTTGCGGGTGCTGCGGCCGGCCACCAGCTTCCAGCCGGGGAGGCTGCGGCCCTCCAGCAGGGCAGTCTGGGCGTAGTCCTCCAAGTCGCGGGCATACTGCGCCAGACCCTGTACCTTCCGGAGCCAGTCGCCCAACTCTTCATCGGTCAGTGCTGCGGGCTGGGGCAGGGGTTCAAACCCGGCCAGCGGGCCGTACTTGTCCTGCCATGCCCGGCAGTTCGGATAAGCCTTGCAGAAGTGGTCTTTGCAGTGGGGGCCGGGGCAGAACTCGCCCTCACCCTTCCACGCCATCTGGGCGGCGGGGGTCAGTACCTCGCGGGCCCATGTCAGCAGGTCGGCGAGGGAAAGCTCCCACGTCTCCGGTTCCTCTTGGATGCGGGGCTGGACGATGCTCATCCGCACCGTGTCGATCTCCTCGATGCCGTCGAACAGGGCGTAGGCACCGAGGGCGTAGTACATGAGCTGCGGGTTTTGCACCGGGCTGACCGGGACGCCCTTCCCGTACTTGAAATCGACGATGTGCAGGATGCCGTCGCCGATCATCAGGCAGTCACAGGTACCGAACCCGCCGGGCACCCACCGACTGACATCCACTTCCTGCTCGATGAAGACACCGGGCTTGTGCGGGAAAAGCGCCCATTGCTCGTGGATGAAGTCGATGTACTGGTTGGCGGCTCTTATTATCTCGCTGGACTTTTCATCCTTGCCCAGCGCACCGCCGGGGATGACTTCCATAAGGGCTTGGCCCTGCTCCCAGTTTTTCAGATTGCGCCGAAGGGCAACCTCGCACACCTCGTGGGCTTTGGTGCCCTCTGCGGCGTACTCGCTCTCCTCGTCCGGCAGGTTCTCGGTGGCGCGGGCGCTGGGCGGGCACGCGATCCACCGGGCCGCGCTGGAAGCCCCCAGCAGGGCGTGCTTAACCGGCGGCATCTTCGTCCACCTCGCCGCTCAGGGCCACCAGCTTCTCCCAGACCTCGGTGTAGCGGTCCGGGGGCAGCTTCGTGACCGAGGGAGCGCCGGTGCCCTTGATGATCTGCTGCACCTTGTCCCGCTTGCCATGAACGATCAGGCTGCGGGATAGATCGCGGATCTTGTCAAGGCTGACGGGGTCGGGCGTGGGCGCGGGCGTTGAGGGTTCCGGTGCGGCGACCGCCGCCGATGCAGAAGCCGCGGCTTCGTCCACAGTAGAGTTTGCCGGTGCCTCCGGGCGGGTGATCTCCGGCTGCTGCCGGGCGGTCTCCTGCTTTTCCGGCTGCGGTGCCGGGGTGTCTTGGGGCTGCGGGGTGATGCTCAGCTGCTGCAACGCTGCCAGCAGTTCGGCGGGGGATTCACCGTGAATGGTAAGTTCAAATGTCATGTTGATACGCTCCTTTTATAAAAAGATTCTGTCGAATCTACGCTTTGCAGTTCAGAGCTGTATCTTTGCCGTCGCGATGCTGATCCACCGCATAGCATAGCGTGGCCTTTGCTATACCAAGCATTTCTTTGCGTTGCTATACGAAGCAAAGCTGTGCCACTCAATGTCTTTGCTAGGCCGTGCGGAGCTTTGCCCTTGCCGATCTTTTCCGGGCAATCCCATGCCGCTGCGATGCCAACCACTGCTTTCCCATGCCGTCACGGTGCTTTGCCACGCCTCGCCTTGCCTTTGCTGTGCCATGCCACTCAATGCCACTCAATGCCTTTGCTAGGCCTCGCAAAGCCGCGCCTTGCCCTTGCAGAGCCAAGCTCAGCTCTTCCATTGCTAAACTTAGCGCGTCGTTGCCTTGCCCTTGCGATCAGGCGAGAAGTTCATAGGTGAAGCGGCCCTTGCCGCTGTTACGCCATTGACCGAGGCCGCGAAGTCTGCCGTATTCCAGCCATTCCATGACCGCCGCTTCGTGGGAGTCGTCCATGCAGAGGATCTCAAACTCGCAGGAGCTCCCGGCGGGGATCTCTTCGCTGTTGGCAAGGCTGACCCGCTCGCCCTGCGCCGTCTGTGCGCGGAGAGGGCGTTGGCACTCCGCCATCTGCCCGCTGAGCTGCAGCGGAATCTGGCGGGGACTGATAAAAATCAGGCCATCGATGATCTTCTTGTAGGCCGTCAGTTTGCCACTCTCGTTGACCGCCCGCTTTTTGCCGGTCTCGGTCTTGCCGCCGATGCGGGCCAGCATTCCGCAGCTATCCTTGAAGAAGCCTTTGATCTGGTAATCGTACAGGATGGGCTTGCCGTCGGCACTGCGGGGAAAGATGGTCATCGCCTTGTCGGCTGTGGCATCCACGCCAAGGGCGGCGATTTCGTCCTCAATGGTGGCAGCATCCGGCGATTTGCTGGCAATGTAGTCGCGGGCGACATTCTGATTACTGGGCCATGTGCCCAGCAGCGGCTCGGTAAAGGTGAGCCGGACTTTGATGCTTTTCATTGCAATTCGCTCCTTTTTATGTTTTCGATGTAGAAATCGTACTTGTGCTGTGTCCCGGCGAGTGTCCGGTAAACTGCGCAGTAGAAGCTGTCAATGGTCAGGTGCAGGGCCTTTGCGCATTGCGGCCCCGTGCCGCTGGCAAGGACTTCTTCGGTCTTGCCGTCATACACGGTGTACCAGCGCATCAGGCGTCCCGCCGGTTCTGCTCCCGGTAGGCGGTGCAGTCTACCTTGCCGTAGCTCTGGCGGCTGTACCGCTGGTTGTCTTTGTGCAGTCCATACAGGGACATCGCAAGCCCGGCGGCCAAGACAAAGACAATGGTGGGTGCCGCCTGTGCGGCTTCTGCGGGGGCCCAGCCGCCCCAGTGAGTGAGGGCGTGAACCATGATGGTGCAAGCGCCCTGCGCCACGCTGACGGCTACCCTGACCGCTCCGATGATGGCCAGCAAGGCAACGCTGCCAGTGAGAATGATTTGCTTTCTCATGCTGTCTCCTCCTCGTTCATATCTGGGAAAAAGTATTCACCGATCTCGTCCCGCCGGATGCCGACCACCGCGCACACGGCGGTGATCTCGCTGGTCAGCCATGGGGCGACGCCCCGCATCCGGCGGCTGAAGGTCGGGTTCGTGATCCCGGCTTCCTGCGCGACTTCCTCGTCGAACATCCCGCATTCGCGGAACCGGGCCCGCAGCCGCCAGAAGGGGATCTGGGTGAAGCTGCCGCGTTGTAAGATCATGGAGGTCACTCCTTTGCGTCAATCAGTTTCTGAAGCGCCGCCCGGAAGCGGGTCTCAGCCCCGGCGGGGTTGCGCTTCTGGTTCAGCACCATGCTGACATATTCCGGGGTGACTCCTGCGGCACTGGCGAGGTCGCCGCGGCGGATGCCGTTGTCTCTCATCTGCGCCCAGATCTCCGCTTGCCACGATAAGTTCATGTATATGTACTCCTTTCTTGCGGAAAAGTGTTTACAAAAATAAACGGATATGGTATACTCAACTTGCTAGGATGAGGCTTGAGTCTATTTTTGTGAACCGCTGCGCTCAGTATAGTTCACTTGAGTAGACTTTTCAAGCCCTAAAAGTGCATTTCTGTAAACTTCGACGATTTGCACAAAGTCTACGGGGGTAAACTATGTTTTATGACAAGTATCGCCAGCTCTGTGATTCAGTAGGAAAAAGCCCGTCGGCGGTTGCGGTGGAAATCGGGATTAGCAAGGGAACGGTGTCCACATGGAAAAACCTCGGCCGGACGCCGCAGACAGCCCAACTGCGGAAAATCGCGGATTATTTCAGCGTATCCTTGGACTATCTGCTGGATGAAACGGACGACCCCTATGACTGGGATACCGACCCGGAGGCGCGGCAGGATCGTGCTTACGGCCCTCGGTGGGATCAGTTGATGGAGCAACACCATGGGGATACCTCTGCCGCGTGGAAAGCCTTGCAAGCCATCGACGAAGATCAAGCGAACGAAGCCCGGATGGCGTGGCGCGAAAACCGGGAGAAAGAATTGGCGCAAAAGAAAAAAGCCCCCGCAGCTGAAAACTGCGAGAGCGAAAAGCCGGACTGGAGCAAAATGCCGGGCGCTACACCCTTCAATCCGTTGCAGGTAGCGCCGCTGCTCGGAACGGTTCGGGCCGGGTACCCGATGTATGCGGAAGAGAACATCGAGGGCTATCTGCCCATCCGTCAGACCGATGGGGCAAAGTACTTCTGGCTGAACATCCGGGGCGACAGCATGAATGCCGCCGGTATGGACGACGGCGACCAGATTCTTGTCCGGGAGCAGCCCGAAGTGGAGAACGGTCAGTTGGCCGTGGTGCTCGTCAACGGAGATGAAGCGACGGTGAAATACTTCCGCCGGGAAGGGGATTTGGTCATCCTGACCCCGAAGAGTTTCAACCCTGCCCATCAGCCGCAGATCTATGACCTGAAAAAGGTCCCTGTCCGTGTGCAGGGGCTTGTGGTGGAATGCCGGAAGGTCTTTCACTGAGCCTGACTACCAAGCATACAAAGACTACCGAAATTCCATAGAACCCCTCGCGTGAAGAATATAAGGATGTTCCCGCGCGTGTATATTCTTCCTTTCTTCTATTTAGGGTCAGGATAAGAGTTTGAGTATGTTCTGTATGTTTTGCCCCGAAAACCCGCATGAAACCTCACTTTTTCTTGACTACAAGCGTTGCGCAGGTTTGTATGCCTGAAAAAGCAAAACGCCCCCGGTGCTGGAACACCGAGAGCGTCTCAAGACCGGCTTGCCCGAAGGCGTTACCGGCCAATACAGGATTAGGACCCCTGTAGGGCTATTGTAACATCTCTGGACGGGCTTGTCAAAGTATATCTGGAGGTGTATTATGGGAAGACGGACAAACACGGCGGTCTGGATCGAAAAGGCCCAGCGCTGGCAGATCAAGGTGCAAAAGAATGGGGAGCGGAGAGCGTTCTGCTCTGCAAAACCCGGCCGGACAGGCCAGCGGGAAGCGAACCGGAAAGCGGACGCTTGGCTGGACGAGGGCGTGGTCAACACCCGTGTGCTGGTAAACAATGCCTATATCCAGTGGATCGAGGGGCTGCGGCTGACCACCGATCAGTCCAACTGGGGGCCGGTGGAGAGCCGCTGGCGGAACCATGTGCAGCCGGTGATCGGACGGAGAAGGGTAGAAGACCTGTCGGAGCAGCAATTGCAGACCGTGGTGAACAAGGCCTACGCTGCCGGGCTGAGCAAAAAGTCCTTGATGAACCTCTGTGCAGACCTTCGTGCCTTCTGCAAATGGATGCGGCTGGGGAAGATGTCGTCGTTGCAGCCGGAATCACTGCACGTCCCCAAAGGGGCAAGGTCGCAGGAGAAGGAAATCCTTCAGCCGGACGCCCTGCGGACGTTGTTTTCGACCAACACGACCCTGTATCGAGGGGTATGGGTGAACGACCCATACATCAATGCCTACCGCTTCTCGGCGGTCACGGGGCTGCGCCCCGGTGAGCTGATCGGTTTGCGCTGGCAGGACGTCCGTGGAGATTCGGTCTGCATTCGCCGGGCCGTGAACATCCACGGAGAAATCACGCAGGGCAAGAACCAGAATGCGGTGCGGGCCTTTGCGTTGACACAGGTCGCAGCGGATGTGCTGGCTGACCAGCGCGAGCTACACCTTCCGGGAGAGAGCGTGTTTGGTATCCAGTCTGAGAGCACCTACCGCCATTGCTGGAAGCGCTACTGCGAGGCAAACGAGATCAAGTATATACCGCCCTACAACCTGCGGCATACCTTTGTCTCGATGGCAAAGACTCTGCCGGAGGGCGTGGTGAAGTCGCTGGTCGGGCACTCCAAGCAGATGGACACCTTCGGGGTGTACGCCCATCTGATCCAAGGCGATGATGTGCGCACCGCGGCCATGCTGGACGGCGTGCTGGATAAGGTTCTGGGGGAGGATTAGTACCCACTTTAGTCACCCACTTTTATTTTTAACGCCCGGTTATGGGAAATCACAGGAGATGGCTGAACCTCTGAAAAGAGTGATAACTCGTAAACTATGATAGATAAAAATAACGAATTAACGATATTTTTCGGGTTCGACTCCCATCGCCTCCACCATCCGCAACGCGGACGAACCCTCGAAAGAAAACGAGTGATCGTTTCCTTTCGGGGGCTTTCTTTTTGGCAAAAATGTTCCAAGAGAAATATTTGTGATCCAATATGAGAAAAATCGGAGAGGTACGATGCTGATTTATACGGCGGCAACGCTTCTGTCCTGCCTTTTGACATGGCACAGGCAAAAAAGACTACAGGCTCAGATGGTGCAGGAAACAGCACTTCAGGCGTTTTTTCAAAACATGATCTGCGCATTGCCGCTGCTGATCGTGAGTGCGGCCCGCTGGGGTGTCGGCACAGACTTTTATTATACATACCTGCCGGAGTTCCGGGAGCTGCAATGGATCCGGGGCGGCGGGGGAGAGGTGCTGCGGGATGAACTGTTTGGCCCGCTCCTGCCATGGCTGAGCCAGTGGGGGCTGCCCGGAACTACGCAGGAAGCGGCGGAATTTTTCCGCGTCGTTCTGGATAACAGCGAGGCGGGGTATCGCGCCTTGATGGAACTGGGCATTTGGCTGAATGGAAACTTCCGCGTGGTGATCGTTCTCACTTCGATTCTCGTGGCGGGCTGCGTGTTCTATGCGATTTTTACCCAAAGCAGCAGCCCGGTGCTGGCGGTCTACCTTTATGTGGCGACCAGCAATTATTTTTTGAGCCTGAACATCATCCGGCAGTACGTTGCAATTGGCATTGGTCTGGTCGCTGTCCGCTTCATCCGGGAACGGCGGCTGCTTCCGTTTTTGATTTGCGTGGCGGCGGCAATGTTTTTTCACACAACGGCGGTGCTGCTTTTGCCGTGCTATTTTCTCTGCCGCATCGAGGTCAAGCCTCGCTGTGCGTTTGCGGCGGTGGGGGTGACATTGGCGCTCTCCGGTCCGCTGGGAGCGCTGGCAGCGTGGCTCATGCCGCGCGTCGGGCTGGCTTACTATGCCCGCTATCTCGGTTCGGCATGGTCGAAGGACGGATTTGAATGGATGTTCTTTGCCATCAATCTGTGCGTGCTGCTTTTCTGCGGTCATTACTGGGCCAAAGCCAAGGTGGAGAACCCGTATTACGTGATCTGGTATAATATGACGCTCCTCGGAACTTTGGCGCTGGCTTTTTCCGGAGTGCTGCCGCTGATGAAGCGGGTCAATTACTATTACGCGGCACCGCAGTTTCTGCTTCTGCCGGAAGCACTGCGAGCGGAAGAGGACTCCAAACGCCGCAAATTGATGACGGCGGCGCTGGCGGTCGCTTTTGCGTTGGAAACACTGGTGGCTGTGGGAATCTATAATAAAAATGGTGTGCTTCCTTATTGTGTGCTGGAACGCTGATTCGGGCTTGATAGGAAGCCCAAAGCATGATATAATCTAAAATAGTACTGTTACGAGGCTAGAAGTGCGGACTGATTGGGGAGAACATAAAGGAATGCAGAAAATTAAAATACTGGTGGCGATGCACAAGGCGTATTCACTGCCGGGAGAAAATATTTATGCACCCATTCAGGTGGGCGGGGTCCGGATCCCCGGAATGGAGAATGCTCTGCGTGACGATACTGGGGAGAATATTTCCGCAAAGAACAAGTACTATTGCGAGATGACGGCGCTCTATTGGGCGTGGAAAAATCTGGACGCGGACTGCATCGGGCTGGTCCACTACCGGCGCTACTTTGCCGGAAAGCGGTTCGCGCTCCGCAAGGAAAGCCGGATCGCGAACCGTTCGCAGATCGAAGAGGCACTGGAAAAGGCGCCGGTGATCCTGCCGCAAAAACGAAATTACTGGATCGAGACGACCTATTCGCAGTATGCCCATGCGCACCATAAAAAAGATATGGATCTTGTACGGTCGATTCTGGAAGAGCGTTACCCGGAGTATGTCCGCGCGTTCGACGATGTGATGGAGCGGACGGCAGGGCACCGGTTCAATATGTTCATCATGCGCCGGGATCTTCTGGATCACTACTGTACATGGCTCTTTGATGTTCTGGATCGTGCGGAGCGGCAGATCAACCTGTCGGAGTACGATGAATACAACAAGCGCGTCTTCGGTTTTCTTTCGGAGCGGCTGCTGGATGTGTGGGTCGAGACGAATCATATTTCCTATACCGAAATGCCGGTGGTGTTCATGGAAAGCCAGCATTGGCTGAAAAAGGGCATGGCATTTATTGAGCGCAAGTTTCGGAAAAACTGGACGTAAAAGTAAAAATGACAAAACCAATGGACGAAATAAAAGATCGGGTCGCGGCAGTGGTTGTGACCTATAATCGCGCAGAGATGCTGCGGCAATGTCTGATGTCTCTGCAAAAGCAGACGATGCCCTGTGATATTCTGGTCGTGGACAACGCCAGCACGGACGACACCCAAGCCCTTGTGCAGCGTGCGGCGCAACACGATGCGTCGATCTTCTACCGGAACACGGGCGAGAACCTCGGCGGCGCCGGCGGCTTCAATTTTGGGATGCGCTGGGCGGTAGAAGCGGGCTATGCCTTCGTCTGGGTCATGGACGACGACTGCTTCCCGGAACCGGTGTCTTTGGAGAAGCTTCTGGATGCAGACCGTCTTTTGCAGGGCGAGTATGGCTGGCTGAGCAGTGTGGCGCTTTGGACGGACGGCAGGGAATGCCGCATGAACCGCCCCAAGATCAAGAAGAACTTCTATGACCGCATCGAGCTGCTGCGGGATGGCATTCTGCTGGCGGAACAGGCGACATTTGTCTCGCTGTTCCTGAAAGCGGAGACGATCCGCGCAGTGGGTCTGCCCGTCAAAGAGTTCTTTATCTGGGGTGATGATATCGAATATACCCGGCGCATCACGATACGGGAGAAAATGCCGTGCTATGTGGTGGGCCAGAGCCGAGTCATCCATGCTATGAAAAACAACAGCGGAAGCAATCTGGCGGTGGATTCCGTGGAGCGTCTGGGCCGCTATAAACTGGCTTTCCGCAACGAAGCCTATATTTACCGCCGCGAGGGGGCAAAGGGCATCGCCTATTACATTGCCAAGCGCGGGCGGGATTTTTTATGGGTGCTGACCCGCGCAAAAGATCACCGGCCGAAACGGCTTGGCGTGCTCCTGTGCGGCGTGGGGAAGGGACTTGTGTTTTACCCGAAGCAGGAACGGATTTGAAATGGCGGGCTTGCTGAGGAAGTGGGATAGAGTGCATGAGGAAATGAGAGAGGATTCATTGACGACAACACCTAAAATATCGGTCATCATTCCGGTCTACAATGTGGAGGACTATTTGCGGCCCTGTCTGGACAGTATGATCGACCAGCCTGTAGCAGCAGCCGTCAACATCCTGCGAGAGTACCGCCCGGAGCTTCTGACCGAGCCGACAGCCGAAAAAGAAGGATTCTAAAACATTTGCCGTCTGTGTGTTTTCACACGGACGGTTTTCTTGTATAATAGGGGAAACTTCTATTTCAGGAGACAAAGGAGGCCGCTTTATGCTCAAACAATCGCAGCTCGACCTTTGCGGGCGGGTGGATTTTACGCGGGAGGTGCCGCTGCTGGGGCGGGACGAAGGGTTTTCGTTTGCGTGCGCGGGGTGCGGGGACTGCTGCCGGGGGCGGGAGGACATCGTGCTGTCGGGGTTTGACCTGTGGCGGATCGCGGCGCGGCTGCGTCTGCCGCCCCGGACGGTGGCGCGGGCGTTCTGCAAGGCGTCCATCGGGGCAGTGAGCCATCTACCCGTGCTGCGGCTGGCCCCGGTGCGGGAGGAGGGGAACAACTGCCCCTTCCTGACCCACAGCCGCTGCGCCATCCATGACGCCGAGCCGCTGGTCTGCGCGCTCTACCCGCTGGCGCAGGAGATCACCAAAGAGGGGAGCGTCAGCTACTTTTTGCAGCCGACCTCCTGCGGCGGGCAGGTCATCTCAGCCAAAGTGGGGGACTATCTGGCCCGGTACGACATCCCGGCGCGGGAGGCTACGGATGTGCGCTGGGCGCAGGTGTGCATGGCGCTGGAAGACCGGGTGGAGGCGCTGGAAGCGGTGTTCGAGCCGGTGTTTATCCGGCGGGTGCAGCAAAAACTCTGGCAAGCGCTTTATTATCGGTATGACTTCGCCGTGCCCTTTCTGCCTCAGTTGGAAGAAAATCTGCGCGGATTGGACGCAGAACTGGAAAAACTGTCCGCACTGCAAGAGCGAAGGAACGTTCGTTTTCGTGAGTCAATCGAAAAAACTGATAGATAAAATTACTTCCATCGATAACTTGGGCTGTTGCCGGATTGTATTCGGGCAGGAAATATGCTATACTTCACGAGTGTAAAGCGGAACGAGAAAAACCGCTTGTCAAAACGCTTTCCCGCGGCAGCCTGTGGCCGCGAAATGTAAAATTGAGGGAGTAATGATTATGCGTAAAATCACTCGTCGTTCGTTCCTGTCTGCCGCCGCTGTCTGCGGCGCTGCCGCAGCCTTGACCGCTTGCGGCGGCTCTTCCAGCTCTGCCGCAGCGTCTTCCACGGCTTCCTCCGCGGCCTCCGCTGCCGGTTCCGCTGCTGCGGACGGCCAGAGCTATACCGTCGGCATCTGCCAGTTGGTCGAGCATGCGGCGCTGGACGCTGCTACGCAGGGCTTTGAGGACGCCCTGACGGAGGCGTTCGGCGACAACGTGAAGTTCGACTTCCAGAACGCACAGAACGATTCCGCGACCTGCGCCACCATCGCCAACGGCTTTGTTTCCGCCGGCGTGGATCTGATCATGGCCAACGCCACCCCCGCCCTGCAGGCGGCACAGGCAGCCACCAACAGCATCCCCATTCTGGGCACCTCCGTCACCGAGTACGGCGTGGCGCTGGGCCTGACCGACTTCGACGGCACCGTGGGCGGCAACGTCTCCGGCACCTCCGATCTGGCTCCGCTGGATCAGCAGGCTGAGATGATCACCGAGTGGCTGCCCGACGTTAAGAAGGTCGGTCTGCTCTACTGCTCCGCTGAGGCCAACAGCCAGTATCAGGTGGATGAGGTCCAGAAGTATCTGGAAGCTGCCGGTGTGACCGCCACCCAGTACGCCTTCTCCGACTCCAACGACCTCGCTTCCGTCTGCCAGAAGGCAGCCGACGAGAACGACGCCGTCTATGTTCCCACCGACAACACCGTTGCCGCCAACACCGGCATCGTGGACGGCATCTGCCGCCCGGCCAAGAAGCCCGTCTTCGCGGGTGAGGAGGGCATCTGCGCGGGCTGCGGCGTGGCAACCCTGTCCATCAGCTACTACGATCTGGGCCACACCACCGGCGAGATGGCAGCTAAGATCCTGACCGGCGAGGCCGATATCTCCACCATGCCCATCGAGTACACCAGCGTGACCAAGAAGTACAACAAGACCATCTGCGATGATCTGGGCATGACCGTGCCGGAAGGCTACGAGGCCATCGAGGGCTGAATTCCTCGGACAAACATCTGAAATACAGCGGAGGAGGGCGGTTTTTGGCTCTTCTCCGCTTTGATGTCCTAAAAAAGTGTATCGTTTGGAGGTTTTATTTTGGAACTGCTTGCTAGACTTGCCAATCTGCCCGGTGCGCTGCCCGGTGCCTGTGCGCAGGGCCTCATCTGGGGCATCATGGCCATTGGCGTGTATCTGACCTACCGCATCCTTGACGTGGCAGACCTGACCGTGGACGGCTCCTTCGGCACCGGCGGCGCGGTCTGCGTCATGTGTCTGCTCTCCGGCATGAACGTCTGGGCAGCGCTCTTCATCGCGCTGCTGGCCGGCCTTGCCACCGGCCTTGTCACCGGTCTGCTCCACACCTTTATGGGCATCCCGGCCATCC
>OLND01000522.1_pt1 | contig 47279 bp, 41 predicted proteins | sample 1672031 | NCBI WGS metagenome assembly OLND01 (sample SAMEA3136638, study PRJEB25190) | human gut metagenome | biome: human gut; feature: human-associated habitat; material: faeces | place: Austria | collected 2013 | reverse complement strand
GGCGCCTCCGCTTCCGAGGGATGCCCTCGGGATTCGTGAACCTTTCTGCCCCGGGTGGGGTGCTCGTAGCACAGGAGGTGGCCTTATGGCCCTCGATCAGGAAATCGTCGATTACTTCAGCGATAGCGCCGATACCTATCGCTTCCTCTCCCAGATGATGTTCAAGGAGCTGACGGAGACGGCCATTGAGGCCGTGGCCGCCATCGCGTTCCCGACCGAGACGGGCAACGAGCATCTGGACGAGGGCTACCGGCTGGTGCGCCGCTACTTCAACTTCTCGGCGGACGACCGCCGCACGCAGTTGGCCTGCGAGTACGCCCGCGTCTTTCTGGCCGCCGGCGTCTTCGAGAAGAGCGACAAGACGGCCATTCCCTACGAATCGGTGTTCACGAGCCCCGAGCGCATCATGATGCAGGAATCCCGCGACGACGTGGTGCGCTGGTTCGCCCGCGACGGTTTTAAGGTGGATCCGAGGTTGCACGAGCCGGAAGATCATCTGGCCTTCGAATTGGAGTACCTCGCCGTCATGAACGAGCGGGCGGCGGCTCTGGCCGCGGCGAACGACCCGGTAGGTTTGCGCGCGAATCTGGCGCGGCAGTGCTCGTTCATCGACCGCCACATCTTGAATTGGGTGCCGGCGTTGGCCGAGGCGGCCCGCGGGTTTGCGAAGCTGGCGTTCTATCCGGGCATGCTGCTGGTAGCCCAGGGCACCGCTGAGACGTGCCGTGCGGCCATCGAGGACATCGTCGCCGAGCTTGACGGCGAGAAAGCCGCCTAGGGGGTTTCCATGAACGCAAGACGAGGAGAGCGTCGTGACGTTTCGAAGGTGGACCGCGAGCAGTGCGGTCCCTCGCGGCGCGGGTTCGTCATCGGGACGGCCGCCGTGGTCGTCGGCGTGGCGGCCGGAGCCGTGGCCGCGCCTTTGGAGGCCGAGGCCGATGTGCTGCGGCCGCCGGGGTCGCTCGCCGAGGGCGACTTCATGGCCCGCTGCATCCGCTGCGAGCGCTGCATTTCCATCTGTCCTACCGATGTGCTGGCGCCCCTCGGCGTCGAGCAGGGGCTGCTCGCCGTGCGCACCCCCTACGTCACCTTCGCCGACGACCGCTGCACCTTCTGCGACGAGTGCCGCAAGGTGTGCCCCACGGCGGCTATTGGACCGGTGGACCCCTACGACCCGGGTGCCGGCCGCATCGGCGTGGCCGTGGTGGACACCGAGCGCTGCGTGGCCTTCGACCAGGTGGGCACCTGCGGCATCTGCGTGGACGCCTGCGAATACGAGGCGCTCTCCTATGACGACGAGCGCCATCCGGTGGTGGATGCGGCCAAGTGCAACGGCTGCGGCGAGTGCGAGCGCATCTGCCCGGCCAACGTGCTCACCTCCTTCGGGGGCGGTCATCGCCGGGGCATCAACATCGTGACCAACAAGACCTTCGAAGAGGGGAGGGCGTAATGGAAAAGGGAAATCGCCAGGGCCGCGCGCTGCGCCGCGCCCGCACGGTGACGCTCTTGGCGGTGTTCGTCGCCGTCATCGTGTCGCTGGCCTTCGATTCGGGTTTGGGAACGCCCTCGTCCTTCGGCATCGGCGAGTTCTTCCTGCTGTGCCCCTTGGGCGGTTTGGAGGCCTTCCTCGCCAGCAAGGCGTTTCTGCCCGTGACGGCTATTTCTCTGGCCGTGGTGCTGGTGCTGGCGCTTCTGTTCGGCCGCGGCTGGTGCGCCTGGGGCTGCCCGGTGCCGCCCATCCGCCGCTTCTTCAAGCGCGAGCCCAAATTCGCCGGCATCGGCTCCGGCGCCGGCCCCAACGCCGAGGAGGCCGGCCGCACCCTTTCCGGCTGCGCGGCCGTGCGCGAGCAGGCGCAAAGCCTCTGGCGCGCCCGTGCGTCTCATATCGGCCGCGACCCGCGTACCTGGACGCTTCTGGCCGTGCTGGCCGCCGCCTTCATCGCCGGCTTCCCGCTGTTCTGCCTGGTGTGCCCCATCGGGCTCACCTTCGGCTCGGTGGGGTCGCTGTGGCACCTCATCGTGGACAAGCAGGTGACCCTCTCGGCGCTCGTGTTTCCTGCGGCGCTCATCGTGGAGATCGTGCTGTACCGCAAGTGGTGCATGAACCTGTGTCCCATCGCCGGTCTGCTGAACATCGCGGGTCAGGCGGCGGTGCTCTTCCGTCCGCGCATCAACGAGGCCACCTGCCTGCGCGAGGACGGCACGCCCTGCACCGTCTGCACCGCTGTCTGCACCGAGCGCATCGACATGCACGACCCCGACGGCTCCGTGCAGCTCGGCGACTGCACCCGCTGCGGCGAATGCGCCCGCGCCTGCCCCACCGCCTCCATCACCTTCGCTGTGGCTCCGGCGAAAGAGCCTCGCGAAGCATCTGTCGGTTCAGCAGATGCGTCCGTGAGGACTCCCTACTCGTAGCCCATGGCGGCCAGCTGATCCTCGTTAAGGCCGAAGTAGTGGCCCAGCTCATGGATGATGGTCTTGCCGACTTCTTCCACGATTTCCTCGCGACTGCTAAAACAGCGCTCGTGGGGGCCCTTGAAGACGGTGATGACGTCGGGGATATCGTCGTCGTAGCCGTTGGCCCGCTCCACGATGGAAAGCCCGTCGAACAGCCCTAAGAGGTCGTCGAATTCATCTTCGCCTTCCGCACCCCATTCCTCATCGTAGCCCAAATGGTAGGCGCTCGGCTCTTCTTCCCACACCACGGCCACGTTCTGCAACGCTTCCATGAACTGCTCGGGCATGGCGTCGAGCGCCTCGGCAATGGCGCTTTCGAATTCCTCATCGGTCATGCGGTACACGAGAACCTCCCAGTGGCTTGAAAATCACGAAACATCGGACGCGAGGGAAAAATCCTTCGAGTTGAGCGCGAAATGGCTTGAAAATGACGAAACATCGGTCGGAAATTGCGAAAAGGGGCGAAAACAGGTGCCATTGTATTACAACGGACAGTATTTTCCCAGGTCGCGTATTACCACTTTAACGGCAAAACGCTTCGAGCGCCGATGTTTCGTCATTTTTAAGCCATTTCGCGCAACTCGTCGGCTGATTGGGCGAATCGGCCTGCTCGGCTTGCCCAATCAGCCGACGAGGGCGAAAATAACTGGGAAACTGGGGCTATATCGACCTTAGCGTCTCTCTGTCAGCTTCGAGCTGCTGGCGGGTGAGACCGGCGATGCCGTAGTAGAAAGCCGTGCGTGCGTGCTTCTCGACGTCGCCGCAGAACGCGGGTACCCAGCTGAGGTGCTCATCCAAAAACGCGCGTTGGGCGGCGATGAGCTCGCTGGCGGAGCATACGTCGCCCTCTTCGGTGCGGCTTGCGGCATCTTCGTCGGCCTCGAGGGTTGCCCGGGTGCGGTCGGCCAGACAGGCCATGAGGTCGAATTCCAGGGTGATGTGGTCTTCGGGCAGGTCGAACTCGTCGGGTACGCGCAGACCCCACTGCTGGTACGTATGAAGCACGTTGTCGCGGGCGTCCTGCATCATGAGCCCCTCTTCGCTCGTATACACCGACTCGTAGGGAGCCACCGGGTGCGCGCTCATGCCGAGGAACAGCTGGTTGTAGTCAGCGGCCAGATCGATGCGCAGCTGCTCCCTGTCGGCGCCGTCGGTTTCGGAGTAGAAGGGCGCCAAAGGGCCGTCTGCATTGGCCTCAGAGGCGCTCATGACGGCTTCAATGAAGGTGGGGTCGGGGGCGGTGCGGAAGGCGCGAGCCAAAAAACGGTATCCGAGTGCTCTCTCCTCCATCAGTTCCATCAGCTCTTCGGTCGTCATTGCACAATCTCCTCACGGTTGGCCGCGGCAAGCGGGTCAGGCGTAATCAGTTGAAATCATAGCGCATCATGGCGCTTGCCGAGGTGTCATCTGTTTTTTTGAAAACGCTGCGGCAAGCGCGCAAAAAAAGACGGGCGTCGCGGGAGGGGGCGACGCCCGTCAGGTGCAGAGCGCGTACGCGCTCAGGGAAGGGTGCTAGGACACGTAGACGCTCGGAGTGGTCTCGCCCTCCATGCGTGCGCCGCCCTTCTCCTTGGCCGCGGCTTCCATCTCGGAAAGCGGGCCGAAGTGCAGTGCCTGCGTCGGGCAGGTCAGCACGCAGTGGGGCAGATCGTCCTCGCGGCCGATGGACAGGCACGTGTCGCACTTGTCCATCCTGAAGCCGCCGTCCTCCAGCTCCACATATTGCGGAACCTCAAAGGGGCAGGCGCTGGCGCAGGTCTTGCATCCAATGCACAGCTCCTCGTCCACCACGACCGCGCCGTCTTCCTCGCGCTTGCTAATGGCACCCTGGGGGCAGTTAGCCATGCACAGGGGGTTCTCGCAATGCATGCAAGAGAGCGATTCGAACTTGCGCTTCACGTCGGGGAAGGTGCCCTCGTTGGTTTCGTTCACGTTGCGGCGCGACACGGTGCCGGCCTCAATCTCGTGCCACTGCTTGCAGGCCACAACGCAGGCCCAGCATTTGATGCAGCGGCTCGTATCCACATAGAATCCGTACTGTTCAGCCATCGTTTACCCCTCGCTCTTCGAAATCTTGACAAGCGTCTGCTTCGCCATTGCCGAAGTAAAGCTGTCGTAGTTCTCAATGGTATCGTCGTACAGCACGTTGACCTCGCTGCCGCCGTCCAGATATCCGTATCCGGGAAGCCCCAGCTCCTCGCAAGGCTCCCACCAGCCGCGCTTGGTCATGAGAACGTTCGGCTGAATGGCCTCGAAATAGCGAGCGACCAACTTGACGGAGCCGTGCGGCGATTCGATGAGCATCCAGTCGCCGTCCTCGATGCCGTACTGCTGAGCAGTTGCGGGGTTGATCTTCACCCACGGCTCGGGCTGCAGTTCGCGCAGGTAGGGCACGTCGTGGTAGTAGCTGTGGTTGCACAGGCGATAGGCATGCACGTCAGAAATGACGAGCGGGTACTCTTCGGCAAGCTCGGGAGTGCGGAAGAGACTCTCCGGCGCGCCCTTGTACACGGGAAGGCGCTCGATGGTGCCCGTGTCCTCAGCGTTGGGCTTATCGCCGATCCACTCGTTGACGCACTGCACCTTGCCCTGCGGGAGCGAGGCGAACATGGTCTCGTAGTCCTGGTACACCGGCTCGGTCGGCTTGGCGCCGTCGGTGCGCTCCTTGAAGATGTAGCCCTTTTCGCGCAGCTCCTCCAACGTCACGCCCGAGCCATCCAGCTGCTCCGAGAGCATGGCGTCGATGTCGCCGTTCCAGAAGTCCTCGCCGTAGCCCATCTTCACGGCCAGGTCGAGATAGTACTGCCAGTCGCTGCGGCATTCGCCCACCGGCTCGGAAATGACTTGGTTGATGCCGATGAAGGTGCCGGCGGGGGAGTTCTTCGTGGCGAACTGATCGGCCGATTCGTACTGGGTCGTGGCCGGCAGCACGATGTCGGCGAAGTCGCACGAGGAGTTCCATGCCACGTCCATGACCACGTAATAGTCGAGCTTCTTCAGAGCTTCCATAACCGTCTTGGGCTGACGGGTGGCCGACATGGGGTTAGAGGACTGCGCGAAGATGCAGCGCAAGGGATAGGGCTTTCCGGTGAGAATCGACTGAATGCCCTTGTTGTAGGCCGTCGTCGGGCCCGATTCTTGCGTCTGCATCGTTTGGAACCAGCGCGGCGTCTCGGGGCCGACGAGCTTGGCGACACCCGGCATCCAGCCGTTGGCGGTATCCTCCTCGCTGGCAGGCAGACGATCGGAGAGCAGATCGATGGGCTTGGTTTTGATGAGCGGCTCGGGCATAACCATGCCGGCGTCGCCGCCGCCCGCGATGCCGAGGTTGCCAGTGATGGCCTCGATGAGGCACACGCAAGCCACGGTCCAATGCCCGTCGGCCGACTGGTCGCCGATGCCGTTGCCGACGTTGATGCCCATGGGCTTGGTGGTGCCCATGAGTCGCGCAACCTCGATGATGCGCTCCTCGGGGATGCCCGTGATGGGAGCGGCCCAAGCGGGCGTGAACTGCTTGACATGCTCGGCCAGCTCATCGAAGCCGAGGCACCAGTTCTCGACGAAGTCGTGATCGTAGAGATCCTCGCCGATAATGACATTCAGGAACGCAAGTGCGAGGGCGCCGTCGGTGCCGGGAATGACGGGCAACCAGTAATCGGCATGGGAGCCCAGGCCCTCCTGCATGGGGCGAATGTCGATAACCGTCATGCCGCCCTCTTGGGAATCAAGGCGCTTGGTGGGATTGCCCTGGTTGATGGCGGAGTTCTCGGAGTTGTAACCCCATACGACGAGCAGCTTGCATTTGTCGAGCTGCTTGGGAGCGGTATCGGTGGCAGCCATGTGAGCCGGACCGCCGATCGTCACCAGGCGCGAGAACATGCGCTGGGAGTTGCAGATAGCGGAATGCAGATAGTTCGGGGAGCCGTGCACGTTCAGGAAACGGCGGCCAAGAGAGCCGAGCACCGCATAGTACTGGGGGGACAGCACGCCGTAGGATTCGGCGCCGTACTGCTCTTTTTGCTCCTTCAGCTTCGCGGCGATCTCGTCGAGCGCCTGATCCCAGGTGATCTGCTCGAACTTGCCCTCGCCCTTCTCGCCGGTGCGCTTCATGGGATACAGCAGGCGGTTCGGGGAATACACGGTGTGCATAGCCGAATTGCCCTTGGCGCACAACGTCTTCGAGCCGCGGCCGTAGTTGTTGCCAGCCTCGGGGTTGCCCTCGACGTGCGTCCAACGTCCGTCTTTGATCGTGCACAAGGTGGAGCAGTGGGTGCGAGCGGGGCCGCACATCTTGCACCAGGCGTGCTTGACTTCGATAACGGGCTCGGCGGCTTCCTCACTGCCGGTTTTGGAAAGTTCATCGTTCTCGAGTGTTTGTGGCGCGCAGCCTCCGAGCATCGCCGCAGCACCGAGTGCGGCAGCCCCCTTGAGCAATGTGCGTCGTGTGAATTCAGCCATAAGACCTCCTCTTGATTCTGTCCCCTTGAGCCCTGCTGCGACCGATTTAAGTTCGCTCCTTCAACGAACATCCTCCCCTTCCCTTCAAACTGAGCGACTACGCAGCTTTGCGGGCGATTGGGGTCGCAACTGCGACGCTCTCTACGATATCGCTTTTGCCTTATGGGAAAAATAGTGTGTTTCAAATAAGTCAAAAATAGTCGGTTGAACTGGTTGTATATATAATTTATATGAGGTGTTTTTCGGCAACAAAGGCAGGTTCTGTGCTAAAATGGCCGACGCAAAAAGTTTCTTGCTGACTTTGTTGGGGGGGGGATGGCATGAAACGGTCTGGAGGGAAAGCCGCGCGCTCTGAGAGAGCTGCCGATGTTCGGAAGCATTTGGACTCAGTGACGCTTGCCGATGTTTTCGATTGGCGCGTTTTGGGCTTGGCCTTCATGTTCGCATGGCAGCTCGTGGTGTTTTTCAGCCCGGTGATTCACTATTCGACGCGCAACAGTCTGAGTCATTTCAATAGCGTTGTGGGCTTTTCGAGCCTCGGGATGATCTTCGTGCTCTTGTTGGCCGCGATCCAGGTAAAGCTCTTCTCGCGGATCATGGAACATGCTGCTGTTCGATGGATGGTGCCCGTCGTTTTGACTGGCTGTACGATTACGCTTGCCATCGTCGATATCGGTACGATTTTGCAGCAGCCGTGGTGCTCTATCGCCTCGACGCTCGCGGGAGCGGGGCTCGGCGTTTTGTACCTTGCCTGGGGTGAGGTGCTGCATCGTATGACGATCGTTCAGATAACGGTGAAGGTATCGGTGGCCTTCCTGCTCGCTACCATCTGCTTTGCCTTTATGGTGATGATTCCGAAGTCTGTCTCCATTGTTCTTACGACGGTGCTGCCTGCGGGAACTAGTTTTATCCTGTTCAAGGTGCTCAAGAGGCGGCAAAATGAGGCGGTTCGAAAGGAACCGGCGTTTCATGAGGTCGCCTTTTCGATAAGGGCGGTATTTTCACTGGGTGTCCTCTTCATGGTGGGAGCTTTTTCGCGATCGTTCTTTCTGGCCGCCGCTCCTATTGCGGGCAGCGGCTCTTATCCGTGGCTTTTTCTCGTTGCGGCCCTTATCAGCATGCTGATTGTCTGCGGTCCTCTGTTGTCGTCTGCCTTGCCTGATTTTGCTGCTGCCTACAAAACATCGGTATTCGCCCTTGGATTCGCGATGCTGTTGCTGCCCTTGCTCGAGCCTGGCTCGATTGCGGCGAGCGTGGTGGGACTTGTCACCTACTGCGTTTCGGTACTGCTCGTTTGGATTGTGCTTGCGCGCATCATCGGGCTTTACGGGCTCTCTCCCCTGTTCACGTTCGGCATTGGATGGGCGGCCTGCACGGCAGGTTTGCTGGTTGGAACGTTTAGCGGGGCGTTGGTGCTTTCGTTTGTGCCTACGACGCCGCGTTTGCTCAGCGCTGTTGTGCTCGTCTGCGTGTGCCTGCTGTTTTTTGCGTACTTGTTCTTGTTTACCGAAAGCACCATGGGGCGTTTACTTGGCGGCGGCCATCTCAAGCGCAGGCCTTTTCACGATCGGTGTCGGCAGCTGAAGGCTGAGTTCGGCCTCACCGACCGAGAGGAAGAGATCATGCTGCTTATCGCCAAGGGACGGTCGGCGCCGAGAATTCGTGAGGAGCTCGGCCTGACGGCTGGTACGGTGAATGCGCACGTGAGCCATCTTTACCGGAAGCTCGATGTGCATGACCGACAGGAACTCATCGATTTGGTCGAGCAGACGCATTAGCGTTGTCTGAGATTGAGCTGGAATGGGGTTGCCCCGAAGCTGCCCCAAAGCGTACTGTTGCTGCTTGTCGTTGAAGTATTTGTGCGAAACACGGCGCGGCGAGGGGGTTTGTGTTACCATTGCCCGCGCATTCAAAGGCGCGCGGAGGGTCCGGGCGCACTGCTCGTCGGAAACGAGACGACGGCGGGCGATTACCGATAAGGCAAGGCGACCCCTTGCCCGACCTTATGGAGGAATTGCATGAAGATTCTGGGCATGGGAGTTCCCGAGCTCCTCATCATCCTGGTCGTTATCCTGCTCATCTTCGGCCCGAAGAACCTGCCCAAACTCGGCAGCGCGCTCGGCAAGACGGTGAAGAACCTGCGCGAGGGCATGGGCGCCGGCGAAAAGGACGTCGAGGAAGCCGCCGACGACGAGGAAGTCGTCGAAGTGGTGGAAGAGGTCGTGGAAGAGCCTGCTGCCGCTCCGAAGAAGACGGTGAAGAAGGTCGTCAAGAAGAAGGCCGAGTAACCTCGCTCCTTCGACAACATCAGGTAAGAACGGTGGTGCGCCCGCTGCGTTAGGCGGGCGCACCACCGATGTATAAGAGAGAAAACAGGAATCATTATGGCTAACGACAACTACGTGCTGACCGAAGAAGGCAAGAAGAAGCTCGAGGAGGAGCTGCACTACCTCGAGAACGAGAAGCGCGCCGAGATCGGCGAGCGCATCAAGGTCGCCCGCGAGTTCGGCGACATCTCCGAGAACTCCGAGTACGACGACGCCAAAAACGAGCAGGGCATGATGGAGGCGCGCATCGCCGAAATCAGCCGCATCCTCTCCGAGGCCACCGTCGTGAACGCGCCGAAGCGCTCGAGCAAGGTGAACATCGGTTCCACGGTGACCGTGGACATGAACGGCCGCGAGCGCGTGTTCACCATCGTGGGCGGCGCCGAGTCCGACGCCCACGAGGGCAAGATCTCCAACGAATCGCCGGTGGGTCAGGCGCTGCTCGGCTGCAAGAAGGGCGACGAAGTGACGACGACCGGCCCCACCGGTCGCGGCATCAAGCTGACCGTTATCAAGATCGAGCACTAGGAGACCGGAATGGCCGAAGCGGTAGAAATCATCGAAGACGATCCCATCGAGGTGCGCCGCGCCAAGCGCGAGGCGCTGATTGCCGCGGGCATCGATCCCTATGGGCACTCGGTCAAGCGCAGCCATTCGGTGGGCGAGCTGAACGAGAAGTACGCGCACTTGGAGGACGGCGAGTCCACTGAGGATACGGTGCTCATCGCCGGCCGCGTCATGGCCAAGCGCGTCCAGGGCAAAATCGCGTTTCTGGAGCTGCGCGAGTCCGGCTGCGACATTCAGCTGTTCTGCCGCATCAACGCGCTGGGCGAGGAAGCTTTCTCGGCGCTGTGCGATTTGGACGTGGGCGACTGGATTGCCGTGCATGGCACCATGATGCGCACGAAGCGCGGGCAGCTGTCCGTGGCGGTGGACTCCTTCGAGCTGATGAGCAAGTCGCTGCGCCCTCTGCCTGAGAAGTTCCACGGCCTGACGGACAAGGAGACCCGCTATCGCCAGCGCTACGTGGATCTCGTCATGAACCCCGAGGTGCGAACCACCTTCGAGCGCCGCTTCAAGATCGTCTCGGCTATCCGCCGCTACATGGAGGGCCAGGGCTACTACGAGGTGGAAACGCCGTTTCTGCACGCCATCATCGGCGGGGCGAACGCGAAGCCCTTTATCACGCACTTCAACGCGCTCGACCGCGACTACTACCTGCGCATCGCCACGGAGCTGCCGCTGAAGCGTCTGCTCGTGGGCGGTTTCGAGAAGGTGTTCGAGATCGGCCGTCAGTTCCGCAACGAGGGCATGGATCCGTACCACAACCCCGAATTCACCACCATGGAGGCCTACGAGGCCTTCGGCGACCTCGACTCCATGATGGACCTCACTGAGGGCTGCATCAAGGCTGCGGCCGAGGCGGCCTGTGGCACCCTTAAGATCGAGTACCAGGGAACGCCGGTGGATCTGTCCGGCGACTGGCGTCGCGCCTCCATGATGGAGCTGGCCAGCGAGCACGCCGGCGAGGAGGTGTCCTTCGACCGCACCCGCGACGAGCTGGTGGCCATTCTGGAAAAAAACGGCGGCCATGCCGAGGCGGCCTGGGGCAAGGGCAAGCTCATCTCCGAGATCTTCGAGGCCGTGGCGGAGGAGAAGCTCATCCAGCCCACCTTCGTCATCGACCATCCGCTGGAGATCTCACCTCTGGCGAAGAAGCATCCGGAGAACCCCGAACTCACCCAGCGCTTCGAGCTGTTCATCCTGGGCCACGAGTACGGCAACGCCTTCACCGAGCTGAACGACCCGGTGGATCAGGCCGAGCGCTTCCGCGCCCAGGTGGCGGCCAAGGACATGGGCGACGACGAGGCCATGGGCTTCGACGCCGACTACATCCGCGCGCTGGAGTACGGCATGCCGCCGGCCGGTGGCGTGGGCATCGGCATCGACCGCTTGGTCATGCTGCTCACCGATGCGCCGTCCATTCGCGACGTGCTGCTGTTTCCCCACATGAAGGACGAGGTGCTCGGGGACGGGAAGCCGGTGTGCGCGACTGGGAAGGCGCCGGCCGAGGGTGCGCCGGCTGAGGGTGCGCCGGTTGCAACTTGCGCGGCTGAGGCCACCATTGCTGAAACGGCCGAGCCCTCCAAGCCCATCGACTTCTCCAACGTCGTCATCGAGCCTCTCTTCAAGGACGAGGTGGACTTCGACACCTTCAGCAAGTCGGACTTCCGTGCCGTGAAGGTGAAGGAGTGCATCGCGGTGCCGAAGTCGAAGAAGCTGCTGCAGTTCACGCTCGACGACGGCACCGACACCGACCGCACTATCCTGTCGGGCATCCACGCCTACTACGAGCCGGAGGAGCTCGTGGGCAAGACACTCATCGCCATCACCAACTTGCCGCCGCGCAAGATGATGGGCGTGGCCTCCGAGGGCATGCTCATGTCCGCGATTCACGAGGTGCCCGGCGACGACGGCGAGCCCGAGGAGCGCCTGAACCTCCTCATGGTAGACGACCGCATCCCCGCCGGCGCCAAGCTGTACTAGGCGCTCGCGCTGACGACTCCAGGACGGCCCCCTTCGCAGCTGCGGCGAAGGGGGCCGTCCTTTGTATCCAGCTTCTTGACGGCTGGTGAATGACGACGCGTTGTGGGGCGCCCTCTGCTTAGAATGGGAGGGGAGAGGAGGTGCCCCATGAGCGTCACGGATGACGAACAGCAATGCGACGAAGACGACGAGCGCGTCGCCCGCGAGCGGCGAGAGCGCCGCGAGGAGCGCCGGCGGCGCAAGGAGCGCACGCGCCGCGAGGGCCTGCGTCGGCGCTTGGGCGACTCCTCCGCGTTCAAACGCGAGACCTTCTACGCTCTGGAGAACCTGAATCGGGCGAACTGGCCGGCGAAGATCGTCGGAGGTGCGCTGTTTGCGCTCATCCTCCTGAATGCGGTGGTGGTGTTCGTCTCCGCTCAGCCGGGGCTCGATCCCGTGGCGGCCAATATTATCCAGGGCTTCTACCGGTTCTCGACTGTGTGCTTCTTCGTGGAGTATATCGCTCGCATCTGGATTGCCGATTTGGCCTACGGCAACTGTACGCCGGCTCGCGCGCGGCTGCGCTATATCTTCTCGCCGTGGGGCATCATCGACTTCTTGTCCTTCGGGCCGAATATGGCGGCGTGGTTCCTGCCTGTCACGCCCGCGTTGCAGAACGTCATCAGCGTGGTGCGGTTGGTGCGCCTGATAAAGATCTCCCGCTACATGCGGGGTCTGCGCACCATCGGTCGCGTCATTTCGAAACACTATCACGAGATCGTAGCATCGTTTCTGGTCATCGCCATGCTCGTGGTAGTGGCCAGTGTCGTGATGTACGAGATCGAGCATCCGGCCCAGCCCGACAAGTTCAACAACCTTTTGTCCGGCATCTATTGGGCCGTGACCACGGTGACCGGCACCGGCTACGGCGATTTGGTGCCCATTACACCGGCCGGCCGCATCGTGGGCTCGGTCATCATGTTCCTCTCGGTGGCACTCGTGGCCATTCCCGGCGGCATCTTCTCGGCCGGGTTCGTGGCCGAGTTCCAAAACGCCAATCTGCGCAAGATCGAGCGCGACGTCCGCCGCGAGGACGCCCGTCAAGACAACCGCGACGAGGAGGAGCGCGCCGCCGACGAAGAAACCGAGCATGACACGCCTCCTCCCTCACAACGTGCCCACAAATGACGGCTTCTCGGGGTGGAGGTTTAGCAATTCAAGATAGAGAGTGCTAAACTGCACGGGAACTATTTACCGTGCCCGACGTGTCAGTTTCACCAGAGAGAAAGCATTCGCAGAAGGGCACCAACCCAAGGAACGAGGCAACCATGTCATTCGAGAAATTCACGGACAAGGCGCGCAAAGTGCTTGTCCTGGCTCAGGATGAGGCGCGCTCGCTTCACCAGCCCTACGTGGGCACCGAGCATATCCTGCTCGGCCTCATCCAGGAGAAGGACGGTCTTGCCGCCCAGGCGCTCGACCGCTTGAACGTCAGCTACGACGGCGTCGTTCAGGCCATCCGCCAGGTGGTCACCATCGACGAGGACACCGACGTCTCCGGACATCTCTCCTTCACGCCGCGCGTCAAGCGCGTGCTGGAGAACTCGCTGCGCGAAGCCATGCAGATGGGGCAGTCCTACATCTCCACGGAGCACTTGCTGCTCGGTATCGTGCGCGAGGGCGAGGGCACGGCGCTCGAGGTGCTGGGCCGCCTGAACGTCTCCGGCGACGACGTGCGCGGGGCGCTGAACGATCTCGTGGGCCAATCGCCGGTCTACGCCGGGCGCGCGGGCTTCGATGGCCCGGCGAGCTCGTCGGATTCCATGCTCACCGAGTTCGGCACCGATCTCACCAAGAAGGCCCGCGAGGGCAAGCTGGATCCGGTTATCGGCCGCGCGTCGGAAATCGAGCGCGTCATGCAGATCCTCTCGCGCCGCCAGAAGAACAACCCGCTCATTCTGGGCGAGCCCGGCGTGGGCAAAACCGCCATCGCCGAGGGCTTAGCCCAGCTCATCGTGGCCAACCAGGTGCCCGACATCCTGCGCAACAAGCGCCTCATTACGCTGGACGTGTCCGCGCTCGTGGCCGGCTCGAAGTACCGCGGCGAGTTCGAGGAACGCCTGAAGAAGGTCATCAAGGAGGTCATGGACGCCGGCGACGTGCTGCTGTTCATCGACGAGATCCATACCATCATCGGTGCCGGTTCTGCGGAAGGCTCCATCGATGCGGCCGCTATCTTGAAGCCCCCGCTGTCCCGCGGCGAGATTCAGATCATCGGCGCCACCACCCTGGAGGAGTTCCGCAAGCACCTGGAGAAGGACTCCGCGCTGGAGCGCCGCTTCCAACCGCTCACCATCAACGAGCCCAACGAGGAGCAGGCCGTGCGCATCATGGAGGGCCTGCGCGACAAGTACGAGGCGCACCACGGCGTGCACTTCACCGACGAGGCGCTGACCGCTGCCGTGCAGCTGGCCAACCGCTACATCCAGGATCGCTACCTGCCCGACAAGGCCATCGACGTCATGGACGAGGCCGGCGCCCGCATGCGCATCCGCAACATGACGCTGCCCAAGGAGCTGCGCGATTTGGACGAGAAGCTGCGGAAGGTGCGCGCCGACAAGGATCGCGCCATCGGCGAGCAGCAGTTCGAGCGCGCCGCCGAGCTACGCGACGAGGAGGAGGCCCTGAAGCAGGAGCGCGAAGAGGCCGAGAAGAAGTGGGAAGAGGACACGTCGAAGACCGTGCAGAACGTCACGGTCGAGGACATCGCCGACGTGGTGTCCATGTCCACTGGCGTGCCCGTGAGCAACCTCACCGAGGCCGAGACCGAAAAGCTGCTGCGCATGGAAGGCGTTCTGCACGAGCGCATCATCGGCCAGGACGAGGCCGTCACGGCGCTTTCCAAGGCCATCCGCCGCTCCCGCTCGGGCTTGAAGGATCCGAAGCGCCCCGCTGGTTCGTTTATCTTCCTGGGCCCGTCGGGCGTGGGCAAGACCGAGCTTTCCAAGGCGCTGGCCGAGTTCCTGTTCAACTCCGAGGACGCGCTTCTGTCCTTCGACATGTCCGAGTACATGGAGAAGCACACGGTGAGCCGCCTGGTGGGTTCGCCTCCGGGCTACGTGGGCTTCGACGAGGGCGGCCAGCTCACCAAGGCCGTGCGCCAGCGCCCGTACTCGGTGGTGCTCTTCGACGAGATTGAGAAGGCGCATCCGGATGTGTTCAACATCCTCCTGCAAATTCTGGAAGAGGGCCGTCTTACCGACGCCCAGGGGCGCACCGTGGACTTCCGCAACACCGTCATCATCATGACCTCGAACGTGGGCGCCCGCGACATCACCACCACGACCACGCTGGGCTTCTCGAACTCGGGGCAGAACGGGCTTTCCGACAAGGAAATCAAGAGCCGCGTCATGCACGAGCTGAAGAACGCCTTCCGTCCGGAATTCTTGAACCGCATCGACGAGATCATCGTGTTCAAGAGCCTGACCGAGGACGAGATCGTGCAGATCGTCGACCTCATGGTGGCCGAGCTGCGCGAGCGCATGATCGCCCAGAACATGACCATCAACCTGGACGACGCCGCCAAACGCCTCGTGGCCAAAGAGGGCACTGACACCGCCTTCGGTGCGCGCCCCTTGCGTCGCGCCATCCAGCGCATGCTGGAGGATCCGCTGTCCGAGCAGATTCTCGAGGGCCGCTGGACAAGCGGTTCGGTGGTGGACGTCACCGTGTCCGAGGACGGCGAGGAGCTGGTGTTCTCCGAGGGAACCGGTTCCATTCCGGCGCCTCGCAAGCGCGACTCCATCGCCCGTGACGCCGAGCTGCTGCTGACGAACTACGACCTGGGCCACGCCGGCGTGGGAAGTGGCCGCGGCGCCGGCACCCCCGCCGGTTCCCTGGCCGGTGGCGAGTAGGGTCGTTTTCGGCTACCGGCGCTTGCCCGAGCGTATTGCCGGGCGGCCGCGATTTGCTCGGTGCACTTGTGGCTCGCCTCGCAGGCTGGGTCTTGACGAGCGCACTGCGCTCCGGTTGCGCAGCATGTGCGGATTTTGCTGTATGGCAGGAGGCTCTCCGGAGCCTCCTTTTTACGTGCTGGCGTTGCCGTCCCAGCGTTGCCGTCCCAGCATTGCCGCCTCGGCGTTGTCTCGGCGCGCTGTTTCCGGAAACGCTGCGGTAAATGCCAGTTCGACCCCGAAATGGCCGACGCTTCGCTTCAGAAAAGGGCCCCAATTCGGCCATTTCGCCCTTCAACTGGCATTTTTGCTCATGGTTGAAGGCCATTTCGCCCTTCAACTGGCATTCAGGTGAGAAAATTCGAAAATCCCTCTGATGGCTTATACTATAAGCAAGTATCAGAGCGTGCCCTCGTGGTCTTGCGCTCGAACGCCACGCTATCGCCATGGGAGGATTTATGCCGAACATCATCGATCCCGTCACCGAGCCCTCGGTTCTTCGCGAGCCGTCTTTTTGCATGGATGAGCTCGATTTCGATGCCCTGAGCTCGCCGCTTCTGCAGCTGCAAGGCAAAGTGGACAAAAAGCCCCAGACGGCGGCCATCATCCTGGCCGGTGGCACAGGGGAGCGCTTCGGCAAAGAAGGTGGCAAGCAGCTGGTGGAGATTGCCGGCAAGCCCATCCTCACGTGGTCGGCCGAGGCCTTCGACGCGGTAGGCGATGTGGGGCTCATCGTCATCGTGTGCCCCGAGGAGCGCATGCACGAGTACTTGTCCCGCGCCATCGACCCGTTTCCCTTCGTCACGCCCGTGGTGCTCGCGCCCTCGGGGGCCATTCGTCAGGAGTCGGCGTTTTCGGGGCTCGAGATGGTGGGCGACGAGTACGAGTACGTGGTGCTGCACGATGGCGCCCGACCGCTCGTGTCGCCGGATCTCATCGAGCACACCATCAACATGGTGAAGGGCAACTTCGATGCCGACGGCGCCATTGTGGCGCATCCGGCGGTGGATACGCTGAAGGTCGTGGAAGACGGCGTGGTGGTGGGCACCCCCGACCGGTCGGTCTTCTGGAATGCCCAGACGCCCCAGGTCTTCCGCGCGGGCATCTACCGCCGCGCCCATGCGAGCGCGCTGTCTGACGGGTTCGTGGGAACCGACGACTCGTCGCTCATCGAGCGGCTTGGCGGCAAAGTGCTGATCGTGGAAGGGAAGCGCGACAACATTAAGCTTACGGTGCCCGAGGACTATGTGCTTCTCGCCAGTGCCGTCCGCACTATGCTTTTGAACTCCGAGCATAGGTAACGGTCGACGAAGACGGCATTTTCTGCAGCAAATCGCGAGTTATAAGCGTCTGGAGCTTGCTTCGTTCGAGACATTCAAAAGCTGCGAATTTCTGACCTGGGGTTTTGCTGGGCGGAAAACCTGGCATGCGGCGAAGTGCATCGTGCAGACGCTTATAACTCGCGATTTGCTGCAAAATCGGACCCTTCCAATGACCGAGAGGGAAATGAGAAGGGTTCTCAAAGGCGACATGCATGATGGAGGAAGGCGGAAGGAGCCGGTATGAACGACCTGCGAAATCTTCGGACGGGGCTGGGAATGGATGTGCACGCCTTTGCTCCGGGCCGCAAGCTCATCTTGGGCGGGGTAGACATCCCGCACCATCAGGGGCTCGACGGGCACTCCGATGCCGACGTGCTGGCCCATGCCATCTCCGACGCGCTGCTCGGTGCTGTGCGCGGGGGCGACATCGGGAAGCTGTTCCCCGACACCGACCCGGCCTACAAGGATGCTGACTCGCTCAAGCTGCTCGCCGAGGTGGCTCGCTTTGTGCGCGAGCGCGGTTTCGAGATCATCGACGTGGACAGCGTCATCGCCGCCCAAGCCCCGAAGCTCTCTCCCTACCGCGAGCAGATGCGCGAGAACCTGGCCCGTGCCATGGGGCTTCCCGTGGAAAACGTCGGCGTGAAGGCCACCACCACCGAGCACTTGGGCCACGAGGGTCGCGAAGAAGGCATCACCGCCTACGCCACCTGCCTCGTGTGCCGCATTTAACGACCATTAGAACCTAACCTGAACCTTCGACTACGCACCGGAGAAGGCGGCCTTCTACGTCCTGCGCGTCCGCTGGGTGAGCGACGTCGGCGAGGTGAGCCCCGCGAGCGTCTTCGCTGAGCTGCAGGCGGGCGAGTGGGAAGACGCTCGCTCGGCCGCCTCGTTGCCGACACGACTGAAGCGCCAGCGCGAGCTGTGCAGCTTGACCCAGGAGGAGTTGGCTGAGCGATCGGGGATAAGCTTGCGCTCCATCCAAATGTACGAGCAGCGGCAGAAGAACACCAATCGCGCCTCCGCTGAGGCGGTCTACCGCCTCGCCTGCGCCTTGCGCTGCTCCATGGAAGGGCTGCTGCAGTTTTAGGTTGATTCTCGCGATCCCAAAATCTCTCCCAAGCGTCGCACATTTCTCCGCTCTCAAGCGTATTGTCTGTGAAAGGCCTTTTACGGAAGGCGGTGACGGGGCGGCAAGCTAGCGGCTGCGGCGTTGGCGCCTTCCCTTTCGGACGAGAAGGAAACCTGTGGACAACCGCCAGTACCGACAGATCGTCGATGCCCACGCCGACATGGTGTACCGCATCGCGCTCAATCAGACGCGACGGGTACCCGATGCTGAGGACGTGGTGCAGGTGGTGTTCCTTAAGCTCTACGAGAAACCGCCGGCGTGGCTTTGCGATAAGGCCGAGCATGATAGCGGGCGAGTCATGGCGGCCGAGGCCGAACGCGGCGCCGCCTGCGATGAGCGTCTGCGCGCGTGGCTCATTCGCGTCACGGTGAACGAGTGCAAGAGCCTCTGGCGGAGTCTGTGGCGCCAGCGAGTGGAGCTGCGCGAGATTCGCGACGGCGATGCCCCGCCCTTCGAGGAGCCCGCGTTCGCCGAGCCGGCTCACGAGGCGTTGTACGCGGCGTTGGGTGCACTGCCCGAGAAATGCCGCATCGTGGTGCACCTGTTCTACTTCGAGGACATGGGTACTCGCCGGATCGCCGAAGTGCTGGGCGTTAAGGAGCCCACGGTTCGCACCCGGCTCGTCCGAGCAAGGAAACTACTGAAACAGTCATTGAAGGAGGCGTGGGAAGATGAGCAACCAGAGCCAATACAAAGCCATGATGGGCGAGGTCCATGCCTCTGCTGACCTGATTGGAAAGGTTAAGGGCATTCCCATGGAGAAGACGAAGAAACGCACGACGGCCCTGAAATTCGCGACCGCTACCTGCGCGGCATTGTTGGGCGTGTTCGTGGTCACCAACGGCGTCTGCTACGCCGCCACGGGCGAGACGTGGGTGGAGAAGGCCACGGTCTACATCAACGGCGAGCCAGTGGAGATGGACGTGCAGATGAGCCAGAACGGCGACACTACCGTCGGCGAGATCAACTACACGGTGGAAGACGCCGATGGCGAAGGCGGCGAGGTGCAGATGACCATGATCTCGGAGGGCGGCGACTTCGACGACACCACCTACGAGATTCACGACTACACGGTGGAAGGCGCCGAAGACGGATCGCCGAACGCCGACGACATGGTGCTCGAGTCCACTGATGGCCACGTGGTTTTAGCCCCCGAGGGCGTCGAGCCCATCGACCTGACCGACCAGCTTGCCACCAACGGCGCCGCCACGGGCACCTACGAGAAGGACGGCGCTACCTACGTGTACCAGGTAAGCGGCGAGCCCGGCAACTGGCACGCCTCCGTGCATCTTGAGGGCGTCGACGCCGAAGCTTCCCCGTCCGCCGCTGCCGAGGCGCGATAGAGTTCCGATAGAACGGTTGTAGAATTCCGCCGCGCATCGTGCGCGTCCCCTATAATCTCCCGCGCGGGCGCAGTCCCTGCGGGAGATTATTGCGTGGAAGGAAGCGGTTATGGCGAGGTTGACGGAGCGGGCCTTCGAGAATGCAGTGGTGCGGCTGCGCGACGGCCAGGGCGCGTTGGGCCAAAGCGCGTTGGATGTGCTGCACAACCAGCGTGAGGAGCTGGCGAACCAAATGCTGGCGCGGCTGGCGGGCAGCGACGAGTTTGCCGCCATGCTAGAGCGCAACTTCGCACCCTACCGGCGCCTTATGACCTATTACGAGTGCGCCATGATGGAGGTGGAGACGAAATTCCGCGTGCTGGATGCCGAGTTCGGGCTGCAGCACGATCGCAACCCCATCGAATCCATCAAGTCGCGCTTGAAAAGCACCGACAGCCTGGCGAAGAAGCTCGCCCGCAAAGGCTTCCCCATGTCGGTGGACTCCATCGAGCAGAACATCTACGATGTGGCCGGCGTGCGCGTGGTCTGCACCTTTCCCGAAGACATGTTCTCCCTGGCCGAGTCGCTGCTCTCCCAGGATGACGTGCGACTTATCGAGCGGCGCGACTATGTGGCCTCCCCGAAACCGAGCGGGTACCGCAGTTTGCATCTCATTATCGAGGTGCCCATTTTCCTCGAGCGCGAGAAACGCTCGGTGAAGGTGGAAGTGCAGCTGCGCACCATCTCCATGAACTTTTGGGCATCGCTGGAGCATCAGCTGCGCTACAAGAAGGATCTTCCCGACGAAGAGGCCGCGGCGGTGGCCGCGGAGCTGGCCGATCTGGCCGAGACCGCCGCCGATCTAGATCGCCGCATGCAGGCGCTGCGCAACTACTTGGACGACGGGGAAGAGTAGGGGCAGACAGTGCTCGTGTTCACCTTGTAGCCTGAAAGTCTCGCACTCCATATCATTCCCGATCGGTAATAGAACCGCCCAAATTTCCTTTTCATTCCCGATCGGTAATGATATAGTTCTCGATCGGCAGATATTCCCGATAAGTAATGAGAGCATCATGCGCATTAACTCGATGAAGGCTCTGGGACAAGCTATTCGTGCGCGTCGCAAAGAGCTCGGCTATTCGCAGCAAGAGATGGCAGAGTATTGCGGGTGCGGCACGCGTTTCATTTCCGATTTGGAGAACGGCAAGGAGACCATTCAGTTCGGCAAAACTCTCGACGTAGCTTCTATGCTCGGGCTCGATCTGAGCATAGACGTGAGAGGGGGAGCGCGGTGAGTGACCTGCTCAGAGTGTATAAAGGGGGTGTCTTAGTCGGTGTTCTCGACAAGGGCGATGGCGAGCCGTTTTATGGCTTTACCTATGACGAGGCCTATTTGAAGATGTCGTCTGCCATACCGCTGTCCCTATCGTTGCCGCTTTCAGCTCGCCGCTACACAGGTTATGAGGCGATGCCGTTCTTTGAAGGCCTTCTTCCCGAAGGCGATGTTCGCGAGGCGGTGGCGCGTCAGTTCCATGTGTCGGCCCTGCGGCCCATGGAGCTCATTCGCGTGCTCGGCAAGGATTGCGCCGGCGATGTCGTTGTGTTGGGAGAGGACGATAGCTGCGATTGGCCAGAGGAAGCGGCTTACGTTCCGCTTCCCAACGCCCTTGAGGAAATCGCCCGCTACCCTTACGGCGCTATCTCCCAGCTTCGTGCGGAGTACCGCCTATCCCTTGCTGGTGGTCAGGAGAAAATCGCGCTTTTCCATGATGATCGTGCGCCTCTTGCCGAAGGCTGGTTTGCGCCATTGGCGGGAGCGCCGTCGAGCCATATTATCAAACCCCAGGTAACCGATCGTTTTCCGTTTCTGGCCCTTAACGAGTTCATGTGCATGGAAGCAGCGCGGGCTATGGGGTTCGAGGTTCCCGATACGGCTCTTGTTCCAGGTGATCACCCTCTTTTTGTTGTCCGCCGCTATGATCGTGAAAGGGCGGGAGAATTCAGCGACGGCACGCCTCAGGTGTTGCGGCGGGTGCACCAGGAAGACTTCTGCCAAGCTATCGGCCGCACTTCGGGAGAGAAGTACGAGACGCAAAAAACCCATCACGCTCAGGATATGGCCGCCATTTTGGTGGGCTATGCTGCACGACCCATTGAGGCGCTCGGCGAATTGTTCCGGAGGATCGCCCTGAACTACCTCATCGGAAACTGCGACGCGCATCTGAAGAACTACTCGCTCCTCCTTCGAGAAGGTGCAACGGTTTCTCTTGCCCCTGTCTACGACTTGGTGTGCACGGCAATCTATGATGGGCGCTTTGGGGGTGGGTTGAGCAGAAGCATGGGGATTCGCATTGGCGATCACCTCAATATAGACAGGGTGACGCCCAGCGATTTCCTCCTGCTTGCTCGGGATATGCGTCAGCCGAAGCGAGTGGCCGCGACGATTCTTGAGGAATTGGTCGGTTCGATGGAAGCGACATTTGAGACGGCTGCTATCGAATTGGCAAAGGTTGGCGCGGGCGACGACGCCTACGCCATGGCGCAACGCATCGTAGAGGGCGCAGCCAAGCGCAAGGACGTTATGCTAAAAGCCGTTGGCTCGTTGAGCTGATGTTCAGTAGCGATAGGTGCCTGTCGTGCGGAAAGGCACGCCCATTTCGTTGCACAGGTCTTCGAAGCTGCCTTCTTTGTCTCGGGCCTTCCACTCGTCCCAGCAATCGTAGAGGCGCTTATGGTGCTGGAAAGAGGCAATGCGCTGATCGTCAAGTGAGAATTTGCGAATGAGCCCCTCCCCTTCGTTGATAAGATCGTGATACTCCTCAGTGGGGTAGATACACCCCTCGGGAAAATGATGGCGGCCGAACCAGAGCCATTTGAGAAGTTCGTCGAAATAGAGGTTGATAGATTCCTGATCGACGTCCTTGCAGGCAAGTGCCTGCCGCAGTCTTGCGAGAGCTTGCTCGGAGAAAGTGGGGTTGCCTCGGAATAGCTCGAAATACCAGCGAAGCCAAGGCATGCCCTGCCGATCGCACTGGCGGCTCACTGTTTTTTCTACGAGTTGCTCAAGACCGTAGGGCAGTCGACCATGATGCCCGAGGGGGCTTTCTCCTTGCGCCTTGCGAGCAAAGAACTCTTGGCAAAACGGAATAATGAGCGCATCGCGTTCCTCGTCGGTGGGGAGCTTTTCTAGCCGATCGACCAACTCTTTCATGACGGAATTGGCTTGCTTTTTGAGGCCTCGATGCCAAAGCTCTCCATATTCATCGAGGTACTGACTGAAGGTGTTGCAATCCATGCCGGAAAGACCCCTATCGTAAACTTGTGGCTGGGCGCGTGGGGCTTTTGCTAGAAGAACCTAGGGCGGAGTATACTCGATTCACACATTCGATGCTGACAAGAGGGCCGTGTCGGCTCATAGATCCTGGTTGGTAGGGCGTGATGGGTAAACTTTTAGAAGGAGGCAGCGATGCGCGAATGCTTTGAATCGGAGCATAGATACAGAGATCTCGAAATGTCCCCTTTTATGGAGGCGATTGTAGATGGCGATTACTCGACGGTTAGTCGTATGCTTGAAGAGGGGACGTCTCCAAGTGACGAAATAGCATTTTTCGCGAACCGTGGCGAGCGCGGCCGAGACGAGCTACATGCGGTACCTCTAGAGATCGCGATAGGGGCGCGAGAGTTTGAGATCGCGAAATGCATTATCGACCATGGAGCGGATTTGTCCGACGAAGCGCCTGGCTATCTTTATCGCGCAATAAAGGCCGATAGCTTCGATCTTTTTTGCTACCTTCTTGAAGCGGGCATTCCCGTGAAGAACGAGCGCCGGCACATCTGGCTCGTTTTCCAAGCTTTGTCGCAACGTGAGCATCCAGAGTCCTACTTGGGCGTTTTGGATGATCTTGACTTCGACTACGCAAATGAGGGCGGCGAAGCTTTGCGGGGCGTTGCGTGGGCCGACGATATGGCTTCGGCAAACTTCTTGATAAAACATGGGGCCGACGTTAATTACCATGAGCCTGACATGGTTCATCCCTATGGGGACACGCCCTTATGCGTAGCCGCCTACAAAGGCCATGCTGCCATGGTGCGTTTTCTTGTAGAAAGGGGCGCCGATGCTACGATTGCCAATAAACGAGGCGATCGCCCGTACACGATGGCCGTCCAGGAGGGGCACGAGGAAATCGCTGAATTCTTAAAAGAGCATGAGCCCCCAGAATGGCACAATCAGCAAGAGAAAGAACGCACATTGAAGAGCTATAAGCTGCCTGCGGAGTTGGTGCGCGTGCTCAAGGAGGGGCCGCGGCGGATTGAGTTCCCCCAGGGGGACTGGGCTCAGTGGGCAGAATACTACGACTATCTCGATACCGTCGAATTTCGTCGCAGCCGCAGAAAGTATTTGTCCCTTATTCGGGAGATCGATCGTTACGGAAGCGAGTACATCATTGCGTGGTGCCCGCGAGATAAGAAAATCTGGTACTTTGATGACGAGCACGGCGAGGCGCACCCCATGGCCAGCTGGGACGATTTCAGTAAAGATCCTGGTGCGTATATCAATGGGATATTCAATGGCGATTACGCAAATGGAATGGTCCCGCAGGCCTGCGAGGTGAGTGTCGAGAATTCGAACGGTCAATAGGGCGCAATTTGTTCTGATCGACTTGGGTCGCAAAGGTGAGGGTGCTTTCTTGCGCTACAATGGCTCTCATTCTGAATGAACGCCCGAAGGAGCTTTTATGATCAAGCTGTACGATACGCGCCGCCGCCAGAAGGTGGACTTCGAACCTGTCGAGCCCGGGAAGGTCTCCATGTACGTCTGCGGGCCGACGGTGTACAACCGCATCCACATCGGCAACGCGCGCACGTTCATCTCCTTCGATATGATCCGCCGCTACCTCAGCTGGCGCGGCTTCGACGTCACCTTCGCGCAGAACGTGACGGACGTGGACGACAAGATCATCCGCCGCGCTGCCGAGGAGGCGCGCACGGCCGCCGAAGTGGCCGAGGAATACACGCGCCTGTTCATCGAGGACATGCGCGCGGCCGGCGTGCAGGATCCGGACATCCGCCCGAAGGCCACGGAGGAGATCGGTACCATGATCGCCCTCATCGAGCGTCTCATCGAACGCGGCCACGCCTACGTGTCGGAGGGCGACGTGTACTTCGACGTGCGCTCCTACCCGGGCTACGGGCAGCTTTCGGGCCGCGATGTGGACGAGGCGGAAAGCGGCCACCGCGAGCTGCGCGCCGACGGCCAGGGCCTGGAGGAGCGCAAGCGCGACGAGCTGGACTTCGCCCTGTGGAAGGCGGCCAAGCCCGGCGAGCCGGCGTGGGAATCCCCCTGGGGCGAGGGCCGTCCGGGCTGGCACATCGAGTGCTCGGCCATGTCCGAGAAGTACCTGGGACTGCCCTTCGACATCCACGGCGGCGGGGCCGACCTGGTGTTCCCGCACCACGAGAACGAGCGCGCCCAGTCCGAGTGCGCCTGCGACAGCACGTTCGCCAACTACTGGATGCATTCCGGTATGCTGCAGATCGCCAACGCCGAGACCGGCGAGACCGAGAAGATGTCGAAGTCGCTGAACAACTTCCTGCTGCTGCACGAGGTGCTGGAGCAGGTGCGTCCGGCGGCCCTGCGCATGCTCATGCTGCAGAGCCACTACCGCAGCCCGCTCGTGTTCGGCGAGCAGCGCGTTGCCGAGGCCGACGCGGCCCTCACGCGTATCGAGAACGCCGTGAAGGCCCTGGACTGGCTGCTGGAGACGGGCACGCCCCGCGGCGAGGCGGCCCTTGAGCCCGAGACGCCCGCAGCTGCCCTTGCAGCCACGCTGGACGCCGCGGCGCTCACCGATCGTGTGGCCGTTCTGCGTGCGGGCTTCACCGAGGCCATGGATGACGACTTCAACGCGCCGGCGGCCTTGGGTGAGGTCTTCTCGTTCGTGAGCGATGCGAATGCGCTTGTGGCCGATGCGAAGACCTTTGCGGCTGAAGAGGCCGCCGCCGTGCGCGAGGCGCGCGACGCCATCGTGGAGCTCATGGACGTGCTCGGCATTGATGTGACGGCCGCCGAGGCGGGGGAGGCCTACCCGGTGGAAGTGGTGGCGCTCGCGGCCGACTTGGCCGGTTATGACGGCGATGATCCGGAAATCGCCGTGGCGCGCTTGCTCGAGGCCCGCGCGACGGCCCGCAAAGAGAAGAACTGGGCCGTGGCCGACGGCGTCCGCAACGGCCTGGCCGATCTCGGCTTCGTGATCGAGGACACCCCCCAGGGTGCCCGCGTGACGTTCGAGGGGTAGCTCGTTGGGAAGCATGCCGATGGAACTGCTCGCGCCGGCGGGTGGGATGGAACAGCTGCGGGCCGCCGTGGCCTTCGGGGCCGATGCGGTGTATCTGGCGGCCGAGCGGTTCGGCATGCGAGCGCGGGCGGCGAACTTCCGCATGGACGAGATTCCCGCTGCTGTGGCCTTTGCCCACGAGCACGGCGTGAAGGTGCACGTCACTTGCAACATTCTCATGCACCCCGACGACATCGACGGGCTGCCGGCGTTCTTCCGCGCGCTGGACGCGGCCGGGGTGGACGCCTTCATCATCGGCGACCTCGGTGCCTTCGCTGTGGCCGGGGAGGTGTCGCCGCGGGTGGAGCGCCATGTGAGCACCCAGGCCTCGGTGGCCAATGCGGCTGCGGCCCGGGTGTGGCACTCTCTCGGCGCGAGCCGCGTGGTGTGCGCTCGCGAAATGTCGCTGGCCGACATCGTCCGCCTGCGCCAGGACGCGCCGCCCGATCTGGAGATCGAGGCCTTCGCCCACGGCGCCATGTGCATGGCCGTCTCGGGCCGCTGCCTTATCAGCAGCTACCTCACCGGCCGTTCGGGCAACAAGGGCCACTGCACCCAACCCTGTCGCTGGAGCTACCAGCTGGAAGAGGAGAAGCGCCCTGGAGAGTTCTTTCCCATCGAGGAGGACGATCGCGGCACCTTCATCATGAACGCGAAGGACATGAACATGCTCGCGCATCTGCGGGCGCTAGCCGATGCGGGGGTGAATTCCATCAAGATCGAGGGCCGCAACAAGAAGGCCTTCTACGTGGCCACGGTGGTGGGCGCCTACCGCCGGGTGCTTGACGGCGAGCCGCCCGAGGCGGTGGCCGACGAGCTTCTGGCCGTGTCTCACCGTCCCTATGGCACCGGCTTCTACTTCGACGAGGCCGAGCAGGCCCCCGCCTACGACGGCTACGAGCAGGAGACCATGCACGTGGCCGATGTGGTGGCGTCCTCCCTGCGTCATCCAGAGCGAAGCGTGCAGCGCGAAGTCGAAGTCGAAGGATTTCCCGACGATCCGCAGTACCTGTACCTCCTGTGCCGCAATCGTTTCGCGGAAGGCGACGAGCTGGAAACCCTCGTGCCTCACGAGCCCAGCCGCCGACTCATCGTGCGCGATCTGCACTGGCTCAACACGTTCGGTCCTGATAACCACGACGAGGATGCCCCCGCCACGGTGGAGGAGGCCCTATCTCGTGCTACTGCCACCGATTGGGAACCCGCCGCCGCGGCCAACCGCTCCTGCAACCTCTATCGTATCCTCGTAGGAGATGCCTCGCGTTATGCCTCCGACGGTTCGGCTTCTGCCGCGCTTTCCGTCTCAGACAAGGCGGTATGCGATGAGTCTGCGCCCTTTGCGATCCCCGAAGGCTCCTTCCTCCGCAAACGCACCTTCCGCCGTTCCGCCCGGCACGAGGACAAGGAGAGGCTATGATCACCGTCGGCGATGTCATGAATATGAGGGCCTTCGACAGCATTTGGCTGGCGACTCCCTGCGACGGGGCGGCCGCGCGCGAGGTCACGGGCGTGGGCACCCTCGATCACGAGCCGTTCACGGGCGGCTACGAGGTGTTCACCCAGGGCGAATTCGTGTTCACCACGCTGGGTTTCGCCGGCGTGCACCCCGATCTGGCCGAAGAGGCGCTGCTTGCGCTCATCGAGTGCGGCGTGGCGGCGGTGGCCGTGAAGCCCGTGGTGCTGAAGGAGCTGCCGCCCACGGTGGTGCAGGCTTCGGCTGCGCGGGGCGTGCCCGTGTTCTTCTACGAGGGGCGCTATATGGAACGGGTCATCGCCGACCTCATGAACCTGCTCGACGACGATGCCGCCGAGTGGGAGCGCAACCACCTGATCGACCTCATTCTGGCGCCCTCCGACGAGCACGCCGTGCGCTCTACGTTCTTCACCATCGCAGGGGTCACGGGAGCCACCATTCAGTGTTTGGCCATACGCCCCGTCACCGACGACGGGGCATCGTTGCGCGCATTGCAGAAGGTGGTGGAAGGGGTGCTTACCGGCTATGGTGAGCGCTGGGACGACGTCGAGCGCACGTTTGTGTGCCGCTACCGCGAGATGCTTCTGGGGTTCGTCTCCTTCAAGAGGCCCCCGCTGAAGGCCATCGCCATCTCCGACGCCGACCTGGCGAAATGCATCGCCACGGCCGGGCCTTTGGTGTGCGGCATCAGCCAGGAGGTGAGCCTGGGGGAGGGGGATCTGGCGGTGCGGCAGGCCATGGCCGCCCTGCGCACGGCCGAGCGTGAGGACGCGGGCATCGTGCGGTGGACGACTCTGCGCTTCGACGCCTTCCGCGCGGCGGCCCGAAGCGACCGCCTGTACGCGCGTGCCGCCGACCTTCTGCGCTCGCTTCTGTTCGATTACGATGCTGAGCACGACGCCGACTTGGGTGCGACGGCCGAGGCGTTCGCTGCCGCCTATGGCGAGGTGAGCCGCACGGCCGAGGCGCTGTTCCAGCACCCGAACACCGTGCGCTACCGCCTGAAGAAGATAAAGGAGGTCCTCTCCGTGCAGGACGCGACCGACCGCGAACTGGCGGCGTTGCTCGCGCTGGCGTACCTGACATAGCTCGGCTCCCGCATCATTGGGGCTATCGGCGCGAGGGAGGGGGGCATGCTGTTTCTTTCATCGTCGCGAAGCCGATCTTGCAGACGATAATCTTGTGCAACTGCACAAATAGAAGCGCACGGGTTCATCCGATCGACCAAACGATGACCTTTATCGTGGGCCTAAACTAGGCGCCGTCGAAAGGAGAACCATCATGAAACTGTTCAACGACCAGGCCGCAGCCGCCGTTGCTTCCCTTGATTCCGCCGACGCCGCTTACTGCGCCAAGCTGGAGCAGCGCTTCGCCCATATGGGCATCAGCTCAAAGGCCGCCTCCAGCGCCGTGCAATCGCTCGTCGAGGCCGATGCCGTGCCCCAGGTTGGTGTCTGGGCCGCCCTGCCCTCCGCGTTCAAGGGCCTTTTCCAGAAGAAAACCGAGGTGAAGCCTGTCGCCTCCGAGGCGTTCGAGGCTTCTCTGTCCGAAGCGCTCGCCTAGGTTCGTCGCAGCAGACGCCTCCGCTTCGCCGCATGGTGCCACCTCTTCGTCGGCCCCGTGCTGCCGCGCTTGCATCTGCCGCGTGCCCCTTGGCGTGCCGAGTCACCGACTCTCAAGCCTTGCCGGCTGCCAATTTCCCACCCAGGGCAGCCTCGGTTTTCCCCAAGCGCAAAGCGACCCCGCCAAGGCTGGCGGGGTCGCTTCAAGTAAGCTCAAGTAAGCTCAAGTAAGTAAGAGTAGGTCGGGAGTTGGCGGAGGGGTGCCGCGCGCAGTTCATTGAAGTGCATTAGGAAATGCCGGAACCCCCGACGAGCCCTGCACTTCAATGCTGTTTGAGCACGGCGCCCCTCCGCCAACTCCCGACCGGACAACCAGGGTTAGTCCTCAACCTCGACAAGTTCGATGTCGAAGTTCAAGTCCTTGCCCGCCAGCTCGTGATTCATGTCGAAGGTGACGATGCCGTCTTCGATGGACTGCACGAACACGGGGAAGGGCTGGCCGCCCGGGCCCATCATGTAGACGGTCTGGCCGACGGGCAGCTGGTCGGCGTTGGGGATCTGATCCACGGGCACCTTCTGCACCATGGCGTCGTCGCGCTCGCCATAGGCCTCGGCGGCGGGGATGTGCACGGTCTTCTTCTCGCCGACGGCCATGTCCTCCACGGCGGCGTCGAAGCCGGGGATCATCTGGCCGGCCATGCAGACGAACTCGATGGGCTCGCCGCGGTCCACGGACGAATCGAACTTGGTGCCGTCGTCCAGCGTGCCGGTGTAGTGCACCTTGACCTTCTTGCCTTTGTTGCTCATGAGAGCTCCTTTCCAAAAGATGTGCGCCTAAGTCTAGCGGAAGGGGGCGTGCGGGGCGGGGAAGGGGCGCAACCTGCTCCAAGTTGTCATAAACGGAGCTTTTTGCCTTTGGGATGGCCCCAGTGGGGGTATGATGAAAACAGTAACGAAAACGCTCATCTTTGTGCGCATGCTCAAGAAAGAGCTGAATATATAAACGGGCAGAGAGGAAGGAAGACTCTATGGGTTATCGAGCGGGAGTTGTGGGAGCGGCCGGTTTCGCCGGCATCGAGCTGGTGCGCCTGCTGTCGCGCCACCCCGAGTTCGACTTGGCGGCGGCAACCTCCGACGCGCTGGCGGGAACTCCTATCGCGAAGGCCTATCCCGCCTTCACCGGGGTAACCGATCTCGCGTTCTCCACCCACGAGGATACTGATTTCTCTGCCTTCGACGTGGTGTTTCTGGCGGTGCCCCACAAGGCGGCCATGGGCATGGCGCCCGACCTTATGGCCGCCGGCGTCACGGTCGTCGACCTGTCGGCCGATTTCCGCCTGAAGGATCCGGCCATTTACGAGAAGTGGTACGCGCCTCATACGGCCACCGATCTTCTGGCCCAGGCCGCCTTCGGACTGCCCGAGCTCACGGGCGACGAGTTGGCCGCCGCGGCCGAGCGCCGCGCTGCCGGCGAGGCCGTGCTCGTGGGCTGCGCCGGCTGCTACCCGACGGCCACCTCACTCGCTGCGGCGCCCGCTATCCGCGCGGGGCTCGTGGACGCGGCGGCGCCGGTGGTGGCCGATGCCGTCTCGGGCGTGACCGGCGCGGGCAAGAAGGCCACGGAGCGCACCCATTACTGCTTCGCCAACGAGAACCTGGAGGCCTACGGCGTGGGCACCCATCGCCACACCCCCGAGATCGAGCAGATCTTAGGGCTGGAGGGCCGGCTCGTGTTCACCCCGCATCTTGCCCCGCTCAACCGCGGACTGCTGTCCACGGTGACGCTGCCGCTGGCTCCGGGGGCTGCCCCCACCACCGAGGAGCTTGTGGAGTTGTATCGCGACTTCTATGCGGCAAGCCCGCTCGTGTCCGTCATGGACGCCGGCGTGCAGCCGCGCACGGCGTCGGTGGCGGGAACCTGCCGCGCCCAAGTGGGCGTGGCGGTACACCCCGCCGGCATGATTGTGGCCACCGGCGCCATCGACAACCTGGGGAAGGGCGCGGCCGGCCAGGGCGTGCAGTGCGCCAACATCGTGTTCGGCCTGCCCGAGACTTGCGGTTTGGAAGAGATCGCCAACCCCGTGTAGGACTGGAAGGGGACGAGGGCCGTGTCGGCGCCGTCCCGTGGGAAAGAGAGGACCTATGACCGAGAACGACACTTTCGCTTTCGATCCTGAGGGCAATGCGGCCAGCGCGCTCGGCTTTTCCGCTGTGGGCGTGCACGCGGGCTTTAGGGCCGACCCGGAGCGTCTCGACATGGCGCTCGTCGTGGCCGACGAGCCCTGTGCGGCGGCGGCCACCTTCACGACCAATGTGTTCTGCGCGGCGCCCGTGCGCGTGTCCCGCGAGCGCCTGAACGAAGGAGGCGCCGGATCTCCCGCCTATGGGTGCGCCCGGGCCGTCGTCGTCAACTCTGGCATCGCGAACGCCGCCACGGGCGAGATCGGTTTGGAAAACGCCCGCAAGACCGCCGAGCTCGTCGGTGAGGCCGTGGGCTGCCCAGCCGACGAGGTGCTCGTGGCCTCTACGGGCGTCATCGGCCAGCACCTGCGCCTTGCGCCTTTCGCGGAGGGCGTGCCGGCGGCGCTTGCGGCCATGGCGAAAGTGGCCGACGATCTCGCCGGCCGCACATCCCAGGGCCTGACGGCGGCCCGCGCCATCATGACCACCGACACCTGCCCCAAGCACGGCTCGGTCAGCTTCTTCGGCGACGGCATCGGATACCCGGGCGTCACCTTCACGGTGGGCGGTATGTGCAAGGGCGCGGGCATGATCATGCCGAACATGGCCACTATGATCGCCGTCATCACCACGGATGTGCCCATCGCGGCGCCCGATCTGTCGCAGGCCCTCACGGCGGCGGTGAACAAGAGCTTCAACAAAGTCACGGTGGACTCCGACACCTCCACCAACGACACCTGCTTCGCCCTGGCATCCGGCGCTGCCGCGCCCGACGGTCCCGCTTTCACGCCCGGCACACCGGCCTTCGACGCCTTCCAGCGTGCCCTCGATCAGCTTGCGACGACGCTCGCCCGCAAGATGGCCGCCGACGGCGAGGGGGCCACGCGCCTCATCACCGTCACCGTGCGTGGGGCCGCTACGGCTGACGACGCCGATGCGGCTGCCCGTACGGTGGCGAATTCGCCGCTCGTGAAGACCGCCGTCTACGGACACGATGCCAACTGGGGCCGTGTTGCCGCCGCCCTCGGACGGTCCGGTGCTCGTTTCAATCAGGAGGACGTGGATATCGATATACTGGGCCTGCCCGTGTGCCGTGCCGGTCTGGTGGTCGATTTCGACGAAGAAGAGGCCCTGCGGCGCTTCGAAGAACCCGAAGTGGCCATCGAGGTGGATCTGCACGCGGGGGAGGAGTCGGCCACGATGTGGACCTGCGACTTCTCGCACGAGTACGTGACGATCAATGGAGACTACCGCTCATGAAATACGCTAACGAAGCCCGTGCTGAGGGCGTGCCCGTACGCACCGGCGAGATCCTCTACGAGGCCATGCCATGGCTCAAGCAGGTGACGGGCAAGACCATCGTCATCAAGTACGGCGGCTCGGCCATGGAGAACCCCCAGCTGGCTGCCGAGGTCATGGCCGACATCGTGCTTTTGAAGATCTTGGGCGTGAACCCGGTGCTCGTCCATGGGGGCGGCAAGGCCATCAACCGCGCCTTCGCCAAGTTCGATCTGCCGGTGGAGTTTGTCGACGGCCAGCGCGTCACCACCGACGACGCCATGGATCTTGTGCGCATGGTGCTCACGGGCGAAGTGAACCAGCAGCTGGTGGAGGCCATGAACGCCCATGGCAACATGGGCGTGGGCGTGTCGGGCACCGACGCCGGCATCATCGTGGCCGAGCAGGCCGATCCGCGGCTGGGGCGTGTGGGCAAGATCACGCGCATCAACACGCCGCTCATCGAGGACTTGGTGGCCGACGACTACATTCCCATCATCGCCTCCATCGCCATTGGCGAGGACGGTGGCTGCTACAACGTGAACGCCGACGTTGCTGCCGGCTACATCGCCGCGGCCATCGGCGCTCACAAGATCATCTTCCTCACCGATGTGGACGGCCTCTACGAGAACTACCCCGACCCCGACTCGCTTATCGCCGAGATGTCGCTGGGGGAGGCCGAGGCCATGGTGCGCGGCGACAAGCTGGCCTCGGGCATGATTCCGAAGCTGGCGAGCTGCGTGCGCGCCCTCGATTCCGGCGTCAGCGCGGCCCATATCATCAACGGCACGGTGCCCCATGCGCTTCTGCTGGAAATGCTCACCGACTCCGGCATGGGAACCATGGTGGGCGGCCTCGCTTCTGCCCAGTTCCTGAACGTCTCGCCGGTGAGCAAATTCGCCGCCAAACTCATTGAAAACCGTTAGGAGCATCCCATGACTCTCGCCCGCGAAATGGCTTTGGAATCCGAATACGTGATGGGCACCTTCGCCCGCAAGCCCGTGGAATTCGTCGAAGGCCACGGCATGACGCTCATCGACGATGCCGGCAACGAGTACCTCGATTTCCTCTCCGGCATCGGTGTCTGCAGCCTCGGCCACTGCCACCCCTCCATCGTGCAGGCCGTGAGCGATCAGGCGGCCAAGCTCATCCACGTGAGCAACTACTACTACATCGAGCACCGCGGGGAAGTGGCCCAGCTGCTGTCGAACATGCTGAACGCCTACGTCGATGAGCCGAGCCCCGAGACGTGGAAGACCTTCTTCGCGAACTCCGGCGCCGAGGCCAACGAGTGCGCCATCAAGCTGGCGCGCCTGTACGCCCGTCGCCGCACGGAAGCCGCCGGCAAAGATGCCGAGCTGGCCCCGCGCCTCATCGTCACGCTGGCCAAGAGCTTTCACGGCCGCACCTTGGCGACGCTGGCCGCCACGGCCCAGCCGGCCAAGCAGGAGGCCTTCCAGCCGCTGCCGGCCGGGTTCACGGCCACGCCCATCAACGACGTGGAAGCGCTCGAGCGTCTGTTCGAGACTCAGGGCGACCGCATCTGCGCCGTCATGATCGAGTGCATCCAGGGCGAGAGCGGCGTGCACCCCTGCACCGAGGAGTTCGTCGGCGCCATTCGCCGTCTCACCGAAGAGCGCGGTGCGCTTATGATCTGCGATGAGGTGCAAAGCGGCATCTTCCGCACGGGCTTGCCGTTCGGGTTCCAGAACTTCGGCGTGCTGCCCGACATCGTCACCATGGCCAAGGGCATCGCCTCTGGTGTGGTGGCCGGCGCCTGCGCGGCCAAAAGCTCCATCGCGGCGGCGTTCGCGCCGGGCGATCACGGCACCACCTTCGGCGGCTCGAACATCGCCATGGCCGCGGCCCATGTGACGCTGTCCACGCTGCTCGCCCCGGGTATGGGGGCGCAGATCGAGTCGGTCGGCGCCTATATGCGCGAGCGGCTGGCCCGGTTGCCCCACGTGCAGGAGGTGCGCGGCTTCGGCCTTATGAACGGCATCGACCTCACCCATGAGGCGCCGTCGGCTCCCGATGTGGTGGCCGCCGGCCTGGAAGCGGGCCTCGTCCTGAACGCCACCGGCCCCCATACGCTGCGTTTCCTGCCCCCGCTCATCTGCACGGAAGCCGACGTGGACGTGCTGGTTCAGAAGCTGGAGCAGTTGCTGTAAAACGCCATCACATCGAGCCATCATCGAGCGACCCTTGCACAAAAAGCTTGGGTCGCTCTTGTATATAAGCGCACAATTTCCCAGGTAGAATAAGCAAATTTTTGTGCAACTGCACAGCACAGTGCACAATTAAATTGCGCCGTTTCCGCAAAAATTTTGAAATTCAGGGTTGACGACTCATAAATTAGGGCATAATGCCGTCAACCGCACAGCCGAGGGCTTACGGCGCAAGGCGCCAGGGCCCCATAACTCGGACGGCTGCGCGTACTTGAAAGGAATTGTCACGATGCAGGCAGCAGCTCTCATAGCTTCCAAGCACAGCGGAATTGCTGCTGCTGCTGCCCCGTGCCCCCAGTTCCTCGCCACGGCTTACGTCGACCGACGCCGACGTACCTCTTCTCTGCGACGCCGACGCGCGTAGCAGATCTTTTCGCGCGCTCAGCGCATCGCCGTGCGGCCCTGCCCGGGTCCGCCAAAGGCCGTGGCCTCCCGAAGTTCCTCTTCGAAACCTCAAGCACCATCGCGCAGGAGCCCTGCGCATCGTCCCAGACGCGACTTCATGCCACGCCTTTCCATCGCAAAGCGAGCCGGGCACCCCCTAAGGAAACCCAAAAGCAGCTCCCGACACGAAAGGCAACTCCCATGACTACGACGAACTCATCCCTTCACGACGCCCCGCAGATCTCCGCCAAGCCGGCCCCCGGCGAGAAAGAGCGGTGCGTGCTCGCCTACTCCGGTGGCCTCGACACCTCCGTGTGCATCAAATGGCTGCAAGAGGAATACGACCTCGACGTCATCGCTGTCGTGGGTGACCTCGGCCAGGAGCACGAGGGCCTCGAGGCCATCAAGGCCAAGGCGCTCGCCACCGGTGCCATCGGCTGCGCGGTCATCGACATGCGGGAGACCTTCGCCAACGAGTACCTCGCCTGTGCCATGGCCGCCAACGCCATGTACGAGAACAAGTACCCGCTCGTGAGCGCTCTCTCGCGGCCGCTCATCGCCAAGCACCTCGTGGCGGTGGCCCATCAGTTCGGCGCCAAGTACGTGGCCCACGGCTGCACGGGCAAGGGCAACGACCAGGTGCGCTTCGAGTCCTCGGTGCTCATGCTGGATCCGGCGCTCACCATCATCGCCCCGGTGCGCAACTGGGATCTCGGCTGCCGGGCCGACGAGATCGAATGGGCGGCGGCCCACGGCGTGCCGGTTAAGGCCACCACCGACAAGCCCTACTCCATCGACGACAACCTGTGGGGCCGGGCCATCGAGTGCGGCGTGCTGGAGGATCCCTGGTGCGAGCCGCCGGCGGATATTTGGACGATGACGTGCGATCCGGCCTGCGCGCCCGACGAGCCCACCTACGTGGAAATCGAGTTCGACCAGGGCGTTCCCTGCGCGCTTGACGGAAAGGCCATGAGCTTCCTCGACATCATCTACGCCATGAACGATATCGCCGGCACCAACGGCTACGGCCGCATCGATATGGTGGAGAACCGGCTCGTGGGCGTGAAGAGCCGCGAGTGCTACGAGGTGCCGGGCGGTCTGGCCCTCATCCAGGCTCACAAGGCCCTGGAGGATCTGTGCCTGGAGCGGGGCGTGCTGCACCACAAACTCGCCATCGAGCAGACCTGGGCCGAGCAGGTGTACAACGGCCTGTGGTTCTCGCCGCTGAAGGAGGCCTTCGATGCGTTCCTCTCGCACACCCAGCAGTGCGTGTCCGGCACGGTGAAGCTGAAGTTCTTCAAGGGCTCCTGCACCGTGGTGGGCCGGAAGAGCACCTATTCGCTGTACGACTTCGGCCTGGCCACCTACGACGCCGACGATGCTTTCGACCACCAGGCCGCCAAGGGCTTCATCGACATTCACGGCCTGTCCTGCAAGGTGTGGGCGAAAAACCGGCTCGCCACGGGCGCGCGCATGCCTTCCTACGACGACGTGAACCTCGCGAACACTGCTTACGGCAAGATGAGCGCCGTGGTGGAGGAAGCCGAGGAGATTCTGGAAGGCGCCGACGCCGTCACGGCCTAGGGACGCTCAACGAGCGCGACAACGAGGGAAGCGGGCGGTCTTAAGGGCCGCCCGCCTGGCTTACCGATTTACCGAGGAGACACTATGGCACTGTGGTCTGGAAGATTCACCGAAGGCGCCGATGCCTTCACCCAGCGTTTCGGGGCGTCGCTGCCCGTGGATCAGCGACTCTACGCCGAGGACATCGCCGGCTCTATCGCCCATGCAAACATGCTGGCCGCCCAGGGCATCATTGCGACCGCCGATGCCGAAGCCATTGCGGAAGGGCTCCAGGGCATTCTGGCCGACATCACCTCCGGCGCGCTCGCGTTCGACGTGATGGAAAGCGAGGACATCCACATGGCCATCGAGGCGGAGCTGACCCGCCGCGTGGGGGATGCCGGGGCGCGGCTGCACACGGGCCGCTCGCGCAACGACCAGGTGGCAACCGACACGCGCCTGTACGCCAAGCGTCGCGCCGGCGAGCTCATGGCCGCCAACGTCGCCCTGCGCGAGGCGCTCATCGCCCAGGCCGAAGCGAACTTCGACGTTATCCTGCCGGGCTACACGCACCTGCAGCATGCCCAGCCGGTGCTGTTCTCGCACCATATGCTCGCCTACGTGCAGATGCTCGCGCGCGATTACGAGCGCCTCGCCGCCGCCCGCGACGCCGCCGACGCGTGCCCCTTGGGAGCCGCCGCTTTGGCCGGAACCACCTACCCGCTCGACCGTTTCGCCACCGCAGAGGCGCTCGGCTTCGACCATCCCATCCCGAACTCGCTCGATGCTGTGTCCGACCGCGACTTCTTGCTCGACCTCATCTACGCCTGTAGCGTGTCGTGCTTGCACCTGTCGCGTTTGTGCGAGGAGATCGTGCTGTGGTCGTCGGCGGAGTTCGGCTTCATCACGCTGTCGGACGCCTACTCCACCGGTTCCTCTATCATGCCCCAGAAGAAGAACCCCGATTTCGCGGAGCTCATCCGCGGCAAGTCGGGCCGGGTCGTGGGCGATCTGGTGGCCCTCATGATGACGCTGAAGTCGTTGCCGCTTGCCTACAACAAGGATCTGCAGGAGGACAAGGAAGGCGCCATGGACGCCGCCGACACCCTGGAGGACTGCTACACCTGCGCTGCCGGCATGATCGCCACCATGACGGTGAACGCCGACGCCATGGCCGCCCAAGCGAAGAAGGGATATCTGGCCGCGACGGATGTGGCCGACTACCTGGCCAAGAAGGGCCTGCCCTTCCGCCGGGCCCACGAGATCGTGGGGCATCTGGTGCTTCTGTGCGACCAGCGCGGCTGCGATTTGGAAGACCTCACGCTGGACGATTTCAAGGCGGAGAGCGATCTCTTCGAATCCGATATCGTGGAGTGTCTGAACCTGCCCGCCATCGTTGCCGCCCGCACCACCTTCGGCGGCACGGCCCCCGAAGCGGTGCGCGTGCAGCTGGCGGCCGCCAAGGCGCAGCTGTAAGGTGCTTGCGCATAGCTCGCTTTCAAAGGGCTGAGGCTCGGCCTGTTCCATAGCTGGAAATAAGATACTCGTGATTTAATAATCACGAGTATCTTACGTTCCGGGCAGACTGCTGGGCTGTCCTCTGTGCATTTCCTGGTGGCGGCTCCATCTTATGAACCCTCCATAACTCATTGGTAAAATAGCCAGATCTATAACTGATGGAGGTTAATTCGTGGGTTCTCGCGCAATGAAGGGCCGTAAGGGCACGAAAGTAAAGAATAAGAAGGTCATCGTTTTGTCGGTGCTGGGCGTGTTCGTCGCCTTTATCGCGGCGGGCGTGTTCGGCGTGGTGACGCTGTGCAACTCCTGGTTGGAGGATCTGCCCGACTACCAGAACGCCGACGCTTACAACACGGCGCAGCCAACTATGGTTTACGCATCGGACGGCACGACGCTGCTCGCCGAGTTCCAGCTGGAGAATCGCGACCCGGTGGCTCTCGACCAGATTAGCGAGTACGTGCTGAAGGGCACCGTCGCCACCGAGGACGAGCGCTTCTACACCCACTCCGGCGTCGATTACCTCGGTGTGGCCCGCGCGCTCGTGAACAACCTCATGGGCGGCGAGCTGGAGGGCGCCTCCACCATCACTCAGCAGTTCGTGCGCAACACGATTCTTTCCGACGAGATGCGCGACATCTCCTTCAAGCGCAAGATCCGCGAGATGTACATTTCCCAGAAGCTGGAAGAGCAGTACTCCAAAGACGAGATCCTGCTCATGTACCTGAACACTATCAACTACGGTTCCGGTGCCTACGGTATCGAGGCCGCCGCCGAGCGCTACTTCTCCAAGGACGCGAAGGACCTCACGTTGAACGAGGCGGCCACGCTCGTGGGCATTCCCCAGTCGCCCACCTACAACAACCCCATCGATTATCCGGACAACTGCCTGAAGCGCCGCAACACCGTGCTCGACCGCATGGTGTCCAACGGGGTTATCACGGCGGAGGAGGCCGACGCGGTGAAGGCCGAGCCCATCGAGCTGAACCCCTCCGAGCCCTCCATGACGGGCATTCTGGCCTACCCCTACTTCACGAGCTACGTGCGCAACCAGCTGACCAACCCCGAGGGCAAGTACGCCTATTCCACCTCCGAGCTGTTCAAGGGTGGTTTGAAAGTGATCACGACGCTGGATATCGAGGCCCAGACCGCCGCCGAAGAGGCTGCGGCCGAAAAGGAAGAGGAGGCCGGCGATCCCTTCGAGGTGGCCATGGCCGTTGTGAACCCCGAGAACGGCTACATCGACGCACTGGTGGGCGGTCGCGATTACGAGAGCTCCCAGGTGAACATGGCCACGGGCGAGGGCGGCGCGGGCCGTCAGGCCGGATCGTCGTTCAAGCTGTTCACGCTTTTGGCGGCTATCAACGAGGGCATCGACCCGGAAACGCTCATCGATGCGGGCTACAAGGTTGATTTGGAGGGCGGCGAGCCTGTCTACAACAACGATAAGGCCGATTACGGCACGCGCACCATCAAGAGCGCTTTTGGCGTGTCGTCGAACACGGCGTTTATTCGCCTGCTTCTCTCCGTGGGCGTCGATAAGGTGATCGAGATGGCCCACGCCATGGGCATCACCTCCGATTTGCCGGCGGTGGCGGGCCTTACCCTGGGCATCGGTTCGGTCACGCCGCTCGAAATGGCTGACGCCTATGCCACGGTGGCCAACGGCGGCGTCCACTACGATCCGGAGTGCATCATCTCCATCGAGGACAAGAACGGCAACGTCATCGTGGACAACACCGACCCCACGGGCGAGCGGGTGTTCTCTCGCGAAGTGGCCCGGGCAGCGCTCGACTGCATGGAAGTGGTCATCGACAACGGCACCGGCAAGGCGGCTCGCCCCGATAACGGCCAGGAGGCCGGCGGCAAGACCGGTACCACCGACGACAAGAAGGACAGCTGGTTTTGCGGTGTGACCCCGCAGTACGCCGTGGCCATCTGGCTGGGCGACCGCTCCGACTATTCCGAGGCCCAGGCGACGACTACGACGGCGGCCAGCGTCTTCGGCGATTTCATCGACAAGATGATCTCCCCGACGCAGACGGTGAAGTTCTTCGAGGCAGATAAGCCCGAGTACAAGAAGGATTACCGCGACGAGGACAACCATATCGGCGGCTACTACTCTTCCAAGAAAAAGAAGGACGACACCGAGGTGACCACGAAGCAGGATGACGAAGAGACGCCCGAGGGCGACGGCGACGAGAACGGCGGCAACGAAGGCGGAGAGGGCAACGAGGGCGGCGGCAACGCCGAGCCGACACCGACACCGACGCCGGAGCCTACCCCGGAGCCCGAGCCAACGCCGGAGCCGACGCCGGAGCCGACACCCGACCCAGCCCCGGACGACGGTGGCGGCGAGGGTGCCTAAAGCAGCGTAGCCGCGACATAATTGTTGCGATACCGTGACGGCGGTACGGGCCCGGGGGTGCGGACTGCTATCATAGCGAATGAGAAACCAAAGCCTCGCTCGACGAGGCTGCCCTGAGCAAGCAACCGGTGCCTCAAGGCACCGAAGACGGGAGAAATCATGAGGAAACGTACCATCGCGCGGGTTTTGGCTGTGGCTCTTGGCGCGGCTTTGGCCCTCGGCGCTCTTGCCGGTTGCCAGTCGCCGGCCACTGGAGCCACCGACCAGCAGCAGGCCAATCGCACCTACATGACCAAGGTCAACCAGGCGGTGGAGGAGCTGAACACGCGCCTCGGCGAATTCGACGAGGCGGTGGCCCAGGAGAGCGTCGTCAATATGCGCAACAAGGCCAACAGCGCCTTCGAGGCCATTGACGCCCTGGCGGCCATCGATGCGCCGGACGCCATGAAGGACCTGCAGACGAACTATGTCGACGGCTGCAACAAGCTCAAGGATGCTTTGAACAGCTACATCGATTTGTACACGGAAATCAGCAGCGCAACCGAGGAGGCGCCCTTCGACTTCAGCACCTACGACGGGCGCGTGAAGGAAATCCAGGACGTCTACAACGAGGGCATCGACAAACTGAAGGCCGCCGACGAAGAGGCTTTGAAGCTGAATGAAGACTAATCAAGTAGAACTGCTGGCGCCGGCCGGCAATATGGCGGCGCTGCATGCGGCGGTGGCTGGTGGGGCCGATGCGGTGTATCTGGGGCTTGAGGCCTTCAATGCGCGGCGCGGGGCCGACAACTTCACCCTGGAGACGCTGCGGGAGGCCTGCGACTTCGCGCATCTGCGCGGGGTTTCCATCTACGTCACCATGAACACCATCATCCTGCCCGACGAGGTAGGGGAGGCCTTGGAATGCGTGCGCCAGGCTTACCGCGCCGGAGCCGACGGCTTCATCGTACAGGACATCGGCCTGGCCGCGGAGATCTCCCGCACGCTCCCCGAAGCGTCGCTGCACCTTTCCACGCAGATGAACACCCACAACCTCGCCGGCGTGCGCGCGGCGGCCCGCTTAGGGGCCGAGCGCATTACGCTCGCCCGCGAGGTGTCGCTGGACGAGATCGCCCTTCTGTGCGCGGCGGCGGCCGAAGAGGGGATGGAAGTGGAGGTGTTCGCCCACGGCGCATTGTGCGTGTGCTACTCGGGCCAGTGCTTCATGTCCTCCATGATCGGCGGCCGCTCGGCCAACCGGGGGATGTGCGCTCAAGCGTGCCGGCTTCCCTATGAGCTGCAGAACAAGGCTCTGCAGAAGAGCCTTCCCTCGCCGGGCGATCACTTGCTTTCGCCCCAGGATCTGTGCACGGTGGATCGCGTGGACGACCTCGTGGCCGCCGGCGTGGCGTCGCTTAAAATCGAGGGCCGCATGAAGTCGCCCGAGTACGTCTTCGCCGTGACCTCCGTCTACCGTAAAGCTCTCGATGCTGCTTTGGCGAAGGAGAACGCGGCTATCACCGATGCCGATCGCGACCGCCTCACCGATGCCTTCTCCCGCGGTTTCACCACGGCCTATCTGGACGGCAAACGCGGCAACGATATCATGAGTTACCAGCGTCCCAACAACCGCGGCCTGTTCCTCGGCCGCGTCGACGAGGTGCGCGATGGCGCCGCCTATTTGAAGAGCGCCCATGCTCTGACAGAAAGCGACGTCCTGGAGTTCTGGACGCGCAAGGGCAACGGCACGCTGACGCTGGGGCCGGTGCGCACCGACAAGAAGGGCCGCTACCATTTGCCGCTGGAAGGCAAGACGCGCACGGTGAAGGCCGGCGACCGCGTTTTCCGCGTCCGCAGTGCCGAGGCCGCCTTCGAAGACGACGCCCGTGAGCCCCGCGTGCCCCTCGTCGGCACCGCCACCCTCCACATCGGCGAGCCTCTTCGCATGGAATTCCACCCCGCCGCCGAGGCCGATATCGAAGGCGCTCCCCGCACCACCCTCGCCGTTGCCCGTCGCCTGCAAGCTGCCTTCCCCGATGGGGTTTCCGGTGTCGCCGAAGGCGCGCCCGTAGAGGCGGCTCGCACCCGCGCCGTCTCCTTCGACGACGTCGCCGCCCACATCGACCGCCTTGGCAACACGCCCTACCAGCTGGTGAATCTTACTATCGATATGGACGACGGCGTCGGCATCGGCTTCTCGGCCCTGCATGGCGTGCGCGCGGCGGCGCTGGACGTCCTCACCGAAGCGCTTACCGCCGAGGGCCACGGGCGCACCCTGCCCCGCACTACTCCGCGCGAGCCTCTGCCCGCAGCGCGTCCCACCGGCTGCCGCGTGGCCGTCACGGTCACGAACCCCGCTTGCGCTCGCGCCGCCAAGCGCGCCGGCGCGCACCTCATCTATGTGCCGGCTCTGAACTACCGGCGCGGCGAGGCGGTTATCGCCGGCCAGAAGAACGCCGCTGCCGAGCAGGCCGGTTACCCCAAGGGCTGCATTCCCATCATGCCTGTGGCCGATCACGAGGCCGTTGGCGGCGCGCGCGAAGCGGTCGTCGATGCCGACGTGTGGAAGTATGCTGCTGAGGGCAAGCCGCTTTTGGCCGAAAGCCTCGGTGCTATGGAACGGGCTTCCGAAGAGGGGGCGCTGCTCGATGTCGGCTCCCATGTGCCCATTACCAACGGGCTCTCGCTGGCTGTCGCTAGCGAGTTCGGGGCCGCGCGCGTGTGGCTCTCGCCGGAGCTCACGCTGCGGCAAATCGAAGAGGTTGCCAAAGATGCCCCGGTGGAGCTGGGCGTGCTGCTCATCGGCGCCCAGGAACTCATGGTCACCGAGCACTGCATGCTCATGAGCCAGGGCCCCTGCGACGAGAACTGCGCCGAATGCCCGCGTCGCAAGAGTCCCCACGTGCTGAAGGATCGCAAGGGCTACGAGTTCCCGGTCGTCACCGACGCCATGGGCCGCAGCCACCTCTACAACGCGGTGGAACTGGATATCGCCTCGTCGATGCCCGAGTTGCTCGCGGCCGGTATCTCCTCCTATATGGTGGACGCCACCCTCATGAACGCCGAGGAGACGGCCCACGCCGTGGGACGCGCCATTCGTGCCCTGCACGTGGCCCAAAACGACGGCAACGCCATCGCGAAGATGCCCAACACCACCTCCGGCCACCTCTACCGCGGCGTCTCGTAGCGGCTGTGCTAGAATTTCCAGCACTTGTATAAAGGTATCGCGATATTAAAGAAAAGCGGAGGCATCATGCTTACTCCTGAGGAACAACTGCACATTATCAAATCCGGTACGGCGCAGATCGTGCCCGAATCGGCGCTCCTGGAGAAGCTCAAGCGCGGCGTGCCGCTGAACGTGAAGCTCGGCGTCGACCCGACGGCCCCCGATATCCATCTGGGCCACGCGGTGCCCCTGCGCAAGCTGCGCCAGTTCCAGGATCTGGGGCATCAAGTGACGCTCATCATCGGCGACGGCACGGCGCTCATCGGGGACCCGTCCGGGCGCAACACCACGCGCCCGCAGCTCTCGCGCGAGAAGATTCAGGAGAACGCGCAGACCTACGTTGACCAGGCATTCAAGATCCTCGATCCTGAGAAGACCGTGCTGCGCTACAACTCCGAGTGGATTCTCGATTTGAACATGGAGTCGCTGCTGAAGCTTCTCGCGAACTTCACGGTGGCCCGCATCTTGGAGCGCGACGACTTCCACAACCGTTACACGTCAGGGCAGTCCATCAGCTTGCACGAGTTCCTGTACCCGGTCATGCAGGCCTACGACTCCGTGGTCATCAAGGCCGATGTGGAGCTCGGCGGCACCGACCAGCTGTTCAACCTGCTCGCCGGTCGCGAGCTCATGGAGAAGATGGGCATGGAGCCCCAGGTCTGCCTCACGCTGCCCTTGCTCGAGGGCACCGATGGCGTGAAGAAGATGTCGAAGAGCTACGGCAACTACATCGGGCTCACTGACGAGGCGGCCGACATGTTCGGTAAGGTCATGTCCATTCCCGACGAGCTCATGGTGAAGTACTACCGCCTCGCCTCCACCGAGGCTGTGGACGAAATCGACCGTATCGAGGCAGGGCTGGCTGCTGACGAGCTGCATCCCAACAAGGTGAAGCGCGCGCTCGCCCGCAACATCGTGGCTGCCTACTACGACGACGTGGCCGCCGAGGCCGCCGAGGCCGACTTCGACCTCAAGTTCAAGGAGCACGGCTTCCCGGCCGACGCCCCCATCTTCGCGCCCGATCTGACGCCGGATGAGAACGGCCTGGTATATGTGGCGAAGATTCTGGTAGATGCCGGCGTGGCTGGCACCGCCTCCGAGGCGCGTCGCCTTATCGACGGCGGCGGCGTGAAGGTCAACGGCGAGGCGCTTGCCCCCAAAGCCTACAACGTGGCTCCCGAGGTTCTCGCCGGCGCCGAGGTGCAGGTGGGGAAGAAGAAGTTCGTGCGCTTCGAGTAGCTTTTGAGGCCGGCGTAAGTGTGCTGAGGTTTGCCGGCTGGGTGCCAGCGGCGTTTTCCGCTTAGAGGAGTTTTTTCCAGAAATGAAAAAAGTTGCAAGGATTCGCGTGGCTGAATCGTGTTACTTGCAGAGACGGAAGAAAACTCAAGGAGGAACCTGAATTATGAAGAAGTCTACCTTCGTTGTTGTCGTGGTGCTCGCGTTGGCGCTTTGCGTGCCGGCGGTGGCTTTCGCCGCCCTTTCCCCGTCGTCGCCGATGGCGATCGGCTCCCGTTCGGCTGCGGCGACGTGCCCGGCTGCGGCGACGTGTCCGAATTACGCCGACCGCAATGCCAACGGTGCGTGCGACCGGCATGAGAATGGTGCGTGCCCCGGCTACACTGATGCCGACGGCGATGGCGTCTGCGACAACTACCAAGACGGCGCGTGCTCTGGGTATGTGGATGCCGACGGCGACGGCATATGCGACAACTGCGCCGGTGCTGGAGCGAACTGCCCGGGCTACGTGGATGCCGACGGTGATGGCGTCTGCGACAACTACGGCAGCGGGAACGGCCAGGGTCATGGCCATGGCCGTCACCATGGCGGCGGTCACGGCTGCGCTCGCTAAACAAACCCTGCGAGTGCGTGAGATCTGCCCCTGACATAGAAGAGACTATGGCGCGTCATGGCGATACCGTGTGGCGCGTTTGCCTTACGGCGCTTTGTCGCCATGCGGATGCCGAGGACGCGTTCCAGAATTCATTTCTAAAATACGCACTCGCAGATGATGTTCAGTTTCGTGAAGAGGAACATCGCAAGGCGTGGTTGATTCGCGTTGCTTCGAACACGTGCCGCGATATGCGGCGGGCGGCTGCGAGTAAGAATGTGCCGCTTGATGAGACCTCATTCGAATCGCTCGCGTCCCGCGATGAGGAGGCTCAACCCGATTCGCGTGTGAAAGAAGTGCTCGATGCCATGAGCGACCTCGATGACCCTCCCCGCACTCCCGTGTATCTTGCCCTGTACGAGGGCTACACGGCTCCGGAGATCGCCTCGATGCTCGACGTCCCCGTGAATACCGTGTATTCCTGGATTGCCCGCGGCAAAAAGACGCTGAAGGAGGCCCTCTCATGACCGATCTTGAGCAGCGTATCCGTGAGGCCTACGATGCCCAGCATGCTTCCGAGGCGCTCCGCGGACGCACGCTGGCCCTTCTCGAGGAAGAGCGGAAGAGGCGGCCGGATGCTCCTTCTGTTGAGGTGCATCGCGCCTCCCTGCGGCGTCGCCCGCGAGCACGTGTCGTCACTGCTTGGGCCGCATGCCTTTTGCTCGCGCTTGCCCTCGTCTGTGCCTATGGCGTGTATCGTGCGCCGTCTGCTTTCGTGGACATTGAGGTGAATCCCTCTCTTGAGCTTACGGTTAATACGTTCGGTATCGTGATTGAAGCCGAAGCGCTCAATGATGATGGCGCTGTCGTGCTCGGCGCTGTTGATATGCTGAATCGCCCTTACGGCGACGTCATCGGCGCGCTGCTGTCGAGTGACGCATTCGGCTCTTATGCTGAGAAAGATGCGTTTATTGACGTCAACGTGGTTTCTGAGAACAATCGCTTGGGGGAGAGCCTTGTTGTTCAAAGCGACGAGGCGCTGTCCTCTGCATCCTGTGAACATGCTTGTCGCCGTGCCGATAGCGCCACTCGCGATGCGGCAGCTGCGGCGGGTTTGGGCGTTGGTCGCTATCAGGCTGCCCAAGAGCTGATGAGCCTCGATCCCTCATACACGCTCGAGGAGTGTGCTTCTATGACTATGCGTCAGCTGCGTGATCGCATCGACGCATGCCACAGCGGCCAGGAGGGCGATTCCTACGAGGGCCACGGACATGGCCAAGGGGCTGGTAAGGGATATGGCCACGGCCGCCATGGCAATTAAACGAGGCGACGCATAACGTATTGCGACGGAGTTTCGGCCGTCTCAGGGGCCATTCGTGCGGATGAAAGATTTTTCAAATTCCCCCCTTGCGCGAAATCCCGGGAGCTGTATCATATGCGAGCTGCCTTTTTCGGAAGTGCGGAAGGCGGCGCCCCCGGCGGTCCGGGGGCCGCGTCGGGCGAGAGAGCGAAGTTGTCGAGATTTCGTGAACCGCTTGACGGGGGATGCGAGTCCCTGTAAAGTATTTCCTTGCGCCGCTCGCGAGGGCGGCGGGGCGGGAAGCCTCCCGCGGAACCTTGACAACCGGATACTGAGGATGGAATTCGAGAGACGGAACAAACGTCTTCTCGGATGTCAGACGGACATTCGAGAGAGCAAGCTTAACTTTTTCCCTGTCAGGGGCCCCGAGGCCCCGACGGAGAGTTTTCAAACAGAATCACACTCACATGATCTGTCGGCGGCGGAGACGCCGCCTTCGAACGGAGAGTTTGATCCTGGCTCAGGATGAACGCTGGCGGCGTGCTTAACACATGCAAG